>Ga0207707_10000026_pt1 | contig 175026 bp, 146 predicted proteins | sample KBSC83BmetaG_FD_184336 | JGI IMG/M metagenome (GOLD analysis project Ga0207707, IMG submission 184336) | Corn rhizosphere microbial communities from Kellogg Biological Station, Michigan, USA - KBS C8-3B metaG (SPAdes) (version 2) | ecosystem: Host-associated > Plants > Roots > Rhizosphere ... | reverse complement strand
CAAATTCCGTCCTTTCTTCCGTACCTCTTTTTCCATACCGTTTGGTGAGATGTTCGTCGAGGGTTGTAACAGCTTTTTTCTTTGTTGCCATGATAATCTTATTTATGATCAAAATATTCAGAAAGTCTGCGACGAAGTTAACTTAAAATGGAACAAATTCAAATAGGAAACACCTAATGCGGAAGCGGCCCGGTATTGGATCTTTCTGCCGACAAGCAGATTAGGAGATTCATACCGGAAAAGGGAGTAGTTATTCTTTAACTTCCTCAAAATCAATATACTCTCCAACTTTGGAGCTGTTGGGGCGGCGGCCAGCCTGGGAATTTTTCGGGGCAGCGCTCTGGGTGGAGGCCCGGGATTCCCCTGCAGGTCCGGCTGTACCGGAACCGGGCTGATTATTCATCGGCCCTCCCTTCATCTGGCTGAATTGCTCCCGCATATGCTTTGTGGTCCGGAAAACGGGAATCAGGAACCCGGTAATAAACCGGTAGAGCAGGTAGAAAAGGATGGCCAGGAAAATGACATTCATACATATCAAAATTAAGGCAGAACCCCCAAAAAGGCTGTTAAAAGCGGGCGCTAATTTTTAACGCTTATTTGGATAGAATGGTTTAAATCCATTAAATTTGCAGCAGGAAAAGTGAAACAACAGGAAGGGAACGCAATCGTTCCCTTCTTTATTTTCGTATGGACAATGAAACACAGACTGGCCAGGTAAAGCAATTCCTGGCGGAAATTTTGGCTGCGGATCCGGCTCTTTTTCTGGTGGAACTGAGGCTAAAGCCCGTCAATAATCTGAGAATTTTTTTAGACGGCGACCAGGGCATTACGATCGAGAGATGCGTTCAGATCAACCGGGCGCTCTATAAAAAAATAGAAGAATCCGGTTTGTATCCGGGCGGCGATTTTTCCCTGGAGGTCTCTTCCGCCGGCCTCGACGAACCGCTCAAATCCTTTCGCCAGTATAAAAAAAATATTGGCCGTCCTGCAGAAGTGGTTTTACTGGATGGCAGCCGGAAAGAAGGAAAACTTTTGGAAGTTAATGAAGAGGGGATTGTGCTGGAAGAATCCTCCGGAAAGCCTTCCCCCGGGAAAGCGGTTCCGAAAAAACAGCAAATCAGTTCGCATATTTATTTATTCAACAATATAAAATCAACAAAAATCCAGGTGGTTTTTTAACTGGATATAAAAAGATCCGTTATGGCAAGTATCAATCTGATCGAAGCATTCCAGGATTTCAAGGAAGCCGAAAATATTGACCGTCCTACCATGATGAAGGTAGTGGAAGACGTTTTCAAAACCCTGCTCCGTAAAAAATACGGCAGTGATGAAAATTTTGACGTAATTGTGAATGCTGAAAAAGGTGACCTCGAAATCATGCGCCGGCGCACGATCGTGGAGAATGGCGGCGTGGAAGATCCGCTTGCCCAGATCGCTTACAACGATGCGGTTAAGATAGAACCGGATTACGAAGTGGGTGAAGATCTTTATGAGGAAATTGAGATCCTTGATTTCGGACGCCGCGCTATTTTAGCGGCCAAACAAACCCTGGCCAGCCGCATCGGCGACCTGAAAAAGAATGTGCTGGTAAAAAAATACAGCGAGCGCATCGGGGAGATCATCAGTGCGGAAGTGTACCAGGTCTGGAAAAAGGAGATCCTTTTACTGGATGAAGAAGGCAATGAACTCATCCTTCCCAAATCGGAACAGATCCCCCAGGACTATTTCAAGAAAGGCGAAAGCATCCGGGCGGTGGTGAAGAAAGTGGATATGAAGAATAATTCCCCCGTGATCATTCTTTCCAGAACCAGTCCTTCCTTCCTTGCCAAACTGCTGGAAATAGAAGTGCCGGAAATTTTCGACGGTCTGATCGTAATCAAAAAAATCGTACGGGAACCGGGTGAAAGAGCGAAAGTGGCGGTGGAATCTTACGACGACCGTATCGACCCCGTGGGTGCCTGTGTAGGAATGAAGGGAAGCCGTATTCACGGCATCGTAAGGGAACTGAAGAATGAGAACATCGATGTGATCAACTGGACCAATAATATCCAGTTGCTCCTGCAGCGTTCACTCACTCCTTCCAAAATAACCAGTATGGACATAGACAGCGAAAAGCTGCATGCAAATGTCTATCTAAAGCCGGACCAGGTTTCCCTGGCCATTGGAAGAAAGGGCGTGAATATCAAGCTGGCCCAGGAACTCACGGGATATTCCATCGATGTATTCCGGGACAATGAGGGGGAAACCTCGGAATTCGATATCGACCTGGATGAATTCAGCGATGAAATTGAAACCTGGGTTATTGATGAGCTCAAAAGAATTGGTTGTGATACGGCCCACAGCGTGCTGGACCTGACCGTAGAAGAGCTGGAACGCAGAACGGACCTGGAGAAGGAAACCATTGAGGACGTACGCCGGGTACTGAAAGAAGAATTCGAAAAAGAATAACCTGTTTATCATGGCAATATGATTACGGGTTTTCATTATAAAATATTTATCACCGCATGAGCAAGGTCCATGAACGGACCGGCTGTTCATGGATTCATTTAATATGGCAGAAACGACAACACCCAGGTTAATGGCAGCCGCCAAGGAATTCAATATCGGCAGGGATACGCTGATTGATTTCCTGGCCGGCAAAGGATTCAGCAAAGACGACCTGAAGCCCACAGCCAAGCTTACGGAAGATATGTACCGTTCGCTTCAGCAGGAGTTTCAGGGCGACAAAGTGGCTAAGATCAAGAGCAACCAGATTGACCTGCCCAAGGGCAGCGTGGAAGCCAAAAGGAAGAAAGAAGACGAAGCGGTATTATTTCGCAAGGACCCGAAGAAGATTTTGCGGGAAGAACCGGCAGTTGTGGTGGAAGAACCCAAGCCGGTACCGGAAATCACCAAAAAGCCAAAGGCAGAAGAGCCAAAAAAAGAGCCGGAGATCATCAAGATAGAAGCCCCGGATATCGAAGGGCCGAAAGTGATCGATAAAATTGATCTGTCTGCCATAGATTCTTCCACCAGGCCTAAAAAAACAACCCGGAAGAAAGCTACTGAAGAAACAACCCCCAAAGAGGAAATCAAACCGGTATCGGAACAGCAGATCGTGGAAGAAACGGTTGCAGAACCCGAAACAGAAAAACCGGAAGAAGCCAGCATAGAGAATATAAGGGCCGAAAAAATTGAAGGTCCGAAGATCCTCGGAAAAATTGAACTGCCCTCAGAATCGGAGAAGCCTAAGACTTCCGATGAAAGAAGAAAGAGGAAGAGAATCCCGATTGAGAAAAGAGATACGGGCGGGCGGCCACCGGCATCCGGAAACGGAACACCAGTGCAAAGGGAACCCCGGCCGGGAGCTGCGGGAAGACCGATCCTGCGCCGCGATCTGAGAAATGCGGGCGGCGCAAACCGGAGTAATAATACGCCCCGCGAACAAAAGGAAATCGACAAAAAGGAAATTCAGGAAAAGATAAGGGAAACCCAGGCCAAACTGGCGGGAAGCGGTGGTCGCGGCAAAAGCTCGAAGGCCAAATACCGTCGCGCCCGACGGGAAGAAAATGCAGAACACACCGGAACGGAATTACCGGAGGACAACAAGCTCCAGGTGACCGAGTTTGTCAGTGTGAGTGAACTGGCCAACCTGCTCGATGTCAGTTATGCCGATGTGATCGGAAAATGTATGAGCCTTGGAATGATGGTATCCATTAACCAGCGCCTGGAAGCAGATGTAATTGAACTGGTGGCGGGCGAGTTCGGATATACCGTGGAATTTATCGGCATCGACGACGCCCTGGAAATGGAAGAGGAGGAAATCGAAGATATGCCGGAAGATCTGCAACCCAGGTCTCCCGTGGTCACCATCATGGGACATGTGGATCATGGTAAGACCTCCCTCCTGGATTATATCCGGGCTGCCAATGTAGTGGCAGGGGAAGCGGGCGGAATCACCCAGCATATCGGCGCCTACCAGGTCACGACTGCCAATGGCAAAAAAATCACTTTCCTTGATACACCCGGCCATGAAGCGTTTACCGCCATGCGGGCCCGCGGCGCCAAGGCTGCGGACATAGCCATTATCGTTATTGCCGCAGATGATGCAATCATGCCACAGACAAGGGAAGCCATCTCCCATGCGCAGGCTGCCGGACTACCCATGGTGTTTGCCATCAATAAAATTGATAAAGAAGGGGCCAATCCCGAAAAGATAAAGGAACAGCTCGCGGGTATGAATCTCCTGGTGGAAGACTGGGGAGGAAAATACCAGAGCCAGGAAATTTCCGCCAAGAAAGGATTGAATATTGACCTGCTCCTCGAAAAACTATTACTGGAAGCGGAAATCCTCGATCTGAAATCCAATCCCAACCGGGAAGCTTCGGGAACGGTCATTGAGGCATCCCTTGACAAAGGGCGTGGTTATGTGGCCACGGTACTCGTACAGGGTGGAACACTGGCCAATGGAAACCTGGTGGTATCCGGACAGTATTTCGGAAGAATTAAAGCCATGTTCAATGAGCGGAATAAGAAAATGGAGGATGCGCCGCCTTCCGCACCGGTCCTGATTCTGGGACTGAACGGAGCGCCGCAGGCCGGAGAAAAATTCCGTGTTTATGGCGATGAGGGAGAAGCAAAAGATGTGGCCACCAAAAGGGCGCAGTTGCTTAGGGAACAGGGTATCCGGACTAAAAAACATATCACCCTGGATGAAATCGGACGCCGGCTCGCCCTGGGTAATTTTAAAGAACTCAACCTCATCATTAAGGGCGACGTTGACGGGTCGGTGGAGGCCCTCAGTGATTCCCTGCAGAAATTATCTACGGAAGAAATTGCGGTACGCGTGGTACATAAGGCGGTCGGTGCGATTACGGAAAGTGATGTACTGCTGGCTACCGCTTCAGATGCGGTAGTTGTGGGCTTTAACGTACGTGCCTCCATGCAGGCATCCAAACTGGCAGAAAATGAAGGCGTGCAGATCAGGACCTATTCCATCATTTACAACGCGATTGAAGAAGTGAAGAGTGCAATGGAAGGTATGCTGGAACCAAAGATCCAGGAGAAAGTGGTGGCCAATGTGGAAATCCGGAATGTATTCAAATTCGACAAGGCAACTGTTGCGGGCTGTTATGTGCTCGACGGGAAAATCTACCGGAATTCCAAAATACGGCTGGTGCGGGACGGCATCGTGATCTATCCGATCGGTGAGGGCGCCACGGCCGAACTGGCTTCCCTGAAAAGATTTAAAGATGATGCCAGGGAAGTGCCTTCCGGTATGGAGTGCGGCCTGACCATTAAAAACTACAGCGATATTCATGTGGGGGATATTGTGGAAGCGTATGAGGAGGAGGAAGTGAAGAGGACGTTGTAGGAGGGTTGACGGTTGACAGTTGACGGTTGACGGACTTTATGAGGATCATTAAAGATCAAATACTGTCATTCCGTTACACCGGAAGTCCGTTAACCGTCAACTGTCAACCGTCAACTCTTTCCGAGGCAATATTTTGTTAAATCCCCCCACAACCCATTCTTTCAGCTGTATTTTTGAACCCCGTTTATGAAGAATATATATTTAACCGGATTGTTTATGCTGCTTGGTTTTGCCGGCTTCTGCCAGCAAAAAGTAGTGGCGGATAAAATCATTGGTATCGTTGGCGACAAGATCGTGCTCAAATCCGAACTCTATCTGGCAAATGAGGATATCAGAAGGCAGGGTGGTCAGGAGCAAAGTGACTGCGCCATCCTGGATGGCATGCTTACACAGAAGGCGCTCGTTCTGCAGGCACAAAAAGATTCTATTCCGGTAACGGATGAAGAGGTGGAAGCAGAAATTGATCAGCGTATCCGGTATTTCGTTTCGCAATATGGAAGCAAAGAAGCACTGGAACAGATTTCCGGCAGATCCATCTATCAGATGCGCGAAGATTTTCGCCAGCCCATCAAAGAGCAACGGATGGCGGCGGGCATGCGCAGTAAAATTGTGGACGGAATAAAAATCACACCAACAGAAGTAAAGGAGTATTTTGATAAAATTCCAAAAGACAGCCTTTTGTTTTTTGATTCAAAACTGCAGGTCGGGCAAATTGTGATATATCCGAAGGCAAGCCGCGACATTGAACTGCTGGCTATTGACGAGTTGAATGGCTATAAAAAAGAAGTGGAAAGTGGAAGCAAGAGATTTGAGACCCTGGAAAGTTTATATTCCGATGATCCCGGTACCAAGAACAACGGAGGCACGTACCAGTTAAACCTGCATGATAAACAATGGGATCCGGTATTTCTGGCCAATGCATTCCGCCTGAAAGAAGGGCAGATTTCGCCCGTTTTTAAATCCAAGTTCGGGTATCATATTATTCAGATGGTGAGCCGCTCGGGGGATGATGCTATCATTCGTCATATCCTTCGCATCCCGCAGATTACGGATAAAGAATCTAACGAAGCAATAGCAAAAATGGATACGATCCGCGATCAGCTGGTAGCCGGTAAGATCGACTTCGGAGAAGCAGTTGCCAAATACAGCGACGACGAAAATGCAAAATTCACCGCCGGCATGCTGCTGGCGAGAGACGGTTCCAATTATCTGCAAATCGATGAACTGGATAAAAACATGGTGCTGCAATTGAAGAATTCAAACCTGAAACCAGGAGAATTTTCCAAACCAATGGTATTTACGGATGACCGGGGGAAGAAGGGTGTCCGCCTTATCTACCTGCTTTCCAAATCAGAACCGCACCGGGAAAACCTGCGGGATGACTACAACTGGATTGCCCAAAGAGCCCTGGATGAAAAAAAGAATAACGCACTGCAAAAATGGTTTGAGGCAAGAATAGCCACCTATTATATCATGATCGATAAGGATTATGAACATTGCCCCAACCTGGGAAAATGGCAAACCAAACAGTTCGCACAGGCAAATTAACTAAGGGTAAACACCTAGTGCTTCGAAAAACACCGCTCTGTTGTTTGATTTTCAGTGTAGTTATAGTATATTACAAATTGTAATAATCGTAGTTATAATCCTTTTACCTATTTAAGCCCCCTGTATGATCAAAATTTTAATTGCGGATGATCATAAATTGATCAGAGAAACCTGGACTTATATTCTGAACAATGATTCCCGTTCGCGTTTTAAAGTGATTGCTTCCTGCGAAAATTCGGAGGATGCCATAACCCTTACCAGTCAAAAGCACCCTGATGTAATACTGATGGATATTAATATGGCGCCATTTTCCGGAATGGAAGCCACCCGGCGGATCAGGGAAGTATGGCCCAAATCCCGCATTATAGGAGTAACCATGCATTCCCAGCCCTCCTATGCCAGGAAAATGATGCAGATCGGCGCCAGCGGATATGTTACCAAAAACTCTTCCCGCGAAGAAATGATGGAAGCCATTGTGGAGGTTCACCAGGGCAATAAATATGTATGTAACGAAATTAAAGATATCATTTCCGACCAGACAGAAAAGAAGCCAGCCGCCCTGGCTGGAGTTAATACATTGACGGAGAGGGAGATGGATATCATTAACCTGATCAAATGCGGCCATTCTTCCAGGGAAATATCTTCTGCGCTGGAGATATCGCTGAAAACCGTGGAAGTTCACCGTCATAATATTCTGAAAAAGCTGCAGCTCAAGAACTCGGCATCGCTGGTGAACTTTATGAATACCCGTTCCACCTACATCTGAGTCCGGGTTTCCGTCTTTCTTTTAATTGCGTTAACTTTGCGCTTCATTTTATTTCATGAGCGATGATATAAAACATGAATGCGGACTGGCATTCATCCGGCTTCGCAAACCTTTCTCTTATTATCTCCAAAAATATGGCACGGCATTGTATGGCTTGAACAAGCTCTACCTGCTTATGGAAAAGCAGCATAACCGGGGTCAGGACGGTGCCGGCGTAGCTACAGTAAAACTGGACACAGAGCCTGGTTATCCCTTTCTGCATCGTTTAAGGAGCAATATCAATCAGCCTATCGCCGATATATTTTCAAAAATACAGCAGGAAGTGGAGGACCTGGAAAAATATCAACCGGATATTACCAGGCATCCGGGTCTGCTGAAGGGGCATATTTCCATGATGGGAGAACTGTTGCTGGGTCATCTCCGTTATGGGACGCAGGGCAGGAATAACGTGGAATTCTGTCACCCTTTTATAAAAAGGGATAATCTGCCCGCCCGCAATCTCGCCCTCGCAGGAAACTTCAATCTGGTAAATACCGACGAACTGTTTGCGCTGATCAATATAGAGCCCGGCGAATTTCAGAAACAAAGTGATCTGGCTGCAATGATGGAAGTGATTCATCATTTCATTGTGCAGGCCGATGAGGAATCGCCCGAGCAATTGAATGTGAAGAAAGTGCTTAAAAAAGCGCTGCCGCTGTTTGATGGAGGATTTACTGTGGGCGGGATGCTCGGCAACGGAGATGGCTTTGTATTCCGGGATGCACACGGCATCCGGCCTGCTTATTATTATGTAAGTGAAGATGTGATTGTGGCAGCGTCGGAACGTTCCGCCATCCGCACCGTATTTAACGTTGGGGAAAATGAAGTACTGGAACTCATGCCCGGAAATGCGCTGATTGTTAAATCAAACGGAAAATATTCCATCGATCAGATACTGGAACCAAAGGAGCGCAGAGCCTGCAGTTTTGAGCGTATCTATTTTTCCCGCGGCAGTGATGAAAAAATTTACCGGGAAAGGATTGCCCTGGGTTATAACCTGAGCGAACAGATCCTGACCGCCATCAACCAGGACCTGAAAAACAGCATTTTTTCTTTTATTCCGAACACTGCGGAAGTTGCTTTCTACGGATTGTGGAAAGGGCTGGACGATTATTTAAAGAAAGTGATGATCCAGCGCATTCTTTCCTGGGGTAATGAAGTGAATGAAGAGAAACTTTCCCAGATGATCAACCGGAAAATCCGGATTGAAAAAATTGCCATCAAGGATGTGAAGATGCGCACGTTCATTACTTCCGATGTAAGCCGTAATGAGATGGTGCAGCATGTTTACGATATAACTTACGGCACGGTACAGAAGGGGCAGGATACGCTGGTAGTGATCGATGATTCCATAGTAAGAGGCACTACCTTAAGAGAAAGTATTGTGCGCATGCTGGCGCGGCTGGAGCCCAAAAAAATAATCATCGTGTCTTCCGCACCGCAGATCCGGTATCCGGATTGTTACGGAATCGACATGAGTAAGCTGAAAGATTTTATCGCCTTCCGCGCCGCCATTGAATTAATGAAAGAAAGGGGAAAGGAAAAATGTCTGACCGAATTATATGAGCATTGCAAAGAGCTCGAACGGCTCAGTCAGTTACATACGGAAAATATTGTCCGCCAGGTGTACAAACCGTTTACCACCGAGGAAATCTCCGATAAGATAGCGCAGCTGATCACGCCCCCGGAAATTCAAACCCCCGTGCAGGTCATTTATCAAACTATTGAGTCGTTGCACGAAGCCTGTCCCACCAATACAGGCGACTGGTATTTCACCGGTAATTACCCCACACCGGGCGGAAACCGGGTAGTGAATAAGGCGTTTATTAATTATATGGAAGGGAAGAATGTTAGGGGTTATTAGTGCCGCGCGTGCGCCGTGGATGGTTGACGGTTAACAGTTGACGGTTGACGGACGACCATATAGTGCAGAATGCCTTCATTTCTGTAAGCTTCAATTTTCATTTTATAAATTCATTTCTATTTTCTCCGGTAATAATCTCCCCGGTTTTTATTGTTCTATTTCTTCAGGCAATATTCCCTATTTTTATTATTCTTATTTCAATTCCCGTGTTTTATTCTCAATAAATACCAGGAACGCCGTGTTGCCGAAACATAGAGAGCCCCTTTCCCAGGCACTTCCGTCAACCGTCAACCGTCATCCGTCATCCGTCAACCCTTCACAATGATGCGCATAAAAAAAGGCCCCCGAAAGGGCCTTTAAAACTGATTCGTATGAAATTTTATCCTTTTCTTTCGAGCAGATTGAAGAACTGATCCAGTAACGGAAGGATCACGATCCGGGTGCGGCGGTTAGCAGCACGGCCTGCTTTTGTGTCGTTGCTGGTAACGGGCATGTATTCACCACGGCCGGCAGCGATCATCTTGACGGGAGGAATATTATATTTATTCTGCAGGATGTGTACAACGGATACAGCGCGCATTACGCTCAGATCCCAGTTATCCATTCCTTTTCCTTTGTAAGGAACATTGTCGGTATGACCTTCCACCATGAATTCAATATCGGGCTGATTCTTCAGCACTTCAGCAACCTTACCCAGAACGGATTTTGCTCCGCTGGAAACAACTGAACTTCCGGTTTTGAACAGTAACTTATCGGAAATGTCGATAAACACAACACCCTTGTCAACCTTGATGTTGATGTCAGAGTCCGAAACATCTGCAGTAGCTCCCCGCAGGTTCGTAACGAGTGCCATATTCAACGAATCTTTACGGGCCATTGCGGATTGAAGATCCCGGATATAGGCATCTTTTGCTCCAATATTGCTGAGGGATTTGTTAATGCTTTCAGCCTGTGCGCTGGAGATAACAGAAAGATCTTCCAGTTGTTTTAAGGCCTGTGTATTGTTATCCTTCAGGAAAGCGACCTGCTTGTTTAAATCGTCCACTGTACCCTGAAGATCAGTTTTTTGCTTGGTCAGGTCTGCGGTTTGATCATTACAATTCTTCAGGTCTCCCTGGAGTTTTGCATATTCAGCGCTTAATGAGTCAAAGCGGGCCTGGGCAGCAGCCTGGGCAGCTTTGAACTTCTTGGTGCTCACACAGGAGAAGAGCAGCAAGGATGAAAACGCTAAAAGTAAAATTTGCCTAAACTTCATAAGAATCATTTTTAATTGAGAGTTAATGAATAGATCTATACGTCTTTGAAAAATATATTATCGCAATAGCAATTGTTGTACCAATCCAGTGCCAGAGCTGATTTTATTTAACAATAATGCTTTAATAAGCGTATTTATTCAGAAGTTAATCAAAACATAAGGTAAGGTGGGGTATTTTTAACAGGGAGCAGGATAAACGCTTAATTCTGCGCGAAGATATATCAAAAAATAAAAAACCAAAGCTTTCTTACAATGAAATTTTAGTGAACCGCCGGCATAAAGTATTGAAATGGCTTAGCTTTAGTCCACAATCTCACTGCCAATGCTGAAATTCTTTAGCAGGATTACGCTGACCATCTGCGTATTTTCCTCCTGTAAACTGATGAACACAAACCATTCCCTCCCGGACAACAAACAGTTGTCCGCGGTCCTGAATGATTACTATGAATATCGTGCCAGACTGGTTCCTCTTGAAGCGACCCAGAACGGAGATAACCGGTATAACGACATACTTCCGGTAGACTTTACCGACAGTTATCTGGACACGCTGCGCAATTTTTACCGTGGTTTCCTGAAAAAGATCAGTGCTTTCAATCGCGATGACCTCAATAAGAATGATCAGATCAGTTATGATATATTCAAAAGAGAAATGGAGATCAGTCTGGAAGGCGTGAACCTGCATTTTTCAGTTAGTTCCGTTACGATGCCTAATCTCCAGTACATGCCCTTTAATCAGTTTGAGGGCATCCCGCTATTTCTGGGGCAAATGGGAAGCGGTACGGGTATTCAGCCTTTTAAAAATGTTTCCGACTACGATAACTGGATAAAACGTGCCGGCAGTTTTGGTGCCTGGGCCGACAGCGCCATCGTGTATTTCCGGAAAGGAATGGCAAACGGATACCTGCTTCCCAGGTGCCTGGTTCTTAAAATGATTCCGCAAATGCAGGCGATGGTTTCGCCTGATCCTGTGAACAGCCTGTTCTACGGACCTGCAAAACTTATTCCTGCGGGTTTTAGTGCTACAGATAAAATCCGCATTACCGGCGACCTGGTAAAACTAATCAGGGAAACACTTAGTCCCGCCTATCAGCGTCTCGCCAGCTTCCTCCAAAATGAATACCTCCCGAAATCGCGTAGCAGTATTGGGTTTGATGCCCTGCCCGATGGCAATAAACTATACAATTATCTGATCCGGTACTGGACAACCACCAATAAAACCCCGGAAGAAATTTACGAGACGGGTTTAACCGAAGTGAAACGCATCAAAGGGGAGATGGAGCGCACAAAAACAGCTACCGGTTTTGCAGGAGACCTTCCTTCTTTTTTTGCATTCATGAAAACAGATCCGCGCTTCATGCCTTTTAAAACGCCGGAGGAAGTGTTGGATGCGTTCAGAAAAATTCAGCGGACCATTGACCCGAATCTGAAAAAACTTTTCGGGCATACACCGAAAATGGCTTTTGAGATCCGGCAGACCGAGGCCTTTCGCGCAGCAAGCGCCAGCGCAGAGTATAATCCGGGCGCCCCGGACGGCTCACGTCCCGGCATCTTCTATGTACCCATTCTGGATGCGACCAAATTCAATATCACATCCGGAATGGAATCGCTGTTTCTGCACGAGGCCATTCCCGGGCACCACTATCAGATTGCACTGCAAATGGAAGATACGCTTCTTCCAAAATTCAGAAGATTTGCCTGGTATGGAGCTTATGGAGAAGGCTGGGCGCTCTATTGCGAATCGCTGGGCAAAGAGCTGGGTTTGTACACGAATCCCTATCAGTATATGGGTGCACTGGGTGACGAAATTCACCGCGCTATCCGTTTAGTGGTGGACGTTGCCATGCATCAGAAAAAAATGACGAGGGAAGAAGCCATTCAATACATGATGGAAAATGAGGCCATCAGCGAGCAGGGCGCTACCGCTGAAATTGAAAGATATATTGGAAATCCGGCACAGGCGCTAAGTTATAAAACAGGTGCCATGAAAATCCGGGAGCTAAGGAACCGCTATGCGGATGAACTCGGATCAGATTTCAAAATTTCCGCTTTTCATGATGAAGTACTGAAAGACGGTTGCATGCCACTGGACGTATTCGAAAGAAAAATGAATGCCTGGGAAAAAACTCAGTAAACTCTCAGCTTTCCGTTTTCGTAAATGGGAAGTACGTTGGCCCGATCCGGCTCGAGGCAATAACGGATATCTTTTTCCAGCCCGTATTCCATCAGCCGGTTAAAATGAGAAGCATTATTGGCATGCAGGAAGCCATATAAATCTCCGCGGGCTGTATTGTAAAGTGTAGCTGCAATATGCGACGAATCGCAGGGAATGCTGTAATGATCCTTAAGCCGGTCCGCCACCGCACCGGCAAATAATAAATCTTCGATATTCACCCGGTCCTTCCATGCTGCACAAGCCAGGATAACATTATTTTTCTGATTGATCAGATATTCGCACACAGCACTGAGATTGGCAAAGGACCCCGTAACAATTTCCCGTGCCCCTTTGTCCAGCGCCATGTGCAGCAGGCGGGTTCCGTTCGTTGTGGTCAGTACCAGGATCTTTCCTTCCATAAAATTACGCCCGTATTCAAAGGGTGAATTCCCGTGACGCAATCCCTCGGCAATTTTGCCGTCCCTTTCCCCGGCCGTAACACAATTGATCTGACGGCCGAGCTCTATGCACTTCGCCACACTGTCCACCGGAATAATATACCGGGCGCCATTAAACAATGCCGTGGCAATAGTTGATGTTGCCCTCAGCACGTCAATGATCACAACCGTGGCCTGCGCAACATCGTATAAATGCAAAAGGGCCGGCGACAAAGAAGTATGTAATAAAGGTTTTGAATCCTGCATAAAGAAAATATGATTTCAACAAAGAACAACGCAGTTTCCGTATATATACAGGAGGCCTGGACCCGTCTCTCAACTTAAAAAAGGAAGTTTCACAACCACAGCCCGCAACAGCTTATCCCGCACTTTAATATAAATTTCAGATCCCTGGTTAGAGAAGGATTCCGCCACATAACCCATGCCGATGGCTTTACCCAGCGATGGCGACTGCGTACCCGAAGTCACCTCTCCGATTGCCGCTCCCATCGCATCTGCAATTTCATAGCCATGGCGCGGAATTCCCCGATCCTGCATTTCAAAGCCAACCAGTTTTCTTTTTACCCCTTCTTTTTTTTGCAATTCCAGGATCGGGCGGCCGATAAAATCCTTGCTGAATTTCGTTATCCAACCCAGGCCAGCCTCCAATGGAGAACTGCTGTCGCTAATATCGTTTCCATATAAACAATACCCCATTTCGAGCCTGAGGGTATCCCGTGCTCCCAGGCCCACGGGTTTGAGACCAGCCGGTTTCCCGGCTTCAAAAATGGCATTCCAGATTTTTTCGGCTGAACCGTTTTTATCTTCAAAATATATTTCCACTCCCCCCGATCCGGTATAGCCCGTAGCGCTGACCAGCACATTGTCCACCCCGGCAAATCTCCCTTTTACGAAATGATAATAGGGAAGGTTCATGATATCCATTTCCGTGAGCGGTTGCAATATCTTCGTTGCATTCGGCCCCTGAATCGCGAGCAGACAGGTGCGGTCGGAAATATCTTCCATGGCAACCTGACCGCTGTTATGACTGCTTATCCAATCCCAGTCCTTCTGAATATTGGATGCATTCACCACCAGCATGTACAAATTATTTTCCTTTATGCAGTAAACGAGCAGATCGTCCACAATGCCGCCATTTGTGTTGGGCAGGCAGCTGTACTGCGCTTTTCCCTCCTTCAGTTTTGCAGCGTCATTAGAAGTTACCCGCTGAATGAGATCCAGCGCATCGGGGCCCTTCAGCAAAAACTCCCCCATATGGCTTACGTCGAATACGCCTGCATTGGACCTGACTGCCAGGTGTTCTTCATTTATTCCGCTATAGCTTACCGGCATCAGATAGCCGGCGAATTCAATCATTTTCGCACCCAGAGCCAGGTGCATCTGATTAAAGGCAGTATGTTTCATTAAGGACGAAAATAGAGAAAATAATGCGGTTCGCGGGAATGAAATAGTTGACGGTTGACAGATGACGGTTGACGGAAATCGAGTGCGAATTCGCAACTAAAGTCCGTCAACCATCATCTGTCAACCGTCAACCCCCTCTCAGCTCCATTTCGTAAACAAAATCAGCGGAGAGATATTTTCCCTGTCCTTATTGCAGTCTGCCGTTACTCCTTTTGAAACCTTCTTTGTTCCCGTTTTATGATAGCGATAGCCATCGCCGGGAGTAGAATCTTTCTTTTCTTCTTTGTCCGGACGGTCGCTTTCATTGCTGTTTTCACGGGAACGACCGGAACCGGCCGTTCTTTCCAGGCCATGATCAGTCATCACATAATCCACTCCGCTGCTCCAGGAATAACTGTCGCTGTTATCTTCGCTATTCCACTCATCGTTCCAATATTGATCGTTTCCGTGGTTGCGCCAGTTGTTTTTGTTGAGATCGAACCAGTAAAATTCATCCAGACTCCTGTCCATCCTGATTTTTTTTCCTACCGGCAGCTGAATAATCATTACAACCTGCTGATTTCTGAACTGCTGGCCGGGTCTGATAGCAAATCCCGCGGGAAGATAAATTACGCTGTCCTTTTGCTCTATGTCAAAATTGATCCGGGAAGCCAGTGTTCTGGCCACACTGCTTGTATTGCCCCTGCTTAATTTTTCACGGCGGATATGCCAGGCGCTGTCGTTGCTTTTTTCAATCCGGATGCGAACCGTGTTCATGGTCAGGCTGTCTTCATTCACCTCAAAAAAAGGATTGCGGTGCGGCCAGCTGATCCCCATCCAGTCAGATTCTTCATAAAACGGTTTGTTATCGGTCATTTTTACAATGAGCCTGCCGTTAGACGGGGCCTGTACATTTACTTCTTCGCTGAGTCCGGACCTGGTTCTGAAATCGGAAGAAACGGAAGCGATGAGGGAAAGAAAACAAATCAGTCCGATTACCCAGAGGCTGCCAAAAATATAGCCGAGATAATTTCCTCCCCTCCTTACGCCGATGATGCGGCGGATCAGCCAGGTGAGCAAACCCACTACCGGCAAAACCAGAAAGAGCAGGACGGCGCCCCAGGCGAGTACATTCTCCCAGAAGCCGTTCAGGAGATAATTCTTTAAAGGAAGTACACCGGCACCGGTAAACATCAAACCGATCAATGCCATAACGAGGGCGAACGTGATGATGGCGGCAATAAAAAGAAAGAATGCCTTGAATAAAACGCCGATGGCGTGACCAATCCCCTGGCGGGGGCTTTGTCCCGCGGACATATTCCTGCTGAAGCCCGAGGAACTTTCTTTAAATTTTGTTCCGAATTGCTGCGCCGTCTTTTTCATTTCATCACCAACCTGCGATGCTTTTTGTTTGAAACCGCCGAGGTCTCCCTTGATCGTGTTTTTAATCGATTCGATATCTATTTTTTCTCCGCGCATTTCCAGTTTTTCGGAAGCCGTATTGGCTTCCGGCAAAACGATCCACAGAATAATATAGGTGACGAACAGTGTTCCGCCAAAGCCACCCGTAAAGAATACGGGGCCGTTGTCGAAATCGAACCAGGCATGACGGAAAACAGAAGTCAGGAATCCAACAATCAGCGGAAGTGCGAATATCAGCCGGGGTATCCATACCTCAATATTGAAATACGCTGCGAGTCCGCTGGCTACCCCGCCAATCACCCGCTGATCCGGATTTCTGTACAATCTTTTTTTAATATTGGTGACCATGGATTTAGGCGGAAGCACCACCCATAGAATGATGTAGAGCAGGAGGGCGGTTCCGAAACTTCCGAGAATGAGGATTGCATACAGGATGCGCAGGACGGAAGAGTCGATGCGCAGGTATGCGGCCAGTCCTCCGCAAACCCCGCCCAGCATCTTATCGTTCTCTGAACGGTAAAGACTCCGGTGCGGCTCTTCGGTACTTGCTTCCGTATAGGCCTGCGATGCGGTGGCGCCGGTTCCCGTTGACCGGGCATTTTCATCGTCATCAAAATCTTCCGGGCGGCCCATGCTGCTGATGATTTCATTCACATCGTCATCTGTGATGCAGGTAGCGCCATTTTTTAATCTTTCGGAAAATAATTCGGCAATCCGGTTTTCAATATCATTTACAATTTCATCCCCGCCTTCTTCCTTGGCGAAATGCTGACGCAAATTATCCACGTACTTTCCCAGGATATCGTAGGCCGTTTCTTCGATCGGGACTACCCGGCTGTGAAAGTTTATGTTGATGATCTTTTTCATTGTATACTTATTTGAGGATTGATCAGGTGTTTATGAATTGTCAGCTACGCTGCTGCTTTTATTTGCCAGGGTATCCACTGCATCGGCGAGCTCTTTCCAGGTTGTTTCCAGTTCGTGATAAAATGCGAGGCCTTTTTCCGTGAGGGAAAAATATTTCCGGGGCGGCCCGGAATTACTTTCCACCCAACGGTAGGTGAGCATGTCCGCATTTTTTAACCTGGTCAGCAGGGGGTAAAGGGTTCCTTCCAAAATGTGAAGATTCGCCCGCTTCATTTCTTCGACGATATCTGAGGGGTACGCCTCTCCACGGCGGATGATGGAAAGAATACAGAATTCCAGAATCCCTTTTCGCATCTGGCTCTGAGTGTTTTCTATATTCATGTCTTTATTTTTTAACAGCCGCCGTTCGCTAAAACCCGGTCAGGGCTGCTTTACAAGACAAATATAATAACAATTTAGTACTATGCAAAACAAAGTACCATATTTTGAAAACTAACTACCATTAACTACTATAGGAATAGTTTTATAACATGTTAAAAATAAATGAGTTCCTGAAGAATAATTAGTTCCGGTTCATATCCGAAAAAGGGATGAGCGGAAATTTTCAGGGGTTGAATGGGATGCCCAATCGAAAAGTTTCGCTCCTGCCGTAGATAATACAATATACCCGAAGTCAAAAACCGGTTCAGCATCCGGTGATTCAGGTTCGTCCATCCACCATCAACCATCAACCCCTTTAGAACTCCGCATTCCCGGGCGTGCGCGGAAATGCAATCACGTCCCTGATATTCGTCATTCCCGTTACAAACTGAACCATACGCTCAAAACCAAGCCCAAAGCCGGAATGCGGCACGGTTCCGAAACGGCGCGTATCCAGGTACCACCACATCTGGTCGGCAGGGATATGCATTTCCTCCATGCGCGCCATCAGTTTGTCCAGGCGCTCTTCCCTTTGGGAACCGCCCACAATCTCTCCGATGCCCGGAGCCAGAATATCCATGGCGGCAACGGTTTTCCCGTCCCCATTCTGCCGCATGTAGAAGGCCTTGATGTCTTTTGGATAACCGGTAACGATCACGGGCTTTTTAAAATATTTCTCTACCAGCCATCTTTCATGTTCACTCTGCAGATCAATACCCCAGGCAACATCGTATTTGAATTTTTTCTTCTTATAGAAAGGAGACTGTTGTAAAATCTCAATGGCTTCCGTATAGTCAATGCGCTGGAAATCCTGCCCCGCCACGAATTCCAGTTTCCGGATCAGGCCCTGTTCGCTGCGTTCGGCCTGGGGCTTCAGCTTTTCCTCATCTGCCAGTCGCTGATCCAGGAATTCCAGATCAGCCCGGTTATTTTTCAGGGCATACGCAATCAGGTACCGGATATAGGCTTCCGCCAGATTCATATTGTCTTCCAGGTCATAAAATGCCATTTCCGGTTCAATCATCCAGAATTCCGCCAGATGTCTGGCCGTATTCGAGTTTTCCGCCCGGAACGTGGGGCCGAATGTATAAATTTCACTGAGGCCCATTGCGGCCAGTTCGCCTTCGAGTTGTCCGCTTACCGTGAGATTGGTGGCGCGCCCGAAGAAATCTTCTTTAAAATTCACTTCCCCCGTTCCGGTCCGGGGCGTATTATCGAACGGCAGGGTTGTTACTTTAAACATCTCCCCTGCTCCTTCCGCATCAGAAGCCGTGATCACGGGTGTGTGCAGGTACACGAATCCCTTCTCGTGAAAGAACTGATGGGTGGCAAATGCGAGTCCGTGCCTGACCCGGAACACGGAACCGAAGGTATTCGTGCGAAAACGCAGATGCGCAATCTCCCGCAAAAACTCGAGGCTGTGTTTTTTAGGCTGCAGCGGGAATTTCTCGGGGTCGCTTTCTCCCAGGATTTCGACAGATTCCGCCTTCAATTCCACATTTTGACCCTTTCCCGGAGATTCCAGCAATTGGCCGACGGCTTTCACGGAGGCTCCCGTGGTAAGCCTCTTCAGCAGGGTCTCATCAAATCTGCCCAGTTCCAGAACGATCTGCAGGTTATCGTTGGAAGATCCGTCGTTCAGCGCAATAAACTGGTTATTCCGGAAAGTACGAACCCAGCCCATTACGGTGATCTTCTCCCTTCCGCCGGCCATCCTAACAGCGTCTTTGATTTTGACTCTTTTATTGAACATTGCGATTGTTTAGGCTTTCTGTTAAATGATTGGCAAAGATAATCCTTGAAATATTTTTTTGCTTTTTCCATTTTTATGTTAACATTGCATCGGAATCGGGCTGATTCGTTCTTATCCTTTGCCGCAAACTATCAGTTTTAGTCATTCCGCTCGTCCTTAATCAAAATACATTTTTTCACAAATCCCTTTTTCTACAGAACAGTCTCATACTGCTGTAATTCTCAAGCCTTACTATGTACGACATACTTCAATTAAACGACATGCTCGTTCCCGAACTGCTCGATATTGCTGAGCAGTTGAAAATCCCCGCTGCAAAAAAACTAAGCAAACAGGAACTTGTTTATAAAATCCTCGATAAGCAGGCTGTGGTGTCCAGCGAAAAATCAGATGCCGCTGATGATAAACAACCCAAGGCACGCAAACGCATCGTAAAAACCACTACGGCCAATTCCAGTGAGGAAGCCTATGTGGAAAGCGGGGATCCGGCGCCAAAAGCAAAAAGACCCGAACCGAAAAAGGATATCCGGAAGAAGGAAGAAAAACCGCTGGTTAAAAAACTCAGGAAAAAAGAGGATGAAGAATCCGATACCCGCGATACCGTTGCCGTTGCAGCCTTTGCCCGCAATAGCCCGGGCAGAACGGAAGAACAAAACCAGCAACAGGATTCGCAGGAAGAAGAAGAATCCGGTGATTCCAATGAATCCGGCCCGGAAGAGAATGAATCGTCTCCTGAATCAAACCGCCAGCAAAACGGGGAACAACAGCAGAATAAAGTCTACCCCCAGCGCCGGAACGACAACTTCAATATCGAATTTGACGGAATCATCCAGGCGGAAGGTGTGCTGGAAATGATGCCCGACGGTTATGGATTTCTCCGCAGCAGTGATTACAATTATCTCTCTTCCCCCGATGACGTGTATGTTTCTCCTTCACAAATAAAATTATTCGGACTCAAAACCGGTGATACGGTTTACGGATCTGTCAGGCCGCCGAAAGAAGGCGAAAAATATTTTGCCCTGCTGAAAGTGGAGACCATCAACAATAAATCTCCGGATGAAGTGCGCGACCGCGTGCCCTTCGACTACCTCACGCCTTTGTTCCCTTTTGAAAAACTGAACCTTTTTGTAAATCCCAGTGAGTATTCAACCCGGATCATCGACCTGTTTACGCCGATCGGCAAGGGCCAGCGCGGACTGATCGTTTCCCAGCCCAAGACGGGTAAAACCATGTTGCTGAAAGCTGTGGCAAATGCTATCGCCATCAACCATCCGGAATGTTACCTGATGATTGTGCTGGTGGATGAACGTCCCGAAGAAGTAACCGATATGGAACGCAGTGTGCGCGCAGAAGTGATCGCCTCTACTTTTGATGAGCCTGCGGAAAAACATGTGAAAGTCTCCACGGTCGCTTTGCAAAAAGCAAAACGCCTGGTGGAATGCGGACATGATGTGGTCATTCTCCTGGATTCCATCACCCGCCTGGCGCGTGCGCATAATACCGTTGCGCCCGCTTCCGGAAAAGTGCTGAGCGGTGGCGTGGAAGCAAATGCCATGCAAAAACCGAAACAGTTTTTCGGCGCCGCAAGAAAAATCGAAAACGGCGGATCCCTGACCATCCTGGCTACGGCGCTGATCGACACCGGCTCTAAAATGGATGAAGTGATCTTTGAAGAATTCAAAGGAACCGGCAATATGGAACTTCAGCTGGACAGGCGTCTTGCCAACCGCCGGATCTTTCCGGCCATTGACCTCGTGGCTTCCTCCACGCGGCGTGACGACCTGCTGCTCGAAAGAGATGTGCTGCAGCGCATGAACCTGCTTCGTGTTTATCTCAACGACATGAATACAGAAGAAGCGATGAATGAATTGCTGAAAAGATTGCGCGGCACCAAGAGTAACGAAGAGTTTCTGGCAAGCATGAACAGCTGAACAGCTTCACGACGGATCAAAAGATCAGGTGTTCCCGGTGTTTCATTTTTGTCCGGGTTAACTCGGTAACCAACTGCACGCCGGAAATGGAGCGGATGGATTCCATGAGTCTGTTCATTAATTCATCCGATGGCTCATCTCCTTTTAACAACCAGAAAAAATCCAGGTGCCTGAATTCCGGCAGGAGGAACTCTCCGTCAAACTGATTGTTGTAGAGATAATGAACAAGCGTTTTATTCTGTTCCGCACATTCATAAACCGTAAAAAAATAATCCCGGTTTTTTTTTGCCAGCTGTATTTCAATCTGATTGGTAATCCGGAAATCCAGCCGCATCTGGCGGTTCAGCTCCCAGCAAAAGCGATATCCTTTCAACGGGGCCACGATGCCCAGCAGGCGCGCGCCGGCAAAGAAATCGTCTTCCAAATCCCCGTTGTCCAGCTTGCGCTTCATCCTAATTAAATTGAATATCCATCGTTTTCACTTCTGTTCCCCTGCTAACTTCAACCGTTGTTTTGTCTTCCCGGTTAAATTTGGACAACGCTTCCATATAGGTCTGCAACGACCTTACCGGATATTGTCCCAACCGGATGATCACATCCCCTGCCTGCAATCCCGCTCTTTCTGCAGGCCGGCCTTCGCTGATTAAATCGATGCGAACACCGTTTCCGCTAAAACTATAATCCGGCATGATCCCCAGCGTAACATTAAAAGCGGGCGTCTCGCCGTATTGGCTGTCGCGGGTCTTTGCAAATGCCGGTTTATTCACCCCATCCATTTTTTCCGTGATATCATAGATCAGCCTGACTACCCGAACCTCTCCGGGATAATTGATTTTTGCTGCTTCATCGCTGGGCTTGTGATAATCCGGATGAATGCCCGTGAAGAAAAATAAAACCGGAATATTCTTAAGATAAAAAGAAGTGTGATCGCTCGGGCCGGTGCCACTGGAATCCAGGTGAAGGGTGAAGACTTTTTTATTTACGCTGCTGCTGATCAGGGAAGACCAGGCCGGCGAAGTGCCATAACCCCCGATGAACAACAGATGGGAACTGTCGTTCAGCCTGCCAATCATATCCATGTTCAGCATATAGCTGATTTTGGAAAGGTCTACCGTAGGATGATGCGTAAAATATTTCGATCCCAGCAATCCGGATTCCTCTCCGGAAAATGCAATAAAAAGATAATTGCTTTTTAAGTTTTTTGCCTTTCGCAGCAACCGGGCAAGCTCCATCAGCGCGGCCGTTCCGCTGGCATTATCATCTGCACCCGGGTGGATCATCTTCCGGGATCCGCGATACAGGGAATTTCCATCCTCACCGAACCCGAGATGATCATAATGCGCTCCGATAACCACGGTGTTGGGAGCTCCTTTATCCAGATACCCGATAATATTATGCCCCCATCTTTTCTTCTCCGCCATTTTGATATCCATGCTAACATCCAGCGATTGTGAAATATCATTCAAATATTTTTTTCTTCCCGCCCGGGTAATATAGACGGCCGGAATTTTCTCAGGAATAACCCCTTCTTCCTGGTTAAATTCGATCTCCTCTTCCGGTTTTGAAACGGAACTGTTGTAAAATATGACGGCACTCGCTCCGCGGCCTGCCAGCGTTTTCGTTTTTTCCCGCAAGGCTTTTTCAATATCAAAATGGGGATTACCCGCTGCCGCATCCATCAGGTCTTTCAGGTCATAAAACCAGGGTGAACCCCTTTCCTGCAGGGCAACGGCCGGGGATCCCGCCACTTTCCCCGCGGCGCTGAATGCCAGGGGAAAATATTCCTTATTCAGTGTGACCTCCTTGCTATTGATTGTAAAATGACACTGACTGATATCCCTGCCATCGTATATCTCGAATGTCTGCCGCCATTTTCCGGAATCACCCAATGGCTTCAATCCCGTTTTTTCAAAAGAAGAAATAATGTAATCCGCCGCCAGTTTTTCCCCGGCTGTTCCGGCTCTTCTGCCCTCCATGTTATCATTCGACAAATACCGGATATCTGTCTGAATTTCCGCCATCATCTGACGATCCGCCCTCCGCAGTCTTTGCGATTGGGCGCTGGGAAGGGATGTAATCAGAAACAGAAGAAAGAAAAAAATGCTTCGCGTCATGAAAGTTGTTTTACGAAGAAATTCCGTTTACAAAGGTATGCCCGGCAAATGCTATTCCAAAAAGTATAAATCTGCTGAAAAGAAACAATTTATTCGCATCTGTACCTTTGCCGGGGTTAATGGAAATTACCCTTACTTTACAATATATTCCGGGCATGAAAAGTTTATTCACCCTCCTCCTGTTATTTATTTTCGGTCAGGTTAATGCCCATACCCTCGTCGTCGGAACCGGATCGGGGTCTGTTGTAAAAAACGATATGAATGGTCTTCTTCCCGGAGATACGCTGGCCATCCGGTCCGGCTTCTACGAAAAAGGCGGCGCTTTTTCCAATCTTTCCGGCATCAGCATCATCAACCAGGGCGGGATAATCGATTTCGGTCAAACCGTTTCCATCGGCAATTTATCGAGGGTCAGCATTCTCGGTAATGGTGTAAAAAATCTGCTTTACGGTATCCGTTTTCAAAACATGAAAGGAACGGCTTTTTTTGTGGAAGCACCCTGCAATCATTTATCGATTGCCTACTGTGTATATCAAAACCTGGACGGTATTGCGCTGGATGCGAGCCGTTTTTTCGTCCGCTACACCGGCGACACAGCAACGATGGCCCTCTACAAAACTGTTATCTCCCATCAGAAATTGCTGCACTCCGGGCCTTTGTTTACCGGCAGCTGGGCATCTACAGGAAGTTTTCAGAACGTGGTGGACAGCATCGCGTTTCTGCATATCATCATCGATTCTTCCGGCAGTGAAGGAAATCAGGTGATCGGAAGTTCGGTTTACCGGATGCTGGCGGATCACTGGACGATCACCGGTCCCAACCCCAATGGTAAGCACGATGCGGGCATTTTTCAGATTGCCGGCAACGGAACAGTAAGGAATATTTACCGGCGCAATGGCTGGGGCTATTTATGGCGGCTCTGGAATGTGGGCTTGAACGGCAGGGCAGAAAGTTACCTCTATAACTGCATCGATCTCAGCAGCGACGCCTATGGCACGCTAGATTACCGGATCTCTGCAGACGATACTACTGCCGGAAATAAAATTCCTTTTTGCCGCGGCGGTAACATGCATGTGCTGAACAATACTTCGGGTAACAAGCAAAATGCCACGCATTATGTTTCCGTGCTGGTCGTGGCCGGTCAGTTTTTTTCAAAAAACGGCTATACGCTTGAAATCAGAAATAATCTGTGCTTCAACAATATTACGGACAATGCAAACCACGTGGTAAAACAAAACACCGGCGATCCGCTTACCGATACCAGCAATAATATTTATGTGGCGGACCCTATCGCAGCCGGCATTTTACTGGATACCATTGCGTGCCGGCTGAACCCCGCCGGCGCTGCCATTGACAGGGCCCTTGCTATTCCCTATATCCATTCGGATATCGACGCTGTTGTCCGGCCTTCCGGCAAGGCGGCGGATATCGGAGCCCGTGAGTATGCCGGTTCCGGGACCATTGCACCCGGGCATGCTGTATTCCCAAAGAGGTATTTCTATCCGGGACTAATGGTCCTGCTGGCAGCAATATTTGTTTTCATCGGGAAAAAGGTTGTTCACCGGAAAAGCAACAAAAGCTCAGCTTTCAGCGCATTCTTTCCGTCATTTTAAACTCCTAAAACTTTTCCCGCATCGGTTTTTTCTTTACTTTTGCAGATTAGCCTTTTCCGAACGGAATGCCTCCTGGATATAAGGTTAATGGTAAACAGAAAAGTTGAATGGCATTACCGCAGTTGATTAAATACGTCTATACCAATGGCACCGATGAAGTAATCAGGCGCGGAAAAAAAATCCACGCAATCGGTTACGTCGAACTCATCGAATATGATGAGCTGTTTGAAACGGTAACCTTCCGCATTAAAGACGACAGCTACTCCACTTACTATAAGGTTTACGTTCAAAAATTCCGGGACGCCAAATCACTCTCCGTAAGATGCAGTTGCCCCTATAACCTCGGAGATATTTGCCGGCATGAAGCGGCAGCTCTTATTCAGTTGCAGGAACTGCTGGACCGCAACATGCTGAAAGCGGAAGAAGTTCACTACGACCAGACGCATACAGTGGTCAAGATGAAAGCGATTGACCTCAAAACCATCCGGATGCTTTGTTCGGCCGACGTTTATGAAGAAGCCGGAAACTACCTGAGAGATAATAAGGCCGTAATTGAACTCGCGGCGGATGAAACAGTAAAAGCCAGCGTGCAGATCCAGGGGAAAGATTATCCGGTTCTCCTCCGGAAAAATGAAGAGCGGAATTTTGATACCAGTTCAACATATTCCGATACCACACATCCGCTTTGCCTTCCCAAAGTGATTCTTTTTCTCCAATTGCTACAAGCTCATGGACCATATTATTTCGACACTATCCGCAACTGGGATAAGGAAAAAAACAAGCTCCTGGAGGCTTACGGATATTCCCTGGATGACGGGCTCGATGGAAAATTTGAATTTACCTATAAAGAAGGAAAACCTTTTTTGCGGGTCCTCGATACGTCCATCAGGCGCGTTAGTCCCGTACTGCAGTCCCGACCAAAACCTTTCGCAGAAAAAGAAGTGTTCGCCGAAGAAGAGGAAGCGGAAATCCGGGTTGGCGCGGCACAAAGGCTGGGCGTGGTTTTCAATTTCAATCATGCTGCGTATCCGGGATTTTTGCTCGAAGCAATTACCGGAGAAAGCAACGACCAGCAAACGGCCTATGTAGGAAAAATAGAAAAACTGGAACTGGCCCGCTTTGTCAATACGGAAAAATTTAATGATCCCGATCGTCAGCTGCTGTATGCCATCCGGAAAACGCAGGAGCAGGAAGTAAACAAATACCTTAACCGGAATTCTCCGTTCAGCGGGATGTGGGAGAATATCATTCACGCCGAAGGGGAGGAACTGCCCGATGATACCAAGGCGCTCATCATCGAGTACCTGCATCCCAAATTCCGGAAATTGTTCGCCGAGATCTACGAGAATCCCTTTATTTTTTTCCTGAATGGTCACAAGCCTTTTAAAACGGCTAACCTGGAGTCGGTCAATATTTCCGCAGACGCGCTGTCCCCCCTGTTTAAAGTTTCGGTTCAAAAAAATCATATAGAAGTAAAATGTTTTACCCGCATCACCGGGCAGGCCATCGACCTCAGCCTGAACAAATGCAAAAGCAATGTTTTATTTTTTCATAATAACAATTTATATCTCTGGAATAAACCCGAGGATATTGCCGTCCTTTCCGGGTTTAAGGATGGAAGGCTGCTGATTCCGAAAACAGAATGGCCTGTTCAGCTTCGTAAAACCATACTCCCGCTCCAGAAAGAGTATCAGGTGGAATTCGATCCGGAGCTGGTAAAAGAAATTAAAAGCGGGGATCCGGATCGGAAAATCCTGCTCCAGGAAAAAGGGGATTACCTGCTCTTCCTGCCTGTTTTTATTTACAAAGGATTTGAGACCAACGCCACCGGTAAGGACGAGCTCGTTGTGCCGGACGGCGATAAAGTGCTCCTGATCCAGCGTAACAAGGAAAAAGAAGCTGCTTTTATTGCCCGGCTGCAGTCGCTGCATTCCCAGTTCATTCAGCCACAGGGCACCTCCGGACTGGCTTTGCGCGGAGCGGATGTATTAAAGAATAACTGGTTCTTCCTGTTTATGGATGCCATGCAGGATATGAAGGTAACGGTCCAGGGATTCGATGCGCTGAAAAATTTTCGCTTCAATACCTCGCGTCCGCAAACAAAAATTCACATCAGCAGCAGTACCGACTGGTTTGATGCACGGGTTGATATTCTTTTCGGCGACCAGAAGGTAACCATCGCCGATGTTAAAAAAGCCCTTGCCAACAAGCAGCAGTTTGTGCCGCTGAACGATGGTACGCTGGGCGTTTTACCGGATGAGTGGGTAAAACGATATGCCCTGCTTTTCCGGGTGGGCGAAGGCAAGAGCAATGAACTGCGCCTGAGCCGCTATCACCTGAGTGTGATTGATGAGCTGTACGAAAACAGAAACGAAGAAGAGCTGATCATTCACCTGGAAAAAAAATACGAACAACTCAAAGAGTTCAAACATATTAAAGAGATCGATCCACCGGAACATCTTGCCCATATTCTCCGTCCTTACCAGGTGCATGGATTTCACTGGCTGAACTATCTGCACGAAGTGAACTGGGGCGGTATCCTGGCAGACGATATGGGACTGGGGAAAACCATTCAGGCGCTTTCTTTCCTGCATCATTACAAACAGCACTACGGGAAATTAAGAGCCCTGGTCGTTTGTCCCACCACCCTGATCTTCAACTGGGAAAATGAAATTAAAAAATTCGCGCCCAGCCTTACTTACCGCATCCATCATGGCGGGGAGAGGCTGCGGGATAAAGAAGCGCTGAACGGATTTGATGTGCTGATCACCACTTATGGAACCCTGCGCAGTGATATCAAACTGCTGATCGATATCCCCTTTGATTATGTGGTACTGGATGAATCCCAGGCTATTAAAAACCCTTCCAGTAAGGTAACCAAAGCTGCATGCCTGCTGCGCGCCAAACACCGGCTATGCATGAGTGGAACGCCTTTGCAGAATAATACCTTCGATATATTTGCGCAGATGAACTTCCTGAATCCCGGCATGCTGGGCAGCATCGAATTCTTCCGGCAGGAGTTTGCCATCCCTATCGATAAATTCGGCGAACCCGACCGTAAAGATCATCTCCGGAAGTTATTGTTCCCCTTTATTTTGAGGAGAACAAAAGAACAGGTGGCCCGCGACCTGCCGGAAAAAACGGAAACCATTTTATTCTGTGAAATGGAAGATGAACAGCGCAAGGTTTACGATGCCTACCGGAATGATTACCGCGACAGGATTCTCGGAACGATTGAATCGCAGGGTATTCATAAATCGCAGCTTACTATTTTACAGGGACTCATGAAGCTCCGGCAGATCTGTGATTCGCCGGCCATCCTCAATGAAACAGAAAAATATCCCAACCATTCCATCAAGCTCGATGAACTGGCCCGCGAAATTTCCGAAAATATCGGAAACCATAAAGCCCTTATCTTTTCCCAGTTCCTGGGAATGCTGGCCCTGATCCGCGAAAAGCTTCAGGCCCTGGGCATCAGCTACCAGTACTTTGATGGCAGCACTACTGCCACCGACCGGGAAAAAGCCATCCGGGCCTTCCAGGAAAACGACAGCTGCCGGGTCTTTCTTATTTCTTTAAAAGCCGGCGGGGTCGGATTAAACCTTACCGCTGCTGATTATGTCTATATCGTGGATCCCTGGTGGAACCCCGCGGTGGAACAGCAGGCCATCGACCGGACCCACCGGATCGGTCAGACCAAGAATATCTTCGCCTACCGCATGATCTGTAAGGACAGTATTGAAGACAAGATCCTGCAGTTACAGGAAAGGAAAAGGTTACTTGCCAAAGACCTGATTGCGGATGACGATGGGTTCGTTAAGAGTCTCTCCCGTGAAGACGTGGAATACCTTTTTAGTTAACGGATTTATATTCACCCGCTGCCGCCTGATTTTAGCCACTAATCCATCTTTACATGACCCGTCTGGTCAAACTCCTTATCTTGACTAAACAAGTCGGAATCATGAAAACCCGTTTTCTTCTGCTTCTCGCATTTTCGCCGGTTTTCTGGATTTCCGCCTATGGCCAGAACAGTCACTTGGGTCTCGTTAAAGGGCAGATCACCGATTCCACTTCCCATCAGCTACTCTCCGATGCCTCCGTTACCGTTACCAATACCGCCGATTCGACCAATGCAGGTTTTTCCATAACGGACCGTTCCGGCAAATTTCAGATACAGGATCTCGGGAAAGGATCGTACCGCCTGGCTATCAGTTTTCAGGGTTATGAACGGATCGTAAAAAGATTCAGCATTGATGAAACACACTATGTGATTGACCTCGGGCTCCTCTATCTGAAGAAGTCCAGCCAGACACTGGAGGAAGTGATCGTGGAGCGGCCTCCCATAGAAGTCAAAGAAGATACGGTTGAATACAATGCCAGCGCTTTCAAAGTGAAGCCTAATGCCTATGCTGAAGATATTTTAAAAAAGCTTCCCGGCGTCCAGGTAGATCAGGATGGAAATGTTACCGCGCAGGGTGAGCAGGTACAGAAAGTGTATGTGGATGGAAAGGAATTTTTTGGCACCGATCCCAAGCTGGCCACGAAGAATATTACAGCCGACATGATTGAATCCGTTCAGGTTTTTGACGACATGAGCGATCAGGCAAAATTTACAAAAATCGATGACGGAAGCCGGCAAAAAGCGCTCAACATCAAACTAAAAAAAGATAAGAAGACCGGTTATTTCGGAAGAGCATCATTCGGCTATGGAACAAATAACCGGTATGCCGGAACGCTGTCCTTTAACCGCTTCAACGGTGATGAACGCTTCTCCGTGATCGGCGGATCCAATAATGTGAACCAGCAGAATTTCAATTTTTCGGATATCGTTACCAGCATGGGCGGCTATGGTGCACGAAATTCCGGCGGTGGCGGTGGTGGTGGCAGAAGGGGGGGCGGTGGCGGATACCGGGGTGGAAGTGCCGGACTTTCCACTTCCATCGGAACCGGATCGGGCGCCACCGGTATTACCCAATCCACTTCGGGAGGCCTGAATTACAACAACAAAATCGGAAATAAATTCCTGGTAACAGGCAGTTATTTTTTCTCCCGGAGTAATCTCGAACTGAATCAGTCCAGCTTCCGCCAGTCTTTTTTTCCCGGCGATTCCGCTTCCAATCAGACAAGCACATCTGTTTCCAATAATATCAATGAGAATCACAGGTTCACCGCACGGATGGAATATGAGATAGACAGCAATACTTCGATCCTGCTAATTCCTTCGCTAACCCTCCAGCACTCCCAATCCGCCAGTCTGGATTCAAATTATACGGAGGCTGTCAAGGGTAATAACCGATACCTGGCGAATAGTGGAATTACGCAAAACAGCAATCTGCGCGACGGATTAAATTTTAATAATAACCTGCTTTTCCGCAAACGGTTCAGGCTTCCGGGCCGCACAATCACCCTGGGCTTAAATACTTCCATCAACAACAGTAACGGAAACGGAACCAATTATGCCCCGCTGATTTTTTACGCGCAGGACGGAAATCCGGACAGCCTTTATATGCAGAATATTCATAATTCGCAAAAAACAAATTCCAATAATAATGTCATCAGCCTTTCCTATACGGAGCCCCTGGGTAATGGAAAATTGCTCGAGTTCAATTATGCCTATACCGACAATACCAATACTTCCGACCGCAGGGCATTTAACTATGATTCGCTTAGTGGAAAGTATAATCAGGTGAATCAGCTGCAGACCAACTACTTCAAGAATGATTTTGTTGCCAACCGATTCGGTTTGAATTTCAGGATGGCGAAAGAAAAATTTAGTCTGCAGATTGGCGGTGGTTTGCAGTATTCAAACCTGACCTCCGAAAGTCTGCGGGCTGTTACCGGCAAGGACACTGCGATTAAATTTAATTTCCTCAATGTAATTCCAACCGCCTTCTTCAATTACAAATTCAGTCGCACAAAAAATTTACGCATCAGTTATCGCGGACACACTAACCAGCCCAATATTACCCAGTTACAAAATGTGCCGGATGTGACGGATCCGCTGCAGATCAAAACCGGTAATCCCTTCCTGAAGAATGAATTTGAGAACAACATGAATATCCGGTACAACAGTTTCAATCCGGTAACCTATAAATTCCTGTCAGTAAATCTGGTGCTGGACAATACCCTCAACAATATTGTGAACCGGATCGATTCACTCGGGCAGGGCGTTCAGCTCATCACGCCGATCAATTTGAACGGGACTTTTTCCGGGAATTCCTTTGTCACTTTCGGCATTCCGCTGCACGGCAGGATGAAGGGGAGCAATCTCAATTTCAATAACTCCATTGCCTATGCCCGCAATCCCAGCATGCTGTATAACCAGATAAATATTTCCACCACCTGGGTCATCACGCAAACGGCGGGCATTAACCTGGTCTTCAATGATAAACTCAACCTGGGGCTGAACGGCAGCCTGGCTTTTAACAATGCCGCCTACTCTGTTCAGAAAAACCTCAACGACCAGTATTTCTCGCAGAATTATTCGGCCGATATCTCCTATATATTCGTCAAAGACTGGGTGTTCAATACCGTCTATAGTCAGTATGTGATCAGTGGCCGCTCGGCAGGGTACAATCAAACCATCCCGCTCTGGAATGCCAGCATCGCCCGGGAGATCTTCAAAAAGAGGAATGCGGAAATCAAACTGTCTGTAAATGATATTCTTGATCAGAATAAGAGCATCACCCGTACGGTGGGCGATAATTACCTGACCGATACACGGTCCAATGTGGTGCAACGATATTTTATGGTCAGTTTCCTGTATAATCTGAACCGCTCCGGAGCCGGAACAAAGAGGAACGAGAGCATGCCCCGGATGCCCAGGAATATTCAAAGGGAAATGCAGCAGTTAAAAACCGACCCACCAAAACCGGCACCGGCGGCAGAGGCCGGAAAGCATTAAAAAAAACCGCCCCGGTTATCCGAAACGGTTTGCATTTCTTTGAGGTGTGGCTTATTTTTTCCGGCGTACATAGGGATGGGAAGATCCGTAAGGCGACTGGCCTTCCACCAATACGACCAGTACGGCCTTGATAAGCCCGTAAATATTCGTGGTTGGGCGATAACTCTTCCTGTAAACCCGGGTGCGCTGCGTTTCCAGCCTTGCTTGTATTTTCATTGACTTGATTCCGAATGGTAAATATGGATTATTTTAACGTGTTCAGGGCAGAATTATTTTATAAGAAGCTGTTAAAAAGCTGCCGTATTTTTGCTATTGTGGGTCCCTGGATTTTGTATTACTTTAGATTCCAAATCCATTTCCATGAGAAGTTTGCTGCTTACTCTCGTTCTGATGATTCCTGCTGTCTGGCTGTTTTCCCAGGATGATGTCTTTTCCAATAAGACCAGTCAGGCCCTTGAAAAAGTAATCCGCGACTACCCCAACCGCTTTCACAACATCAAAGGGGAAATGATTTCCCAGCATGCCAATACAGCCGAATATAAATCTGTGGTGCTGTTTCCGGGAGCGAGCTCCTGTACGCTGACCAAAAACAATACCGCCGACAATGATTTCTGCAGCTGGAGTTGTACGGCCCTGAATACCAGGGATTTTGCGGCTGCCAGAGCCAGGTTCAAAGAAATTTATGAACAGATTGAAAACTCCATCATTAAGGTGGAAGGACAGAAACCTTTTATCCTGAGCGGTCAGTATCGCACCCCGACGGAATTTCGCAACATGAATAGGATATTATTTGAATTGCTTCCGGCTGTCGGCGACATGAAAAGCCTCAAAATAGAACTCAGCCTGGAAAAAAGCATGGCGCTCTGGAAAGTAAAACTCAACGTTTACGACGGGGATCACAGGCTGGAGAGTGCTACGGCGGCGATTCAATAGAAAGTAAAAAATAAAAAGTAAAAAGGGGTAACTGCGCCCCTTTTTACTTTTTATTTTTTATTTTTTACTTTCTAATTCCTAAACCAACAACAAATACTCTCTCAGCACCGCCTCAATCTCTTCCAGCTTAAATGGCTTGGATATATAATTATTCATTCCTGCATCCAGGCATCTTTCCTTGTCTCCTTTCATGGCATCAGCGGTTAGTGCAATAATCGGGATCCTGGACTGGGCGGTCTGCATTTTTCGGATTATACGGGTAGTGGTGTAACCGTCCATCTCAGGCATGTTGACATCCATGAAAATCAGCACCGGCTCGTAATGCGGCAGCATTTCAATCACTTCCATGCCGTTTTGCATCTGGATCACGTCAAATCCCATTCTCTTCAGCACTTCCGAAATCAGCATCATGTTGACCGGATCGTCGTCCACCACCAGGATGCTGGCCGGCTGGGTGATCTTTTCAAAGGATCCAAACGAAGGATGAAGCGAATCGTTCTGCATATTCTTTTCAAACAGTGAGAGCAGGGTACTGTTCAGCTCATGTAACTTAACCGGTTTGGAAATAAACTTGTTGATCCCGGTTTTATCCGCTTCGTTCTGGTAGAGGTTTTTTTCAAGGGAAGAAAGCATTAAGATAAAGGGCTGCACGGTCTGCGGATTGGTCTGCTTGATTTCTTTTACCAGGTTAATTCCATCCATGCCCGGCATGTGGTGGTCGGTTATGATCAAATCGAAAGGCGCGCCGGCTGAATTGGCCATTTCAATTTTCAGCAGGGCGTCCTGGCCATTTGTGCAGGTTTCGCAAAAGATCTGAAAATAACCCAGGGTTTCCTCCATCAGGTGCAGATTGGTAATATTGTCGTCCACCACCAATACTTTTTTCAGGGAAGGTTTCGGCTGCAGCAGGATCTCCGGCTGGTCATTGGCCACTTCCAGCGGAAGGCTCAGGGAAAATACGCTGCCGCTGCCGGGCTCGCTTTCTACCGAAAGTTTCCCATGCATCAGTTCAGCAAGACTCTTTGATATGGCGAGCCCGAGTCCGGTGCCCCCGTACTTGCGGGTGGTGGAATTATCTGCCTGGGTGAAACTCTCGAAAATTTTCTGGAGTTTGTCCTTCGGAATACCAATGCCTGTATCTTTCACCTGAATCACAAAATTCAAATATTTTTTGCCTTCCTGCCAGTACATTTCACTTTCTTTTCTGATCGACACATAGATCTCACCATCCCTTGTGAATTTAATTGCATTGCCCAGCAGGTTGACAATAATCTGCCGGATACGCACCGGATCACCAAATAGTTGGGACGGGATATCGTGATCCACACGGTAAAGCATTTCCAATTTTTTCTCAAACGCCTTCAGTGTCAGAATATCAATGGTTTCCTCTACGAGTTCGTCCAGTTTAAAAAGCGTATTGTCGATGATCAGTTTGCCGGCTTCAATCCGGGAGAAATCCAGGATATCGTTGATAATTTCTAACAGACCATAAGCTGATTTCTTCACGTTTTGCAGATAGTCCCGCTGCGTTTTTTGCAGTTCCGTTGTCAGTACCAGATCGGTAAATCCGATAATGCCGTTCATCGGCGTACGTAGTTCATGGCTCATGTTGGCCAGGAATTCGCTCTTGGTGCGACTGGCCGATTCGGCAAGTTCTTTTGCCTGCACGAGTTCGTCCTCGATATTTTTCCTTTCAATGGCGGCCCCCAGTGAAGAAGCAAAAGACTGAAGGATGGAGAACTCCCCGTCGGTCCATTCTTTCTGATTGCTGAATTCATCAAATCCAACAAATCCCCAGAAATAATCCTTTAAAAATATAGGAATACAGATCGAAGCCTGCACTCCTTCCTTTTCAAAAATATTCAACAGGGCGGGGTCTTTTTCCTTCCAGCGATAACTGACAAAGGGATTGTTTTCTTTCAGTGGGCCGATGATAGAAGGAATTCTTTCAAAATCGAGGTGCAGCATTTTTTCTTTGCCCACCCGGTTATCCGCGGGGTTTTCATTCCATTCACTGATAAGTCCGGTGTACCAGCGCTGATCCTCCGCATCGAAATAATTTTTAAAAACATACGCCCTGTCCACCATCGTTTTCGTGCCCAGAATTTCGATACTGGAACTGATGGCCTGGTTCAGGTCGGTATTGCTCAGCAGCAAATGGGTGGCCTGCGATACGGCGTGCAGCAGCTGGTCCTTCTTTTTGAGTCTCTCCTGCGCTATTCGCTGACCGGTAATATTCCGGGACGTGCAGATCAGTTTAATGACTTCATTCTGATCCACGATTGGTTTAATAATGGATTCCAGCCACAGATAGGTCTCATCCTTTTTGCAGATCCGGTAACGGACGATGATGGATTCCTTATCCTGTAACGCGCCTGGCTTATCCTGCTTAAAAAACTTATGCCGGTCATCCGGATGCACGTAATCCAGTATAGGGGTTCCGATCACTTCATCCACGTCGTAACCCAACACCTGGGTAACAGACGGAGAAAGATACCAGATGGTGCCGTCCGCTGCATGCACGCTGATGATGTCTTCAGAATTTTCTGCCAGCAAACGGAATTTCTGTTCACTGTTGATCAGGGCATTTTCGGACTCCTTCTGGGCGGTGATATCCTGTGCAATGCCAAAGCAGGCATTGGCATCCATTACTTTCCCTTTCAGGAAGAGGTAGCGCATCCAGCCCTGACGTGTGATCACGCGGAATGAAAAAGAAGTTTCAAATCCGATATTGTTCCTGTTCTGTAAAATTTCCTCAAACCTGTTGTTTGCATTTAGCTGATCTTCCGGAACCACAAACTCATCCAGAAATTGTTGCAGGGATATTTTTTCATGCTGAGCCTCTTCAATTACGAGCAGGGCGTTGAGTTCATTGCTTAATGAAATTCCCCGCCCCTCAAAGTCCACTTTCCAGGATCCCATTTTTGCATAGGTCATCGCATAGGACAGCGTCTGAATGGCTTCTTCCTTCACCTCCTGCGCCATCACTTTATCCGTAACATTCAGGCCGATTCCCTGGATCTCGTTCACCTCTCCGGTTTCGTCGCTAAGGGCCAGGAATTCCCAGTCGGTCCACACAAACAATTTGGAGTTATTGAAAGGCTTGCGAATCATGAGCTTCACGATCTTTCCCGGATTATTCCAGCATTCACTGGCTGCCTGGCGACAACGGCCGATATCTTTCTGAAAGATGGTGGAAAAAAATAATTTATTCAGAATTTCCTCTTCCCTGTAATTGAATGCCTTTAAGAAAGCCTGATTGCTGTACGTGAAGCGGCCTTCCCGGTTGATGCGGATCAGGTAATTGGTTTGTGACTGCAGGAGGGAGTCCAGGTGTTTTTTTTCCTGAAGCAATTCATTCTTTGCCGATTGCAGATCCTGAAAATTTTTCTCACCACGTTTAAATGCCGGTTCCAGCACCAGGATAATCAGACAGATAATGGCAACAAGCAGAGAGATGAATTTCCCCGCTTCAATGGCTGAGGCCTCCTCGGTTTTCTGAGCAAGAATCTGGGTATACTGTGCCGTGATTTCTTTCATCAGGGGAAGAAACCTGGCTTCGTTTTCGAGCAGCTGATGCAGATAAAGCCGTTTATTGAGCCGGAGCACCACCGAATCGTCTGACAGCATTTCTCCGGCTGTCAGCAGCATCCCTTCATAGTAGGGGTTGATTTCAGAAAATAACAGCCGGATTCTGAAAACGGGCACCGGGAGGGCCGTTTTCGTTTCATCTGATTTCGATTTGAGCTTTTCCTGCTGACCGCGAAAAACAGCAAGCGACACTGCCAGGCTGTCCCGCACACGCCGGGTTTCGGTAACTCCGTAAACGGAGCCTTCAATAATAGCAACCTGTTTCGTAATAACCTGACTAAGCGTTTGCTGCCGGCCGGCAATCGTCCGGGCATTCACCAGTTCCTCATTTTCCGCAGACTTCTTATGGACGAGATAGTATCCAAAGAAATTGCAAAGCAAAACGACGGCAAACAAAACGATGGATATCCGGACCAGCTTTCTGAAGGGGCTCTGCATGATAGATATAGGATTCCCTATTCTAACGCAGAAATGATGTTTTTAACTTATACGACGGGAAAAAAATCCATCTTTCCAGGCGAGTAAGGGTAAGCACTTATGCTTTGGGACATACCCAGGTTTTCCGGTGCGGTTACTCAATAATCGATCACCTGTTCTTCCATTACAGCCGGTAATTTCCTGAATTCGTATTGCTGGTTGCGAAGTTGTGGCTCGAAACCGGCTTCCTGAATGGCTTCCTGTATGCTTTTGCTGGTGAACCGGTGCGGTGCGCCCGCCGCGCTGACCACATTTTCTTCCAGCATGATGCTGCCAAAATCGTTGGCGCCCGCATGCAGGCAGGCCTGCGCGGTTTCCTTTCCTACCGTGAGCCAGGAGGCCTGAATGTTCCGGATATTGGGCAGCATGATCCGGCTAAGAGCAATCATCCTGATATATTCTTCCGGGGTCGTCAGGTTATGAACGCCCCGGATCCTGGCAAGCAGCGTATCGGCATCCTGAAAAGTCCAGGGAATGAATGCCAGAAATCCTTTGGCATCGGTGGGTTTTGCGGCCTGTACCTCCCGTATCTTTACCAGGTGCTCAAACCGTTCTTCGATGGTTTCCACATGTCCGAACATCATCGTCGCGGAACTGGTTATCCCCTGCAGGTGGGCTTCGTGCATGATATCCAGCCATTCCCTGGCGCCGCATTTTCCCCTGCTCACCAAACGTCTTACCCTGTCCACCAGTATTTCCGCGCCGGCTCCGGGCAGGGAGTCCATTCCCGCGGCCCGCAGGGCCGCGATCACCTCGCGGTGTGATTTTTTTTCCAGCTTGCAGATATGGGCAATTTCCGGCGGCCCCAGCGTGTGCAGCTTCAGCCGGGGGTATAACGATTTCAGGGTGCGGAATAAGTCCGTATAAAAATTCAATCCGAGTTTCGGATGATGACCGCCCTGCAGCAATAGCTGATCGCCACCCCAGCGGAAGGTTTCTTCAATCTTTCGCTTATAGGTTTCGATATCGGTGATATAGGCATCGGGGTGACCGGGAATTCTGTAAAAATTGCAGAATTTACAATTGGCAATGCATACATTGGTGGTATTTACATTGCGATCGATCTGCCAGGTTACTTTTCCGTGTTCAACCTGTTTTTTTCGAAGCTGATCGGCTACATACATCAGTTCAGCCAGGGGGGCAAGCCTGAAAAGTGCAGACCCTTCCTCCACCGTTAAGAAATCGAAGTTCAGCGCTTTTGAATACAGGTTTGTCAAATCCATAGTCCGTATGCTTAATGCATTTGCAAAGGTAAGACAGCCATTTTTCAAGTCAATATTTTATATGAGCAGCCTGAAATGCATATAAAAATGACGTAGATTTATAGAACAGCTTCCATGAATACAAACAACCATACTAACCTGCGATTTTCGCTATTCTTTTTCCGGAAGTTCATTTTATTTTCGTTGCTTTTATTTCTTTCCTGTCATTTCTCGAGAGCCCAGAAAATAACGGTAACTCCCCGTTCTAAATTTCTGACGCAGATTCCTTTCACCACCTTCACCGGAGGAGTTATGGTGGTTAAAGTACGACTCGGAGGTTATCCCGACACCCTGAATTTTATCCTGGATACCGGGAGCGGCGGAATTTCCCTGGATTCCGGCACCTGCGTCAGGTTAAATATTACACCCACGCCTTCCGATAATCTCATTATCGGTATTGGCGGCGTGCGGAAAGTGAGTTATGTAAAAAATCAATCCCTTTTTATCGGAGATATTGAAGTGGACAGCCTCAATATGCATGTAAGCGATTACGAAGTGCTGAGCAGCGTTTACGGGGACCGGATCGACGGAATTATCGGGTATAGTTTTTTTTCAAGATATATTGTGAAAGTGGATTACGACAGCAGCATCGTTTCCATATTCAGCAAAGGATATATTAAATATCCCAGAGGTGGTTTTTTCATGCGGCCTGCCATTGTGAACATCCCTATTGAATCCGCCCGTGTCCGGGATGAAAAAACAAGCAACAGCCGGTTCTATTTTGATACCGGGGCCGGACTCTGTCTGCTGTTTTCATCCGACTTCGCCCGGGACAGCGCTATTTTCAGCGGTGACAAAAAAATGCTGGCAACCCAGGCGCAGGGTATGGGGGGCAAGGCGAATATGAAAATCACCACCATAAAGGAATTCCGGTTCGGGCCATACCGGTTCCGGAATGTGCCCACCCATATCTTTGATGATGTTTATGGTATCACGGATTATCCCCGCCTCGACGGTTTGATCGGAAACGATGTGCTGCGCAGGTTTAATATCATCCTCAATTACGAAAAGAAAACCTTTTATCTGACGCCCAATTCCCATTTCCGGGATCCCTTCGACTATTCTTATACCGGCCTGGGACTATACTGGACGGATGGCCGGATCGTTGTGGGCGATGTGATGAAGGATTCACCGGCCGGCCAGGCTGGCTTCAAAGTGGATGACGTGGTCATTGGTATAAATAATAATCTTTCCCAGAATCTCCAGCTTTATAAATCCATGATGCAAAATGTGGGAGAAAAATTAAAATTTCTGATCAGCAGACCGGAAGGCCTGCTGGAACTCAACATGAGAGTAAAAAGCATCCTGTAAATCTTTCCTTTCCGGTTATTGAAGTCTTATTACCTTGCAGTTCTTTTCAGCGGACGAAAGAATAATCCATGCCAATACAATTTAAAAAATTTACTTTAAACAATGGTTTGCGTTTTGTGGTTCATGAAGACCATTCCACGCCCATGGCTGTTTTGAACGTTTTGTACGACGTGGGTGCCCGGGATGAGGATCCTGCCCAAACTGGTTTTGCCCATCTGTTTGAGCACCTGATGTTTGGCGGCTCGGTGAATATAAAAGACTTTGAAACCCCGCTGCAGATGGCCGGCGGCGAGAATAATGCGTTCACCACCAATGATCTCACCAATTACTATATCCAGCTTCCCGCAGAAAATATTGAAACCGCCTTCTGGCTGGAAAGCGACCGGATGCTATCCCTGGCTTTCAGCGAAAAAAGCCTGGACGTTCAGCGAAAAGTGGTTTCGGAAGAATTTAAGGAACATTATATTAACCGGCCTTACGGGGATGTGTGGTTCAAATTACGGGAGCTTGCCTATAAGGTCCATCCCTACCGGTGGATGACGATTGGTAAAGAATTATCCCATATTGAAAATGCCAGGCTTGCCGATGTCAAAAATTTTTTTCACCGGCATTATAATCCGGCCAACGCCATTCTGGTGATTGCAGGAAATATAAAAACGGAACAGGCACTGGCCCTGGCAGAAAAATGGTTCGGCAGCATTCCTGCCGGCGAAAAATACATCCGGCAATTACCGGCAGAGCCGGCCCAGCCTGCTGCCCGCACAATGGAAATAAAAGCCGATGTACCCCTGGATGCTTTGTACAAAGCCTATCATGTGGGCTCCCGCACGGACAAAGGATACTATGCCATGGACCTCATTACGGAGTTATTGGGTGGCGGCGGCTCCTCCCGTCTTTTTCAATCCCTCGTCAAAGAGAAAAAACTATTCAGCAATATAGAATGTTATCATCTTGGCTCTTCCGATCCGGGCTTACTGGTGATAGAAGGCAAGCTCATCAGGGGTGTTCGGCCGGAGGCGGCGGACAAGGCAGTGGAAGAAGATCTCGAAAAATTAAATGCGGGAAAAATTGAAGAAAAGGAGCTCACCAAAGTTAAAAACAAAACGGAGTCCGCGATCCTTTTTGAGGACATGAGCCTGATGAACCGTGCTTCAAATCTTGCGATGTATGAACTGATGGGGGATGCGGAATATATGAATACGGAACTACAGAAATACAAAGACGTGACGCAGGAAGAAATACTGGAAGCCGGCATCCGGATCTTCGACAAAAAAAACAGCAATACCCTGCTTTACCACAGTAATAATTAACTTTTAACAACTACCGAATGTTAAACAGAAAAACTGCGCCGGCAATTACAGACGCGGTAAAATTTCATTTAGCGCTTCCTCCCCATGAAAAAATATCCCTCCGGAACGGAGTGGATGTTTTCCTGGTGAACATGGGAACGCTCGACACGCTGATGATGAATGTTGTTTTTTATGCAGGAAATTGTTTTGAAGCCCAAAACGGCGTTGCTGCGGCAACCAATTTCCTCCTGAAGAATGGCACCCGCAATAAAACTGCTTACGAGATCAATGAGTATTTCGAATATTACGGCGCCTACCTGAGCCGTCATGCCGGCCACGAAACCGCAGAACTTACGTTGCATTGCCTGAACAAACACACGGATGCCTTGCTGCCTGTGCTGGCTGAACTGATCCAGGATTCCGTTTTACCGGAAGAGGAACTAAAGATCTACAAAAAGAACATGCAGCAGCGGCTGGAAGTAAACCTGAGAAAAAATGATTTTGTTGCCAGCCGGCTGATCGACGCTTACCTGTTCGGAGAAGACCATCCTTATGGCCGCTACAGCTCCGTTGCCGGATACGAAGCCCTGAACGGGGAGCAGGTGAAAGAGTTTTATGCCCGGTACTATCAGCAGGGGCGCTGTATGATTTTTGTCGCCGGCCTGCTTCCGGATAATATTGCGGAGCAGATCGAAAAGAATTTCGGCGGATTGCCTTTCGGCGGATCCGTCAAACCGGAACTGCCGGACTCTCCCATCCTGGCCGCCGGTCAGAAAAAATACCGGATCCTGAATGATCCGGATGGGGTACAGGGTGCGATCCGCATTGCCCGCAATTTTCCTAATCGTCACCATCCGGATTTCCAGAAAATGCTGGTATTAAATAATCTCTTCGGTGGTTTTTTCGGATCCCGCTTAATGGCGAATATCCGGGAAGATAAGGGATACACATACGGCATTCACAGTTATCTGGCCAACCTGATCCAGGAAACTGAGCTGATGATTTCCACAGAAGCGGGAAAAGATGTTTCGGAAGCAACCATCAAAGAAGTTTATCTGGAAATGAGCCGGCTGTGCAATGATCCGGTGCCGGAAGACGAACTGCAAACCTCCCGGAATTTTATGATCGGAACCCTGCTGGGAGATCTGGATGGTCCATTTCAGGTTGCCGGCAGGTGGAAAAGCCTGTTGTTGAACGGGCTCACGGAAGATTATTTCTACGAGGGTGTGGAAGTGATCAAAACTATCAGCGCCAAAGACCTTCAGGAGCTGGCCAATAAATATCTGAAGCCGGAGGATTTTTATGAACTCGTCGTGCAGTGAGTTATTAAATTAGTATTTTCATACAAACTTGCAGTTATGAATATACTACTGCGCATCATCATCTCTGCTGTGGTTGCCTTTGGCCTCTCCTATGTGCTTGCCGGCGTTCATATCGATTCATTTGTCACTGCCTTTATACTGGCCATCGCGCTCAGCCTGCTGAATATTTTTGTGAAACCGCTCCTGATCATACTTACCCTGCCTATTACCATTTTTACGCTGGGGCTGTTTTTGTTTGTCATCAACGCCCTGATCATTTTGCTGGCGGCAAAATTTATCGCAGGTTTCCGCGTGGATGGGTTCTGGTGGGCCCTGCTTTTCAGCTTACTGCTTTCCGTGCTGACCTCTTTTTTATACAAAACCTCCGTGAGGCGTAATGATTCACGTTCCTCCTGATCTGTTTCTTCCTTAACCTGATGGTATGCAATTCGACCGAAAAGATATATCCGATGAGCAGCTGATGCGGCTTTACAAAACCATGCTGTTTCCCCGCCTTATTGAAGAAAAAATGCTGGTTTTACTCCGGCAGGGCCGCATTAGCAAATGGTTTAGCGGAATCGGACAGGAAGCTATCTCCGCTGCTGTGGTTGAGGCCCTGCAGCCCGACGAATGGATCATGCCCCTGCACCGGAACCTGGCTGTTTTTACGGGTCGTGGAATGCCTCTCCAAAAACTTTTTTTACAGTGGCAGGGAAGCGATGCGGGATACAGTAACGGAAGGGAAAGAAGCTTTCATTTCGGGTCCCGGGAGCATCATATCTGCGGAATGATCTCGCACCTCGGTCCCCAGCTGGCGGTGGCAGACGGTGTGGCCCTGGCCTGCAAACTGAAAAATGAAAATAAAGTGTCCCTGGCTTTCACGGGTGAGGGTGGCACCAGTGAAGGGGATTTCCACGAAGCGCTTAACCTGGCGGCAGTCTGGCGCCTGCCCGTCATCTTCCTTATTGAAAACAACGGATATGCTTTGAGCACACCCGTTGCGGAACAGTTCCGTTGCGCGAATTTATCGGACAAAGGAATCGGTTACGGAATGGAATCGGTTCAGATCGATGGGAATAATATTCTCACTGTTTACGACAGCCTTAAAGGAATAAGGGAATACTGTATCAAAGAGCAAAAACCTTATCTCATTGAATGCATGACTTTCCGGATGCGGGGTCATGAAGAAGCCAGCGGGACCAGGTATATTCCGGCGGAACTATTCGAACGCTGGGGCCGGAAGGATCCCGTATCTTCCTTTGAGATGTTCCTGCTTCAGACCGGTATGCTGAATCCTGATCTCATCAACCGGATACGCGACGATTTCCGGAAAGAGATTGACCAGGCCATCAATGTGATAGAAACGCCCATATCTGCAGATTCTGCAAAAGAAGCCGCTGATATGTATGCGGCGGCGGCCGAAACAACGGCTCCCGAAGCGGCTGATTTAGCGGCCGGATCCGAATCCGGAAAAAGAATGATCGATGCCATCCGGGAGGCCCTGTGGCAAAGTATGGAAACCCATGAAAACCTGGTCCTGATGGGGCAGGATATCGCTGAATATGGCGGTGCGTTCAAAATCACCGAGGGTTTTCTGGATGCCTTCGGGCCGGAAAGGGTGCGCAATACGCCTCTCTGCGAGAGCGCCGTTGTGGGCGCAGCACTCGGCCTGAGCCTGGAAGGTTTTAAATCGGTGATGGAAATGCAGTTTGCCGATTTCGCTTCCGTGGGTTTTAATCAGATCGTGAATAACCTGGCCAAGATCCATTACCGCTGGGGCCAGCATGCCGATGTGGTGATCCGCATGCCAACCGGCGCGGGCGTGGGAGCAGGTCCTTTTCATTCCCAGAGCAATGAGGCCTGGTTTACCCATGTTCCCGGACTTAAAGTGGTTTATCCGTCGAATCCGGAAGATGCCAAGGGACTGCTCATTGCCGCCATAAATGATCCGAATCCGGTTCTCTATTTCGAACATAAGGCCCTCTACCGGAGCATCAGCGGTCCGTTGCCGGAGGCTTATTATTATACCGAAATCGGAAAGGCAAACCTGCTTCAGGAAGGAACGGATATTAGCATCATCACTTACGGAGCCGGCGTACATTGGGCTAAGGCCGCCGTAGAAAAACATCCCGGCATTTCTTTTCATCTCCTGGATCTGCGAAGCCTGCTCCCGCTCGATTACGATGCCATCCGCAATGCGGTGGTAAAAACAGGCAAAGTGCTGGTGCTGCATGAAGACAGCCTGACCGGCGGTATCGGTGGCGAAATCAGCGCCTGGATCGCCGAGCATTGTTTTGAAGCTCTGGATGCCCCGGTGATCCGGTGTGCTTCACTGGATACGGCAATCCCCTTTAACCGGGAACTGGAGAGTAATTTTCTGGCATTGGCGAGACTGGACGAGAGCATTTTAAAATTGCTCGCTTTCTGATGACAGAGAAAATGAAAGACCCATCATGGCCTGACCTCATTCGCCCTGAAAACCCGTAAAAAGTTTCCACCGAGTATTTTGTAAATATCTTTCTTACTGTATCCCCGATCGAGCAGCGCTTCCGTAATTTTCGGATAGTCCTCCACGCCGTCCAATCCCTGGGGGGCAGATTCTATTCCGTCGAAGTCAGAGCCCAGTCCCACATAATCCACACCCACCAGTTTTGCGATATAATCAATATGATCAATCAGGAGCGATAAGGGCGGGCGCAGCGACTGAAATTCCTGCCGGTAACGGGTGCTCAGGTAATCAACGATCCTGCCCTCCACAAGTTTAAGATTGCGCAGTGAATCGTATTCAGCCCGGTGGCGTTTCAAAAACCGGATCAACCGCGGCATATAATTGCTGTCGATAAATCCGGAATAAAAATTAACCTGGATGACCCCGCCATTTTTTGCGATTGCCTTAATCTGGTCGTCTTTCAGATTCCGGTAAACCGGACAAATCGCATATACTGAACTATGCGATGCGATAATGGGTTTGGTCGTGTACCTGATCACATCCCAAAAAGTTTTTTCGCCATTGTGGGAAACATCAATCATCATTCCCAGTGCATTCATTCTTTGCACAACCTGTTTTCCAAAATCATTCAACCCATAACCTGTAACAATAAAAGCATGTTTGCTTTCATCGGCGGCGGACGTCGCCCAGGAGGGACTGTTATTCCATGTCAGGGTCATGTAACGCACACCTCTCTTATAAAAGCTGTCGAGGTAATCGAGATTATCTTCTATCATGTGACCGCCCTCGACACCAGAAAGTGCCGCGAGCTTATGCCGTCTGACCGCTTTCCGCAATTCCCTGTAGGAATACACGATCCGCATGCGCCGGGGGTTGCGGCCGGCAATGGCATACAGGGAATCCAGCTCCGCACTGGCGCGGGCAAATGCAGAACCCCTGCCGAAATGTTCATCACAAAAAATGGAAAATACCTGCACATCCACGCCACCTGTTTTCATCCTGTTCAGATCAGAATAGGTTATCCCGCGCAGGTCGGCATCAAACGCATAGTGATCCTCCACGGCCTTGCTCAGGAAATCGTTGTGGGTATCAACGAGAATTGCTTTGTTATGAATTTTTTGATACGAATGTGCAAAAAGGGCAGACTGAAAAAAAATAAACAGGCAGCCGAGCAGGTATTTCATAATTCATTAATTTATCAGGAACTTTCCTAAATGTAAATCATTTGACTGCAATGGATTCCGAAACCATCAGAAAATATTGCCTGAAAAAAAAGTCAGTCAAAGAATCTTTTCCGTTCGGAAATTCCACACTCGTTTTTAAAGTAAGCGGGAAAATATTTCTATTGCTTAGCCTGGAAGCCGTACCCGCGCAGTTTAATGTGAAGTGTGATCCGGAACAGGCTGAAATTTTCCGGGAAGAATATGCGTCGGTGATTCCGGCATATCATATGAACAAAAAGCATTGGAACACCATCATCCTGAATGGCAATGTTCCTGCGGGATTAATCCGGGAAATGATTGATGCATCTTATTTACTCGTGATAAAGACACTGCCGCTAAAAGAGCGAAAAAGACTGGGGCCCTTATAAATAATACCGGTTTCTTTCAATTTCTTCCCTGACCACTTCCGGAACCAGGTAACGGATTGATTTCCCCTCGCGGAGAATATTACGGATATGGGTAGCCGAAATTTGCAGAAGTGGTGCATCTAAAATAAAGGCCCGCGCCCCCGGGTATTCAGGCAGGTTCTCATATCCTGCCCGGATATAAATATAAAATGGAGCGCTCCGGAGCAACTGTTCATAATTTTTCCATTTTGAAAGATTCTGGTAGCCGTCGCTCCCCATGATAATAGAAAAATCATGCTGCGGATATTTTTCTCCGATATACGTTAGTGTGTCGATTGTATAAGAAGGCCTTGGTAACTTAAATTCAATATCGGAAGCTCTTAGATGATTCTCCCCGTCAATTGCAGCCCTGATCAGAAAAAGCCGGTGATATTCATTCAGCAGGGTTTTCGAGGGTTTGAGTGGATTTTGGGGGGAGACGATAAACCAGGCCTGATCCAGGTCGGTTGACTGCACCACGTGATTTGCAATTATGAGATGGCCGTGATGAACGGGGTTAAACGAACCGAAATATAACCCAACCTTCATATAACAACTTGTAATTCAATTAATTATTCGTACCGAACAAATATCAAAAATATATTATATAGATAATCAGGCGAAAATGGGATCCACAAATATGTTTTCCGCCTCATCCAGCCGGAGACTAAGATGATACCCGGCAACAGTTATGGAGATCGGATCTCCCAGGGGGGCAACCTTTTCCACCTTTATGATTTCGCCCGGCACGCAGCCCATTTCCATTAGCTTCAGGAATAAGTCATTTTTTTCAAATGAATGTATCCTCGCCTTTGATCCGCTTCTTAACTCCGAAAGTCGTTTCATGTGTTGCGACAAAAGTAACTTTGTTCTCCCATTCAACTTTACGTTTTTAGGAAATGCCATGAAGCAAGTCAGTCCCCGGATCAACTTTCATTTTTTAATGCCCTGCCGCCTGCCCGAAAAGCGGCGACTGAAAGCTTTTGTTATTTCTCTTTTTGAGCGTGAAAAACATCAATTGGCTGATCTCTCCTATATTTTCTGCAACGACCCCTATCTCCTTCGTCTAAACAGTGACTTCCTGAATCATCATGATTATACCGATATCCTGACTTTTCCCTTTTCAGCCACCAATAGCCGGCTGGTATCGGGAGAGATTTATATTAGCGTTGACCGGGTTAGGGAAAATGCGCTCAACCTGAATTTGTCCTTTCAGGAAGAATTGCACCGTGTAATATTACATGGAGCTCTACACCTTTGTCATTATAAGGATAAATCAAAAAGAGATCAATCCCTGATGAGGGCAAAGGAAGATTTTTACCTGCGAAAATATTTTGGCTGAGTCCGGGGAGAAAATCGTTCCACGTGAAACAGCAGCCTGACGAAATATTTCCTTTGTTCCACGTGAAACATTTAACCGGGAGTTCTTTATCAACTATTGCCAGGCAGGCTCAAATAACCCTGGCAGGAAGGAGCCCGGCGTGACCCGTGCGACTAGAGTTTGTCTAATCATCCATCTGGGGCCTATCAAATATTCAAAACAAAAACCCGCCGCTAGCGTACTTTTGTCAAATGTTCACCTCATATGATGTAATTGTTGTGGGTGCCGGTCATGCGGGTTGCGAAGCCGCAGCAGCGGCAGCCAATATGGGCTCCAGGGTCCTGCTGGTTACGATGAATCTCCAAACCATCGCCCAGATGAGTTGCAATCCCGCAATGGGCGGCGTGGCAAAGGGTCAGATTGTACGGGAAATAGACGCCCTCGGCGGCTATTCCGGTATTGTGACCGACCGGAGCATGATCCAGTTCAGGATGCTGAATAAATCAAAGGGTCCGGCCATGTGGAGTCCCAGGGCACAAAACGACCGGATGCTATTTTCATCAACCTGGCGCAGCATGCTGGAAAAAACACTAAATGTGGATTTTTACCAGGATATGGTGACTGGCCTGATCATAGAAAACCATACCGTAACTGGGGTTGTGACCGGGATGGGCAATCACATCAGGTCGAAATCGGTGATATTAACCAACGGAACCTTTCTCAATGGAATCATTCATATCGGCGAAAAGCAGTTTGGCGGAGGGAGGATGGCTGAAAAGGCGGCAACAGGCATTACGGAACAACTGAGGTCCGTTGGATTTGAGAGCAATCGCTTAAAAACCGGAACGCCGCCCAGGGTCGATGGCAGAAGCCTGGACTACAGCAAAATGGAAGAACAGCCTGGTGATGAGGATCCGACCGGCTTTTCGTATTTGAATATCCCGCTCCCGGCAAAGCAAAAGAGTTGCTGGATCACCTATACCAACCCCGCTGTTCATGATATCTTAAAAACCGGATTCGACCGGAGTCCGATGTTTACGGGCAGAATCGACGGGACCGGTCCCCGGTACTGCCCCAGCATAGAGGATAAACTAAACCGGTTTGCAGATAAAGAAAGACACCAGCTTTTCATCGAACCGGAAGGATGGGATACGATTGAAATATATGTAAATGGCTTCAGCACTTCCCTGCCGGAAGAGGTACAATACGAGGCTCTTCGTATGATAAGGGGATTTGAAAATTTCAAAGCCTTCCGTCCCGGATATGCGATAGAATACGATTATTTTCCTCCAACCCAGCTGACCCACAGTCTGGAAACAAAAATACTCGGCAATCTTTTTCTCGCAGGTCAGATCAACGGCACTACCGGATACGAGGAGGCTGCCTGTCAGGGTTTGATGGCAGGCATCAATGCCCATAGAAAGATCAATAGCCTTGAGGCTGTCATTCTGAGCCGGAGTGAAGCCTATATCGGCGTGCTGATCGACGATTTGATAAGCAAGGGGACCGAAGAACCTTACAGAATGTTTACTTCCCGCGCTGAATTTCGCACACTTTTACGCCAGGACAATGCCGATCTGCGGTTAACAGAAAAAAGTCATTCGCTCGGGCTGGCTTCGGAAGAACGAGTAAAAGCTGTGAATATCAAAAAAAATGACGTAAACTCAATTTATTATATTTTAAATAACTATTCGGTAGCTCCGGAAGATGCCGATGGTTTCCTCACCGAAATGCATCTCGCTCCCCTGACTCAAAAACAGAAAGCCTCGTCCCTGCTTTTAAGACCCATGGTGGGCATCCGTAACATGAGCGATGGAATTCCCGCATTGAAGGAAAAACTGGAGCCATTTCCTCCCCACAGCCTGGAGCAGGCGGAAATCCAGATGAAGTACGAGGTCTACATTAAAAAAGAAAAAGAACTTGTGAAAAGGATTTCCCTGCTGGAACAACTTTCCATTCCGGATCATTTCAACTACGATCGCGTTTCAGCCCTTTCCACAGAAGCCCTGATGAAATTTAAAAAGATAAAACCCAAAACCCTGGGTCAGGCCAGCCGGATAAGCGGCGTTAATCCAACGGATATTCAGATCTTAATGGTTTATATGGGTCGGTGAGGAACTCTTAAAGTCCATGCTGACGGCTAATCTCCAGCATTCTCTCAATCGGTTTCCTGGCTGCTTCCAGTAAATGCTGCTCCATCAGGATTTCGGGGATTTCATATTCCATGCAGAGATAAAGTTTTTCCAGTGTATTCAGTTTCATATGCGGACAATCATTGCAGGCGCAATTGGTTTCCGGCGGAGCCGGAATAAAAGTCTTTTCCGGAGAAGCCAGTTCCATCTGGTGCAGAATACCCGATTCGGTACCGACGATAAATTCCTTCGCCGGATCCTTTTGTGTAAATTTTAGTAGGGCCGTAGTGGAACCGATAAAATCTGCCATCTCCAACACAGCTTCCTCGCATTCAGGATGGGCAATGAACTTAGCCTGGGGATGCCTTGCTTTAAGCGCCGAAATTTTTTGCCGGCTGAATATTTCATGCACCATACAGGCTCCGTTCCATAAAATCATGTCCCTTCCCGTTTTTTTTATCAGGTAAGCGCCCAGGTTCTTGTCGGGAGCAAAAATGATTTTCTGGCCGGCCGGCAGACTTTCTATAATTTTCTGTGCATTGGAAGAAGTGCAGATGATATCGCTGAGCGCTTTGATCTCTGCGCTGCAGTTGATATAAGAAATGACAAGATGATCGCGATATCTTTCTTTAAAAACCCGGAATAAAGGTGCAGGAGCCGAATCCGCCAGAGAACATCCCGCGTTCAGATCAGGCAGCAAAACCTTTTTATCCGGATTCAGGATCTTTGCTGTTTCAGCCATAAAATGAACACCTGCAAAAACGATCATATCAGCCCGGGTCCTGGCAGCTTCCTGTGCCAGGCCAAGACTGTCCCCGATAAAATCAGCTACATCCTGAATATCTGCATCCTGATAATAATGCGCCAGCAGCACGGCGTTCTTTTCTTTTTTGAGTCGCGCAATTTCTTCAAAAAGATCCAGTTCCGGACTAACCGGCATATCCAGAAAACCCCTTCGGTTAACCTGGAATTTTTTTTCAGGATCAATGTTGATAACTGTCATAATATATATTAATACATTATTTATTTAAATAGAACTATTATTACTATGGGTGGGGATTAGTGGAAAACCTGTAGCCCCGGTTATTGTTTTGGAATAAATATTTTATTATCCACTTCAATTCACAATCCATTGACAGCCTCCGATCCCTACCCAGAGCCGTTTTTAGCTCCGTTCACAAACCATCAGATATATCAGGTTCTGGATAACTATTTAGTCACACCAACATAATAAAAAACGGAACAAACTGTTGTTTGTTCACCACAAAGAGAAATGCAGGGCAAGATAAAAAATCTACCGGCATTCTTTTCACGGAAATCCAGGTCGGAAATCCCGGTTTTCCACTAAAAAGTTGGGTTGTTCACGTCGGTCTGGGAGTAGTAGTTCCACTGATTACGGGTTGTTTCACGCTTTAAGTTTAAAAAATCACCGCATTTTCCGCGGCGCATGTATTTTGACCCTTTAAAATGAGGAGGGCACTGCTTTTAGCTGTTTTCCACAATTTGTTCATAACCATTTTTCAACTATTTTTGCCATCCTTTCAAAAACCCTGCAATATAATATGTCTATAATCCAGCAAATCAGAGAAAGAGCGGCCTGGTTGGTTTTTGGCCTGATCGGAGTGAGTTTGATCGGATTTCTGCTAATGGATTCTTCCGTAGGCAACAGCCGGCTAAGCGCGGCCAATTCGGGAAATGTGGGATCTGTAAATGGCAACCAGCTGGACTATGCCGATTTTCAGAAACAGATCTCGGAAAGGGAAGATCAGTACAAGAGCCAGGGCTATCCCCTGAATGATATGATCCAGCAGAATATCCGGGAAACGGTCTGGAAACAATTTGAAGAAGAATCCGTGCTGAAAGGCGAATATGCCAAACTTGGCCTGGAAGTCAGCGATAAGGAACTGAATGATATGCTGGTCGGCCCCAACGCGCTGCCGGAAATAAAAAGAGCCTTTACTGATCCCAACACCGGTGTTTTTGATCCGCAGCAGGCGGCGGCCCGGATCAATCAACTGAGGACAATATATAATGGTAACAGAAAGACGGATCAGAACTACGCCGTGGCCCAAAACTTTTTTGAACAGGTATTGCCCCAGTTTGTCAAGCTCCGGCTGAGAGAAAAATATATTTCCCTACTGGCAAACACTTCCTATATCCCGAAATGGATGATAGAAAAATCAAATGCCGACAACAGCCAGGTGGCCGCAGTTTCTTATGTGAATATTCCCTACCGGACCGTTTCGGACAGCTCTATTAAAATCTCTGACGCAGAAATAGAAGCTTATCTGGACAAACACGAGGATCAGTATCAGCAGGAAGATACGCGAAGCATCCGTTACGTTAGCTTCAGCGCAGCGCCGACAAGCGGCGACAGCAGCGCCATCAAACAGCAGGTGGAAGGCCTTAAATCCGAATTCAGCACAACCGCAGATGTGGAAGGCTTTCTGGCACGCAACGGAACCGAAATAAATTACAAGGAGGATTATACGCCAAAGTCCCGGTTAACGGGCGCAAAGAAAGATTCCCTGATCCAGCTTCCGAAGGGAGCCGTTATCGGACCCTATCTGGACGGACCCAATTATGTGATTGCACGGATCATGGATGTTAAAACATTACCTGATTCAGTAAGGGCCCGCCATATCCTGGTGGCAACGGTTGATCTCAAAACAAACCAGCCCACACTGGACGACAGCACGGCCAAAAGAAGAATAGACAGCATTAAAAGCCTGATTGATCACGGAGCCGCTTTTGACAGTGTTGCACTTCAGTCATCAGACGACGAAGGAACAAAACTTAAAGGAGGCGACCTGGGTTATTTTGCTCCCGGACAAATGGTAAAGGAATTCAACGATTTTGCGTTCTCGGGAAAAACAGGGGACAAAAAAATCATCAAAACCCAGTTCGGATATCATTACGTGGAAATCAGGGACCAGAAGAATTTCGAGCCAGCCTATAAGATTGCTTATTTTGCCCGGAAAATAGAGCCCAGTCCGGAAACAGACGATAACGCTTCCGGACTGGCCAGTCAGTTTGCCGGGGAAAGCCGGGATCAGGCGGCGTTCGACGCCAATGCAAAAAAGGCAAATCTCGAAAAAAGCACGGCAGCGGATATTCACCCGGTGGATTTTACCATTCAGGGACTCGGATCCAGCAGGGCGCTCGTTCGCTGGATATTCGACGCCAAACTGGGAGAAGTGTCGGAATCCTTTTCTGTGGGTGACAAATATGTTGTTGCCATTGTGACCGAGATTAACAAGAAGGGAACAATGACGGTTGCCAAATCAAGACCCATTATTGAACCCATTCTCAGAAACCGGAAAAAAGCGGAAGAGATTTCTAAAAAAATAGCTTCCGCCGCTACGCTGGAAGCGGTTGCCTCAGCCACCGGACAGACGGTAGCCAGGGCAGACAGCCTCGTTTTCACTTCTCCCTATATTCCCAATGTTGGCCCGGAACCCCGGGTGGTGGGCTATGCTTTCGATAAAGAACTTTCCGGAAAAGCAATCTCCAAACCGGTTGCCGGCAATGAGGGTGTATTCGTTTTGAAGGTGGATCGGGTCAGTGCAAAAGCCAACTACGGAGGCGATATTGAACAGACCCGCGAAGCCATGCTCCAGTCCGAGGAATCCATCATTCAGCGTGCCGGAACGGAAGCGCTTAAGAAAAACGCAAAAATCAAGGATAACCGCGCGAAATTTTTGTAGGATTTTTTCTTTCTTAACTTTGTGCCACAAATGGCAGAAGAAATCGTCAATAAAATAAGTCAGAGCGCGCTGATCACCCTGGATCTGGAGAAATATTTTCCGGAAGAAAAAATTACGATGTTCGACCTGAAGCCTTTTCTTTTTATGGAATTGATTTTAAAAGAAAAGGACTTTCGGGCGGCATTACAGGACACGGACTGGAATCAATACCGGGATCAGATTGTGGGCGTGTACTGCTCTTCGGACGCTATTATTCCACTTTGGGCCTATATGCTGGTGGCTGGTTGGCTCGTGCCTGTTGCAAAAGATGTTGTGCAGGGGGACGAGCAAACGGTGCTTCGTCAGGTGATTTCAGAAAAAATCGCAGCCATCGATCCGGCTGAATTTATGGATAAGCGGATAGTGGTAAAAGGCTGCGGAGAAAAAGCCATAGGCGCATTTGCTTATCTGGAAATTACCAAACGGTTGCGTCCGGTTGCAAAAAGTATAATGTTTGGTGAACCCTGCAGTACGGTTCCGGTTTATAAAAGCCGCTGACCGGTTCATCCGGCATGCGTTCCGGTCCTGAAGCGGCGTTCCCTATTTTGGAGCAGCATTCCGGCCCTGGGCTGATTCCTTTCTTTACAGCAGGCTTCCCCTCAAAATAAGCACAGCAACGGAAAAATAAATGATCAATCCCGTCACATCCACCAGGGTGGCAACGAAGGGAGCGGAAGAAGCTGCGGGATCCGCGCCGAGCTTTTTGAGGAGGATCGGAAGCATCGATCCCGACAGGGTTCCCCACAAAACCACGCCGAGCAGGGAAAAAGCAACGGTTAAGCCAATCTTCAGCCAGTGTTCCCCATAATTATAAAAGCGAAAGCGCTGCCAGAGAACTATGCGCAGAAAGCCAACGGCACCCAGGATGCTGCCAAGGATTATTCCGGAAAAAATCTCCTTGCGCATCACATAGAACCAGTCACGGAATTTAATTTCCCCGAGAGCCATGGCGCGGATAATAATGGAAGAAGCCTGCGAACCTGAATTGCCACCGCTGGAAATAATGAGCGGGATGAAAAGGGCCAGCACGACCGCCTTATTGATCTCCCCTTCAAAAAAGCCCATAGCCGTGGCCGTTAGCATTTCACCGAGAAAAAGTATTACCAGCCAGCCGGCACGTTTTTTAACCAGGTGGCTGAAGGAAATCGAAGTATAGGCTTCATCCAACGCTTCGGAACCCCCGATGCGCTGGAACTCCCGGGTATTTTCCTTTTCAGCCAGCCGCAACACATCATCCGCAGTAACCACACCCAGCAGCACGCCGGTCTCATTGACGACCGGCAGCGCAAAGCGGCTGTTATTTTTAAAAATGGAGATCGTTTCGGTTTGTGCATCATTTGCCGAAAGTGCGAGGAATTGCCTGTCCATGAGTTTTTCCACCGGCAGAGAGGGATCAACAATTAAAAACTCTTTCAGGTTGATATCGTCAATGAGCTTTCCCTGATCATCAACAACAAAAAGAAAGTTCAGCATATCGGTTACCTGTCCCCGCTGGCGGATCATTTCCAGCACTTCGCGAACCGTGTTGCCGGACTTAATGCTGATATAGTCCGGAGTCATCAAACGACCCACGGAACCTTCCGGGTAGCCCAGCAATTTTAAGGTTTCGGCCCTGGTTTCGGGAGCCAGCACTTTCAGGAGCTCTTTTACCGCGCTGCCGGGAAGCATGCCCAGAAAAGCAGTTCTGTCGTCCGGCTGCAGCGCATTCAGCAATTCCGCCGCCTTTTCATCCGGAAGGGATTTGATGATGATCTCCTGCTTATTCCTGCGGATGAACTTAAAAACGCGTGCTGCGTGTTTTATGTCAATGTGCTGAAACAGTTTCCCCGCCCAGTTCGTATAGCGGTTGGTAAATTCGATGATGTCCCGCGAAGAAAGTTTATTGAGCTTTACGAAATCAGCAATGCGATTATTCTGTAACAGGTTTTTGATGTCCTTCAGATTCGGCATACCGTATAATTAACAGGTTAGAAATAATCTTCCCGGTCCCGGAAAAATGCAACAGATAAACGCATTATGACCAGGAAATGATCCCGCCCTTTTCCTTGCCGGACGAACTACCCACAATGGCATGCGTGCCGGAGCTATGAATATAGCAGGAAAATTTCCTTTCCGATTCATCCATTTCACGAATAATAGAATGCAGGGTTTTTTGAACACCTGCACAAAATAAGATACTTCCGGCTGCTGACTCTGTTTCAGCAACAGGAATCCCGGCTTTCCGTAAAGCGATCAGGACAGTTGATAAATCCCGCGGGTCGCCTTTAATGAAAACGGATTTGTTCCCCGGGGTTTTTCCCGATTCTTTTTTAAAAGAAAGCTGTAACAGGCCGATCCGCTGTTTTAACGCAACCCCCAGATTCAGGAAAATTAACATACCGGAGGAGAAGGAACCCCGGAAATGCTTTCTCATGAACTGATTCATGGCGAGATGAAATTGTTTGATATAACGGCTATCCCTACGCGCACTTTCACCCTTGAAATGGATAATGCTGGCAGAGGCGAGATAATAATTCTGAAACCCTGCCTGCTGAATCCGGTAGCTGAGGTCGATATCTTCCGCATACATAAAAAACTGCTCATCGAAGCCTCCGGTTTTATCCAGGACGGCTTTGCGGGCCATCATGCAGGCGCCGGATAGAATATCAACCTGATGATTTTGATGCGCATCCAGATCTCCGGAATAATAAGCGGCAAAAAAGCGCGACTTTGGAAAAGCCCGGGCCAGTCCGGCCATCTTAAAAAACGAAGTCCGGGGGCCGGGGAAACCGCGTTTCGATTCCTTTAAAAAGTTTCCACTTCCGTCGATCATCCGTACACCCACCGCACCCGCATCGGGATGATTCTGAAAAAAGGAAATGCAGGTATCCAGGCTGTCTTCCGCCAGGATCGTATCCGGATTCAGAAACAGGATGAAATCACCGGTACAGCGGGAGAGCGCGAGGTTATTCCCCCTGGCAAAACCGGTATTTTCCGTATTTTGAATAAAATGGAATGCAGGGTACAGGGGTTGCAGAAAAGCCACCGATCCGTCGGCAGATGCGTTATCCACCACAAAAATCTCCGTTTTTCCCGAAAGGAGCGCACTTTGATCAACTGCTTTTTTCAGCGAGCAAAGGCACTGTTCCAGAAAGTATTTTACATTGAAATTGACGATGACAACGGACAGGATCATCAGCGATAAACGTTCACACGAAGTACGAATTTTTCAGGTATCCGGCAAAATAGATCAATTTCTTCCTAACGGCAAACGGTCAACTGCTAACCGTCAGCCCTTTATTATCTTTGCGCCATGTTAATAAAACCAACCCTGATCAGGGCTGCGGAAGCGGCGGGTAAAGTGCTTCAGCACTACTATGGCAGTCAGTTGAAGATCTCCAATAAAGAGGGAGTAAACAACCTGGTTACCGAAGCTGATCATGCTGCTGAAAAACTCATCATGGACATTATCCGGTCCGAGTTCCCCGATCATTATATTCTGAGCGAGGAATCCGGCGAAATGCCCACTGGTTCGAAGTACAAATGGATCATCGACCCCCTGGATGGCACGGTGAATTTTGCCCATAGCCTTCCGATCTGCTGCGTTTCCATTGGCGTGGAATATGCCGGGGAAATGATGATGGGCGCCGTGTATAATCCTTTTTTCGACGAATTCTATTTTGCGCAGAAGGGGTATGGCGCTACCCTGAATGACCGCCTGATCCGCGTGTCGGGGGAAACGGAGGTTTCGAAAGCCTGCCTGGTAACCGGCTTTCCCTACACTTACCTGGATCAGCCCAATGGTCCGCTGGAGGTATTTTCCCGTTTAATCAGGAAAGGGGTACCGGTAAGAAGACTGGGTTCTGCCGCCATGGATCTTTGCTGGGTGGCTGCCGGCCGCTTTGATGGATTTTTTGAACATAAGCTGAATGCCTGGGATAGCGCCGCCGGATTCCTGATCGTGGAAGAAGCCGGCGGCAGGGTTTCAGATTTTTCCGGTAAAAAATATTCCCCTTATCAGCCACAAATTGCAGCAACAAACGGAAGGATCCATGATGAACTGTTGAAATGGATCGACGGAAGTATTTCGTGAAGCCCACAGAAAATGCGGAAGTTGTGTGTTTAGCCGGAAATATCGGAACAAAAAAAACAAACTCGGGAAAGCTAAACGGATAAGTCCCGTGTGCTGTTTGACAATTGACTAAATCGCAAAAAATAAACGAATGGATCCGCGAACGGAAATATCAGCGCTGGGTGAGTTTGGACTGATTGACCACCTTACAAAGAATATTGAGCTAAAAAATGCCTCTTCCATTCTCGGCGTGGGAGATGATGCGGCAGTGATTGACCATTTTGGAAAGCAAACAGTTTTAAGTACCGATCTGCTGATTGAAAATATTCATTTCGATCTGATGTATACGCCGCTCAGGCATCTGGGTTATAAATCCGTGGTGGTAAACCTGAGTGATATCTATGCGATGAATGCAACGCCCACCCAGATCCTGATTTCCGTGGCATTCAGCAACCGGTTTAGTCTGGAGGCCCTGGATGAGTTTTATGAGGGGGTATACGCGGCCTGCGAAAAATACGAGGTGGATTTGCTGGGAGGCGATACTTCTTCTTCCCAAAAAGGATTTATTATTTCTGTTACCGCCATCGGAGAAGTGAGTCCCGATCAGTTTGTTCAGAGAAGTACGGCGAAAAAAGGGAACCTGCTTTGCTGCAGTGGCGACCTGGGGGCAGCCTACATCGGGCTCGTTCTGCTGGAGCGGGAAAAAAAAATATTCCTGGAGAGCCCGGGCATTAAGCCCGACCTGGAAGGAGAGAAATATGTTATCGGCCGGATGCTGAAACCCGAAGCCGCAAAAGAAGTTACCGGATTTTTTGAAATGGAGAATATCCGGCCGACAGCCATGATGGATATCAGCGACGGACTGAGCTCGGAAATTCTGCACCTTTGCAGGGAAAGCAATCTGGGCTGTCTGGTTTATGAAGAAAAGATTCCCATTGCGGAAGAAACCCGCAATGCAGCATTTAAATTCGAACTCGATCCCACGGCCTGCGCGCTCAGCGGCGGGGAAGACTACGAGTTGCTGTTTACCATTGAACAGGCGGACTACGACAAACTGGTACTGAATGAAAAGATCAGCGTAATAGGATATATGACGGCCCCTGAAGAAGGGAAGAAGATCCTGACCAGGGGCGGAAACAAATTCGATATCACGGCACAGGGCTGGAATGCCTTTAATCAATGAATATTTTCCATTCCCTGATGAAAAAAATCCCGCGGATAAAATTCAGCTGGTTACCATTAGTAGTGTACTGGATATGCTCATCCTGCAGTACTTCCCGGAACGCATATTCTCCCGCAAAGAAATATGCGCCAGCAGCATTGCAGGCTGATTACAAAATATTCCGCGGAATACTGGAATCCGCGCATCCCGGTCTGTACTGGTATACAGCAAAGGATAGCATGGATTATTTTTTCAATGCAGGATATGCGGCCTTACGGGACTCCTTAACGGAAAACGAGTTCAGGACCCGGCTGAGTTATGTGATTGCGAAAATAGACTGCGGACATACCAGCGTAAAAGCATCCAAAGCATATATCCGCTATGTTGACACGGCCAGGGAAAAAGCTTTCCCATTCATCATTAAGTTCTGGGGCGATTCCATGGTACTGACGGCAAACCTCTGGCGACAGGATCCTGTTTTCAGAAGAGGAACCGTGCTGACCAGCATCGACGGAAAGAATGCGCGGCAGTTGACGGATACACTGTTTGACTATATCACAACGGATGGATTCAGCCTGAGCGGGAAATACCAAACCCTCAGCACCGGGTTTACTTTTGGCAACCTGTATCAGCATGTATTTGGATTTTCGGATTCCGTGCATGTCCGTTATCTTGACAGTCTCGGCGAAGAAAAACAGGCTTTTGTAAAATTGTACGATTTTAAAGGCGATACGCTGAAAAAATCTGCCAAGGGAGAAAACCCGGATGACAATAAAAAGAAGAAGAAACCGGCACCCAGGCTCATCTATTTTTCTTCGGTAAATCTGCAGCTGGACACCGGCTTAAGGACAGCATATATGACAGTGGCCACTTTCGACCACCACAATCATCTGCGGAAATTTTTCAAAAGGTCCTTTAAACAAATAAAAAAAGACCGGATGACAGACCTGGTGATTGACGTGCGGTCCAATGGCGGTGGCGATGCAGGCTTATCGACCCTGCTGACACGCTATCTGTCCGATCATAAATTCAGACTCGCGGACTCACTCTATACAATCAGGCCGCCTTCAGAATATAATAAATATATTGAAAAGGATTTCTGGTATAATATGCTGACCCGGTTTGTAACCCGTAAGGGCAAAGACGGGAAGTACCATTTCCGGTATTTTGAAAAGCACGTTTATTCACCGAAGAAACGGGATCATTTCAACGGACAGATCTATTTGTTAACCGGCGGCAATTCCTTTTCAGCCACCACTTTATTTGTCGGTGATCTGAAAGGCCAGCAGAATGTTACCGTTGTGGGAGAAGAAACGGGCGGGGGATATTACGGCAACACGGCATGGATCATTCAGGACGTAACTTTGCCGAATACAAAGATCCGGTTCCGGCTTCCACGCTTCCGGATGGTGATCGATAAAAACAGGAATAAGGATGGAAGGGGGATTTTGCCGGACGTATGGGCCCTCCCCTCTTCGGAGGCCATTCGCCGGGGAATAGATTACAAGGCAGAGAAGGTCAGGGAGTTAATCGATTTGCGCAGGTTGCAGGGCAATTGATCATTTGTCAGCATCGATTTGGGAAAGAAATGTATGATCCGATAAACCGGAGTATTGCGGATTCCGTGTAAAATCTGAAAGATGAAATATTTTTTCCTGCTACTGTTTGTATTGGCGACAGGCATCGCAAGCGCCCAGGATTCCCTTTCCGCAGCCAGATTAAAACCGCTGCGGGGCGCGGTCGCTCCCTTTTCAGCTTTCGCAAAAAAAGATTCTCTTTTCCTGATCTGTTTCTGGGCCAGTAGCTCAGATGAAAGCGTGAACGAACTCAATGCCATTAATGCCAATCTCGAAAAATGGAAATCGGCCGTGCCATTCCGGATGCTTGGTATCTCTGAAGATGAGGGAAAAATGGCTGGCCGCGTGAGGGGAATTTACAATATGAACTCCTGGACCTTCGAGGTATTTACCGATCCTTACGGGGATTTCCGGAGGGCTCTGCAGTCCAACAATCTTCCCCAGTCGATGATCGTTTTTAAAAATAAAATCATTTACCAGCAGTCGGGATGGACCGCAGGGAGCGAAAATTATCTTTTCCAGAAACTTGTTGCGATACATGCGGGGCGATAAAAGCGGAGAGCCCCGGCGAAACCAGATCAGTTTCGGGACGGGAAAGGGAAATCAGGATGCATCAGCTATCCTGGATTTACGAAGGGCATTCCGGGACCCTTACTGCACAATTTCCTGTAAAGTCAGGTGCTCGCGGTTGATGAGCAGAAAATCTGCGGCCTCCCCAACTTTAATTTTTCCGAGCCCGGCCCCGGCATCTTTCAGCAGCGCGGCCGGATAGGCCGAACACATTTTCAGGGCTTCGACAAGCGGGATGCCCACCTTTTCGACAGCATTTTTTAGCGTGGACATCATGGTCATACAGGAACCCGAGAGTGTTCCGTCCGGCAGTGTATACCGGTCGCCTTTGAAAATATGCTGGTAAAGACCTTCTTTGATTTCCGGAACGGAATCGGTGATGAAGAACAGTCTTTCACCCATGATTTTTTTACTAAGCCGGACGGATTCGAAATCAACGTGCACGCCGTCGCAGATGATACTGCTGTGTACGGTTGCATGTGCGTACACCGCACCCACCATGCCGGGCGCCCTGCCCTGCAGCGGCGACATGGCATTGAAAAAATGCGTGGCGGTGGGAATCCCCAGATCAAAAGCATGGGTTGCTTCGGAAAAGCCGGCATCGCTGTGACCGGCCGAAACAAGCACCCCCTGATCCAGGAGTAACCGGATAATTTCATCGCTGCATTGTTCCGGCGCCACAGTGATCATTTTGAAAATGCCCCTGCCTTTTTCCAGCAGCATCAGCACTTCTTCCCGGGTTGGCTTTTTGATGAACTTTTCAATATGTGCGCCTTTCTTTTTCGGATTAATATAGGGCCCTTCCAGATGAATACCCAGCAACCCCTTTTTTCCCGAGGCCATATATTCTCCGGCTACTTCAATTCCCCGGATAAAATTTTCCATCGAGTTCGTGGCCATGGTGATCATAAAATGCGTGCAGCCGCCGGAAAGGCAATAGTCATAAGTAGCTTCAATTGACGTGATGTCCAGGGAATGGGCAAATAATTTTCCATTGCCACCGTAAAGCTGAAGGTCAATAAATGCCGGCGCCAGCAGACAGGTCTGGTGATCTGCAACGGTATATCCGGAAGGGATGGCGGATTTTTCCACGATGCCGGCGACAATATGATTATCCACCAGCACAGCGTGCCCATCCAGCATTTCATTTCCTGTAAAAACCGAGTCTGCCAGATAAGCCTTTTGCATGATTCAGGGTTGAATTAAAAAATGGTCCGCGTCTTTCCAGAAAGGGAATTGCCTGCGAACGGTTTCTGTCATATCCTTATTCAGGGTTATGCTAAGGACCTCTTCTTTTCCCGAAAGAGAATGCAGGACTTCACCCAGCGCACTCACAACCATGGACTCACCCGGATAGGCCAGATCATTTCCATCCGTTCCGGTTCGGTTCACGCCAATCACAAAACTCTGGTTTTCTATGGCGCGCGCCTGTAACAAGGTTTTCCAGGCGTGAATGCGGGTAGCGGGCCAGTTGGCTACCACAACGAGTATGTCGTATGCGTGTTCTTCCTGTACCGGTTCTCCCGCTAATGGGCTTACGGAAGCGGGCTGTCGCTGCCACACCGGGAAGCGTAAGTCGTAACAAACCTGCAGATTAATCTTCCAGCCTTTTACCGAAGCCAGGAGACGGCGGTTGCCGGAGCTGTAATACCGGTCCTCTTTTCCATAAGCAAATAAATGGCGTTTGTCATAATAACCAAAGTGGCCGTCCGGCTGCATCCAGACCAGCCGGTTAAAATAAAACGGGTCGCCGTTTTGTATTTCTTTAATGATCAGGCTGCCGGTGAGGATGGATTTCTTTTGCGCTGCTGTTTTTCTCATCCAGTCCACAGTAGGGCCGTCCATCGTTTCTGCCAGCGCTTCCGTATGCATGCTGAAGCCGGTGCTGAACATCTCCGGAAGAATGACCAGCTCCGTTTTTTCCGGAATGCCCAGGATCTTTTTTCCCAGCATGCTGAGGTTGGACGATTTGTCTTCCCAGAAAAGCGGGGTCTGCACGAGAGAAACGGTAAGGTTCTGCATATTAACAATTAATCAGCGTTCCGTCCGGCTTTTTCCGGGAAAGAAAATGACTGCACCAGCGCCGGCTCAAAACCCTTTTGCAGCAGATAATTCCGCCATTTGGTTTTCTTCACAAAAATATTCTTTTCCCCTTTGAGCGAGAGCCATTTTTTTTCGGCATGCCGTGAAAAGCTTTTCGCATATTCGTCCGGGTCAATGCCGTCGAGGGCTTTGCGAATATTAAAGCTGCTGACACCCTTTTCTCTCAGGCCATGCAGAATTTTTTGTTTGCCCCAGCCCTTTATCCTGGATTTTCCGGAAGCAAACCGAAGGGCAAACCGTTCTTCATTCAGGTAGCCTTCTTCAATTAATGCCGAGATGACTTCTTCCACTTCGTTCCTGAACAAACCGAGGCTGTATGCTTTCTCCTTTACTTCTCCGTGACTGCGTTCCTGATAGCCGCAATAGTGTTTTAATTTCTGAAGAGCCTTCTCTTTAGAAACCCTGTTTGGCTTAAAGGATGAACGCGGATTCGTCATTTCCGCCAAATATAAATCAATGCCTGTTCTGATCCCGGTTTCAAACCCCGGTTTCCGCCCGTTTTACACGGGTAATGCCCCTTCAGGATAAAGATATTCACGCCGTGATATTCGCCGCCGGCTGTAAGAAAAAATCAGTAGTTTCGTCCCAAAGTCCCGAATTCATGAAGTTTATTGTTTCGTCCTCGGCTTTGCTCAAACATCTGCAGCAGATCAGCGGCGTGATCAGCGCCAATACGGTTTTACCTATTCTGGAAGATTTTTTATTTGAAGTAGAAAAGAACAGGCTCAGCATTGTGGCAACGGACCTGGAAACGGTGATGAAAGTGAAGATGGATGCTGAGGCCAAAGAAAGCGGGCGGGTTTGTATTCCCGCCAGGATATTGCTGGATTCCCTGAAGAATATTGCCGATCAGCCCCTGACTTTTACCATCGACAAACAATTTGGCGTGGAGATCACGAGCGACAATGGAAAATACAAAGTAATGGGAGAGAACCCGGATAATTTTCCAAAAGATCCTGCGGCAGACGAAACCAGTTCATTCGAAATGCCGGCTTCGGCATTGTCGACAGCAATCAATAAATCCCTGTTTGCAGTAAGCAATGATGACCTGCGGCCGGCCATGACCGGCGTTCTGGTGGAAATGAGTACAACGGGTATCCAGTTTGTGGCCACCGATGCGCACCGGCTTATCCGGTATAACAGAAAGGATGTGGTATGTGCGAAAAGCGAGTCGCTGATCGTTCCGAAAAAACCCCTGAACCTGTTGAAGTCGGCCCTTCCTGCCACGGATGAGCACATTACACTCTCTTACAACAGCAATCATCTGTTTGTGAATTATGCCGACATGCAGATGAGCTGCCGTCTGATAGACGCCAGGTTTCCGGATTATAAAGTGGTGATTCCCGCCGACAATCCCTATAAACTGGTTGTCAACCGTTCGGATTTTCAGAACGCCCTTCGCCGTGTGAGTGTATTCAGCAATAAGAGTACTAACCAGGTAGTGTTGAGCATTCACGGGAATGAGCTGCAGCTGGCATCACAGGACGTTGATTTTTCTTTTGAAGGAAATGAGCGGATGAAATGTCAGTTTGATGGGGAAGACATGTCTATTGCGTTCAATGCCCGGTTTTTAATTGAAATGTTGAATGCCACGGCTTCCGATGAAATCCGGATTGAACTATCCGGTGCAACCAGGGCGGGAATCATTAAACCGGTGGAACAGGACGAAGAAGAAGACCTGCTTATGCTGGTGATGCCGCTGATGCTGAACAGCTAGGTCATCGCGCTCCTGATCAATTTAATTTTTATTGCAGAGAAACTGAAATGGCTTCATCTCCTGCTGCCGCACGATGCGTTGAATATATCGGGAACCGCGTAATATCTTATAACTGTTGAGATCGAAAACTTCGTGGGCGACACAAAAATTCTCCAGTGTTTCGTACTGGTAAAGGAGATCGTTCAATTGCTCGAGTTCAAAAGCCATGAACTGCTCCGTGGCGAATTCATCTTTCATGAGGACCAGCAAATCTCTATCCGGCGTTTTCATTTATATTAGATTTTAATAACCAACCATGCCTTTGTGCAATCCGCAGCCACAATTTTTGCTGCTGCCACCGATCTGATTACCGGAACTGCAGCTTGCTCCTACAATGCTAATCATTAATAATGCAAAAATCAATAGGGTGAACCGGGTTTTCATAGATTTCTTTGCTCTAATTTAGAAAATCTTTGTGATTAATTTCGGCTTTTTATCTCAAATTTAGAAAATTAACATGCCTCCCTTTTCCACGATTCAGGTGTTGGTTTCTCCATTGGATTGGGGGCTGGGACATGCAACCCGCTGTATTCCAGTAGTAAGAGAGTTACTGGCCCGCGGGGTTCGGGTAATTATTGCAAGTTCCGGGTCACAAATGGCCTTATTGAAAATCGAATTTCCGGATCTTGAAATCATTGAAATTCCCGGATACGGGATCCGCTATTCAGCAAAAAAAGGAGGATTGCTCCGGGGCCTCATATTCGGGATTCCCGGTATCCTCCGGTGCATCCGCCGCGAAAACGCCTGGCTGAAAAACTTTTGCAGGGAACGCCCGATTGACGCTATTATATCAGATAACCGCTATGGGTTTTATCATACAGAAATTTTCAGTGTGTTCATCACGCATCAGCTGTTTGTTGAAACCGGAATGGGGGCCTGGGCGAACCGGATCCTCGTACGGTTAAATTATTTTTTTATTCAGCGGTTCTCAGAATGCTGGGTCCCTGATTTCCCGGAGCCGTTTACCCTTGCGGGATTATTGTCTCACCCCCGGCGGCTTCCTGCTATAGCGGTGAAGTATACCGGAATTCTTTCGCGCTTTCACCGCACGGAAAAAGGAATCCTGAATCCGTTACTGATCCTGATATCGGGTCCCGAACCGCAGCGCACGCAATTTGAAAATGAAATATTTTCCGGACTCAGTAATTATACCGGGCCTGCCATCGTGATACGGGGATTACCGGATATTACAGCAGAAAAAATATTTTCGAATAAGCGGGTTGTAATCCATAATCACCTGGCTTCCCAAGCACTTAATGATATGATGAACCGGTCGGCGATCGTGATCAGCAGAAGCGGATACAGTACCATTATGGATTTGGCGCGTTTGCGCAGGAAGGCACTGTTGATTCCTACACCGGGGCAACCGGAACAGGAATATCTGGCGAAGCACCTGGATGAAAAAAACTGGGCTGTGCGGGTTTCACAGGAAGCTTTTGACCTGGAAACCTGTTTAAAGAATATTTCGGAAAAGACATTCGGCTTTCCTGAATTTCCTGATGGGCAATCCCTGGATCCGCTGATAAACGAATTCACGGAGCGGCTCAGGAATTTCCGTCGCCGGGAGTTTCAAAAAAAATAAAATCTTTTTTTACAGAAGGGAAATCCTTCCAGCTGCTAATGGAAGCGGCTGCCGCGAACACGCTGCAGGTAGGCATATGGGAGATCCGGCTGCCGGCCAGATAAATTGCGTAATCGGTTATTCCCGGATTATGCGCAAAAATAGCTACATGACTGAACTGATCATCCAGGCGGGAAACCACCTGATCGAATATTTCCGGGGAGGCATGATATAGATCGGGGATGAACTGAATTTCTTCCGGCTTGCGGTTATACTGGTTGATGAAAATTTCCGCGGTCATCCTGGCGCGCAGGGCCGGACTGGAAACAAACCTGTCGATCAGAATATCTTTCTTCACCAGCCTTTTTGCCATTTCGCGGGCATCTTTTATACCCCGCTCATTCAGGGCGCGATTAAAATCCGTGGCTGCGGTAAAGTGATTTACGCTTTTGGCATGCCTCACGAGGAATAAGGTTTTCATTGTGCTTGATTTATCGCCTCATCTAAGTTAAAGCAAGTTGGGGAACGGGTAAAGAATTAAGACTATTTTAAGTTAATGCCTGGTAAAATGATGTCCGGAAAAGAATAGTTTTGCTTTCCGTTTTCCGGAATAAGTGAAATTACTTAGTTATTTTCCGTCTGATCCTGAGTAAAAGAAGGAGACAGCGTATAGATAACCGGGAATTTACGATCGCTTATGCAGCAATTTTTTTTATCTGATGCACAATAAAAAATGATGCTGGAAATGGTTGCATTAGTCAGTAACAGATAATATTTTCGTCCTTTAACCCGTTTAATCCAACATCCGAAAAACCCTATGCGAAAATCAAATCGTGTATTAGCCGTAGTACTTTTTTGTCTGCTCATTCTGCTCGCCCCCGTGTTTGAATCAGACAATGGCCTGCGGGCCACGTCCGGGAAAGCCTTACCGTCCCGGAATTTCATCAAAGAGAAATCCATCGAATTCGAAGCAGCGGTCAACAGCTTATACAACGAAGCGAACCTGGAAGAGTCCGGACTGCAGCGTTCTGTATTTGAGTACGCTTATAAAGGATATATGTGGCTGCTGGAACAACATAAGCTCGAAAAAAGCGACGTGATTACGATCTGTGATTTCAGTCAGTCTTCCAGGAGGCGCAGGATGTATGTGATAGACCTGGAAAATAAAAAAGTACTCGTCAATACTTATGTTGCGCATGGACGGCGTTCGGGGGGTGAGTATGCGAGATCGTTCTCCAATAATCCGAGCTCGCACAAGAGCAGCCTTGGTTTTTATATCACGGAGGAAACGTATTTCGGTAAACACGGACTTTCACTAAAGATTCACGGACTGGAAAAAGGCTTTAACGACAAGGCCGACCGCCGGAACATCGTGATTCATGGATCCAGATATGTGGGAGAAAACTTTTTAAAATCAAATAGTTTCAATGGCAGAAGCTTCGGTTGTCCGGCAATTCCATTGGGCAAAGTGGATGATGTGATAGACGAAATCAAGGGTGGGTCCTGCCTTTTTATTTATTATCCTGAAAAAAAATACCTGCATTCCTCTAAAATATTGAACGGTTAAGCGGACGTAAACTCCGATGGTTTGAAGGTGAAAAGGCTCAATATAGGATCGTACCCTATGATTGGGCTTTTCTTTTTTATATTAAAACAGCCAGGCCAGCATCTGCGCCAGCACGCCGAGCGCCAGACCGGTAATAACCTCAAATGGCGTATGCTGCGCCAGGATCAGGCGCGCAGTGCAAACCAGACCGGCGATCAGGATGCAAATGGAAATATACAGTCCTGAAGCAAAAGGATCGTGCATCCCGAAGATCAGGAAGAAAGCGCAGAGTCCGCCGGCAGCCAAAGCATGCATGCTGATCTTGAAAAAGATATTACACATCCAGCCGAAACAAATGGCCAGGAAGGCCCCGAGGGTGAAATGAACGGCAACCCGCGGAATATCGGGGATGTTGCGGAATACATTCCAGGTCCACCAGTAAAAAAACATGGTGATTACAAAGCCGACGATCCGGTCCTGCATCGTATCCATTTTCAGGCTGCGGATGAGCTTCAGGCGCGAAGCAATAAATATGATGAAGGCCGGATAAAGAACAGTAAACAGCAGGGTGCTGACCATTCGCAGCAGTTTCGTGCGGTCGTCCACGCCAACAAAAGCCGACGGATGCAGGTAGATCAGAAACGCGATCACGTAGGCACTGATCAGCAGGGGGTGAAAGATGACAGAAATAAAATGCGCGAAACCACGAAGTGCCCGCGAAGAAGCCGGCTGTGGCCGCTCCGGATGGTAAGAAACTGTAGCTGGCTCCATGCTGATCGTATTAAAGTTCTCTTCGCAGACGGGCGACCGGAATATTCAGTTGCTCCCTGTATTTGGCCACGGTTCTGCGTGCAATATTATATCCCTTTTCCTGAAGCAGCTCGGTCAGCCGCTCATCGCTCAGCGGTTTCTTTTTACTTTCTCCTTCAATAAGATTACTCAGGATCTTCTTCACCTCCCGCGTCGATACTTCTTCGCCGCTGTCGGTACTCAGGGATTCACTGAAAAAGAATTTCAGCCGGTAGGTACCGAATTCGGTCTGCACAAATTTACTGTTGGCCACCCGGCTCACCGTGGAAATATCCAGTGCGGTTCTTTCAGCAATATCTTTCAGGATCATGGGTTTTAACGTAGTCTCATCGCCGGTAACAAAAAACTCATGCTGGTATTCCATGATGGTCTGCATGGTATTGAGCAGGGTCTGCTGCCGCTGCTTGATGGCATCGATGAACCATTTGGCCGCATCAATTTTCTGTTTAATGAAGAGGACGGCTTCCTTTTGTCTTTTATCCTTTTTCGCGCCGCGGTCATAGTCCTTGAGCATGTCACGGTAGCCATCGCTGATGCGCAGATCTGGCGCATTCCGGGAGTTCAGCGTTAATTCGAGCGTGCCCCCGTTATTATAAATAAAAAAATCAGGAACCACATAGCCTTCCCCCTTGCCCGTTCCGCCTACGTGTCCGCCGGGCTTTGGATTCAGCTTTACAATCTGCCGGATCACATCGCGGAATTCTTCTTCCGTAATATTCAGGCCCCGTTGAATTTTATCGTAGTGTTTTTTTGTGAACTCGTCAAAATAATCCGAGAGCACCAGGATGGCCAGTTCCACTGCATGGCCCTCATTTTTTTTTCTTTTTAACTGCAGCAGGAGGCTTTCCTGGAGGTCCCGGGCAGCAACCCCGGGCGGATCAAACTGCTGTATCCTGGCAATGATCTCTTCCACTTCCGCTTCATTGCTTTCTATATTCTGCCGGAAAGCCAGGTCATCCACGATGGAGGCTGTTTCGCGGCGCAGATAACCATCGTCATCAATGCTGCCCGCAATTTGTTCGGCAATTTTTCGCCTCCTGTCATCCAGCTTGAGCATGCCCAGCTGATCCAGGAGCAATTCATAAAAGCTCGTTTCTACTTTATGGGCAATGGTTTTATTGTCGTCGGGCTCGGGATAGTTATCATCCCGGAGCTTATAGTCAGAAACTTCATCATCGTGTTCATTCACATAATCACTAATATCAATATTATCGTATTCATCCTGGGAACCCTCCAGTTCAAAATCTTCTTCCCCGTCTTCAAACTCATCTTTCGTATCTTCCGTGAGTCCATCGTCATGATCATCTTCGGCCACCTCGAGCGCAGGATTTTCTTCCAGCTCCTCCTTGATCCGCTCTTCCAGGTTGGCCGTAGGTACCTGCAGCAATTTCATGAGCTGAATCTGCTGGGGGGATAATTTTTGCAGTAACTTTTGCTGTAAGGACTGACTTAATGCCATCTTTTATAAGGGGTTAGTCGCTGTTACAGTGGAAAAATTTTTAAAAAACCGGCCGAATCCACAAAAACCGCGCCGTAAATTTACATTTAAATATGAAAAATAGCTCCCAACGAAAAATTAGTTTTCTTGTTGTCCTTTTCGGATCCGGTATTTTTCTGTCTGCCGGGGCGCAGTCAAAAGCAAATCCAGTCGGGACAAGGGTTTTCAGCGACCTGCATTTTGCGGGCGAAATGTTAAAAAATAAAACGGGAGTTTTTTTGGTGATTGTGGGATTTTATCCACTTCGGGGGGACAAGAACCTTTTCCAACCGTTGCCAGATACTGCTCCGCAGGGTTTTTCGGAGCAGGATCCGGTACCCGGGCCGGATCTGAACCCAGATCTGTTATATCCTGGTGCCCTGCATTCCTCCCAGACCCCCAAGCTTGTTTCCCAACCCCTCATTCCGGCCAATATCTATTATTGCCAGTCAGGATTCTTCTGCAAGCGGGAGTGGGAACTGGAGAAGACTACGCATATTCCCTTCCGGTTCAGGCTGGGTTCGCTTGACTACTGTAATGTGCTTGAGGGGAAACAGCGGCCAGCACCTTTTTGACTGCGGCGACGATTCCGCTGGCTTTTTCCTGCAGCTGTGCTTCCGTCCAGGAAAGTCCGATGGCCGTGGAAATACAGCGGCTCATCAGCGCATCGCTCCTGCTGAAATCCTGGCTCTGCAGTTTTTTAAGCGCTTTTGTCTGTGCATCCGTGAGCCGGTTCAGGGTTTCCGCTTTTTTCAGGTGATCCCATTTGCGGATATAATGCCAGTTGTGTTCGAACCAGTAGAAATTTCCCGCCAGCAGGTTCCGGCTTTTCAATTCGGCAATAACTGCCCGCATTAATTCTGCAGAAGGCAGGAACCAGGTCAGGAAGGTATGGCTGTCCCCTGCCGGATCCGGAATTTCACGAAAGCTCAGTTCCGGAATCCGGGAGAGCGCATCCTGCAGCACCTGATGATTTTTTTTCTGTATGGAAAGAAAGGCATCGAGCTTGCGGAACTGAGCCAGTCCCACGGCAGCATGTAATTCAGAAATCCTGTAATTGTATCCGGGGAAAGGATGTGTTTCGGCTCCCCGGTCCGATCCCTGGTGATCGTGGCCATGATCGGAATAACCATCGCAGTTAAGGTAAACATTCCGGCTGTTGGTCAGCACCGCTCCGCCTTCGGCGCAGGTAATGGTTTTGACAAAGTCGAAAGAAAAAGCACCCGCATCGCCGATACTGCCTAAATATTTTCCATGATAGGAAGCGCCGATACTCTGGCAGGCATCTTCCAGCAACAGCAGTTTATGTTCGCGGCAGATAGCCTGGAGTGCATCCAGGTCGGCCATGCTCCCGCACATATGCACGGGCATAATACATTTGGTGGCCGGGCCAATAGCTTTTCTCACCGCCTCCGGATCGAGGGTGAGTGTTTCATTCACATCTACGATTACGGGCACGGCGCCAACACTCAGTATGGCTTCGAAGCTTGCCACGAAAGTGAACGAAGGCATGATTACTTCGTCGCCGGCGCCAACTCCCAGTGCCGTGAGGGCGGTAGTGAGGGCTGATGTGCCGCTGCTGGTCAGCTGTGCATAGGAAGCACCCAGCCTTTTACAAAGCGCTTCCTCCAGTTCCTTTGCTTTCCAGATTCCTTTCCGGGGGCCGTCGAAGCCATAGCGCATCAGGATGCCGGTTGCTAATACCTCGTTCACTTCTTTTCTTTCTTCTTCTCCAAAAAATTCAAATCCAGGCATGGTTAGGTATGATTATGGATGGAAAATTTTTATGACGAACACAAAGATAAAATCTTTTATACTCATCAGCCTGGGATTCGCCCTGCTGCTTTCATTGCGGGTAAGTGCCCAGCAAAAAGGCAATGCACTACCCGGCAAAGCCGGACTCGGGGGAAAATGGTATCTGGAACCGGTACTGCCCAGCGATACGGCGGCAGGGCGGGTACCTTTTATTATTTTTGATGTTGCTCACGGGCATTTTTCAGGTAATACCGGGTGCAATTCGATGCGGGGTGGTTTTAAGGCTACGGATTCCAGCATTGTTTTCGACGAGCAGGTCATCAGTACCAAAATGATGTGCGTGGGCTATAATGAAGATGCTTTTTTGAAGAATCTGATCCGTTGCGATGGATATAAAATTCAGAACGGCAGGCTGATCCTTACGGTGGAAGGCGGAGAGATCTCCCGCTGGACCCGGAATTTAACCAAGCCAAAAAAAATCCTGAGAACCTGAGGGTCTTAATACTTACTTTCTTTTCTATTTCTGCCCGCGGAGACAGATTCAGTCTTCGTAAATTGCAGCCATGCAGGACTATATTCAGGGATTAAATGACGCGCAGAAAGAGGCGGTATTGCATATCGATGGCCCTTTGATGATCGTTGCCGGCGCCGGCAGCGGGAAAACGAAAGTGCTGACTACCCGGATCGCCCACCTGATGAACAGCGGGGTGGATGCATTCAATATTCTCGCGCTTACGTTTACCAACAAGGCCGCACGCGAAATGAAGGAACGTGTGGAACATATCCTGGGAAATAACGAAGCGCGTAACTTATATATCGGCACTTTTCACAGCGTGTTTGCCCGTATCCTGCGGGCTGAAGCACCGAAAATCGGTTATCCGCACCATTTTACGATCTATGATACCGACGATGCCAAAGCTGTGATAAAAACGGTCGTCAATGAGCTCAACCTCGATGATAAACATTATAAGCCCAACATCGTTTACAGCCGGATCTCGCAGGCAAAGAACGGGCTGATCTCTCCGGCGGAATATGCGTCGGATTATAATATCCAGCAGGAAGACCTCCGCAGCAACCGCCCGGCCATCGCCCGGATCTATGACGCTTATGCTAAGCGCTGCTTTAAAAACGGCTCGATGGATTTCGACGACCTGCTGCTGAAATTCTATGAATTGCTGAAACATTTTCCCGAAAGCCTCCATAAATACCAGCATAAATTCAAATACATCCTGATCGATGAATTTCAGGACACCAATCCGGCGCAGTACGAGATCATCAAATTGCTGGGCGCGGTGTACGAAAACGTTTGTGTGGTGGGCGACGATGCCCAGAGTATTTACAGTTTTCGCGGCGCCACCATCGAGAACATTCTCCAGTTTCAAAAAGATTATGACGAGGTGAAAGTGGTGAAGCTGGAGCAGAATTACCGCAGCACGCAGAGCATCATTACCGTGGCCAATGAGATCATCAAGCGGAATAAGGGCCAGATACCGAAAAATCTGTGGACGGAAAATGTGGAAGGAGAAAAAATCCGGCTGGTGCGCACGATGACCGACAACGACGAGGGAAAATTTGTCGCCGATACCATCCAGGAACAAAAACTCCGCAATCATTTTAACAACCGGGATTTCGCCATACTTTACCGCACCAATTCCCAGAGCCGGGCATTTGAAGAAAGTCTGCGCAGGATGGCCATTCCCTATACCATTTACGGCGGCATCAGCTTTTATCAGCGCAAAGAGATCAAGGATTTCATCTCTTACCTGCGCGTGATTGTAAATCCGAACGATGAAGAATCCCTGAAACGGATAATAAATTATCCTGCGCGCGGAATCGGAAAAACCTCGATCGACAAAGCCGTTCTCTTTGCAAATGAAAAGAATATCCCGATGTGGGAAGTGCTGTCAAAAGCTTCTGCTGTGGGTTTTAAAGGAGCTACGCTCGAATCGGTGGAGCAGTTTGTGCAGATGATTAAAAGCTTTGCGAGCATGCTCGCCACAAAGAATGCGTACGAAGTAGCGGTACATGTAGGCAAACAAACGAATATCGTAAAAGACCTGTTCACGGATAAAACAACAGAAGGCCTCGCCCGGTATGAGAATATTCAGGAACTGCTCAACAGTATAAAAGAATGGGTGGATACGCAGCATAATCTCGCACTGATTGATGAAGACGGCATTCTTATTGACCCGGACCAGCAGGATAATGCCCGCGGTCAGGCCGACCTTTCAACCTATTTGCAACAGATCACGCTGTTAACGGATGCCGATCAGAAAGATCCTTCGGCCGACACGGTTAAGCTCATGACGATCCATGCGGCCAAAGGACTTGAATTCAGTTGCGTGTTTGCCGCGGGCCTGGAAGAATCGCTTTTTCCGAATGCCATGGCCATCAATACCCGGGAAGAATTGGAAGAAGAGAGAAGATTATTCTATGTGGTGATCACGCGTGCCAAGCAAAGGCTCTGGATCAGTTATGCCAACAGCCGGTATCGTTTCGGCAGTGTGATCCAGAATGATCCCAGCCGCTTCATTGAAGAGATTCCCGAAGCGCAGATTGACAGAAGTTATGCCGGGGGCAGTGTAAAGAACCAGAGTAGCGGCTGGACCAACCGCTCTGCCTTCGACCGGCTGAACAGGGGTTATGGCGCGGGGAACGGGCCGGCGGGCGCAGGCAAACCTTCCCGGCCCTCCTATATGCCCATAAACCCGAAATCCACCGCAGCACAACATGTTCCTTCCCTGGATTTTGCGCCCAGCGACACCAGCAACCTGCAGGCGGGTGACAAGGTAGAGCATCAGAAATTTGGTTTCGGAGAAGTGGTTCGCATGGAAGGATCTGCCCATAATCCCGTTGCCACTGTGAACTTTGCCCTTGGCGGGGAGAAGAAGATTATGCTGAATTATGCGAAACTGCGGATTGTTACGGACTAACTGCCGCTGCCGACAATCACTTTCCCCCCCAGCAACACTACCGGTCTTTTTAAAAAGGTATATTCCTGGAGAATGAGATTGCGGTAATCCGTTTCCGTTAGTTTTTTACCTTTCAATCCCATGGCCTTATACTTGAGAGATCGCCGGCTGAACAGGGCTTCATAGGAACCGACGAGATTTTTCAATTCATCGAGTTGTTCCGGCGTAATCTTTTCTGTTTTAATGTCCTGGAAACTAAAACCTTTTTTCTCCAGCCCCTTTTCTTTAATGATCCTTTTGCAGGTAGAGCAGGTGGAAAGAAAATATACTTTTTTCATCTTTATCTAAGAATTTTCCAATTACTCCAGCAACATCTTCCGAAATGCTATTGAATCTCCGTTAAACACATCAAAATCCACCAGCGTATAAATTCCGTTCACATGTCCCCTTTCATTGTGTTGCCAGAAACTCCAGTTCCGGTAAATCTGTGGCTGTACAGGTTGCAGGTAATGGGCAACCCATAAATAATATCCGTCGAAATCGTCTTTCAGATAGTGTTTATAAAAATCAACATTGGTGTAAATAATCGGGGGCGTTCCATAGTAGGCCTGGATAGTCTGCAGCCATTCCCTGGCTCTTTCCCGGAGTTTTTCCGGTGCCACACCATACGTTTGTTCGATATCCAGCACTGGTGGCAGATCTCCCGGAAGGAGCGTTACGGAGTTGATAAAATTCTCCGCCTGTGCCTTGCCGCTTTTGGTGGCCAGGAAAAAATGATAAGCGCCCCGGATGATGCCGGCACTTTTTATTTTCCGCCAGTTGCGGTCGAAAAGGGCGTCTTCATTCCCTAATCCTTCCGTGGCTTTGATGAAGGCAAAGCTGATCTGCATCCCGTTCACGTTCATCTCTCTGACCGACTCCCAGTTGACGGTGCCCTGGTATTTGGACACGTCGATGCCATGGATGGAATAATTCGAGGGGATCGAAATACCAAATTGCGGATAATGAACAAAACCGGCTTTTCTTTCCGTCCACCATTGCCATATCTGCATCAGCAGCATGAACACAATAGAAACAGACATGATAAACAGGAGAACCCTCCAGACCTTTCGCTTCTTTTTAGCCATCAGTAATTTAAACGATTGCAAATATAAACTTTGTTCAATGGACAATGGATAATTGACAATGGACAATTGACAGTTGACAATGAAAAATACAGGACTTCCATTATCGATTATCCATTGTCAATTGTCAACTGTCAACTGTCAATTAAAACTCGCTTCTTTCATTTTTTAAAACTAAATTTATGGGGTAAATGCCCGAATTCAACCGGAATGATACGATCAATCTTTTTTCCAAACTCAGTCTGCGCCGCGCGTGGAACGGAGTGAAAGTACTCTCCAGTTTCTATGCAAGCAAATGGACCGGCAGGGCGGTTCAGTGGGGACTACCCGTTTCCATTTCCTTTGAACCCACCACGTCCTGTAATCTTCGCTGCCCGGAATGTCCGAGCGGTTTGCGCGCATTCACCCGCCCTACCGGTATGCTGGAAGCGGCATTTTTCCGGGATATGATTGATCAGCTGGCGCCCGAACTCCTCTATCTTACTTTTTATTTTCAGGGAGAACCTTATTTGAATCCGGCATTCCTCGACATGGTTCGGTATGCATCCGGGAAAAAAATTTACACGGCTACATCCACCAATGCGCATTATTTAAATGATGCCAATGCGCGAAGAACAGTGGAGAGCGGACTGGACCGGCTGATCATTTCCATCGACGGAACCACACAGGAAGTATACAGTCAATACCGGGTGGGCGGGCGACTGGAGAAAGTGCTGGAAGGAGCGGCCAATATTGTGAAATGGAAGAAAGCCCTCAACAGCAAAACTCCCTTTATTTTTTTCCAGTTCCTGGTGGTGCGGCCCAATGAACATCAGCTGCAAGAGGCAAGAGCGCTGGCAAAAAAAACCGGCGTGGACGGCATCCGGTTTAAAACCGCTCAGGTATACGACTATGAAAATGATCCCAACCAGCTGATTCCGCAACACAGTACCCTAACCCGTTACCGCAAAAAACCGGATGGCCGTTATGAACCAAAGAATAAAATGCACAATCATTGCTGGCGGTTATGGCATTCTCCGGTCATCAGCTGGGACGGACTGGTGGTCCCCTGCTGCTTCGATAAAGATGCGCAGCACCGCATGGGAGATCTCAGCAAAAAGCCCTTTAAAGAAATCTGGCATGACGCAGAATATGTTCGCTTCCGCAGGGAGATTCTGCAAAGCCGTTCCAATATTGACATCTGCGCAAACTGCAGCGAAGGCGTAAAAGTCTGGGGCGATTAAATTATCCACGATTAAGTGATCAGAGGCCTTCTCCTAAATCTCCTGGTTAAAAAAACCCGGAAATAAAGTAGTTTTAATTATTAATCAGCGTAATGACCTTAGAAAATGATATCAACCAGCACGCATTCCGCAACGAATACCAGAAATCGGTCCTGAACCTCATCTACACCTTCAACTGGATGAATGAAAAACTGAACAGGACTTTTGAACGATTTGAAGTTACCCAGCAACAGTTCAATATTTTAAGAATACTGCGGGGAGCCGGGAAACCCTTGTCCACACTCCAGATCCGGCAACGCATGCTGGATAAGATGAGCGATACCAGCCGTATTGTGGATCGCCTGATCATCAAGGGGCTGGTAAAAAAAGCCGTTAGTGCGGGTGACAGACGCCTGGTAGATGTGCAGCTGACCGACAAGGGGAAAAAATTATTGCAGCAGATGGATTCCCTGAATGATGAATTCGACGCGGTGTTCCGGAATCTCAGTACGGAAGAAGCCGCGAAACTAAATGAATTGTTAGATAAGATCAGATCTGCGAATGAAGCGGTATAGTTGATTATTTTTGCGCATGGCTAAATTCCGCTCCCCGTTTTTGAATATGAAAAGATTTCTCCTTACCAGCCTGCCGGTTCTGTTTTCATTTATTGTATCAGGTCAGCCAAAGCATGAATTCCGGGCTGTCTGGATCGCCACGGTCGACAATATAGACTGGCCTTCCCGCGGGAATTACAGTACGTCGATGCAAAAAGCCGAGTTCATCCGTCAGCTGGACATGCATCAACGCAATGGCATGAATGCTGTTATCGTGCAGGTGCGCCCGGCCTGCGACGCTTTCTTCCCTTCAGACCTCGAACCCTGGAGTGAATGGCTGACGGGGACGCAGGGGAAGGCGCCAGTACCCTGGTACGATCCGCTGCAATTCATGATCGAGGAAACCCATAAACGGGGCATGGAGTTTCATGCCTGGTGCAATCCCTACCGTGCCGTATTCCGCGTGAACCGTTCTTCCATTGCCGCCAGTCATGTTTCGAAGGTCCATCCCGACTGGATCCTGACCTATGGCGACACAAAGTATCTGGACCCCGGAAATAAACAAGTGCAGTTGTTTGTGGTTTCCGTGATCCGGGACATGCTGAAGCGATATGATATTGACGGCATACATTTCGATGATTATTTTTATCCCTACCGCATTGCAGGCAAAGAATTTCCGGATAATGCCTCCTTTAAGAAATACGGAAACGGCATGGACCGGGATGAATGGCGAAGGAGCAACGTGGATTCGGTCATCCTCATGCTGAGCCGGGCCATCCGGCAAACGAAAAAAACCTGCAAATTCGGGATCAGCCCTTTCGGGGTATGGAGAAATATTTCGCAGGATCCGGAGGGCAGCGATACCCACGCGGGACAAACCAATTATGATGATCTCTATGCCGATATTTTATTATGGCTCAAAAATGGCTGGATAGATTATGTGGTTCCCCAGCTGTACTGGGAATTTGAACAGAAAAATGCACCCTTCGGTGTGCTGCTGGACTGGTGGAGCAAACACAGCTATGGCCGTCCCTGTTATATCGGACTGGGCTACTACCGGGCGGGCTCAAATGCCTACTGGCGGGATAAGACGCAGTTGCCAAGACAACTCACGGCCATCCGCAATACCCCCAATGTGCAGGGTGAAGTATATTTCAGCAGCACGTCATTCTTCAAAAATCCTTATGGATGGAACGACAGCCTGCAGCAACATTATTATAACTATCCCGCACTGATCGCACCGATGCCCTGGATCGACAATGTAAAACCTTCGGCTCCGGAACTTGTCATTATCGACAATAAGGATTCGCTGGTTTTTCATTTTGTAAAGGGCAGTGCGGAGGATGATCTGCGCGGATTTGCGATCTATAAAACCACCGGTGACTTTCCAATGGATTCGACCGGATCCTATAATCTTGATTCGGAAAGGGCATTTCTTTTTATACCGGAAAATGATGAACCGAAACTGGTTCTCAAAGTGGCGGACCTGCAGAAAAATAAAAACCTGCGATACCTGGTTACCGCCATCAGCAAAACCAACAATGAAAGTGAACCCATTCCGCTCTATCCGGTAACGGTGAGCACTCCGTAAATACCGTTGCGCAAACGCGGGTATGTGTTGGCAAAAGCTTAATTTTGAAGACAATCAATACCCCCCATTTTCAATGGCGTTAATTGAAGTACAATTACCCAACTCTCTGGCGAGGGCATTGCGATTGCCTAAGAAATCTCCACGCCGTCAGCAACTGAAAGTGCTAAAAAAATTATTAAAAAAGGCGCGTTTTACCGAATTCGGGCAACAATTCCATTTCGACAGGATCCTGCTGGGCAAGCGGATCGTCAGAAATTTCCAGGAGAATGTGCCCGTTTACGATTACAGTAAGATCTATGAAGAATGGTGGTATAAAACGCTGGAAGGAAGGCCGGATATCTGCTGGCCGGGCAAAATAAAATATTACGCATTGAGCTCGGGGACATCGGAAGCCGCGAGTAAATACATTCCGATCACGAACGACCTGCTGCGTGGTAACCGCGTGGTAATGGTCCGTCAGTTGCTAAGCCTCCGCAACTATCAGGACATTCCCGTGAAAAGTATCGGCAAGGGCTGGCTGATGATCGGTGGCAGCACGGATCTCCAGAAAGGGGCAGGTTATTACTCAGGAGACCTCAGTGGTATTTCGGCAAAAAAAGTTCCATTCTGGTTTTCGCCCTTTTATAAACCGGGAAGGCGGATAGCAAGAACCAAAGACTGGAACCAGAAGCTGGAAGAAATTGTGGAACAGGCACCCAACTGGGATATCGGTTTTATTGTGGGCGTACCGGCCTGGATCCAGATGTGCATGGAGAAGATCATTGAAAAATACAAGCTGAAGAATATTCATGAGGTCTGGCCCAATCTCGCCTTCTTCGTGCACGGTGGCGTTTCTTTCGAACCGTATAAGAGAGGCTTTGAAAAACTGCTCGGGAAACCGATTACCTATATAGAAACCTACCTGGCTTCGGAAGGATTTATCGCTTACCAGGACCGGCAGGATGAGCGGGGCATGCGCCTGGTCACCTATCAGCACCTGTTCTTCGAATTCGTGCCGTTCGACGGCAATAATTTCGATAAGGACGGCAATATTGTTAAAAATCCTGTAGCGCTGCAAATTCACGAAGTGGAGGAAGGCAGAGATTATGCATTGCTGATCAGCACGGCTGCGGGTGCCTGGCGATACCTCATCGGCGATACCATCCGGTTTACCAATAAAGAAAAGAGCGAGATCATCATTACCGGCCGCACCAAACATTATTTAAGCCTGGTGGGAGAACACCTGAGTGTCGACAACATGAACAAAGCTATCCAGGTGGTAAGTGAAGAACTAAATATATCGATACCGGAATTTACCGTAACCGGCGTACCCCATGGTCTGTTCTTTGCACATCAGTGGTATATTGCAAGTGAAACAGCACTGGATCCGGAACTGATCCGCAATAAAATTGACGAAAATCTGAAACGGCTCAATGACGATTATGCCGTGGAAAGAAGGAGTGCGTTGAAAGATATCCGGGTGAAAGTGCTTTCTCCGGAAATTTTCATGGAATTTATGCGTGCTACCGGGAAGGAAGGCGGCCAGCATAAATTTCCAAGAGTGTTAAAAGGAACAATGTTAAAGGACTGGTTGAATTTTCTCGAAAAGAAAACGGAGAAGGTTCAACCCTGATCAATACCTGGAGCCTATGATCGAAGCCATATGGAAAGGATTAGCACTTGGGGTTGTGCTTGCATTGTCTGTGGGTCCGATTATTTTTACCATCATCAAGCAAAGTCTCACCAGCGGTCATAAAGGGGGATTCAGTTTTGTGGCCGGCGTCTGGCTGAGTGATATTATCCTGGTTATCCTCAGCAATGTATTTACGGAATGGGTTACGAGGTTGCTGGAATACAAGAAGCTGATCGGCTACGGCGGAAGCAGCTTCCTGATTGCTTTGGGCGTCTTTTTCTTCTTCTTCAAAAAAGTCCATATTAAATCGACGACCGGCGCCATTCACCTCGATGAATTGAGCATTCACGATATACTGAAAACCTTCGCTTCCGGTTTTCTGATCAATACCCTGAATCCCGGCGTCCTGGCTTTCTGGCTGGGGAATGCCACGGTGCTTGCGCTCACACATACCCTGAAACAAAGGATCGTGATTTTTTCCACCTGCCTGCTGATCAATATGGCCGCCGATGTGGGCAAAGTAATGATGGCGGGAAAATTAAGAAACAGGCTCACCGTTCACAACCTGAATATCATTAACAAGATTTCAGGGGCCATCTTAATTGCTTTCGGAATAGCTTTGCTTTACGGAGTTATTTTTCTTGAGCACCGGATCAGGTAAGGCGATTAAACAGCTGCCGTTATTTATTTGATATATGAAGAAGATCATCGCTGTTTTATTTTTTCTCGTTCCACTGATCGCGTGCTGCCAGACGGACGTGCTGATCCTTCAAAAAAACGGAAAGAATATTAAAACCTATGCACCGGGCCAGCCGATTATTTTTGAAACCATTTATCAGCAATGGTTCAGCGGCACCCTTACGGCTTTGAGAAATGACAGTGTATTTATCAACAATATTCCCTTTCATTATCACGAAATAAGGACCATGCGCGTGGAGCGGACCAAACTGAACTATGCGGAAGACGGAACGCTGCTGATCATTGCAGGCGCCGGCGTGCTGGCCCTGAATACGATCAATGGAATATACCGGAAAGACGATGCGAAGAACTGGTTCTCCACCACCGGATGGGTCACTGCGGGTGCGCTGATCCTCGGAGGTATTTTGTTAAAAAAATCCCGGACTAAAACATATCCGCTCGGAAAGAAATACGGATTGCATTATCTTGACCTTCATTCGGATAATCCGGACGACCGGCTTGCACATCCTCCGGGGAATACACATTAACCAAGCGATAGATGGCTATAAAGACCAAGGGATTGGTGCCGCGCACCTGGAGATTATTAAAGCGGATCCTGATCTTTTTATTTTTCTTTCATTTTTTTTACCTGCTGATTTTGAAGTGGGTAAATCCGCCCTTCACCCTTACCCAGCTGAGCAGCCTCTTCAGCGGAGAAGGATTGAAACGGGATTATGTGAGCATGAATGATATCTCTCCTTACGCCAAACTGAGTGTTATCGCTTCGGAGGACCAGCTGTTTCCCGATCATGACGGATTTGATTTTAAGTCCATCGAGAAAGCCATGAAGCATAATCAGAAAAGTAAATCGCTGCACGGCGCCAGCACCATCAGCCAGCAGGTAGCCAAAAATGTTTTTCTCTGGCAGGGCAGAAGCTGGTTTCGCAAGGCGCTGGAGGTTTATTTCACATTTATGATTGAAACACTCTGGGGGAAAAAGCGGATCCTGCAGATGTATCTCAACGTGAGTGAAATGGGCAGGGGCGTTTATGGTATTGAAGCAGCCGCCCGGTATTATTTCAAGAAACCGGCAAAATCCCTGACGCGAAGTGAGTCGGCAATGATTGCGAGCTGCCTGCCCAATCCAAAACACTATACCATAAAACCCATGTCCCGGCATGTGGCATCCCGTTATCCCTGGGTGCTGAATCAGATGAACCATTTGCAGGATGATCCGGATATAATCAGGTTGATCCGGTAAGATGGGTTAAGTAATGTGGGAAATATGTAAATGTGGAAATGCTTTGTGTGTGTCTTCAAAATAGATGATAAATAATAATTGGTTCACTGCCCGGTTTACATATGCCCTTGTTTTCGTATTTTCCCCATCACCGAACGTTCTGTTTCGCCGATTGCCTGCTTTAATCTTTCTTCATCGAGTCCGCTGATCTCCGCCCAGGGAGTATGCTGATTAATCATCAGGTCCTTGTAAATGCGGAAAAGTTTCCTGCGGTTCTCGGGATCGGGATATTCCCGTAATGCATCTTTTATCCAGGGAAGATCGGTATTGCAGAGCAGGTATAGATCGTATTTCCTTTCCACGATCTGATCCAGGATAAAGGAATGGCATTTTCCGAAAACAAATTCGCACCAGACTTTCATCACATACATGTCGGTGTCGATGAAAAGGTATTTTTCTTTTGACCGCGCGGTCATTTCATCCTCAGCCGCTAACTGGCCTTTGGCAATGGTCAGCAGATCGTCATAATCGTAAGGCCTCCCCAACGCCAGTAAATATTCCCGGGCAAATTCCGGCACCCAGGAACAATGATAGTGTTCGGCCAGGGAGGCGCAGAGTGTGCTCTTGCCCGTGGATTCGGGACCAATTACAACAACTTTTTCAGGCACTGCCATGCAGGACTTTTTTTCTCCAGGTAATATAACCCATAATGGCAAGAATGAGGAAAACGAGGTATTGAAAACTCGTAAAGACCAGGTGTTTGTAAAAATTCAACGGGATAGAAGCGAGGTCGGTGATGATCCACCATGTCCAGTTTTCGAGTTTCTTTTTATTCATCAGCCACATCCCGGTGAAGGCTGCGCCGGATGTAAAACTATCGGCAATGGGAACGGTACTGTCGGTAAAATTTTTCAGAACCAGATAAAGTACCAGCCAGCAGGCGGAGAAAAAGAAGATGGCATTTCTCCATTCTTTTTTTGTGGAAGCGGTGATCTTTAATGCGGTTGACGGTTGACGGTTGACGGTTGACGGTCCTGGTTGTAGCGGCTTCGCCTCGTCGGACCCGGCCATCGGTGCTGGGGCTTCGGCCGTGGGGGTTTTTTTTGACCACATATACCAACCGATGATGCTCATCACGGTATAGTAAAAATTTACCGAAGCATCCGCATACAGGCCATGTACGACGTAGAGATAAATAAAAATGCCGGTGCTAACCATGCCTACAGGATAGACCAGGATATTTTCCCTGCGCGAATAGATCACGCTGGCAATGCCGGTAATTACCGCAATGAATTCAAGCCAGCCGGTCTGATGAATGTCGTTGAGGAATTGCTGGACGATCTGCTGCAACAGAAAAAATTAATGAGGTTGAAAGTCCGGTAAGTTAAAAAAATTCCCGCCGGAGGCGGGAATAAAATCATGCACACAAAAAATTAATCGGCTTCCGCCACCACTTCCCGTACTTCCGGGATCATGCGTTTCATCATCCCTTCGATCCCGGCTTTCAGTGTAATCATGGAGGAGGGACAGCCGGAGCAGGAACCGTGCAGCATCAGGTTGACGGTACCCTCGTTATAACTTTTAAACTGGATGGCGCCGCCATCCATTTCAACAGCAGGTTTTACATAGCTCTCCAGTAATTCCTTGATTCGTTTTACCACGTCGTCGTCATCTGCAGCAATCGTATTTCCATCGGTATGGGCTACCGTAATTTCTTCTTCGTTGACCACGGGTTTTGCGTCTTCGAGATAATCCTTCAGGAACTGACGGATGGAAGGTATCACATCGGCCCAGTCCGTATCACCGGTTTTGGTAAGGGTGACGAAGTTGCTGGCGATGAATACAGCTTTTATGAAAGGGAAACCGAACAATTCGATGGCCAGCGGAGAGGGCCGGGCGGACTCAACATCCGGGAAATCAATGCTTTTGCCCGGATATAATAGTTTGTTGGCCACAAACTTCATGGTCTCGGGGTTCGGAGTCATTTCTGTGTAAATGCTTATTACTGGATTGCCGGTTTTAATCATTGCTGCCTATTTAAGGTACAAAATTAACATTTAATGGGAGAGAATGGTTGTGAATTCGGGAAAGAGTTGGAGGATTAACGGTTAACAATTGACGGATGACGGGGGAAACCTGATAAGATTGATCCCGACTGCTAATAATCAGCAAGGTTTACCCGCCGGCCGATAGCCAGCACGGGAGCATGGGGCGGGATTACCCTTTTTCCCCATCTGCTGAGCAGGCTTGAACCGGATATTGCAAATATGAGCGGTCACAATCAGAATAACGGCAAAAGGAAGTAAAAGCAACTCATAGGAGTGCCAGTACTGTTTGGCCAGCAAAAAAAGCATTCCGGCTGAAAAAAGCAGGAAAGGCACGTAACTGCGGTGATGGCGGACAAACCCATGACGAAGGGCCAGGATCCCGAGCACAAAAGCCAGTGCTATCATCCCGGATTCAAAGAGGCTGTTATGGATGATATTGACGCCAAGCAGGGAGAAACTGCTCAGAAAAAGCGGCAGGATGGCGCAGTGGATCGCGCAGGCGATGGAAGCGCTGATACCCAGAACATCTTTGTTCAATTTTAATTTCATGCGATGACCGGCAAAGATAGCTAAATTGATCAGACTTTTTGCTCCGGCTCCCATAGCCTAATTTTGCAGCATGAGCAGGAAAAAATGGTTCTATATTTCGTTCTTCGTGATCTTATTCCTGGGTTTCTATCTGGCAGCAACAAAACTGATTCCCGGATATGGAAAGATCACCTATCCGGTGCTGAGTTATGTACAACCTTTTTCTTTCACCGACCAGGACGGAAAAACAATTACCAATAAAGATGTTGCCGGAAAAGTATATGTGGCGGAATATTTTTTCACCACCTGCAAGGGAATTTGCCCCAAGCTGAATACAAATCTGAAAGCGGTATACGAAAAGTATAAAAACACGGCGGGATTTGTAATCCTGTCTCACAGCGTGGATCCGCAAACGGATAGTGTGGGCAGATTAAGGAAGTATGCCGATTCCCTGGGGGTCGATTCCAAAAGTTGGATTTTTTTAACCGGAAATAAGGATTCCTTGTACCAGGCAGCCCGTGTCAGTTATCTTTTGGATGATCCTAAAAATAATTATACACCCATCGATGAGCAATTCATTCATACCCAGTTTTTCGCTGTGGTGGATAAAAGCGGGCAGGTTCGTAAAATTGTTGATGGCCTGAAAAATGATGAATTAAAACAAATGGATGAAGCCATTGAACAGTTGCTGAAAGAAGATCCGGTTAAACACCTGACCCGGTCTCCGTTTATTAATCCTGGCTAAACCGCTGCAGGAGCGGGTTTCAGGGGCATTGCACTTTTAATAAAAATAAGAAAGCCCCGATGTGGAAACACCGGGACTTTTGGTTAAGGCTCTGATTAGTAGCTATGTTAATCAGCAGAATGCTGCTTATAATAAATCGGGCGTCTGCAAATATAAAGGCCTGTATTGATTCCCGCAAGACTGAAACATACCATTTTCGTGGTATTTCAATATTTAACTATCAAAAAACAATCTTTAATTCCTCTTCCACGAAATCCATCAGTTCCCGGATATAATCTGCGGAAAAATCAAATTTCAATCCGGCGGCGGCGTATAGTTCCGGAAGCGTTTTCGTTCCGCCCAGTTCCAGTGCGGCCATATAATTGTCCAGCGCCGCCTCTTTATTTTCCTTGAACTGTTTCCATAATCCGATCGCACCCAGTTGCGCAATTCCGTATTCGATATAATAGAAAGGCACTTCAAATAAATGCAGTTGTTTTTGCCAGAAATTTCTCCGGTATTCTTCCAGGCCGTTATAGTCAACTGTTTCGGAAGAAAATTCCCGGAGGATGCGATACCAGTTTTCCGCTCTTTCTTCCACGGTATGATCCGGGTGCTCGTAAATCCAGTGCTGGAATTTATCGATCGTGGCAATCCAGGGGAAAATGCTGATCACTCTTTCCAGTTGCTGGATTTTGGCGCGTTTCAACTCTTGCGGGTCAGGGAAATATATCTCCCAGTTTTCCATGCTGAAAAGCTCCATGGCCATGCTGGCCACCTCGGCAATCTCCATGGGGTATTCCTTGAAAGCACTCAGCTCCAGATGATGGGAAAGAAAGGAATGAATAGCGTGGCCGCCTTCGTGTACCATCGTGGTTACATCGTGCATCTGGCCGGCGGCATTCATGAAAATAAACGGAGCGCCGGTTTCGGCCAGCGGACAATTATAACCGCCGGGTGCTTTTCCGATCCGGCTTTCCAGATCAAAGCGATTCATTTTTTTCATGGTCCGCAAACAATCGGCAAAAAAAGGCCGCAGACCCGCGTAGCAGCTGATGGTTTTTTCCAGCAGCTCCCCGCCTGTTTTAAAGGGGTGCAGGGGTTCGGTGCCCGCCGGTTCTGCTTCTGTATCCCAGGGCCTGAGAGAACTTAACCCCAGCTTTTTTTTCTTGTGCTCATTGATCAGTGAAACCAGTGGCAGTACGTGCTTTTTTACGGAATCATGAAAGCGAAAACAATCTTCCTTCGTGTAATCAAAGCGGCCCAGCTCCACGAATTTATAATCGCGGTAATTCTCAAAGCCGGCATTCCGGGCAACCTGGTGGCGCCGTTTGATGAGCTCGGTAAAAAGTTTATTCAGCGCTTCCTTATCCTGATAGCGGCGATCCTGCACTTTACGATACACTTCCTCGCGCAATACGCGATCCGGGTTTTCCAGGAATTTCATGGCCTGCTGAAGCGTATATTCATGACCGTTAACCTCTACGGTCATCTTGCCGGAAATGGCGCCGTATTGCTGCGCCATTACACTCAGTTCAGACTGGATGGGAATATTTTCTTCCCGGTAAAGGTCAATGCTCTTTTTAACAGAGCGCAGATAAGTGAAATATTTTTTCCGGTCGAGGGAGGCTGTCAGCGGACTCCCGACCAGTTTGCGGTTCAGCCGGTCGGCGAAGGGCTGAATCTTCGGCTGGATCTCCATCATGAAAAAAGTAAAGCGTTCCTGCAGTTTTTTATCCTCCGTATCGCAGGTCATCCGGATATGACGCCAGGAAGCATCTTCGCTGATGACGGCTTCCAGCTCGCTCATATCCTGCAGCCATTTTTCCAGCTCTGCGGCATTCGTGAGCGGTCTTTCTTCCAGATCAATAAAAAAAGATTCGATGGATTTCCAGTCTGTGAGTTCAAAAACTTCCGGAAGAAACCGGCGTACCGGTTTTTCCAGATCTGCGGTAATCGTTTTCATGATTTCAGGAAAAATATTTGTAATTGCGGCGGCCGGATCATTTAGCCTTCTTTTTGGCAGCCGGCTTTTTCGCTTTGTCTTGTGCAGAAGATTTCTTTGTGTCTTTGGCTTTCTGGGCGGCAGTCTTTTTTTCCGGCTCTTTTTTTGCCGGTTTTGCGGTCGTTTCATCCTTAGCCGCAGCCACTTTTTTTACTGGCTTTTGCGGTTCGGATTTTTTCTCCGGTTTTTTCTCTTCCGGTTTCTTCAGAGTCTTTTTCGACGTAGATTCTTTCATTTCCGGTTTCTCTTTTACCGCTTCCTTAACGGCAGCCGGTTCTTCTTCCATTTCTTCAGCTTCCTCTGCCACGGGCTCGGAAAGCTTTATTTCAACATCATTGTCCCGGAGCGTGGTAAACCATTTCACCATCTTCTTCAGGTCGCTGGTATAAACCCGGCTGTGATCCAGTTCAGGATATACTTTTTCAAAATATGCTTTTAAAGATTTTGGATCTTTTTCATCCGGCAACTTTTCACTGCTGTCTTCCATGGCTTTTAAAACCGTTACCAGGTTTTCATTATGCCGCGTAGTATAAACTTCAATACTCTCGAGCTGTGAAAACTGATGCACGCGGCTGGAAACAAATCGGGTGCTTTTGTCTTCGAGCGACCGGACAATACCACCGTCAGATTTACTGGTAATCAATTCAAATAATCCCGGAAGACCGGTAATAGCGATGATCTTAGCGTATTCCATAATACTTGCTTATGCTTGGATTTAAAAGTCGTGCAAGTTAATCATAAAATGGAATAACCATTTCCCGTCTTCCCGAAAAGGGTGAATTGCAGGCTGGTATGGTTTTTTATGCAATAAGGCCGGAACCTGTAAATACTAATCAGAAATAATATTTTATGGAAAAAGCAAAAGAAATTATTGAAGTATTGAATGATTTGGTCATGATTAATAATGACCGGATCCGGGGATATGAGGAGGCGGTAAAAGAACTAAAAGAGGATGATCAGGACCTGAAATCCCTGTTCGATCACCTGATCGTGGAAAGTCAGCAAATCAAATCAGACCTGATCCAGGAGATTCAGGTCCTGCATGGGGACGTGGAAAATAAAACCACAGAAATGGGTAAAATTTACCGCGGGTGGGCTGGATTAAAAGCCATATTCACGGGTGATAGCCGTCATGCTATCCTGTCTAATTGCGAATTTGGAGAAGATGCCGCGCAGAAAGCCTATAATAAGGCACTCGAAACTGAAAAACTGCCTGCATTTCTCAGAGAACTGTTGAGCAATCAGCAGGCAACGCTGAAAGTTTCGCATGACGAGATCCGGGATCTGCGGAATCAATATGTTTAGTACCTGGCAAAAGGTGGCTTTTTTAAATAAGAAGACCTGGTCACTGACCAGGTCTTCTGTTTATGGCAGGTAAATAAAAGCAGTTATCTGTGCCGCACGCCGCCGCCCGAGCTTCTGGGGGCAGAACCCCCGCCTGAGCTTCGTGGTGCAGGCCGGCTGCCCCCACCTCCGCCGGAAGGACGGAAACTGGGAGCGCTGGAAGGACGGTAGGCCGGTGCGCTGGACGCCTGCGGCCGCATTCTTTGAAAATTCTCCGACCTCACTTCCCCGCGGGCACGGCTTCCCTGCTGACGGTTGAGATTCTGAATCACTTCCGGTCTTGCATTATTTACGGGCGCCCAGCTGCGGTTCTGCCTCTGCTGCCACTGACCCTGCTGGTTTCGCTGATAAACATTTCCCTGCCGGTCCGAATAGAGATTCGAGGGCCGGGCTCCGCCTGCACCGGCTGCGTTCGTGCGTGGATTATAGTTGCCGCTTGCTGGCCTTGTGCCGGCGCCATTGGGCCTCGGATTATTGAAACTTCCACCGCGGCGATAGGATTCGGGACGGTTATTCGGATTCCGGTAACCGCTGCTGCGCGCAACCGTACGGGTAGCCACGCCATTCCGGTTTCTGTAAATATTATTGGAATGATTGATCCGGATATTATTCCGCACATAAAATGATCGTCCGTAATAGCCGTAAGGCCTTGCTCCGCCATGCCAACCGCCCCAATAGGCAGGATGATAAAAGGACGGACCCCACCAGCTGCAACCGTATCCCCAATGTGAATAATACCCAAAGCCGTAATTAAACCAGCCTGTATTATATCCCCATCCGAAACTCCAGCCATACCAGGGATTGTAACCGAAGTTAAATCCCCAGGACCAGGGTCTTGGGTAATAATAATTCCCGAACCAGGGGTCATAGTAAAAGCCGGTTCCGTAAACAACGGTCGGACCATAGATAAAACTGTTCAGATATCCTGGTGTATAACCCATGTACACATAGTCGGGAGCTACATCATAGATATACACATATTTACTGTTGTACACCGGATAATTCGGTGGGATCCGGTCTACCTCGTCCGGCCGGTCGGTACTAACCACCCAGGGGCCGCTGGCATTGTCGGAAACAAACCAAACGCCATTATCCACTGCGTAAAAACGGCCGTTCGGCGTGCGGATAACCGTGGAGGAAGTATTTACTGCATATTGAAGATTGGTTCCATCAATATCCGTGAATTTGGGCTGTCCGTCGTAGATGACTTCCGTAGTTGCGGTATTCCGGTCCACTTTAGCCGTCTGCGGAATTTCCGCATCCATCACGGCGTCTTTTGCAGCATCCGTACCCGCAACACTGGCCAGCACATTGTCTTTCTGGGATCCGGGGGGAATCTTCGCAAAATCAGGCGGTAACTGATCTGCGGGAATATATTGCCAGTTGTCTTCGTTCAGTCTTTTTGCCTGGTACCAGCGTCCGGAGATCAGCACAAAATACTGCTGTGAATTTTCATCCATAAAAATATCATTCACCGAATTATTCACATACAATAAGCTCGTTCCCTGGATGGCTGTAAAATTCGGTTCACCGGTCGACTGGATTAATTCCGCCGGTACGGTGCTGACGACAATATTGTTGATGGTATTGGACTGATCGCTTGCGGGAGCCGCTTTCTGATTTGCATTGTTATTCTGGCCGGCATTACTGTTGGCAGCCGTCGTCTGCTCTTTATTTATGATCTCCTGCTCAATCTTACCGAGGTTGGCCGGTATCTGACCATTGGTATAGCGGTATGGGCCCGTTGCTGCGGGCGCAACATACCAGTGTTTTGCGCCGTAGAGATAATATTGTCCGTCGTCGTTTTTAATAATAGTGAACGGACTGTTTACCACCACATCGAGATTCCAGTCCGGATTCCGTTGCAGTTTGGGCGCTCCGTCAATCAGCACAAGCATGGAGGGCTTTGTGACAAACATCACTTTGGGAGGTTTATTGGAAATGTTCTGCGAGAGCTTGGCTTCCTCCTGCGCCTGATCCAGGGAGGTCAGGATATTGTCTAAAGATATCGGACCGGCAGCGGCGGGAAACTGTGTTTCCAGGCTATTGTCAATCTCGTCCAGTTTATTCTGATCGCTGATTGAAGGAATCTTGAGGTCGGTGATATTCAGGGTGTTGAAAACAATCTGGCGGTTATCCCGGTCTGTTTCAACCTGGGAACTGGCCCAGAAAGTGCCGAATACCGGATCACCACTACCCTCGGTAATCGAAATAGCTGACCGGAACTTCAGGATATTGCCCACAAAGGATTCCGGAGCTGGTTCATAAACCTTAATGATCGTGCCGTTCGTGCCGTTAACCTGCTTGGGCCATTGATCTTCATCTGCTGCCCTGCCAAAGCTAAAAAGCAGCACCGAAATGGCCAGCATGATGAGTTTTGCAGAGAGTTTTTTCATGGTGTAATATTTTATGTTCAATTGCATGAATTCCGGATCCCGGAAAGGGGTCTGTTCCAAGATAAGACTATTCCGGCAGGCCTTTAGTTTGAAGTTCAAATCAGAATAATATGTTAAAACGCAACCAATTGAGTACCTATTAGTTAACGGGTCTCTTTAATGGGCTTCCAGCCAGTTGGAGCCAAATCCGAGTTCAGCTTCCGCAGGAACTTCGTTAGGCAGGAGCAGGGCCTCCTTCATAGACCCCAGAATGATGGGCCTGATGATTTCCACCTCATCCCTGTGTGCGTCGAATACCAGTTCATCATGCACCTGCAGCAACATTTTTGACCGGAACTTATTTTTTTGAAAGGCTTCGTGAATTTTAATCATTGCCATCTTGATCATGTCCGCGGCTGTTCCCTGGATTGGGGAGTTAATGGCATTTCGTTCCGCAAATCCCCTGACAGTGAAATTCGATGAATTGATATCCCGCAACCAGCGTTTTCTGCCCATCAGGGTTTGTACATATCCGTTCTTCCTGGCAAACTGAATGGTATCATCCATGTATCGCTGAATATTCGCAAACTGTTTTTTATAATTCTCAATGATCTCTTTGGCTTCCGAACGGGAGATGCCGAGGTTGTCGGCAAGTCCGAAAGCACCCTGACCGTAAATAATACCAAAATTGACACTCTTTGCCTTGTAGCGCATTTCCTTTGTCACATCTTTTTCATCTACTCCGAATACCTTAGCTGCCGTGGCACTGTGAATATCTTTCCCTTCTTTAAAAGCTGCGACCATATTGGGGTCTCCGCTGATGGCAGCCACGATGCGCAGTTCGATCTGCGAATAGTCGGCCGACAGCAGCACGTAATTGGGATCGCGGGGAATGAAGGCTTTCCGGATCTCCCGGCCCCTTTCCGTTCTGACCGGAATATTCTGCAGGTTCGGATTAACGCTTGCCAGCCTTCCCGTTACGGCTACAGCCTGTGCATAACTGGTATGCACCCGCCCGGTTTTTCGGTTGATGATCACCGGTATAGCGTCAACATAAGTGGATTTCAGTTTTGTGAGTTCACGATATATGAGAATATCATCCACGATCTTGCTCTGGTGACTCAGCTTGAGCAATACATCTTCTCCGGTAGCATACTGGCCGGTCTTCGTTTTTTTTGCTTTCGGATCCAGCTGCAGCTTGTCGAACAACACTTCGCCCAGTTGCTTGGGAGAAGAGAGATTGAAGCGCACGCCGGCCTGCTGATAAACACTTTCTTCCGCCAGCGCTGCCTCCTTTTCCAGTGTTTTTGAATATTCTTTCAGGAAATCTTCGTCCACCCGGATACCTTCAAATTCCATATCCGTCAGCACTTTCACGAGCGGATTCTCCACTTCCAGGAAAACTTTCTCCACCGATTTTGATTTCAGCAGGGGCGAAAATTTTTGTTTAAGCTGCCAGGTGATGTCTGCATCTTCTGCGGCATATTCCGTGATTTTATCCAGCGGTACGTCCCGCATATTCCCCTGGCCTTTTCCTTTCTTCCCGATCAGTTCTTCAATATGAACCGGCTCATAACCGAGGTATTGCGCACTGAGCAGGTCCATATTTCTCTTTCCCTCCGGTTCAATCACATAATGCGCGAGCATGGTATCAAACAGGATGCCTTTGATTTCGATGGCATACCATTTCAAAACCAGCAGATCGTATTTAATATTCTGGCCAACCCATATCCGTTTGGGATCGTCGAACAGTGGCTGGAAAAAGCTAAGTATTTTTTTTGCCTGTTCGCGGTCCGGCGGAACCGGAACATAATAGCCTTCGCCTGCTTTCCAGGAAAAGCTCAGCCCCACGAGGTCGGCGTTGTTGGCATCAATGCCCGTGGTTTCGGTATCAAAAGAAACTTCATTTTCCTTTTGCAGCAGGGCAACGAGGGAGCGGATTTTCTCTTCTGTGTCTATGCTGGAATACTGATGCGGCGTATTCGAAATATTTTTTTCCGGAAGAAGGAGCGTCGCCGCGGGAATTTCTTCTTTTTGTTCCGATTTGCTTTCCACAACGTTTCCGAAAAGGTCCTGTTGTTTACCCTCGGGCTGGATTTTTTGTCCTTGCGGTCCCGCTACTTCCTCTCCCAGAATTCTTTTGATCACCGTTCTGAATTCGAGTTCGGTAAATATTTCCCGGAGCGCATCTTTATTCCAGTCCTTCCTTTTAAAATCCTCTTCATGGAACTGAACGGGAACATCCGTGATGATAGTGGCCAGTTTCTTACTCATGAGCGCCAGGTCTTTTCCGGCTTTTACTTTTTCTCCTACGGCGCCCTTGATATTGCCCGCATTAGCCAGCACATTTTCGAGACTCTGGTATTCGGCCAGCAGTTTGGCAGCCGTTTTTTCGCCAATGCCCGGAATGCCGGGAATATTGTCAACAGCGTCTCCCATCATACCGAGGATGTCGATCACCTGCGAAACATCCTGGATATTCCATTTGCCCAGCACTTCCGCAGGCCCGATAATTTCCACATCACCACCCTGGTATCCGGGTTTATAGATTTTCACTTTTTCATTCACGAGTTGACCATAGTCCTTATCCGGCGTAACCATAAAAACTTCATAACCTGCCTCGGCGGCCTGTTTGCTGAGGGTGCCAATCACATCATCCGCTTCATAGCCATCCAGCTCCATGATGGGGATCTGGAATCCGCGGATGATTCTCTTGATATCCGGGATCGCGATGATAAGATCCTCCGGGGCATCCTGCCGGTTGGCTTTGTAATCTGTAAAATCAATATGCCGCTCGGTGGGCGCCTCGGTATCGAAGCAAACTGCAATATGGGAAGGGTTCTGGGAATTGAGTAACTCGACCAGCGTGTTGGTAAACCCGAACTGGGCATTTGTATTTTTTCCCCTGCTGGTTATGCGGGGACTCCGGATAAGTGCATAATACGCCCGGAAAATCAGCGCCATGGCATCGAGCAGGAACAATTTTTTCTCCATAAGAATTAAGAATATTTTTCTCCGGTTTTCCGGCCTCTTTATTTTTTGTCTTCCGGTTTTCGTCCATACTCCGGCTCCGCTAATATCCCATTATTTTTCGCTAAACCGTTGGTCCGAAATCATAAAAAGCTGATCATTCCTTTTTTCCCGCGTTCCGGAATATTCCTTTTTCACCTCGATATTGATTAGAAGAAAATCCGGATCAGAAAAGGATTATCACTTCTTCATTCCCTTTAATTTATTCTGCATTGAAAACATCTGATCTCTCAGCCGGGCGGCTTCCATAAAATCCAGATCCCGGGCTGCTCTCTCCATATCCTTTTTTATCCGGGAGACAGCCTTCTCCATTTGCGGGATCGTTTTGTATTCTACTTCCTCTTCTGCCGCAATGGTCACCAGGTCCTGATCTCCTGCAATCGCATACGGATTCTTTTCGTCATATCCCTTGATGTCCAGCACGGAAGTCTGGGCAAAAACCTGCTGACGTGATTTCAGAATGGTTCTCGGTGTAATGCTGTGCTCTTCGTTGTATTCAATTTGTTTCTGCCGCCGGCGGGAGGTTTCATCAATGGTGCGCTGCATACTCTCCGTCATTTTATCGGCATAAAAAATCACCAGTCCGTCCACGTTTCGTGCAGCCCGGCCGGCCGTCTGCGTCAGCGATCTTTCATTCCTTAAAAAGCCTTCTTTGTCCGCATCCAGGATGGCTACGAGGGAAACCTCCGGAAGGTCCAGTCCTTCCCTCAGCAGGTTCACACCTACCAGCACGTCAATCTCGCCGAGCCGCAGCTGGCGCAGGATTTCCACCCTTTCGAGCGTATCTACCTCGCTGTGAATATATTTGGATTTGATATTGATGCGGTGCAGGTATTTATCCATTTCTTCCGCCATGCGCTTGGTGAGCGTGGTGACCAGCACGCGGTCCCCTTTTGTAATGCGCTTGTCAATTTCATCCAGCAGATCATCAATCTGATTTACGCTGGGTCGGATTTCGATTGGCGGATCGAGCAGGCCTGTCGGACGAACCACCTGCTCAATCACGACGCCTTCTGTCTTTTCCAGCTCGTAATCACCTGGTGTAGCGGATACATAAATGGTTTGCCCCGTCATCGATTCGAACTCATGAAAATTCAGGGGCCGGTTATCCAGCGCGGAAGGCAGGCGGAAACCGTAATCCACCAGGATAAGTTTTCTGCTGCGGTCGCCGCCGTACATGCCGCTCACCTGCGGAATGGTCTGATGGCTTTCGTCGATAACGCATAAAAAGTCATCGGGGAAATAATCGAGCAGGCAGAAAGGCCGGGTACCGGGTTTTCTCCGGTCGAAGAACCGTGAATAGTTCTCCACACCGTTGCAATAACCGAGTTCACGGATCATTTCCACATCGTAGTTCACGCGTTCGCTGAGGCGCTGCGCTTCGATAAATTTGCCGGTGCTTTTGAAATAGGCCACCTGCGCCGCCATTTCATCCTGGATCTCCTGCAGGATCTGCTGGATCATATGTTTGGGCGCCAGGTAGAGATTCGCCGGAAACACCGCCGCATCCTGCATCGGCATGATGCGTTTGCCGCTTTTCAATTCGAAGCTTTCAATTTCCTCGATCTCGTCGCCGAAAAAAGTTACCCGGTATCCATAGTCCAGGTAGGGCAGATTGATGTCCACGGTATCTCCCTGGACGCGGAAAGACCCCCTCTTGAATTCGAACTGGTCGCGGAAATAAAGGGAATTGACCAGTCCGTGCAGGAATCCCTGGCGGGAAATGGTCTGACCCAGCTTGATGCGGATGATCCCGTTTTCAAATTCATCGGGATTCCCGATGCCATAGATGCAACTCACGGAAGCTACCACGATGATGTCGCGACGGCCGCTCAGTAGTTGGGTAGTTGCCTGCAGGCGCAGCTTATCCAGCTCTTCGTTGATGGAAAGATCCTTTTCAATATAGGTATCACTGACCGGCATATACGCTTCCGGCTGATAATAATCGTAGTAGGAAACAAAATAACCCACGGCATTATCCGGGAAAAACTGTTTGAATTCTCCGTAAAGCTGGGCCACCAGAGTTTTGTTGTGCGTGAGTACCAGGGTGGGTTTCTGCACATTCTCTATTACGTTCGCAATGGTGAATGTCTTACCCGAACCAGTCACGCCCAGCAGGGTTTGGTATTTTTCGCCCTGCTGAATGCCGTCTGTCAGTTGCCGAATCGCCTCCGGCTGATCCCCCGCCGGTTGGTAAGGAGCATGGACTTTAAATTCCATTCGTTATGCGTTTTTGAAGCCTGTAAAGTTACCGATTAATTTTTACCGGACAGGAGTGCTGTTGATGGAAGAGTGCGAGATAGTTGATGGTTGATAGTTGATGGTTGATGGTGGATGGAGGATGGATGCCCGGGATGGATAAATCACCCGAACAGTTGGGGTCTCTGCTGCTTATTTATTTTTCTTCATCTTGCGTATGGCTTTTTTAAACGGGTCCCAGGAAATCTTCAGTTTACCATCGTCGCCGTTTTTTGCACGGAGCATAGCGCTGGGACCGGTTTTGCTGTGGATGCCGCGGTTTTCAGGCAGGTGGTCCGCCGTCTGGTTTTTCAGATTGCTGAGGGGTACCTGAATGCTCAGATCCGCACCTTTTTTCATATCGTATTCCCCTTCCACAAACATGGTGATCAGTGTGGAACGGATTTCCATCCGATTGATGTTAATCAGATTGCCTTTCACAACAAAAAGGTCGTGCAGGTCTGCAAAACGGATATCGGAAAAATTCCGGTTCTTAAATACTGTCTGGGAAATCTTTTGCAGCGGTTCAAAATGAATAAGCCGTCCCTGCTGCAGGTTAAAATCAATTTGTCCGCGGGTACTGTCGGGAATCAGTTGCAATTTTTGTGTTACTTCTCCCTGCAGATTCATGTCGGCGCTGAGAACTCCCTGAATATTTTGACTGTTAATCGCCTTTTGTCCGAAGTTGCTGAATGCATCCAGCACTTTGCCCAGATCCAGCTGAACCAGGGTTGCTTTGAAGGAAAAAGGATTGGAACTGACCTCGTTCCGCAAAGCGCCATGCGCTTCGATGGCTCCTCCGGCATGTTTCAGCTGAATATTCTTAATGTTAATGGCATCATCATCCAGCGCCATACTTGCGCGCAGGTCCGTTGCCGAGAATTTTTTATACATAAATTGTCCGGCCCTTACATTCAGTTCCATGCTGCTGGTTTCGAGTATGCGGCTGATATGGGAAAGTGTTTCGGACAGCAGCACTTTCTTTTTCTTCACCGTAACCTTTCCGGACCTTTTCTTCAGGAAGGATCTGAAATCGTTCCCGTTGATTTTATTGCTCCGGATATTCCAGTCCAGGTGGATTTGTCTGTCGTCCTTATCCATCAGGGAGAAAAGATTTTTCATGCTGCCGTTCATTAGCAGATCCGTGGTTCCGGTATTGACATGCAGGTCATCGATAAACATATCCGGACCGGAAAAACGGATTTTCCCTTTGCCGTTAACCATTTCGAAATCCCGGGGCAGGTAAGTAAAAGCGGCGGAATCCAGCAGCAGGCTGCCATTGAGATTTTTCGGAATATCCGTTTCCCGGGTGATGGGACCGCTGTACCGGAGGTTAATATTGCCGCTGCCTTTCCTGAACAGGATGGTTTCATCCGCGAAAAAATCATTGAGCGCTTCCAAACGGAATCCGGATTTAATGTTACAGCTCATCCTGGGGTGAATGAGGTTTCGGATGATCATCGAGTCAGCATGAAATTGTATTTCCTGCCAGGTTCCGTCGACCCTGGTAAAACGGAGGATTGAATTCTCATCATCGTGCCCCCTGCCTTTGACAGATTCATTGGTAAAGGATCCGGTAAAGGAAGTTTTCTCCAGGTCGGTGAGCGGGGTATGAACGGATTTGTTTGTGACGTTAACCATCACATGGATCAGGGGTGTCCGGTAACCGGTATCGGTGGCGTCCAGTGTGCATTTTAGCGAACCGATCGCATCCGACACATCATAAAGACTGAGCTTGCTTCGTATATTTTGGGAAAGAAAGGCCAGGGCTTTTTTAAAGGGAATGTTTTCAGTATTCAGGGAAACCGTAAACAGGGCAGGAGCTTCCGCCAGGAAAAACTTTCCGCTGGCGGCAAAACTTTGTTTGTCGATTTCCAGTTTGATCCGGTCGAAGTCCAGGATTTTGCTGTTCGGGTTGAAACGGACTGTAAATTTCCCCTGTACTGTTTTTCCTTCCACGAAGCTTCCTTTCTCCGGATTAAAGATCAGCGATTTTACCCGGAGCGAAAGATTGAAATCCAGATCCAGCGCAGGCTTGTCTCTCGATGTATTTATTTTGCAGAGCAGCCTGGAAATATCAAAGGAGAAAGATTTGTGCTTGTCCTTCTTTTCCACAATAATACTGGCATTCCGGAGTTCCAGGTTGGGATAATGTTTTTCTGTTGTGTTTGCTTCCCGGGGAGGACCTTTCTTTTTAAAAATTGAAGTATTGGAATAGCCTGAAGAATCTTTGTAAATGTAGATGGAAGCATTTTCCAGGATGATTTTGCTCAGGCGGAGCCGCCCGGTGATCAGTTGAAAGATATCCAGGCTTGCGTAAGCTTTTCGCGCATAGAGCAGGTCGTGATGATGTTCAGACCAGCGACTGTCCCGCAGCCGCACGTCGTCTACCTCAACCGATACCTTCGGAAAAGTATGAAACAGGCTCGCGCTGATATTTCCGATAGACAAATCCCCGTTGAGGTTTTTAGCCGATTCAGTTTTAACATAACGTATGATTTCTGCCTTATGCTTTCTGAGATAGATCCATCCGCCCAGCGAAAGCAAGAGCAGCAGGACAGTAAGCGTGGCCAGCGTCAGGAGACTGTATTTGTAAATTTTTTTCATCAGTGGAATGTCCGATGCTTAGGCAAAACCCGGACCCGGATACCGTTGACGGTTGACAGTTGACGGACTTCCGGTGAAGCAACTCGACAGTATTTAATCGTTCAGATCCACATAAAGTCCGTCAACTGTCAACTGTCAACCGTCAACCCTTCTGTGGACGTTTCAGGTAAACCGAGTAATCCGGTTGAATCACCTCGTAATCCTGGTGCATCAGCGGGGAGGTGAGCAGGAAATCTGCCGTGGACCGGTCGCAGGCAAATGGAATATTCCAAACCACGCCGAGCCGGAGAAGGGCTTTGATATCGGGATCGTGCGGCTGGGCTTCCATGGGATCCCAGAAAAAGATCAGCACATCTATTTTTCTTTCGGCAATGCGGGCGCCGATCTGCTGGTCTCCGCCCAGGGGACCACTCATATATTTGGTGATGGTTTGATTAAGGGCCTTCTCGATCATCTTCCCCGTGGTACCGGTAGCGAAGAGCCGGTGCCTGGAAAGCGCGTCCCTATTGTATATAGCCCATTCAATAAGCTCTGATTTTTTGTTGTCATGCGCTATCAGGGCAATGCGCTTACTACTGCCCATCCTGTGAATATTCATGCCGGAAGTTTTGCTGCAAGATAGGAGATTGCCTGTTGAAGGATGAATATCACAGCCGGGTAAAAACCCGTGTTTTTTTGATAGTTCGCGGAACGGCATGGAATTTGTTCACATGTTATCCCCATTTTTACTAACCCATGAGCAAACTTTGGTTAACGCTGGTCACGGCTATATACTGTACTGCCGTGATGTGCCAGTCTTCGAATGATCAGTCATCAAAATTTGGATCCGCCAGCACTTCGGCCGGAAGCAAATATCCCTTATTTACCTCTTTTACTGTTGATGCCGGAAACAATGCTGCCCTTTTAAAATGGGCAGTCGGCAATGTGCGGGCAGGGGATTATTATCTTGTTGAAAAAAGTTTAGACGGGGTTCATTTCGAGACGATGAGCGCGATCGGAACCAGCACTTCGGTTGAGGACACGAATTTCTCCATAACGGACAATGCAGTTGGAAACGGAATGGTTTATTACCGGATCCGGATCGCCGGGGAGCAGGGTAAAGTTATCTATTCAAAAACAATCAGCACAAGCCTGAACCTGGTAAGCGATTTTCGTTTTTACCCCAATCCGGTCGACAAACTTTTAATTATCCGAAGCAAATTTCCGGTGCTGATTCAGATAATGGATGGCTACGGGATTATTTGGTTCAGCCAGGATGTGGACGGGGGGATGCAAATAATTAATGTTTCAACACTGCAAAAAGGTAATTACATCCTTAAAGCGACTAACAGGGAAACCAATTCTGTTCTTTCACAGCAGCTGATAAAAAACTGACTATTCCAACCGATTGCTAAAATATATCAGATGATTATCTGATAATATATTTAGCGTTTTCTATTGCAGATCTCAGCCTTTCCTGTTATCTTTACATCGGTTTTTCATAGGATATTGGATTTTAAAACGGGGTTGAATTTTTATTCTGACCCCTTTTTTTTGCAATTTGCTGAAACAGGAACCGGTTTTCAAACATTAAAAGTTTCTGTGCTTTAGCCTGCCAACCGGGGCAGATAGATCATGCGGCTATTTTCTTTTCGATCCGGATAAATCTGATCGTTGCTGAACTCCGTAAACTTTCAACAAAGCAAAAGGCCGTCCTTTCGAACAGCCTCAGTACTTACCAACCCAAACAAATCAGGATATTATTCTGCTTCCTGTACTTCTTTTATTTTCGCGCGGATCTTTCCTTCAATTTCATTTGCGAGTTCGGGATTGTCGAGCAATAACTGTCGTACGGCATCCCGCCCCTGTCCGAGTTTGTTGTCGCCGTAGCTGAACCAGCTTCCGCTTTTTTGAACGATGCCGAATTCAACACCCATATCAATGACTTCTCCCATTTTTGAAATGCCTTCTCCGAAAATGATGTCGAATTCTGCGCTGCGGAAAGGCGGTGCTACTTTATTTTTCACCACTTTCACCTTGACGTGATTCCCGATAGCTGAATCGCCATCTTTAATCTGCGCCAGGCGCCGGATATCCAAACGTACCGATGCATAGAACTTCAAAGCGTTTCCACCGGTAGTGGTTTCGGGATTTCCAAACATCACACCGATTTTTTCGCGGAGCTGGTTGATGAAAATGCAGATCGTATTGGTCTTGCTGATGGTCGCTGTTAATTTCCGCAAAGCCTGAGACATCAGTCGCGCGTGCAATCCCATTTTACTGTCCCCCATTTCACCTTCGAGTTCTCCTTTCGGCACGAGGGCGGCCACCGAATCAATCACCACCACATCCAGCGCGCCGGAAAGAATCAGCCGGTCTGCGATTTCCAGTGCCTGCTCGCCATAATCCGGCTGGGAGATCAGGAGACTGTCCACATCCACCCCCAGCTTGCGGGCATAATTGCTGTCGAATGCATGTTCCGCATCAATGATGGCGCACATGCCGCCTTTTTTCTGGGCTTCTGCAATCACATGGGTGGCGATTGTCGTTTTACCGGAAGATTCAGGTCCGTATATTTCCACTACGCGGCCGCGGGGTAAACCGCCGATACCGAGGGCTACATCCAGTCCGATGGATCCGGTTGAAACAACTTCCATCGGTTCGGTACTTTTTTCGTTCATCATCATCACACTCCCTTTTCCAAAGTCCTTATCTATTTTATCGATGGTCAGCTTAAGCGCCTTGAGTTTTTCTGTGTTAGACATTTTTTTTATTTTATCATTCAAAGTAGTGGATTCCACAAAGCTAGGGGAAATATTTTATTCACACTAATATATTTAGTATTATTTCACTAACATTTTTGGTTACTGAAAAGAGGCCCCGGCAAAGGACAGGGCCGTTATGAGAAAATTCTGATCCAAAGAACTGGTTCCAAAGCTGCCGGCCGGCGGGCTTTATTTTGTAAAGAGACGAAAATCCGGAGCAGAAGTCAATACCATTAATGTGGTAATTTTGAGCGCATGAACCGGATCGACAGATTATTTGGCATTCTCACCCTCCTGCAGTCCAAAAAATATGTTACCGGCGAGAAGATCGCTGAAAAATTTAAGATTAGTGTCCGATCCGTTTACCGTGACATCAGGGCGCTCAATGAACAGGGCATTCCCGTAAGTTTCGAACCCTACCGGGGTTATTTTATTGTGAACGGCTATTTCCTGCAGCCGGTCTCCTTCAGCACGGAAGAAGCCAATGCCCTCGTATTAATGGAGTCGATTGTTTCCGGCTTTGCCGACAAATCCATTCATACCCATTATTCCAACGCGCTCACCAAGGTGAAATCGGTACTCCGCTCCTCCCAAAAGGATTCGATTGAATTCCTGGCCAGCAATATCAAGTTCCAGGCGCCTCCCTGTTTTATTCAGCACGCAGAATACCTGGCCCCCATCCAGCAGGCCATCGCCCAGCGGCGGGTGCTGGAAATAGAGTATACCAACCTGCAGAAAGAAGTATCCAAACGCAAGGCCGAACCCATCGGTCTGGTCTTTTACGCATTCAACTGGCACCTCATCGGCTGGTGCCATCTCAAAAAGGACTACCGCGACTTCCGCGTCTCCCGCATCCTCTGCCTCCGCTGCACTTCTGAGGATTTTACGCAGAAAAAGCATATAGCAATGAATGAGTACATGAAGCAGATTCCGGTGGACTTTTAGGGTTGATGGTATATGGTAGATGGTGGATGGACGAGCCTGAGTAATCAGGCAACCCATGTTTCAGTAAAAATTGGCAGATGCCTCACGGGCTATACCATCCACGATCGTGTACCATCCACCATCAACCAACCACGAAAAATTTTTGAAAAAAATTTTTCTGCCCTGCCATAGGGTTGTCAGTGCCCGGTGGTTTCTTTGTTCATCATCAAAAACAAAGATCATGAACACGCTTATTAATTATTTTCAGCATCAACTCCAGGAAGAAGCAGAAACAGCACGTAAAATGCTGGAAAGGGTTCCGGCCGACAAGCTCGACTGGCAGCCGCATCCGAAAAGCATGAGCCTGGTGCGCCTCGCCACCCATGTGGCGGAAATTCCCAACTGGATTCCGCTGGTAACCGAAAAGGATGAGCTGGATTTTGCCAAAGGCGATTATTCTCCCCATCCCATTAACAACAGTAAGGACCTGCTGGATTATCTGGAAAAGAATGTGAAAGAAGGGACGGAAGCGCTGGACAGGGCTACTGACGATATCCTGGATAAACCCTGGACCATGCGCAGCGGAGAAGAAATCTACGTTAGCTCCACCAAGGGCGAAGTGCTCCGCATGAGCCTCTCCCAGATCATTCATCACCGCGCCCAGCTTGGTGTTTACCTGAGACTGTTAGATATCCCGATTCCGGGGAGTTATGGGCCGAGTGCGGATGAGAATTGAGAAGGGTTGACGGTTGACAGTTGACGGTTGACGGACTTTCAGTGATGCAACCTGACGGCATTTGATCTTTATGATCCGCATAAAATCCGTCAACCGTCAACTGTCAACTCACGGCTTAAACCCAAAACTCCGCACCACCACTTCCACATTCTTCCCGTCCTCCGGGCCGTTCCCGCCGAACAGCCAGAAATTGATATGCACGGGCATGGCCAGGTGGCTGATGGATGCTGCGGGGCTTGAAAAAACGGAAGAAAAGATTTCGTCTTTCGGATTCGTGGAAAGGCTGTCAAAGCTGGCACAGATTACGGTATCGGCGTTCCGTTTAAAATAATGGGTGCTCAACGGGTATTTGAGAGAAAATTCTTTGACCGCCGAGCTGTTTTTAAATTCTTTTTTTGCCGGCCAGATGGTATAGTTCAGATTGGGGTAAGCGGAGTTGCCCCATCTGGCTATTTCAATATCCATTTCATCGAGACCGTCTTTGCCGGAATAATTGAACAGACCCAGCACGATGTTTTTGTCGAATTTGTCGATGGGTCCTTCCACCACGAACTGATAGGTCCCGTATTCAAAAGACTGCTGCGAAGTGATTTCCGCGCATTTCCAGGCTCCGGAGGCAGGATCTTTCTTTATCCAGAGATGAAGCCAGCCATTCCCATCGATATACACGGTTGAATCACTGAAAAAATTAGGTCCCGGACCCTGTCTGCTGTCCGTATTGCGGACAGTCCACTGATATCCGCTGAAAGAAATTATTCTTTCCGGAACTGCAGTATGCGGTTCAGCATTTGGGGTGGTATCCTGCGCTTTGCTTTGGGCAGCGCACAGGGAAAAGCTGAAAATACTGAGACCGGAAAATATAAACTTCCACATACGAGCGTATTGAGATAAGGAGAGAGGAACTTTTATCTGTGAAAATGCGTGATTGATCGCTAATTTAGCCTTTTCATAAAGGGAAATTTAAAATCAGGCAGCAAAAAATGGTTAAAATCGGTCCGTACGGAAACCCAATGATGAGGAAGATCCTGTTTTTGATCCTGCTGGCACCCGCCCTTTGTTTCAGCCAGGAAAAATCTGAACCTATCAAAAAAACACCCGATTACTGGATTGGCGCGGGCTATGCTTTTTATCCGGGTCCCTCTGCCGACGTACATCTCGGCCAGGCTTCCGATAACCCCTTTAAATCCGGCTTTACCGGAGAATTTACCGCAGAGATACAACTGAATTCATTTCTGTATGCCGGTCTAGGCGCCTCTGTATTTTCATTCAGGAATCACCAGAATTCCAATAACTTCCGCAATCCCTATATTCCTGTTTTCGCCGATATCCGGGTAATCGGTGCGGGCAGGTATAAACTCTATTCTTTTCTGAACCCGGGTTATGGATTTTACCAAAACAGTTATTCCGACCCGCGGGTCGACCCGATCGTAACGGTCCGGGAGCAGGGCGGTTTTTTTATTGCCTACGGATTTGGCGTAATATATAAAAAGATTTACCTGCAGGCCAAATACAACTGGTTGCGATTTTCCACCCGCAGCGCCATTTCCCGCAAAAGCAGCAAAGCCTATGGCGTTGCCGGAATCACGCTTGGCATCCGCCTTCGCTGAATAATTATCTTTGCACGATGAATTTTCAACTGAAACAAAGCATGCGCTGGTATGGTCCGGCCGATCCGGTGAGTTTGGCAGATATCCGCCAGGCGGGCTGCACGGAAGTGGTGACGGCTCTGCATCATATCCCCAATGGCGCCATCTGGACTTTGGAAGAGATCAATAAACGCCGTGCAGCAGTGGAAGCGGCGGCCTTGAAATGGACCGTGGTGGAAAGTGTTCCGGTGCATGAGGACATCAAAACAAGGACGGGAAAATTTCCGGAATACATTGATCATTACAAACAAAGTATCGTCAATCTTTCGAAAGCAGGTATTGCCGTGGTTACCTATAATTTTATGCCGGTACTGGACTGGACGCGTACCGACCTCCGTTATGAACTGCCCAATGGGGCGCGCGCCCTGCGTTTCGAACGGGCCGCCCTGATCGCCTTCGATGCTTTTATTTTGGGAAGAAGGAACGCCGGCTATACGGATGACGAAATAAAACTTGCCGAAGCGCGGCTGGAAGCCATGCACCCGGAAGAAAAATTACAACTGCAGAAAAATATTATTGCCGGATTACCCGGGAGTGAGGAAAGCTTTACACTCGAACAATTTCAGTCCGCGCTCGATGCCTATCAGAATATCAATGAAAAAAAGCTTCGTGAAAATCTGATTGCCTTTCTGAAAGAAATCGTTCCGGTAGCAGAAAAAAATAACCTGCAGCTGGCTATTCACCCCGACGATCCGCCGGAACCGATTTTCGGTCTGCCGCGAGTCGTTAAAACGGAAGCTGATTTAACGGCCCTGTTCACTGCGGTCCCTTCAAAAAATAATGGGCTTTGTTTTTGTACGGGCTCCTTCGGCGTCCGCGCTGACAATGACCTTCCGGCCATGATAAAGCAATTCAGTGAACGCATTCATTTTTTACACCTGCGCAATGTAAAGCGCGAAGGCGGGGGCAATTTCCACGAGGCCGATCATCTCGGCGGCAGTACCGACATGCCGGCGGTTATGAGAGAAGTGATCCGGATGATGCAGTCCCGCAAAATTTCCCTGCCCATGCGGCCCGATCACGGGCACCAGATGCTCGATGACCTCCATAAGAAAACCAATCCCGGCTATTCCGCCATCGGCCGCCTGAAAGGGCTCGCCGAACTGCGGGGGCTGGAAATGGGGATCAGCAGGTCGGCGTCTGAATAAACGGATCCTCGGTTTGGGTGCAGGAGAAAACAGGATGCCGGCAGCCGCTCATTTTAACTTCCATTTACGACCAGTAATAAGTCAGATCCCGCCATTTACACATTCGCAGCGCAAACGCCTCCTCATTTGGTTAATTTCATTTCCGGAAATTCAGGAGGATCACATTTTAACCATTTTTATGAAAAAGTTTATGCTGGCGCTTGCGTTTTTCGCCATCGCATTAACCGCGGCTTTTGCTCAGAATCAGTCTCCGGCGGAGCGGGATTACACAGTCGCGGAAAAGTTATACTACAACGCCCAGTATACCGCGGCCATTTCCAGCCTGAACCTGTCGGATCAGTACCCCGTTTCCCTGCGGTCCAAAGTACTATACCTGAGAATACGCGTACTCGAACAACTATATCTTCGTCAGCCTTCCTGGAGATCCGAACTTGACCATTCGATAGAAATTCTTTCGCAGCAGAAGGATTCTGTCTTCTGGACAGCAGAGAGAGTGAATGAACTGGAACGCATAAAAAAGGATTTTGAAAAGTCCGGAAACGGCGACCAGCAGGCATATCGTAATACAGCAGCAGATAAATCCTATTCCCAAAAGCAAAGCGTGATGCCGGAAATCATGCTGAAAAAATAACGGAAACTCTGAATAATAATTCTGGCTAAAATTCCCGCTGATTCAAATTCCTCCATTCTGATCACTCTGATCGCTAACCGGGCACTCCCTGCCCGGTTTTCTGCATCTGCCTTTATTCCACTGCCCGCACCGCTTTCCCATATTCCGAATTGTCGTTAATACTTTTGGCGGCAGCCAGATAAGCGGCTTTCAGCATTTCAGTCCGGGGCATTTTCTGTGCTATTTCGGTGAGCAGGTTGGCTTTGTCCATATCCGCGCCGAGATAAGTGGCTTTGCTGATCAGCGTGGTCCACTGCGAGTCGGTGATGGTTCCTTGCTGCATTAGCTTTTTATACATATTTGTTTTATCCATATCGGCGCCCATTTGAGATGCAATACGGACAACGGTATCGAAAAGCGCACCGCTGATCAGGCCTTTATCGATCAGCTTTCCGAGCAGGTTTGATTTATCCATATCTGCGCCAAGTTTCCCTCCTATTTCCAGTATGCTGAGTATATCGTTTTCGGAAAGCGAATCCCGGTCCAATACCGGCTGCAGCGTATTGACCTTATCCATATCGGCGCCCATTCTTGCTGCAATACTGAAATACGCCGAATCGATTTGCGGATTTTTTAGCTGACCGGCCTTCAGTTTTTTTAAGCAGTTTATTTTATCCATATCGGCGCCCAGCCTTCCGATCTTGTTTACCAGCGTTAGCTGGTCTTCGGATGAAAGCGAGTCAATGCTGAACAGCCGGTCGATATATAGCATTTTGACGGGATCGGTCCGCATGCTGTCAATTTCCGCTAACAGCGCCTTACTTCCTCCCTGCTGATAGATCCGGTTCATCCGCGCATCCGCATCGAAGCCCCAGGCCAGCATTTCGTGAATGGCCCGGGCGATGAGTTTTTTGCCGGCCTCGCTGTCGGAGCTGACATTATTTTCCCCGTCATAAATGGAATATTCGATTTGTCCCTGCAGATTGCTCTCCGCCTTCAGCTTTTCATCATTCAGGCGGAATTTCAGATAACCTCCCGGGGAAATGCTTTTAAAATCTTTTTCATCAGCGGTAATTGCAAACTTTCCCAGATATTTTATCTGTTCAATAAAATGATCCGAACTGATTTCCATACTGGCTGAACTCTCGCCTCTGCTTTGCCTTTCCTTTCCAATCCAGGAAAAATATACCCGGATGCTGAGCAGACAGAAAGCAACGAGAAAAAAAATAAGTTTCATTGTGATTGATTTTTATCGGAAGAAGAATGCTGCCGGGAGCCATTCATTTTCTGTTTTCGTCCGCCTTCGCGAAGCTGCTGCGGGAAGGTTCTATACTTCCTCCCGTCCCCTCGTGAAATAATAATATGCTCCGAAGCCCGCAGCAAGACTCAATGCTAATATGGCCAGCGATAACAGGCCAAAAGGCCGGATCAGGGTAACCAGGATCAGTCCGATGCCGATGGCAGCCAGCGAAAAAAACCATTGGAGGGTATATTTTTTATTGTCTTTCTTTTCGGGCTGCAGAACCTGGCGGACTACATTTTCCTCCGTTCCTTTATCCAGTATCCTGTTTCTGATCCGGTAGTTGTAATGCTGACGGAAAATCTGGAGAATAAAGGAAGCGATCAGGTACATGCCCGTCAATACCCCTGAGATGTTCAGTATGTCAAAATAAAGCTGCCGGTCGTGCAGTGGATCAAAACTGTCCTGCGCCTGTGCGGCAAATACAAAACTTAAAATAATTCCCGTACAAAGTATTTTTTTCATTTTTATTGATTGATGTGGATGTTGATGATTTGACCGGGTTGATGATAAATTGTTTCAAAAATTCAATTAAAATTTAAGAAGCGCATCTGCCGCTGATATTTTTTGTACATATTGATTGCCTTAAATAAAATAATGATGGCCGCACTGCAGAGTATCGCATAGATGAAAAAGGTAGAGATATCGGAAAACATATATAACAGATACTTCCGGAAAAGATATACCGGGATGGCGACGCAGGAACAAACGAAAACGACCAGAAAGCCTGCCACGATGCGGTCGGGAGATAGCCTCCGGCGGGAGGTTTCCAGTTGCGGAAGCAGTAACGCGGCTACATCAAAATCAAATGCCGGAGCGGGCTGTTGGGCAATGGCGGAGAATAGCAGTTGATATGTGCTCGCCTCTTCCCGGCAATGCATACAGTTATCAATATGCGCAATTATCGCCGGGGAACAGGAGTCTCTGTCCAGTGCAAATTCCTGAATTTCTTTTTCCGATGGATGGCTGATATTCATAATGCCTCCTTTTTATATTTTGACAATAAATTTTCTTTCAGCATTTTCCGGGCCCGGAACAGATAGCTTTTTACTGTGCCATCGGGCAGGCCGGTAATTTGCGAAAGTTCTTCATAACTCATGGATTCCTGGTGGTAAAGGGTGATCAGCGTCTGGTAGAGCGGCGGCAATCCGTTTATTTCCTTATTCAGTATAACGGAGAGCTCCTTTTGAAAAAGCTGTCTTTCCGAATCGCTGCTTACAGCATATCGCGGATGCACTGAATCCGGGGAAAGGGAATAAGCATCTTCGTCCTGCAGGTTGCCGGGCAGAATCAGTTTTTTCTTTTCAATCCAGGACAGGCAGGAATTGTAGGCGATGCGGGCGATCCAGGTTGAAAGTTTGGACTGGAACTTAAATCCCGCGAGATTATGAAAGGCCTTAAGGTAAATGTCCTGCGCCATATCTTTCCGTTCTTCCACCACCGGGATCAGCTTGAAAACAATCCCCGCCACCAGGCATTCGGTGTCTTTTATGATGATGCCGAAAGCCCGGGTATCGCCGCGCAAAACCCGGTCAACCAGGTGTCTGTCTGCCGGATTATTGCCAGTTGGGTTGTTCACTTGTTTGATCAGACCGGTCAGCCTGCATAATGTTGCAATAAATCTAAGGGATTGTAATTTACTTTTACACAGTTTATGAATCCGGCATTTACCATAAAAACCTTAAGCAGCAGCCCCGAAATAATTTCTTCGCTGACAGGTCTCCTCGTTGAAGTGGTGGCAAACGGCGGTTCGGTCAGTTTCATGCATCCCCTGGCGCCGGAAAAAGCCCGGGCTTTTTGGGAAGCTTCCCTGTCGGCGGCAGACCGCGGTGAGCGTGTGGTACTGGGCGCTTTTGACAGGGAGGAACTGGTTTCTACCGTTACCCTGCTGCTCGACTGCCCGCAGAACCAGCCACACAGAGCGGAGATCGCCAAAATGATGACCCGCATCAGTAGCCGCAGCCAGGGCATTGCCCGCTCCCTGGTGATTGAAGCGGAACGCATTGCCATCGCGCGCGGAAAAACGCTCCTCAACCTGGATACTGCAGCCGACGAGGGGGCAGCGGGGTTCTATGAAAGACTGGGTTTCCAGAGAGCGGGAGAAATTCCGGATTATGCTTTTAAGCCGCTTGGCGGACTAACAGCCACCATTATCTACTGGAAACGGATCGGAAAGGGCTAGTGATTTTATGTGCAGCCTCGTCGGGTCTTTTAATTAGAACTGATTTTGTGTATCTTTTGCGGCTAAACCAATATTCCTTATATGCGTTTTCTTTTTTCTGTTTTATTGACCGGCTTTATACTGCTTTCGCTGAACTCAGTTGCACAGTCTGCCAGCACAAATCCCCTGGATTCTTCCGCAAAGCGGCTGACAGACAGCCTCCATAAATCCGGTTACAAAGTAGAAATTGAATCCAGATTCCCCGGGGGAGTTCATGCCTGGATTCAATACCTGAGCGAAAACCTGCGTTACCCAAAAAAAGCCGTCAAACGGAAATTAGAAGGCACGGTGATGGTTCGGTTCATTGTGGAGAAGGACGGAACGGTCAGCAATGTGTCGGCAGAAAGCGGAGATCCGTTATTGACCGAAGAAGCCATTCGCATTGTCAAAGCCAGTCCTGCCTGGATACCGGCAAGCGGCGATGGAAAGCCGCTGAAATCTTATAAGAAACAGCCGATCAGTTTTACGATTCCGAAATAAGCCTATCTCAGTAGCAACAATTCTGCCGGCAAATAAATCCTGCCCGCCACAATCGCATTCTGCCCGAACCGGTTGCCGATCTCTATGGCTTTTGCCCGGCTGATGCCGATCACGAGCAGGCTTCGCTCCGGCTTCCAGGGCGGATTCTCTCCCACCCCCATTCCTTCAAAATAACTGTAAAGACCCAGCGCAATTTTCAACTGCTCATGCCTTAAATTGTTTTCTTCATCCGGAAGCGGATCGGAAGCCGGGTTGCAGGCTGTAATAAATGCCCAGTCCTGCTGATGATACTGATTCAGCAGCACATCCAGCATCTGGCTGTGCTCCCCGATCTTTAAAATGATTTCCGTGCCGGACACATGGTATTCTGTGCAGTTATAGGCTTCTATCAGCTCCTGTTCGATCATGCGGGATGAATTAAACCGTGGGTTGACAAAGATATCTTTTTTATCGGCAGGCTTTCAGGAGAATTGCAGGAGACATTTACGAAACTTAAAACGGCAGATCATCATCTTCTTCTTTTCCCATTGCACCTGCGCCCGCAGCCTGTGCCGGGAAACCGGTAACCGGGGCCTCGGCCGGAGCGCTACCCGATGCTTCAATCTTCCAGGCCTTTACATCTGTATACCAGCGCCCGTTATATTCCCGGCTCTCAATATCAAAATCGATTTTCAGCTGATTACCCGGTTGCAGCTGTCCCGCATCAATCTTATCTCCCCAGATCGAAACGCAGATCTTTTTCGGATAGGTTGAACCTTCTGTTTCCACAATGATATCCTGTTTTTTCCACTGGCCATTTTTACCGGTCCCGGTCTGGAGTGGAAGAAGCTGTATGAGTTTGGCGGAGAATTGCATATTAATTAATGATTGAAAATTTGAATCCTCAAAACTAATAAAAACTTATAAATAGCTCAGCCACCATTTCTTAGAATATTTTCAATTCGCATGAGGCCTTCACTGCCCCCACCGGGAAAACACCGGGAATTCCCGTTTGCGGTGATAAGAGATTGCAATTTAGACTATCTTTAAGGAAGAAAGTAGCAGCCTGACTGTCTTTCAGACGAAACCACAACCACACGATACTGATTCCAATTTTACTCCCCTCAACAGAGAAGAATTAACCAGGGTCCGGAAAGAAGGAAGCTGATAGAAAAGCGCAACAGTATATTGATAAATTAAGATACTTTAAAATCAAAAGTATGAAATCGAATAAACTACTACCTGCCATTCTGAAGGCATTACTGGTAATGGCCTGCATATTCCTGTTTGGCTATTTTGGTTATCATTACCCGGATTCCATGATCGTGGTCATTGCAGTTACGATCTTCTGCGTATTTTGCTGGTATTTCTATACAAAGGGTCAGGAAGACTAACGCACACTTATGAACAACATTACAGAAATTACCAAGCAGTTTTCCATGAATACCCGCCTGTTCCGGAATGTGCTGGAAGGCATCAGTGAAAAGGAAAGCCTGGAACGCATGAGCGAACACACGAATCATCTGCGCTGGATCGCGGGACATCTTACCAGTAACCGGTACCGCAATTTAGTGAGGATGGGATTGCAGCCGGTACCGTTTGAATACCTGGAAATATATTTTATTCCGAACGCACCAGCACCAGGAAACCGCCCCTGTGATTCCGCCCTTGCATACCCGGAACTAGAGGAGCTGCTGTATTTGTGGGATGCCTATGCAGATCCATTCATCGGGACGGTCAGCGCTCTTACCCCGGAACAACTGGCGGCACCAGTTTTCTTCCAAACGCCCATCGAGGGCGGCGCCATGCGGGATTTCTATACCTTCCTGGCCTCCCACGAGATGTATCATATCGGGCAGATGAGCGTCATCCGGCGCATGCTGGGCCATGACGCGATGGCTTTTATTAAATAGTATAATTCGGCATTTACGTTAGTAGTTGTACGGTGGATAACTTCTCCGCGATCACAAGAATAAATCTGTACCATCTTGCATTTTATTTCAAATAAAATACTTTAATTTCATACTGTTATATAATTACAGTATCAATCCGCACCTGTAATTTTCCCCCAATCTGCTAAGCCACCTGATCGCTCCTGACCCTCTGAATTCCTGCTAAATCTGCGAGTCTTTATTGTATGTATTGCTGTTTCTACGGGTAGAAAACCGGTACGGATCAGTATTGTCCATCAATCAAAAAACACCAAATGATTGATATCGCCCTTGTATTGCTCAGGAATGAACTCGCCAATTTCCTGACTGGCAAAGACCCCGCAAACGTGGTGATCGATAACATCGGTCTGCTGGAAACGACCACCGGCAATACCCTCACGGAAAGTATTGTGATCTCCCTCGTGAATGTGGAGGAAGAGAGCGCTTTAAAAAATCAGCCCGCACTTAAAAGGCCGTTTATCGGCAATGCCGTTTATCAGAATCCGCCTGCTTACCTGAATCTCTACGTTTTGATTACCTGTAATTTTTCCGGGAACCATTACCAACTGGCGCTCCGGCGGCTGAGCTATGTGATACAATTTGTTCAGGGTAAGAATTCTTTTTCAGCGGCCTCTTCGGCAACTGCGGGATCGCTCGACCTGACGCAGGCCGGCGTATCCGATTTGAAGTTTACACTTGAATTGTACACGCTCACCTTCGAACAGATCAATCACCTCTGGGGCTCGCTGGGCGGGAGGCAGGTTCCCTTTGTTATGTATAAACTGCGACTCGTGGCTATTACCGATCGCTCCGTAGTCAGAACCGTTCCGCTGATCGAAGAAATAGAAACCGATATTTTCAAGACCCCTGCTAACTAAACCCATGGAACTGCTGTACAAAACCTTATTCGAGATCAGGCTCATGCATGAATTCTTCCAGACAAAGGAAGACGGGACCAATCTGTTCAATGAACCGGATCAGGGGAACAGGATGAACCTGCTGCAGCAACTCGATGACGCAGACTACGATGCCATCGACAGCGATATCCGTTTCGATTTTCCGGATGCGCTGAAGGAACAATACAGCGGCTATGGCCTGCACATCGTGCCTGCTTACTCCGGCTGCAAAGTGGCGGTTCGTGTAAACAAGCTCACGCTGCCTGACAATTCAATCGTCTATCAACCGCTCAATTCCATTCCCGGAACCCTGGATATTTTTGTTCTCTTCATCCGTAAAAACAACCAGCCCGATGCTTATTCGAATGAACGGATCGGCCGCCCTGTGCCTGCCACGTATTTTTTCTCCAGTGAAAATATTCCCGGCACACGTGTTTTTCCTTTTCTGACTAATGCTATTTCTTCTTTTGATTCCGGCCTCACCTATGAACACGGGGAACTCGCCATCGACAGCAGCAACAAGCTGCAGGAATATTTCTACGACAACGCCGGCAACCTGCAGTCAAGGCCGGTGACTTTCGCCATCACAGCATTCGCTAATGAGAATGACCGCATGCTGGCGCCGCTTTCCTTTTACTATTCCGTGATCAATAAAAATCCGGTTACCCAATTGGATATCAGCCTTACCGACGCTGCCTCAAACGTAGTAAAGTCCTTTTCTTTTTCGCAGACGGAACCGATAAAAAAAGTCATGCTCGATTTTTCGGATCAGTCGGATGCTCTGCAGTTGTCTGCCGCGCTCTCCCTGCCCGCCGGCCTGTTCATCCTGCAGGCAAACGGTAATAGCGGTTACGCCGATACCAGGCAGCTGATTTTTGATGAACGATTGGATCCCCGCGACTGCTGGGGCGTGGCCTATTTCAGACCGGCCGTTACCAACACCGCTTTTAACCTGATCGAAACGGACGGTTATATCATGAAGCGTGTGGATCCGCTGGGCAATATCACCGAAGCGCCCATTTTCGAAATCCCGGTCAGGAGCCGGTTCGGCAATTTCCGCTATGCCAACAGCAATGGCAAAGAGCTTAAGCTGAATGCGGCGCTGAATAATTTTTTGTATAAGGAAGATAAGCTGCTCATATCCCAGCTCCCTGTATCTCTTTGTCAGCACTATTTCCAGGTAATGGAAAACGGAGGCGCCAATACCACGAAATTTCTCCCCAATCCAAAAACCTTCAACATTAAAAAAGACGATAAGCAAAGAATGTATTTCGATGTGGTCGTACCCGAGTCCGACCTGTTTCCTGTTGTGTAAATCAAAAAGAAAATAATAAAAAACAATTTTATGGCAGATTACAAAACACCTGGAGTGTATATTGAAGAGATCCCGCATCTCCCGCCATCCATCGCTTCAGTCGAAACAGCCATCCCCGCTTTTATCGGTTATACGGAAAAGGCCCGGTGGAAGGAGGCGGGCGATCTCCTGAAAACGCCCTGGCGTATTGAATCCCTGCTGGAGTATGAGCAGTTTTTCGGATTTCCCAGTCCCGAAACCCAGAGTATTACGGTGAGCTTTACCAGCAACGGTTCGCGCACCGACATCAATGGTAAAGCGGACGAGACCCTGCGGTCGAAATTCCTGATGCACTACTCGATGCAGATGTTCTATGCCAACGGCGGCGGTCCCTGCTGGATCACGTCTGTGGGTGATTATCAGTCAACCGGCGGCGTGATCATGGCCCAGGATCTCCTCGATGGCCTGGCCACCGTGGCTAAGATCAACGAAGTTACCCTCCTGGTCTTTCCCGACGCCGTCAACCTGGATACGGCGACTGACTATTACAACGTGCAAACCCAGGCCATTGCACAGTGCGTGTTGTTGCAGGACCGCTTTGCGGTGATGGATGTGTATCACGATCCCAATAACCTTGATCAGTGGGAACTGGATATTCAGCTGCTGCGCAATTCCCTCAGCGGCACAACAGACGATCTGAAATATGCCGCTGTTTATTTTCCGAGGATCTATACGGGAGTAGACTTTAACTACGCCGTTGCAGGAGATCAGACCACCAATAATGATGCGGCGATAAAAATCCTGAACGGACCCAACGGTGCGCAGACGCTCGCCGATCTGAAACAGGGCAGCAACGCCCAATACTTCCAGGCCAGGAGCGCCATCGCCGACATTCAGATGCTCCTGCCGGCGACGCCCGCGATGATGGGTATTTATGCAGCGGTTGACAATGCCCGCGGTGTTTGGAAAGCCCCGGCTAATGTCAATATCACGAATGCGATCGCGCCGCAATACCTCATCACGGCCGACGAACAGAAAGGCCTGAACGTGGATGATGTAGCCGGGAAATCCATCAACGCCATCCGCTCCTTCGAAGGACGCGGCCCCGCCATCGTCTGGGGCGCAAGAACCCTGGCAGGCAACGATAATGAGTGGCGGTATATCCCGGTGCGCCGCTATTTCAATATGGTGGAGGAATCCGTAAAGAACGCGACCGAGCAGTTTGTGTTTGAACCCAATGACGAGAATACCTGGGTGCGGGTGAAATCCATGATCCAGAACTATCTTACCCAGCAATGGAAATCCGGCGCGCTGATGGGCGCTTCAACCAAAGAGGCCTTCTTCATACATATCGGGCTGGGTGAAACGATGACCGAACTGGATTTATTTGAGGGAAGAATGATCGTGGAGATCGGTATGGCCGTCGTCAGACCCGCTGAATTCATTATTCTCCGCTTTATGCACAAGATGCTCGATGAATCATAATAATTATTAAACCTTATAAAGTAAAAACGATGAACACCATGCAACAAAACCCAAAACAAACCGGCCAGACCGGCGATTGCGGGTGCGGTGACTGTAAAGATATGGACAACGCCACGCAGGTGAGTATCAATATAAACCGCGCGGTACTTTGCAAGCTGCTATACGATGAACGCGGAACCGTCAGCAAGCTCGAAACCAAGTTCAGTGGAGAGAACGATGTGTATAAAGAAAAACGCTGCATTTTTCTGAATACGGAAAAAAGTTACCGGCGATACCGGAATTTTGAAATCACGACGGGAACGGAATTGATCACCACAAACGAGTCCGTAAAAGCCACCGTCACGCAGCTGCAGGGCTGGAATAAAACCCTGGGCGCCACTTTAACGAATCTGTTCAAACAGATCAAGGATCTGAAAACCAAATTCAGCGATTTGAAAGACGCTTCCTGCAAACTCGACAGCGCTTACAAGGATAAATGCAATATCGGTCAGAAGAAAGCGATCACCGGCAAAGGAGGTGATAATTGTCCGGATGGAACGCCCGTTGATGCCTGCAAGGATTCGGACAACGATTTCCAGATGCTGATCTGCAAACCCAAAGGACTCGCGCAGGATGTCGATTCGATTTTTCAGGCCTCCTCGGATGTGATCGGCATCCAGGTTTTTTCGAATATTGATTCACTCACGCAATTGCAGACCGATCTCTCCACCAGGTCCACCGCTTTTGAAGCACTCATCAGCAGCAGCATGAAAACCCGCAAGAGCGACCTGGATAAAATGCAGGACGATCTGGTGGCTTCGGTAAAAACCATCACGCAGACGGCAGTGAGCCGCAATTCGGAAAGAGCCAATTTTGAAGGTTATTACGACGCCACCAAATTCCTCTGTTGTCCCGCCTGCGCCTGCGTGCCGGTAGACAGCACCACGCCGGCGCCGGGGACCGCTGGTACAGCAGCCGCCGCCAATAACAGCAATTCCGGAAACAAAGATTGTGATGATTGCTGCCCGCCAAGGCTCAAGGAATGCGAACAGGCGATCTGCGCGATCTGCGACGCGGTAAAGACTACGTTCTGCTGCGATGCGGACACGCCACCGCCCACCACGCCGCCACCGCCTCCTCCGCCCAAGAAAGGTTGCGATTAATCACATTCAAAAAAATACGTTATGCTCACCAATCATAATTATACAGCAATAGACCAGAACTGGGACCAGGATACCATTCTCGAATGTTGTCAGACGACCAACGGAGACCAGCCCTGCACGGATTGTTGTTACGATACCTGGGAGACCGAGCTGACTAAGGTCAATCCGGCGTACAATTACATCGTCGAATATGTCAGTCAGCTGCAAAAGAAAGTGGATTTCATTACGGCCCGTCGTGACCGCTACAAAACCTGGGTGGAAGAACTGAACAATGCGGAACTCCTGGCGCGAGACATCTGCTATCAGCTCAGACTCATCGCTGTGCAGTCCGACAAAATCTGGTATAACTGCTGCGAAGCAGAGAAAGCCATTGAGATCCTGTTCTGCATGATCCGCGATCTTTACATGCAGATAGATGCGCTGTACGCGCTGTACAATGATCTGCAGACCTGCATTACCAAGAATAACGATCCTGCGGTCGGGAAGGGCACGGGCATTCTCAAATACCTCGATGATTACAAGACCAAGCTGGACGCAACCGTAAAGACCCGCGACGACGTGATAAAAAGCATCGTCACCGCCATTCAGCTGGCCACGCTGATCCGCAACGGCATTTCAACAAAGGATTGCGCCAAAGACGGCGATCCGCCTTACAATCCCTGCGCGCCGGATCCAACACCCTGTGTTACGGTTACGGGTGCGGTCTACTATGGTTTTAAAACGGTGATCTGCGAATGGTACAATGCCTTCGCCTGTGATACGCCCTGTTCGGATTCGACGACGACCAGCACGACGACCACGCAAACTTCCGGCGGATCGGGAACCACAACCACTACCGCCGATTGCAATCCGGACTGCGAGCTGATCCCAACATTTGACTTCCCCATTTGCAACAACAGCTTTAAAGCCGACGTGCAATCCTGGGTGGATGCAGACAATGCCTCGCTCCTGACGCTCACCACAGACCTCAACAATGCCAAGATGAAACGCGAAGCATTGCTGGCCTGCAAGAATAGCCTGGATATGGCCATCAAAGCGGTGGATCCCGCAACCCGGTGCAAGTAAAATGAATTCTTCACTTTAAATAAATCTTTATGGCAGACGATCCCAAAAAAAATTATCCGGTCCCCAAATTTCATTTTCAGCTGGAATGGGGAGGCACCCGCGTGGGGTTTACCGAAGTAACCGGACTGGACTTTGAAACCACGCCCATCGAATACCGCGAAGGCAGCAGCCCCCTGTATAACAAAACCAAACAGCCTGGCATGACCAAGTACAGCGATATCACGCTCAAGCGGGGCACTTTCCTCGGAGATTTCGAATATTTCGAGCTCTGGAAAAAAACCTTCATGTTCCAGGAGGGCAAGGAAAAGTTCAGGCGTGACATCAATATCAAACTGCTGGACGAAGAGCATAAGCCGATCATCACCTGGGCCTTGTCGAAAGCATGGCCGTCGAAGATACAGTCCACCGACCTCAAGGCCGATGGCAACGAAGTGGCCATTGAGACCATGACCCTGGTGCATGAAGGATTGAGTATCGTTGAAGCTAAACCCTGATGAAACATGGCTGTATCGGATAATTTCTATCAGACGGTCAATTTTCATTTCAAAGTGGAGTTCACGTTGAATGAAGAGGATCTCGACGTGCGTTTTCAATCCGTTTCCGGATTGGAAGTAAGCATTGATACGGAGCAGGTAAAAGAAGGAGGTGAGAATCGCTTTGAACATGTGCTGCCGGTAAGGGGGAAATGCAGCCCGCTGATCCTGAAGCGCGGCCTGCTGAAACCTTCCGACTCCGCGCTGACCCGCTGGCTGCAGAATGCATTTGACAACGAATCCATCACAACGATAGATACGGTAACCATCAAACTGTTGAATGAAGAGCATAAGCCACTGATGTTATGGACCATCAACAATGTGTGGCCGCGCAGCTGGAAAATGGCCGAACTGAATGCTGAGCAGGGTGCGGTGCTGATAGAAACGCTGGAACTGAATTATAACAGGTTGTTATTGAGTGAACCGGGTTGAAATCGTGGATAGTAGATGGTACACGCATAATTTAAAACATAATTGTATGCCAATTGAAGTAAGGGAGCTGATTATTAAATCGACGGTAGTGCCGGAAGGCGGTGGTGCCGGAGGAGCTGCGCCGGGTGGCGGTGGAGCTGGTGGCGCGGGAAATAATGATACTTCGCCGAATGAGGAGCTGATTAAAACCTGTGTAGATAAAGTACTGGAAATTATAAGAGACAAACATGGCCGATAATAACAAGTCGCTGACCAAGCTCATCATTCACTCCTTTGAAAAAAATGATTTCAAAGAGGAGTCGCTTTCGTTTACCACGCCGATCAATCCGGAAACGTTTACGAAAACAAATCATATTGAGCTGGATACCTCGCGGGGGCATGGACAACCCGGTACGGATCCCCGTTATAAATCTACGACGCCGGAGGAATTGAAGATTGAGTTCATTCTCGACGGAACGAAAACGATGGAGGGCTATGGCAAGGACCTGGTCGACAAGGAGGTGTCCGACCAGATCAAGGCATTCACGGATTGCGTATATGCCTATGAGGGGAAAATTCACCGCCCGCGTTTCCTGATCGTCCGCTGGGGTTCGGAAGTGCGGTTTCCCTGTGTGCTCTCGCATATGGAGATCAATTACACGCTGTTCAAGCCCAACGGAGATCCGCTGCGCGCAAAGATCACCGCTACTTTTATCAAATACGAAACGGAGCAGGCGATCCTGGCGGCAAACCGGATCTCTTCTCCCGATCTCACGCACCAGCGTGTCAGTCGCGCGGGTGACCGGCTCGATCTGCTGACCTACAATATATACGACGATTCCGGTTTTTTTTTACAGGTGGCGCGTGCCAACGATCTGACCAGTCCCCGGAACCTGAAGGCCGGACTGGAATTATTCTTTCCGCCCGTCAATAAAAATGAAGTCTGATGGAAGAACTGTTAATACCTAACCCCGCAAAATACGATGTGGCCACCTATAGTATCCTGGTGAATGGGAAGGCCGTGGATCCTTCGTATAAACTGCTTTCGCTTTCGATTTCCCGGGAGGTGAACCGCGTGCCGGTCGCGAAAATTGTTTTTGTTGACGGAGATGCGGCTGCGCGGAGTTTTAAGATCAGCAATGCGGATGATTTTGTGCCCGGCAACAAGATTCAGATCAATATGGGCCGAGACTCGAATAACAAACAGGCGTTTAAAGGGATGGTTGTCAAACATGCTGTGAAAGTGAAGGCCAGTGGTCATAGCCAGCTCATTCTTGAATGTATGGATGAAGCGGTGAAAATGACGATCGGGCGCCACAGTCATTACTTCGAAAAAGTAAAAGACAGCCAGGTCTTCGATGAACTGGCGTCAAAGTACCAACTGCAGACCGATGCGCAGGCCACCACACTGCAGCATCAGGAACTGGTGCAACATCATATATCCGACTGGGATTTTCTCAACCTGCGTGCAGAAGCCAACGGCATGCTGGTGATGGTAACCGACGGATCAATAAAAATTGCGAAGCCGGTCATCCAAAGTACGGAAGCCCTGCAGATAAATTACGGTTCATCGGTGCTGGAGTTCGAATCGGAAATGGATGCGCGCGATCAGTTAAAAAATGTGCATGCTTATTCCTGGGACTACAGCAATCAGCAATTATTCACCGCCGATTCCTCTTCCGCCTCGCTGGCCGAACCGGGCAACGTGACCGGTTCCGATATCGCTGGCAGGATCAGCCCGGATAATTATGAAATGCACCACAGCGGACATAAGCTCGAACAGGAATTGCAGGATTGGGCAGATGGCATCCTCCTGCGCAGCCGCCTGGCCAAGATCCGGGGTCGTGCAAAATTCATTGGGTTCGGAGATATCAAACCCGGCGATACAGTGAAGATCACCGGTGTGAGCGACCGTTTTAATGGTAAGGCCTATGTCACGGCTGTTCGCCAGGATATGGGTAACGGCTCCTGGGAAACGCAGATCCAGTTCGGACTGGATCCGGAACGCTATGCCTACCAATACCGGAATATGGAAGACGCAGCATCCGGCGGCCTCGTTGGCGCGATGCAGGGATTGCAGATCGGAGTGGTGGTAAAACTGGAAGGCGATCCGGACGGACAGGACCGGATACAGGTTCGGATTCCGGTGATCGACAACAACGCGCAGGGCACCTGGGTGCGCATCGCCACCCTCGATGCGGGCAATAGCCGCGGCAGCTGTTTCCGTCCTGAGATCGGCGATGAAGTGGTGGTGGGCAGCATCAACGGCGATCCCCGCGACTTTGTAATGATCGGCCAGCTGAACAGCAGCAATAAGCCTTCACCCATTCCCGCAAAGGATGCCAACGATGAAAAAGGATTTACGACCCGGAGTAAAATGCATATCAGTTTCAATGATCAGACGAAAACGATCAAAATAGATACACCCGCCGGCAACAGCATTACACTCGATGAGCAGGGACAGAAAATAGAAATCGCCGATCAGAACCAGAACAAGATCACCATGCAGTCATCCGGCATTTCACTGGAAAGCCTCAAGAATATAGACATCAAAGCGGGGGCGGTACTGACCTTGAGCGGCGGTACCTCGTTGTCTATCGGCGCTCCTTCTTTGTCGGTCAGTGCAGATGCCGATGTCAGCATTTCCGGCGCCACAGCAAAACTAACCGGGCAGGGCCCGACCATCATATCCGGACTTCCGGTAAAAATAAATTAATCAGATTATGCCTGCAGCAGCCCGTATAACAGACATGCATACCTGCCCGCTGGTGACGCCCCCTCCGCATGTGGGCGGACCCATCACCGGACCCTGTGTGCCGACGGTCCTGATCGGCAACCTGCCGGCCGCCGTGATCGGCGATCTCTGTGTTTGTGTGGGCCCACCGGATTCCATCGTCGTCGGATCAACCACAGTGCTCATAGGGGGCAGACCGGCGGCGAGGCAGGGAGACCTGACGGCCCATGGCGGCGTAATCGTGGGTGGGTTTCCAACGGTAATCATTGGCGGATGAAAAAAATGACAGTTATGAACACTTCTTCTTCTAATTCTTTTCTCGGAACCGGCTGGGCCTTTCCACCAACATTCGACTACGATACCGGTTCGGTAGAAATGGTCAGCGGCCTCGATGATATCAATGAAAGCCTGAACATCCTGCTCTCTACCAGTCTCGGCGAGCGGGTCATGCAACCGGACTACGGCTGCAATCTCAACGACTATATGTTTGAGTCGCTCAACAATAGTCTGATCGGACTGATCAAACATCATGTGGAAAACTCGATCCTTTTTTATGAGCCCCGCATCATTGCGGAGAATGTGGACGTAACGGCGGCGGATTCCACGGATCTGATTGAAGGGAAGTTTACGATTACGGTGGAATATACCATACCCGAAACCAATTCGAGATACAATTATGTGTATGACTATTATCTGAACGAGGCCGCCAAACCGGCCTGAAGAATAAGATCAGCAGGGACCAATATATTTCACCATGGATTGTCAGTGCCTTATACACCCTTTTCAGAATGACCCCGGCACCAGCCAGCAGCAAAGGGTGATGAATGCCCTGCTGGGAGATGCCGCTAAGATCGACGCGCGTACGCTCGCCGATCTGCTGGATTATTTTGTCCAGATGTCGCGGCACATCAACTATTACGACCTCCGGCTCAACGTAAACGACTGGCAGCCCTTTTTTAAAAGCAGTATTCCGTTTACCCTGGCGTCCATCATCAATTTCCCCCTGCAAAACACACAATCCTCCTTTGACCTGTACAAATCCATTTTCAATAAAAGGCCTTCTGCTGCGGGTCTGCAGCTGATTGCTTTTTCGCTTTACTATCGCTTCATTAACAACATCAACAACTGGCAGCTGACATTGAAGGACAGCAGCCTGCCGATGGCCGCAACGCTCGACAGCCTGATCAGAAACCAGCTGCAGGATCCCGTGAAGCGCCTGATACAATACATCAATGCCGCAGTGAAAAACTATGGCATACAACGAATTGATTTTTTGAAATTATCTGCCAACCCGGTGTGGGGGCTTGATCAGGCTGCACTCAGTGCAACGGATACGACTTATGCCGCAGGCACGACCAGCGCCCGCCGCCGGCTGATCAATCTCTACAACGAGTTTGGCGCCCTGACCACGGCGCTGGAAGATGCTATCGGAACCCTGGCCACTGCAGCCGCCGCCAATCTCGAACAGAGTTTTATTCCGTTAAAAGAGGACCTGCAGAAAAAACATCAGCCGCACCTGGCCCTGCTATTTGCTTTCCTCAACATGTTCCGGCAACTGCAGGACGACCTGAACGGTTATACGCGCAAGCACCTCGATTATTTTTATAAGGAGATGCTCCAGTTCCGCGCGGCAGGCGCTGTTCCGGATAAAGCACATGTTGTATTTGAGATTCAGAAACTGCTAAAGAACTACCTGGTAAAAAAAGGCCTCCGCGTTAAGGATGGCAAGGATAATAACAAACAGGATATCCTGTTTTCACTGGACGATGAGATCGTTGTTAACCAGACCAGCATTGCAGATAAACGGACCCTCTTCCTGAATAACCTGGATGCCCATGCGCAAACCTATGTGGAAGGCGTTTACATGGCACCGGTAGCCGATATGGCGGACGGCGTAAGCAAGCCTTTTACGGATGATCCGAAGAATTTTTCAACCCTCGGGGCAAAACAGAGTAAGTATGCGGATCCCGAATCCGGACTGATCAAACCTTTTCCGAATGCACGCCTGGGGTTCGTACTGGCTTCGCCCGTGCTATCCCTGCAGGCCGGAAGCAGCCGCCATATTCATATTGACCTGTCCTGCACCCTGCTGGATTCCATCTGCGGCGATCTCGGCGACTCCATCGTGCAGGCGAACAAGAACTGCTGCAGCGACCAGAGTCCCAATCCGCCGCCAGCCGAACCTAATCCTTATCCAGTATTTCTGCAAGCCACGAAGATCTATACCTATGTAAAGGATCATATCAACTTCAGATATGTTTACCTGAACGAGGATATATTCCGGCAGGCGCAGAAAAAAGGATTCGGCAAAGACTTTATTGACTCGATCAGGAATAAATTCTTACTCGTTACTTCCGCGCTGAAGCCCTGCTATTGCGATATTCCGCAATATAATACCGAAGACACGGTGCGCTGGTCGGTCTGGGATGCTTTTGTCGGGCCAACGATCGCTGATCCGGGGCAGCGCAGGTTGCTGGATGATTTGTTTCCACCCCAGAAAATTCTGAGCCTCAGTTTCAGCGGAGACAAAGACTGGGTTGTACCCACGGCCAATGACTATACAGTTCATCTGGGGCCACTGGGTGCCGGCAATACTTTTAACATGAAGATTGAAGTAACACTGCAACCGGTTACCGGAGCCGTGGTCAATGCCGACCCATTGATTTTAAAAGAAGATTTTGGAACGGCGCAGCCGCTGGTCAAAGTACAGCTGAACGATAAGATAAAACTGAAGTGGGATATTGCACCCGATCCGGCAGCAGCGCAGGGAAACAATAAATGCTGTGAACAAGTGGACAGCTGCTGTTTGTTATACGAGGACAATCCGCCGCCCCAGATCATTTCCTATTATCATTTTTTCCGGAACGTGCAGATCAATCAGGAAGCCGATACCGTGCCCGTGATTGAAGTGCATGTATGCGGACTGAAAAATTTCATCGTCCAGAACGACGATACCGTTATGGACGTGAACGGCCCGGTATATCCTTTCGGAACCAGACCGGAAATACTGAACTACGATGTGAACAATCCACCCACGACCACGCTCGTGGGACCGGGATTTTATATCGGATCGGAAGAGATATTTTTTAAGAAATGGGATTATGTGAGCGTAAATGTGAAATGGAAAGACAAGCCCGGCAGCTTCAAAGATTATTATGCGGCCTATATTCTTGGTGGCATCCTGGAGTCCGGCTTTAAAATGAAAGCATCGGTGCTGGACAATGGAAAATGGATAGATATCGGCCTGGTAAAGGAACTGTTCCAGAATGCACAAATATATGCCGGTGGCGGACCAACAGCGCCGAAGCACCAGAACTGCAATCATACCGGCCTCCCGGTGGAAAATTCCTACATGGTATTCTCTGAAAGCGCCGGGATTGACCGGGTGTTCATCACCGATCAGCATCTCAATAAAAAACTGGAGGCTGCCACACTCAACGGATTCTTGCGGATCAGTCTCCTGGATCAGGATTTTCTGCACAAAATTTATGCTTTTGTGCTGGCCCGGCAGATGATGGCCCTCGGAAGACTGCCCAGCGCCCTGCTGACCGGTGCAGTGTACAAGAATAACGCCTCGAACGCTGTGTTTACCTTTACCGATTCATTCCTCGCGCTGAGGAATCTGGTCCCGGATTCCGCCGCAGCGAAGGCCAGCGCTGATGCAACCGTAACCAAGACGGGTCAAAACATCGTAGCTGCTGATGTCGGTTCCGTTAACCCCGCCAACCCCCAAGCGGTTGCAGCACAGACAGACGCAGCACAAGTGGTTAGCGATGTTACCTCTATTCAGGCCACAAACTCCCTGCTCTCGTTTTTTACAGGAACTACCCTGGACGTAACCAACCTGGAAGCGCTGATACCAAACGAACCCTGGACGCCTGTGATCTCCAATATATCGCTGGACTATGGCGCTGTTGCAACCAATAGCGACGTCACGCTCATTCATCTTTATCCATACGCCGGTACATATAAGGAAGAATCCATCAATTTAAAACCAACCTTATTTCCAGAATTCTGCGACGAAGGCAATTTATTCCTTGGACTCAAGGACCTGGTACCGGGCGACAGCCTGAACGTTTTGTTTGAACTGGCCGAAGCGACTTCCGACTCTGAATCGGATCCTGAATCCGTCAACTGGCAATATCTCGATAACAACAACTGGAAACCCCTGCGAACCGGATTCGAAGTGGTGGATGATGCGACCAGGGATCTCACCAGCACGGGCGTAATTAAATTTTCGCTTCCCGCCAACATGACGAACGACAATACCGTCATGCCCAAAAGTCTTTTCTGGATCAGGGCGACCATTCCGAAGAACAGCCGGTCGGTCAGCGAAACAACAGCCATATTCACACAGGCCATCAGTACGACGTTTACTAACAGCGATGCTAATGATAAATTAAGACTATCGCAGCCCCTGCCTGCGGGCGGCCTGTCAAAGTTGGAGATTGCGGATGCAAATGTAAAAACGGTCAGTCAGCCTTACGATTCCTTCGGAGGAGAAGTGCCGGAAATCCAGCAGCAGTTCTACGTGCGCGTGAGCGAAACGCTCCGGCATAAGGGACGCGCTATCCAGGCATTCGACTATGAACGGCTGGCGCTGGAGCAGTTCCCGCAGTTATTCAAAGTAAAATGCATCAACCACAGTTTTGCGCTGAATGCCCACGAATACAAAAATGATTTTCCCTATGCCGGCGGTTATGTGTTGCTGGCCGTTATTCCCGACCTGAACAAACTGAAAGCGGGCAATTCTTTCGAGCCTAAAGTGCCGGTGAGCGTGATCGAAGACATCGCCACTTATATCCGGAAAAGGACCTCGCCGTTTGTGCGCTTCCGCGCGATGAACCCCCGCTATGAAAAAATAAATTTCTGTCTGCGTATCCGTTTGCTCCCGGGACGGGATGAAAATTACTATAAAGAGCAGGTGCAGCAGGATATCCGCGAATTCCTGGCGCCCTGGGCTGTCGGCGAATTCAGCAAGCTCAGTTTCGGGCAATGTGTGTACCGCTCGGATATTATCCGCTTCCTCGAAACCCGCGACTATATGGATTTTATCAGTGATCTGAGAATGGCGGGGGATGGTGAAACGCCGGACAGCACCCGGGCGAAAATATGTCCGGATACGCCCCGGTCCATCCTGATCGCCGGCAATATTGAAGTATGTATTGACGAACCGGACTGCGAAAAGTGGGGGGCTTATACCGCCTGTCCGGACGATCAGAAACCCATTATAACCTGTGCCAATATTCCGGAGAAAATAAGCGACTACTGTAAATAAAACAGCCGATAATAGCCCATGGCGGACAGCACAAACGATAAGACCATCAGCAGAACCAATACCGGCTTTCCGGCCTACCTGGATTTTGATACCCTGCGCAGCAGTGCCATTGCGTATCTGGGAAATCTGACCGGGAAGATCTGGACCGATTACAACGTACATGATCCGGGGATCACCACGCTGGAAGTCCTGATCTACGCATTGCTCGATCTGGGTTACCGGACCAACCTGCCGGTGGATGATCTGTTTACCCGCGATCCTGCAGATACCAGCTTAGATAATAATTTCTTCCCTGCTTCGCGCATCCTGGGCAACAATCCGCTCACCATTACCGACTACCGCAAACTCCTGGTGGATATCAGCGGCGTGAAAAATGCATGGCTGGAACCCGACGACAAAACTGTCGTTGATTTTTGCGGCGGCAAGCAGAACCCACCGCCAGGCGGCGTGATCCTGGAAGCCGTGTATAACCCTCCGGCGGATCCCTGTGCATGTAGTTTTCTCAACGGATTATATCACGCTTATATCCAGTTGGAGGACAATATTAACCAGGCGAACAAGCACCAGGTGGGCAGGATCACGCGGGCCGTGCGCGACGCGCTCATGGCGCACCGTAATCTTTGCGAGGATTTTATTGATATTCAGATCTTGTGCAAACTCGAACTCGGCATCTGTGCAGAGATTGATCTCGTGACGGGCGCTGACGCCGAAGCGGTTTATATCAGCATCGTCGAAGCGCTGCAGGAATATTTTTCACCGGCACCAAAATTTTATTCCCTCCAGCAGCTCCTGGATCGTGGAAAGCCCATTGACGAAATATTTGCCGGGCGCCCGTACAACGTTACGCAAAGCCATGGCTTTGTGGATACTGATGAATTCGGGAAAATGACCCTGAGAAAGGAATTACATCTTTCGGATGTCTATCATTTACTCTTTGCCATTCCCGGAATAAACCGGATCCGCAACCTGGGCTGGATCAAATGCTGTAAGGAAAAGCAGAACATCCCGGATTGGAAACTGGTACTGCCGGAGAATTATATCCCTTCTTTTTCGACGGCCTGCTCCGGGTTTGTTTTCACCCGCAACGGTCTTCCGGAAAAACTGGATACAAAAAAATTCGACGCTTATTTTGAGATTAAATTTTCCGGTGTTAAAAAAGCCGTCTATACAGAACCATCCACTTTCCTCGACCCGGTGCTGCCACAGGGCGTCTACCGGAACGACCTGGCAGACTATTATTCCATTCAAAATGAATTTCCCAGGGTTTACGGGATCAGCGAAGGCGGCCTGACCAGCGATGAGCCGGATAAAAGAAAAGCGCAGGCCTTGCAACTGCAGGGTTTTCTGTTGTTCTTCGATCAGCTGCTCGCTAATTATCTGACACAGTTAAAAAATATCCGTTCACTATTTTCCCTGACCTCTTCTGCAACACCCGCGGACAACCATACCTATTTCATCAACCAACTTACCAGTGCGCCGCAGCTTCAACAGCTTCTGCGTTTCCATGTGGACGTAAATGGAAATAATACGCTGGGTACGACAGGCAGCATCCTGGCCTATCCCACAAGCCGGGTATTTATTCAGTCCCTTATTGACAGCGGCAAATTGAAGAGCCGCTGCGAAGATGATTTCCCGCCCTATCCCTTCTGTTTTGCGGTAGAGCGGGATCTCGCGCTCAACCAACTGAAGGACGACCTTGTTTACGGCGATTATCAACCTGTCATCAGCTCCAACGCGAACGATTGCTGGTTCTTTTATTTTTTTACCAGTTCTGCTGAGCTCGCCCTGGTCAGCAAGAACTACTATGGCAGCCGGAAGGCCGCGGCGGACGCGGCGGCCTCCGTTAAATATGCCGCTACATTTACAGAGAACTACCGTTCCTTCATGGTCAATAATTCCTCGGGCGGAGAATACTTCGGCTTCGATGTGGAGCTTAACCTGGATGTGTATGCGAAATATCTGCAGCTGATTGTGGAAGATCAGGGATTGTACCAGAAAAGAAGACAGGGTTTCCTGGATCACCTGCTCTCCCGGTTTGCAGAAAGTTTTACAGATTATGCGCTGCTGTCTGCGCCCTTTCATGCCCTCAGCGAGCTGCCCGCGCTCGAGATCAGGGCAGAGGAAAGGTTCCTGAGTCATTATGATGATATCAGCAGCAACCGGGGCAAAGCCTATGATTACCTGAAAAATAAATGGAATACGCCGAATATTTCCGGGTTTGAAAAAAGGGTAAAGGCGCTGGCGGGGATCGATAACTGGAATCGCCATTATCTGTGCAATTTTGTCGTTGAGCCCGCGGATAAATTATATCACCTGTCTCTCGCACTCTTCGATATGGCGTTTGCTGTGGAGGAGAAAACCTTCAATGCACAGGCTGGTCTTGCTTCCCTCAAATCGGTTTATAAGAAATTGCTCTGCCCGGTGTTCCTGTATGATTATCTCGGTTATCAGCAGCAATACCAGGTCTATGTACTGGATGATTTCGGGAACCGGTACGGATATGAAAAACTGTTTCCGCAGGAAGAGCAGGCGCAGCAGTTTGTAAGCGCTCTGGATACGGCATTTAAATTCAGCCCTGATACGGATCACGATGTTTATATCAGCCGGTATATTTTCAAAGTGCTTTTTACCGATTGCCAGGGCAAACAACTCGCGGAAAGCAAAACACATTTTACGGATAAAACGGCGGCGCAGGACTTTGGAAGAAAGGCCGCCGGCAGGATCGGATCTTTCCTGGGAGACGCGAATGAATTCATCGTGACTGGTTCGGCCAAAAAATGGAACAAACTGGATACGGTCACGGCGCAGGATTATCCGTTTGTATTCATCAACGAAAATGATTTTGAATTCAGGTCCGTTGATGCCTTTCACCTGAAGGAGGAAAGGAAAAGGTTTTCGCTGCTGAACAAAAAAGCGACATTTCAGTTTGATTCGATCGGGGATTTTCCAGACAGCAAAACGGCAAGAGATGCTTTCAGATCGGTGCTGATCCTTTTGCCCTCCCCTGCAGCCTACCTGATCGAACAGAACAAACAGACCAATGCATTCGACCTGTTTATCGCTGCCGGCACGGAAAAAAAGGTTCGTTATTTTGAATCCTTTCCAACCTCAGAGGCAGCTAAGCAGAAACAACAGGAACTACTGACCGAAGTGAATGGCTATACGTATCGGCTCACGGTCACGGATCCCATACCCGACGAATGGGAATTCAGATACCGCTCCGGTGATGAGTCCGGTCAGTTTATTGACTATCTGAGCCAGGGGAATTACCAGAGCAGCAGTAAAGCAGCCGAAGCGGCAACCACTTTCTACCGGGGCATTGCGGATCTGAAAGTTCAGTCCGACGCCGGAGTACCGGTGATTTTGTTGAAGAAAGAGGATTTGAATATCCGGGTGAAAGCACAAATCGACAAGCCCGCGCCGGAAGATCTGAAAAAGGCACAGGCCCTGCTCAGCTTCAGTCAGCGCTTATACAAGGCCGTTACCGATTCCTCTGATAAAACATTGATGGCCATCCTGGACAGGAACCGGATTAATCCGGGAGAAGATTATGTCTATAAGCTGGTGGACAAGGATAACCTGCTGGCTTATCATCCCCAGGCCGTGCTGGTTACTGACGAAGGGGCGACAAGAACGACAAGGGATAGTCTGGTTGCCCAGGCCCTGGCCGGGTATAACTATGTAGACATTGATACGGGAAATGATGCTGTACGCGAGCGGAAAGACGGGAAAACAACCTGGTATCATTACCTCGTCAAATGCAATAACCGCAAGTACCAGCAGGGCAGTCTGGCAGGACAGGATCTCATCTTATTCGAGAGCACCACCGGATATGCGAGTGCGGACGATGCGCTTGCTGCTTTCGCAAAAGAATATCTGCTGCTGTTGAAATATGCACGCGATGAGAACAACTACGGCGCCGGTAAACCGATCAGCCCGGTTGAACTCTTTGTAAACAGCGCGGATCCCTGCGACAGCAGCAGGAGCCTGGCGTTTATTCCGAAGGATACCTCCATCGAATTCGGCGACTATGAAGTGCAAAAAATAATTGCACCGATGGCGGCCAGCTACCCGGTCCGTTTCCTGCGGAAGAACAAATATATTTTTGTGCTTGGCCAGCTGGACGAGGTCAATCACAGCTTTGCTATTGACTGGAAAAGCACGAAGGAATATGAGACCGCAACGGAAGCCATGCAGCGGTTTCAGTTTTTCCTCATCCTGCTGAAATATCCCGGCAATTTTTATATCGAATGGAGCTCCACCCACTGCGGATTCGGGATCTATATCCGTGAAGTGCTGGCCATCAGTGCGCACGGCTTTGCCACGGCGGCAGATGCCTGGGGGCCGGAAGGCGTTGAGGAATTCATCTGTGTATCCCAGGGCAAAAACGGATTTCATAACTATGTCAGTCGCCTGAACTGCAATCCCGGTTTTTTTGTTGCCTGCGGAAACACCGGACTCTGTCATCCCTGCAGCTATGATACACCCGCGCGCAGGGACCGGATCATGGATCAGCTTTACCAGGCAGCCGGTTTCAGTTTCATGGATCTGGTACAGTCGGCGGACCAGGAAAAAATCATCCTGACGGACCTGCAGAAAAATCCATTAGTTCAGATCAATATCAACAGCGAGCGCAGGTTGCAGTATGAGCCCTGCGAATGGATCCTGCATTTCGTGGAATCGGTTTACCAGGAAAATAATTATGTAAAGAAGGGCGGCCAGTTTTCATTGAACTATCGATACAGCCTGCCGGATGAAAAGCAGGAACGGTATTATAAACTGGCCGAACCGGTTTCGAATCAGATGGGCTTAAAAAAATGGAAACAGGCCCTGCAGGAGATCGCCTGTTATTTCCCTGTGCGGCGGGCTGAAGCCAATGTCTGCAGCGGGAAGGATACCGTTCGTTATACCGTTGAGATCAAACTGCCCGGTTTCGATCCCTGCTGCCGCGATGTCTTAAGTGACGATCCCTGCAGCTCTCCGTGCAAAGGACCCGACGATTGCACGCCGTCCTGCTGGCTGGCCTGGAAAACGGATTGCTGCTTTGATGATTGTTGCCAGGCGCTGGACTTTTATTTATCCATGCTCTTATTACTGAGGCGCTTTGAAAATTACAAACCGGTGTATGACTGTTGCTGCGGGTCCTACCGGATCGAACTGCATCCACAACTCAGCTTAAAGGACAAGTCAGCTTATATCAATCCGGACGCTGCAACACATCGGCAGAACATCATTTGCAATGCAGATATCGGCCGGGATCTCAATAGCAACACAACCCGCTTTCCCAATATCGTATTCTGCCTGAGCGAGATCGTTGCGATCAACCCGCAGTTCTATTCCAACGACCAGATGGCCTGTGATGCGGTAGCGCGTGCAAAAAAACTGATCAACAGTGAAGGGCTGCATCTTGTAGAGCATATATTGCTCAGACCGCGATGCCCGGATGCCAATCAAAACTACGCCGATTGCGAATGCGACGGATTGCCCCGACCCTGTATTGACAAGGATAACCTCTGTCATTTCGAATGGCTGCCCGGTGGCGACCCGGATCCCTGCCAGGCAGATAAAACGGTTTGTTTTACACCAGGATGCGATCCTTATTCTTTTATCGCCACGCTGATCCTTCCGGCCTGGCCGGAAAGATTCCGTTCCGATTCCGGACGGCAGATCATGGAAAAATTATTGCAGAAGGAGGCGCCGGCGCATGTCCTGCTCCGTATCCTCTGGCTGAGGCCAAGGGATTTCTGCTGTCTCGAGTTTTACGATAAACTCTGGCTGGAATGGCTTGCGCATAAGACCTGCGATCCCGGATATACGAATTGCGATTTTCTCCATCTGCTTTTCAAAAAAGAATTCGAACAATTGCCTGACTGCGAGTCCTGCATGCCCTGCAATTGTGGAGAGGAAACGGATTCCTGCGTTCCTGCATCTGACGATCCCTGTGCGCAGACAACCGTGCTGGAAAAGATCAACCAGCTCTTTTGCTGGTCAAACGACCGCAAGGACATACAAACCTATTGCGAAACCGGCATCAGGCCGTCGCAGGGAACCGGGCCGATACTGGAAATGAAAGCAGGAAAGAAGACTGAGGCCGCGGAACATGCAAAAGAAACAGTGATTCCGAAAGAATCGGTGGCCCCATCGGCGAAGCCAGTTGCAATGGCCGGGGAGGCAGCACCAATAGAAGAACCAAAACTAAAAGTACTGAAACCGCCTGCAAAAGAGTCAGCGCCTCCGCAACCCGCTAAAACACCGGACCAGACCCTGAAAGAAAAGTTCAGGCTGGTACAGTCGCGCGCGCATTCGTATGAACAGCATATACTGGCGCTGGATAAAGAACTGCCCGGAAAGGAAACGATCTCCAACGGCCTGATCTTTCTAAAGAAAGCAAAGCCGACACCTAAGCAATATGCAGAACTCGCAGAGGCCGTGCTGAAGGACAAGACGGTAAAAGCGAAAAATATCAAAGGGCTGAATAAAGAACAAAAACAATCATTCATCGAAAATATCACCTGGAAATACCTCGACACGGTTTGTTTCAATGGCAGAGATCTCGACAGGATCCTCAGCCTGAAGAATGAATTTGCTGCGTTGGGAGAGAAAGGAATTGACATGAAGGCAGTCTACAGGGGCTGGAACCATGAAGAGATCGCCGCGGTTGAAACCGCTATTGATTTTAAGAAAATAAAAAAATGCCTGCAGGGCTGATCCTTACTTATGCGGCACCTGATTAAAAAGCAGATCCTTGAGCTCACCCTCGATAAGCGGGTAAACTATTTCCGCGTCCAGCAGGAGCTGAGCGATCATTATTGGAAACAGATCGTTCCGATATTGGAAAAAGCCTTTGATGTTATCAGCAGCGAAGAGGAACTGATCGAGATAGACAAACTCGAACTGGATTTGGGTGTCGTATCCGAAAAAGAACTGGGAGAAGAAGCGTGGAACCGGGAGATAAAAAGGAAGATCGAAGAAAAGATTGCGACGATTACCAATCCCGGCTCTGCGCACTATGCCATCCGCTCGCGTGCCCGCAGACTGGCTGTCTTCGACCAATGGTTATACTACATGCAGCACGGGTGGCTGGCCTGGAACAGCCGGCAGGTGGACGACCAATGGCATCTCGATGTGCTCGAAGCTATTGCTGTGGATTCCCGGAGCCACCGCAAACTCCAAACACTGATCCTCCGGGAGCCACATTTGTTGAAGAGGATAGTAGCCCAGCATCCGGCCTCTTTCTTACATAAGCTGACGGAAATCATAACGGCAGATAAGCAATCAGACCTTCCCGGATATATTGATGAACTCCTGCTGCTGTATCGTCACCTGCAAAAAAAGAAAAAAATTTCCGGAGATCAGAAGGATGCGGAATTCAAAGCGGATTTATGGCAGCGGGTCTTCAGATGGGCAGCCGGATCGCCATCTGCTTTCCTTGCAGATAAGCTGGTCCGATTTTTTGTAGAGACGCACCGGGTTACGACAAAAGTTCCGCCAGCGCTCGAAGAGAAACTAACGGTATCCGGCCCCCTGGTTAACCTCTATACCGGGGAATTAAGAGGCCGCCTTGGAAAAGAAAGGAAACAGATCGCAGAGATCGTTGACAGTCTTCCGGACAGGGGATTGAAAGAACCTGCGGAGACGACTGAAAAGGAACCCCTTTCAAAATACAATGCAGGCGCGCTGGATGAAGAAGGCGTATTTGTTGTGCATGCGGGAACCGTATTGCTGCATCCGTTTTTAAGATCATTGTTCACAAGGTTACAGCTGATCGAAGGGAATGCATTTGCAGATCTTCAGGCGCAGGAGCAATGTCTTTACCTCATCCATTATCTCGCGGCCGGCAATACCGAACCGAAGGAATATGAACTGATGCTGGCCAAACTTTTATGTGCGTGGCCCATTGAAACGCCGGTTCCCGCAGGAATCCTTTTACCGGAGGAATTTTTACAGGAAGCAAAGGACATGCTGCAGGCGGCGATCGCGCAATGGGAAATACTGAAGAATACGTCCGTGGCCGGATTGCGGGAAGCTTTCCTGCAGCGCCCCGGAAAATTATTTTCCCGGAACGGAAATCTCTATCTCCGCGTGGAGAAAAGTTCGGTGGATATATTGCTGGATTATCTGCCCTGGGGGCTGGGCATGATCATGCTGCCCTGGATGAAAGATATCCTCCGGGTGGAATGGAGATGAATCATTAATCACAGATAACCGATGAAAACGGTTGATTCGAAAAAGACCAGTGGCGTCGCCATGCGGGCGGAGTCGCCGTTTTTTGCAAAAGAAAACGGGCAGGGATTTTTCGACGCCGGCGCAGACAGAAAATCGTTTTTCCCTTCATCCGGCTATGCATCTCCCGTGCAGGCCAAACTGAATATCGGAAGACCGGACGATGCGTATGAAAAAGAAGCCGATGCGGTTGCAGATAAAGTCATTCAGGCACCTTCAGTATCAAACGGAGATCAGCCTGTGAAATCTCCTGCAGCACCGCAGGTCCAGCAGAAATGTTCTACCTGCGAAAAGGAACAAAAGCCGGAGGATAAAATAGAACCCGGATCCGAAGATAAGAAACTGCAGCGCAAGCCGATTTTTGAAAGCAATGCGGAACATCCCGAGGATAAATCACATCAGCAGCAGGCCATTGAGCGCCGGAAAACAGAGACCGTACAAAAAAAATCATCTGCTGCTGTTGATCCCGCTCCCGCAACAGCCTCTGCAGCGCTGGAAAGCGGCCTGAGCCATTCCCGGGGTTCGGGACAGCCTCTTCCAAAACAGACCCGCGAGGAAATGGAGACTTCGATGGGCGCAGATTTTTCTGGTGTGCGGGTTCACCACGACGCCCATGCTGAAAAAATGAGCAGGGAACTAAACGCGCAAGCGTTTACCCATGGCAGTGATATTTACTTCAACAGTGGAAAATACAATACACAAACCCCGGCCGGCCGGCATTTGCTGGCGCATGAATTAACGCATACGGTGCAGCAGGACCATTCCCGGCTTCGCAGCTCCATTCAGCGGATGCCGGTGATTCAGAAAGAAGGAGACGACGATAAGAAGGACATCAAGGATTTGGATGCCGCGGCCATCACTGCATTTGGAGAGGCCAAGGAAGGGTATGTGAAAAAGAACGGGACAAAATTGGAAGTTCATTTTAAGGACTTTAGGGCAAAACAATATGCGAGCCCTTTTCTGACAAAGGATGAAAAGAACAATGAATATATTTCCAGCCCGCCATTCCTGAAACCGACCGCGGAAAGGAAAACGAAACAGGGAGGCGTATGGAGATCGAATGCGCTACCGCTGGTCATTGCCTCGATCAATGCGCTGATTACGGAAAAACAGGTAAAGGGCCCGACCTATCAGCTGACCGTGCACAGGAGCAAAAAAGTGGGGTTGACGGGTTCGGTTGAGCAAATCGCGAAAGCGGCAGTCGTTCCCTTCTGGGGTTTGGACGGACTGCCCGTTAACCACCAGATTGAACATAAAGTGGATTGGCAGATTGCAGGCGGAAATCACAATGTGGACGTGATCAGTAACCTGATCTTGTTGAACGACAAGGAAAATATCCGTATCGGCCAGGTCATCCTGGCTACGATGAAAAAATATTACACGGCTATCCACGCTTTTTACAAAAGCAAACAAGTGCAGGGTATCGTCGACAGCTTCGATGAGGCAAAGGGAGAATATGCTATTTACACGGATAACCTCGTCAGCGACCCTCAGGCAGTAAAGGGCTCGCTGATCTCCATTTCGAATATGGACCCGGGCAAGACATTAAATCCCTTATCCTCCAAACTCGTGGATATTACGGAGGAGGCGATTCCCCCGGGATCCTTCTCCATGAAAACTTCGGAAAAAGGGGGTGGCAATATTGTTCCTTACAATATGAGCAATGAGTTTATCGAGATCAAGGGTGATGCGGCGAAGCATAACCTCATATCCATGACCCTTAAAAATGTCATTAAGGACGACAAAGGGGTTTTGGATACCAACAATCCGGACAAGACACTCACATTTATCAAAGAAGCGGAGCAGGATCATTACCGGGTCAAAACAGAAGGGTTTGCCGCAACATTAAAAGACATCGTACGTGGTGTGAAAGGAATGAGCCCGATTGAATGGGAGGACATTGATTTCAGTCCGGAAACGGGATGGAGCGCAACCGGAAAGATAAAAACGGATATCGAGCTGCTCGACAAAGCAAATATTACCATCGAACTGGAAAATTCCGAATTCACGATACAGGCCGTTATCGAATCGGATGTTCTCAAGGGGAAATTACCCAAACCCTTCAATATAGACTACAGTTCCATTACCATCTCCGCCGGAACGAAAAACCCCTTCACTGTTACCGGAGCGATTGGTTTCAGCATCGAGAAAGCCGGTAAGGGACACCTGGCTGCAACCGCCGGTGTTAACCAGTTCGGGCTGGAAGGGAAATTCAATTTCGACCAGATCAAATCCCTGAAAAAAGCGGAACTCGGATTTAAATACCTGAAAAAAAAGGGTGAAGAGAGTAAATGGGAAGTCAGCGGAGAGCTGGCCGTTGATAAAGGTGCTATAAAAGGAATCGACAGCGCTTCAGTTAAAATCAGCTACGACGGCAGCACGCTCTCCGGCGATGGAAATGCAAAGCTAACCATACCGGGCATTGATACCGTGAAGCTCGGATTTGCAATTGGCGATAACGGCGATTTCACTTTTACGGGTGAAGTGGAACTCAAGAAACTGCCCGGCATCAAGAGCGGGAAAGTCAGCGCCACCGTTACTTCCAAAGCGGGAGAGGACATGAAACTGGGCATTGCCGGAGAGGCCGAACCCGATCTGCCCAAAGTGCCGGGACTCGAAGGGTTGAAGCTGACCATTTCCTGGCAGGATGGCATATTCGAAATCCGCACAAAGGTCATCTACAAAAAAGGCAAGTTCGACGGAACGATTGAAGTCGGCGTTACCAACAAACAGGTGGATGATAAAGGGAAACCGCTGGGGGAAGCATCGGAAAAGGGCGAGATGGTCGTGTTTGGATATGGCGAAGTAGGAGTCGATATTTATACCGGGGTACACGGCACCGTTAGCATCCGGCTCACACCCGAACGGGACGTGCTGATCGGCGGCAAGATCGAGGTGAAGGAAATTAAACCCTTCGGCGACGGATTCAATTACGATAAAGAAATTATTCCATTCCCCCAGCTCGAGATTCCGCTCATCGGTATTCCCGGCATGAGTGTTTCGGCCTTTATTAAAGGCGGCGTGCATTTCAAGTTCAGCTGGGATCCGCTCGTGCTGAAGGACCTGAGCGTCGAATTCAAAGAAACAGATATCAATCAGCTGGAGACGGCGAGCATCGAGATCATCGGATCGGTCGGATCCAGCGCACATGCGGAAGTCTACCTGGCCATCAATGCGGGACTAAAAGCGCGGGTACTCATTGCGACCCTCACCGGCACCCTGGGTGGGGAAGCCGGGCTGGGTCTCGATGCGGAAGCCGGTGGCAAAGTGGATGCCATCTGGGATCTGCAGAAAGGATTGAAGTTTAAGGAAATCCGTGCTTTCCTCAATGTAACGCCCAAAGCGGTGTTCCGGCTTACCGGGGATGTGAGTGTAGACCTCGATCTCTGGATCACCAGTGTGAACCTGTATTATCACAAATGGATACTTGCGGAAAAGCAATTGGATCTGAGTGGAATAACATTGAAGGTGGACTTCCCGATCAAGTTTGACGAAGAAGGCCATGTTCAGTTGCCGGAATACGACAAGATGAATGTCGAAAAACCAAACTTCTCCGGCGAGTCCGGAAAACAAATCCTGGACGATGCCATAAACGGCGATGCAAAAAAAGAAGAGGAAGCCAAAAAAGAACAGATCCGTCAGCAGATCAAAACGGATATGCACAGTGCCGATAATAAAGACGTTTCGCCGAGCGAGTACACGGAGAAGATGATGGACAAATATGAGAAGTCGCCCGATCTGCAGGTCTTCGTAAAAAACACGATCGCAGACGAAGCAAAAAAAATGGAATACGAACATTTCGAAGAGCAGAAACAGATCATCCGTTCCGCCAAGGTTCCATTGCCAAATAAATTCACCCTGCTCAACATGTTCATGATGTTTCACGCTTATATCGCGGAAGCGGACGTGGAAGCATTCAAGGGCGAGCTGACCCGGCAGGACGAAGAACAAAAAAGGCAGCAGGCGCTTGCCGCCAATGCCGGAACGCCACCCGATGGGAACACCGGAAGCAGCACCGATCCGAACGCCCAACCGCCGGTACAAAAGAAAGCGGCTTTCGAAAGTGAAGAGGAAGAAACCATTTCCGGAAAAGCGGAGGACGGCAACACGGGCGTTGCCGGTACGGAAGATCCTTTTACTGAAAAACTGGATGCCGCCAGGAGCAACGGGAGCGTGCTGCCCGCGAACCTGCGTGAATCCATGGAAAGCAGGATGGGTGCCGATTTCGGAAACGTCCGAATACATGATGATGCAGAATCAAACGACTTAAGCAAACAAATTCATGCGCAGGCTTTTACTACCGGTAATGATATTTTTTTTGGCGCAGGCAAATACGACCCCGCTTCAAAACAGGGGCAGCATTTGCTGGCGCATGAACTGACGCATGTGCTGCAGCAGGAAGGCGGGGGGATACGAACAAAAATTCAGCGGCATCCGGTAGCGCCGACGAAAGTGGAAAGAAAAACGCAGGGAGATATATTCGGTGTGGGCGCCCTGCCGGGCATGGACCTGGATGCTTTCAAACAATATACCGGCGCGCAGGCAGACTGGTTTGTGGAAACCACACTGACCGCTGGTGACCGCAATGATCTCTGGAAGCTGCTGTTTAAAACCCGCCCCGGTTCACCCATCATGGCGGGGGTAAGTGATATTCCGGTGAAGGAATTGAGAACTGTAACCGATGCGCAATGGACCGGACTCGAAGTGTATTGCAGGGGCTGCGACAGCGCGGGTCATACCATCCGCCTGCATCCCGGCGGTGCCCTGGCCGACCGTATTACGCTCGGCGGTATCCTGAAAGTATTGGAGACCGGCATTCCCGGAATTGTGCTCGAGGCAACGATGACGGAGCTGCAATTAAAAAAAATTCAGACAGATGGATTGCTTATTCCGATGATGGCGTATCTGCTAACCTTTCATCCGCATCTGCAGGAAACGGTAGGTTCGGCAGCAGGCCTGGCCGCGGGTACACGCTCCGAAACACAGATGTTGCTGGATTTTGTGAAAGCGCCTGGCATGCTGGCCTTCCTTCCGCTCCTGGGTCGCGTCAGAAACCTGCACCGCTTTGCGCCTGATGCACTGCTGCAGTTGCAAAATAATTTCGCGGACTTCTCTCATACCAAACCATTATACCTGATTCTTTATTCCGGGCATGACTACGATTCTGCCTTCATCAGAAGCCAGGCTCTTTTTGAGAGCATCCTGAAAGACAGATCGAAGCTGGTGCTCATGCTGGAAGGACAGGGTTCATTGCAGGATATCATCGATAAGGTGCCGAAGATAGCAACTGACTATGGGCAGCCCGATGCGGGCGGCGTCAACCGCATTGCACAGGTGATGATTGCCGGGCACGGATCCAGCCAAAGCGTGGAAATGGCAGGAAGCGGCGTTCCCTCGATCGATGCAGAAGGGAAAGTTCAGTACCAGACGGAAGATCTCGACCTCGACAAGAACAACGCACAAACGGTTAAGCTGCTGGAAGTGCTGATGGAAAATCTTAATCCCGCAACCGCAAGGGTTGTTTACGCCGGTTGCCTGGTGGGTTCCACCGCAGTGCCGGTCAAGGATGCCGGCGGTGTTGCCCTGGGTGCCGCGGATATTACACGGGAAGTGAATAATCCGGCGAGAAAAAGTCTTGCCGCGACCACCCGCGATATCGCTGTTGCGAAAGGGCGCGGCGGCGCCGTGGTGGAAGGCTCACGCGCTTCTGTCGGACTGAAAGCATCCAATTCGCTGATGGATGCTGCCGGGAATTTTCATGTTGATTACACATTCGACCCAACTGCCTTCGGCAATGCCAATGTATATGTAGCAACCGGCAAAGAGCCCGAGGGCTTATTAAGGGCCGCGGTCGAAGTGGCCGCAGTCAATCCCGTGGTTGCCGCGAATCAGTTGCGGACCCGGAGCCTGATTCCACCCAGGGATGCCTGGTATGATCCGGTAACGTTAGCGCTGGTGAAAGAAGCATTAGATGGGGTCGCGCCGGGCGCTGCTGTCGATATTGTAAAAGTGAACCAGCTGGCTACCATGGCGCCCGACTTCTTTTTATCCTATTGGGCCGGAAGATCCATCGCGTTTTTCGGGTCGGAAGTAAATGTCAATCCTGTCGTGGCGGCGAACCTCTATACGGCAGTAACCGCCATTCCCGCGATGGCCGCGCCGGCAAAACAGGAAACCAAAGAAGGCCGCTTTATTCTGGAACTTGGCTGGAGTATGTTGAACCCGGCGAGGTCGGGCAATGTGATTGCTTATCTGGATGCACGTGCGGAACTCACAACAACGGTTCTGGCCAAACATCTTGATATTCCCTGGCTCAATTCCGTTGCCGCGAGCGCCAGCCTGTTCCCTCCCGGTGCTGCTGCATCCGACGGACGGATCCGGCTGGCGCTTGCCTGGATGCAGAAGGACAACAATAACGCGGATGTAAAAGCATTTTTGAACGGGCAGGTCAACGTGGCGGGACCGCGACCCAGGCTTCAGCCGAATATCATCGCACAGTTGTCAAGCCCGGCCGACGAAGAAGGCATACTCAGCGCACTCGGCAGGCTCGTTCCGGTTGTGCCCGGTGTTGGCGGCGCAAAGGACCTGCCCGCCGCCAATGCAGATGCATTCCCCGGCAAAGCGCCCGCAATGAACGACGTGCGGGTAGAATCCAATCCCTATGTTGCAACGGTTATTCCTCCGGCCTTTGTGCTGAACGTAAGAAAACAACCGACCATGAAAGGAGAGCCCTTTCACTGGCTCAAACGCGGGGAGACCGTGAAGGTGATGGGATTTGTTCATCAGTGGGCAGCGGTAGATATCAATGGGAAGCTTGGATTTGCTCACGGAAATTTTTTATCTGCCCCACCCTTGTAAAAAAATCAGGCGCGCATGGAAAACGGATATGCAATGAAAAAAGAAGCATTTGCCCGGGAGCTCTGGAAGCCGCTTCCGGGAAACAGTGGTGAATATTTTGCCGTGCAGGACAATTGTATCGCGGGTGCGCAGGCCAACCGGCTGACCGTCTGGTGTGAGGAAGAAAAAGTTTTCGAAGGATATGCTCCCGTCTCCTGTGATGGTTATCCGCAATGGAAAGCAGACTCGGTTTTCTGGAACAATAGCCGCATCGATCTGCGGGAACGACAGCGATTCCCGCTGGCTGATTTGAAAGACACCGTTTTTGGTGTTGCTGAAAGGTTTGCGCTTTCGGTAAAACCCAACATGAAGCGGCCGGTAACTTTTGCCTGGTCACCCGATGCGGAAAACTTTTTATATACCGTGGAAGATAATTCGGATGCTCCGGATTCGAAGGCGCAGGCATTGCTGTCGGATAAAGACGGATGCAATCAAAGATTACTCTGGGAGGGAAAGGATTTTGCGCCCCGCTCCGCCTGCATCGGGGAAAACCGCATTGCGCTCGGCACCCGCAACCCAATGATCTTTGACCGGGAAGGAAAGCTGCTCGAAACGCTGGCCGGCGATCTCCTGCCGGAACGGATTCGCCTGTCGGAAGACGGCTCTGTGCTTTTTGTGCAGACCTACGAATCCGTCACGCTCTGGCACACGAAATCCTGGCAGGTCAAAGCAGTGATCAAAGGCCCCTGGCTCAATGCCGCGTTGAGTCCCGGAGCCGGAACGCTGTATGCGATTGACTTTGAAGGAAACCTGTATACAGCCGATTTGCTGGACGAACGAAATCCGCTGAAAAAGATTCCCGTACCTGATCCGCTCACGACCGTCGATGCCGGTGAGGAATGGCTGGTGGCTGGATTTGCAAGGGGCGATGCCGTGCGGCGTGCGTCCAGAAAGGGTATCGACCTCTTTTTAACGGGCTCGGCAGAATAAATATTTTAAACAGCAACCATGAGCATTTTTTCCATTGCAATTCAGAAGGGTGGTTCCGGAAAAACAACGACAGCCATCAACCTCGCAGCCGCGCTGCAGCAAAAAGGAAAATCGGTATTGCTCGTTGATGCCGATCCGCAGGCGAGTCTCTCGGAAGCACTCGGTATTATTGATGAGCCGGAAAAAAACCTGTTCACTGTACTTTCAAAACTAATCAAAGGCGAGAGCGGCGACCTGAGTGAAGTGCTGCTGGAGACGCGCTCCGGCCTGCACGTGATTCCTTCTTCCATTGAACTGGCGGGCGCCGAGCTGGAGCTCGTCAGTGTTTACGGAAGAGAACAGATATTCAGCTGGATGCTGGAAAAACTCGCGACGCAATACGACTATATTTTTATTGACTGTCCGCCGGCCATTGGCATGCTCACGGTCAACGCGCTTGTGGCGAGTGATTTTATCCTGATGCCGATGCAGGCCGAGTTTCTCCCGCTCAAAGGGCTGCGCAGTTTTATGCATCATTTAAAAGCTATTAAGCGGATCAATAAAAAACTCGAAGTGCTGGGTTATGTGCTCACGCGTTATGACGACCGCAAGCTGATGAACCGGCAGATCTTCCAGCAACTGGGAAATGAATTTGGTGACAAAGTATTCACGACCCATATCCGCAATAATATTCAGCTGGCCAAAGCGCAGGAAGCCGGAACGGATATATTTCATTTCGACAAACATGCGCACGGCGCGGCGGATTATCAGCAGCTGGCAGATGAATTTCTGGTGAAAATGAGTAAGATCTAAAACCATTTATTATGTCATATTCTTCAAGGGTGTACCGGCAACGGAATCCCAAAGCACAGGAAGACTCGAAAGACAAACCTTTTTTCTCCAAACAGAAGCAGGATACGAAAGGAAGAAAAGGAACATTTTTCCAGGCCAAAGGAAAGCTGGTGAAGCCTGGCGATCATTTTGAAAAGGAAGCCGATTCGGTAGCGAACAAGGTAGTGAACCAACCGGCAGGCAAAGCGGGCGTTCAGAAAAAAGAGATCACGCCGGTCCAGCGTCTCGCCAGCACGCCGGAAGAAGAGAAGGTGAGCAGTAACGATCAGCGTATGGAGCGGGACAAGGAAAAGCCTTTCCAGACAAAGGCCGAGGAGCCCGAGAAAAAGAAGGAACCGGTACAGAAAATGGATGATCCAAATAAAAAGAAGGAACCGGTGCAGAAAATGGACGACGCCGAAAAGAAGGAGCCCGTGCAGAAAATGGATGATGCCGAAAAAAAGAAAGAGCCCGTGCAGAAGGCAGATGAAAAAAAAGATAAGGAGCGTCCGGTTCAGAAAATGGACGCGGGAAAAGAAAAAGAAAAGAGGCCGGAAAAAAGCTGAGCTGGAAAAGTGTTTAGAAATTTCGAATTAAATTCCGAACGATGGATCATGATGAAACCCAATCGCCCAATGATTATTTGGGAACGCCTTATGAGTTTCAGTACCTGGAGCGCCTGATCGCTTACCGGCTGGGCAATGGGGCAAAGCCGGCATTTCCGGACACGCGCCTCTGCAGCTTACCGCTGATGGATTGGCTGCTGAATGCGCGCATGATGGTGGATGAGGATGTGGTTGCCCTGCTGCTGATTGCGCTTGCGCCCCACGCGGTACCCGATCTGTTCGACCGGGCGATCCAGGAAAAGATCAAAACTTCCGGCGACTTTCCCGAGATCGGCGGCGTAAGGGGAAAAAACTTCAGGGGCTTTCTCCCCACAGGTCAGACGGCTGTCTTTTTACTGGCCGGCGACGACCGGAGCAGGCAAATGGAAGTGGAACAGATGTTCTGGTCCGACCGCGAACTGGTTGGGCGGAGAATATTGTGGCTGGAAGACCTGCCGCCCGGAGAACCCATGCTCAGCGGCCGGATCGTTATGGCTTCCGATTATATCAATCTTTTTTTATACGGCATGTCGGCACCGCCGCATTTCAGTACTACATTTCCGGCAAGAAGGATCAGCACGCATTTGCGGACGGAAGACATCATGATGACCAGCGAGATCAGGCGGCATTATAAAAGTTTGCAGGAATGGCTGCAGTTCAATACCAGCCTGATGGAAGAATGGGACATGAAAAAAAGACTGAAGCAGGGATACCGCGTGCTGTTTCACGGACCGCCGGGAACCGGCAAGACATTAATGGCGAATGTGCTGGGCAACGAAACGGCGAGGGAAGTTTATAAGATCGATCTGTCCATGATCGTATCCAAGTATATCGGTGAAACGGAAAAAAACCTGGAGCTCTTATTTGCGCGTGCAGAGGATAAGAACTGGATCTTATTTTTCGATGAAGCCGATGCCATTTTCGGCAAGCGCACCAGCGTGAAAGATGCACACGATAAATACGCGAACCAGGAAGTTTCTTATCTGTTGCAGCGCATTGAAGAATTCAACGGACTGATCATCCTGGCCACGAACATGAAGAACAATATTGATGAAGCATTTTTGCGAAGGTTCAACGACCTGGTGAAATTTACCCTGCCCAACGAAGACGAGCGAAAGGAGATCTGGGAGAAATCATTTCCCGACCAGGCGGATTATGGCGATATCCCCAACCAGGTGAAACGGCATGAGATTTCCGGAGGGAATATTATTAACGCCATCCATTTCGCGGGCATACAGGCGGTGAAGAAAATGACCGTCGGCGCAGGACGGAAAGAATTGATGGCGCTGAATTGCAATGGCACACGCGCCGCAGCAGTTCAAAGCCAGCTGGTTTTCTATCTTGAAGATGTGATAGAAGGCATACGAAGGGAGATGATCAAAGAAGGGAAGCCGTTTAGTGTTTGAGAAGCAGCGATGGCTCTAACCGCGTAAAAAAAATTCAGGAAAGGAACTTCCCGCGGGAACCATCGTTCCTGTAACGATCGTCAATGGACAGTTTTATTACCCCGAAAGAACGAATGTAGTACCCACGCCGGGTTGTGATTCAACTGAGATCCGGTATTGAATGGCTTTGGCCAGGTCCCGGATCAGATGAAAACCAAAACCTGTTTTTGCATTGACCACATCGTTTTCATTGTAGAGTGATTTTGTTTGTTCGGCATTAAGGCCCGGGCCGTTATCAGTGATCGTTAATACGGTTCGGTTGCCTTCCTTCCTTACCTTCCAGTCGATAACCGCATTGGGAGAATTTTTCAGGGCTTTGATTGCGTTGGACGTCAGATTCTGCATAATGACCCTCAGATAATTTTCGTCACCGGAAACCACCAGCTGCTCCGGATTCTGAAAATTGATTTTTACCGGCGGCGCATTGGAAAAAAACTTCTGCAGATATTCGAACAGGTCGTTCACTGGTATCAGCTTGATTTCCGGTTTAAAATGTTCCATCTGCTCTTTGCTCCACAGTAGCATGGTTTCCATGGTTTCCAGCAGTTGTTCCGCCGACTGGCTGATTTGTTGCTGATTGACCGCCTGATCTTCCGGACTGATCATTTGCGGATCATTTCTTAAAAGATGCAGGAAGTTTAGGAGATTCGAAATCGGGCTTCTCAGATCATGACTCAGTATGCCGAAGAATTTTGTTTTTACTTTATTGGCTTCGTCCAGTTGATTGTTCAATACCATTAAAATCGTATTTGATTTCTTACGCACCCGGTTTTGCCGCCAGAGCAGCACCCCGATGATGGCTAATAAAGCCAGTCCGCCGGTCAGCGCAATCTGCGTTCTGCGCTGTGAACCCAGTTCCAGTTTGTTGATGGCAATTTCTTTGTCTTTCAGGTCGATTTTATACTTTTCTTCCAGGCCCGCCAGCTTATTCTTGCTTTGCTGGGAATAGATCGAATCGTTGATCTTTATATAGTTGCGAAAATGATTCACGGCATTTTTATAATCGCCGGTCCCCGACTCCACATCTGCCAGATTAATGGAGAGGGTGGCAAGGTTGGCCAGATTATTGGTACTCCTGCTCAACTCCATGCCGCGCTGGAGAAAAATTTCTGCTGAATCGAATAATTTCTTTTTTTCGGTTACGGGACTTACAAGGGCCAGATCATAATATGCCCGCCCAAGGTTGCTGATATTCGAGATGGCTGAAACGGAAGAAGGTCCGTTTTCATCTGCAACTTTTTTGGCCTTTAACATGAGGGTTATCGCCTTTCGGTAATCAGGATATTCCAAAAGGGCAAGGTTTGCCAGTATCATTAATATATTGGTCTGGTCTCCGAGGTCGCTGTACAGCTTAAGCGACTTCTGAAAATAGGTTCTCGCGCCGAGCGTGTCCCCGGTCTCCATTTTTATAGCACCTATCTGCAAAAGGCCCTTTCCCGTATTAGAGGTGGCATGCGAGATCTCTCCATATTTTACCGCCATCTTTGCATACTCCATCGCCCTGGGAAAATTCATTTGCTGATAATAGGATGTGGCCAGGTTTGTACTTAGCATAGAGATCTGCGCATCGCTTTTGAGTTCCTCCGCGATCTTCAATGCTTTGAAAAAATAATCAATTGCCTCCACAAATTTTGATTCCCGCTGCAGCGTCCTGCCAATATTGTTCAGGTTATTTACCGTTCCGATCGTATTGCCGATTTCCTTATTCAGTTCATAGGCTTTCAGATAGTGCAGCCGGGCCTGTTCATTATTGCCGGAATCACCAATGGTAAGCCCCAGTGCATTCTGGCCATTGGCCATTCCCCGCTTATAATTCATTTTTTCCGCCAGCGCAAATCCTTTCTCCGCATAAGAGACCCCGAGTGCCGGGTTTATGGAAAGATAGGTTTCCGCTATATGGATGAGCAGCCGAACTTTAAACGTATCTTCTTTGGCTGTCTTAAGATCTCCTATCAGGGAATCTGCTATTTCCGGAGCCTTTTTCTGGGCGAATGCCGGAATCTGAATTAAAAAAAGGACAAGGAATGGCATCCACAGCAAAACTTTATTATATTTCATAGCGAGTGGTTCATGCGTTTGGTTACTGAAGGAAAGGTATTCATTAGCGTCTGATATATTCGTTTTTTTGCGTAACTGGACGGATTTAATAAACCAGTGGCAGCAGAATGTATGCCGCCGGCAGGCATTCACGAGCCGAGGAAAACCGTCAGCGCATCCTTATAGCTCCTTCCGATGGGCAGTAGCACATTATTCACCATGATGGACTTCGGTGTTACTTTCCGGATATACTGTTTCTGAACTGCATAACTTCTGTGAATCCGGACAAAGGGCTGGAAGGCTTTTTCCTTTAAGAGATTGCCGAGGGGCGAGAGCACGCAGTATTTTTTATTTCCGGTGATAATACCCGTATAATCTTTCAGGGCTTCCAGGTAAATGATATCATAGATCTGGATTTTCACGTGTTCGTATCCGTCTTTTATAAACAGACTTTCTTCATTGAATGAATGATCCAGCTTTTCGGCTTTATAATAGATGTCAAGGAAATACTGAAGCCGGTCCATGGCCATATCAAAACGTTCGCTCTTAATGGGTTTGACCAGGAAATCAAGGGCGTTGACATCGAAACCCTGCAGCGCGTATTCAGGATAAGCCGTGATGAAAATACAGGCCGGCACTTTTTGCAATTTTGTCCGGAGTTCAAGTCCGTCCGTTTCCGGCATATCGATATCAAGGAACAGCACATCGGGTGATACCTTATCTGCAGCCAGCAGGGCAGCTTCTGCAGAATCAAATAGTCCGGCCACTTTAATAAAAGAAAACCTGCGCAGGAAGGATGCGGTGGTCAGGCGGTCAACCTGATTGTCATCAACAATAAAACATTTGTATTCGTATTTTCCAGATTCCATGAGAAAGTATTGCTGAGGCCGGAACTGATCCGCTATCCGCCAATCAATACCGTGGGAAGTCCGGCCATTATTGCTCCTCCATGCGCCGTCGAATCACCCATGCGGGCGCCCGGTTTACCGCCAATCAGCACCGTAGCCGAACCGGTCACAATCAGATCCGGCGGGCCGGCGCAAACACACAGGTCTCCAAGCACGGCAGCCGGCATACCACCGATCAGCACGGTTGGACAACCGGGACCTGTAACCGGTCCGCCCACATGGGGAACCGGAGGCAAACCTGGTGTAACCATCGGGCATATATGCATATCGCCCGTTCTTGCTGCAGGTTGGCTCATCGTGTCGTTAGCTTTCTAAATGTATGTAAATTTTTCATACTTATGTCAATGGACTCCAGCGATTGTTGGTTTTCGGCGCTGGTTGCGGATTAACCGGCTTTACCTCCTGTTCGATAACAAAAATCTGCTGTCCCTTTTTCTTGCCGATGAAATCAAGCTGTGATAATTTCAGGAATATCCGGAGATAAGATTGATACGATTGGTAAATTTCATGCAGGGCAGCTCCGGCATCAGCATGCTGGTAAGTCAGCTGAAGCACTTTCAGGGTTTGCTTTTCCAGGGCGCCTGGTGCCGTGTCGGTCCATTCTGCAAAATAATTAATCATTTCCTCCCGGTCTTTTTCCGGATAGCATTGCTGCAGGGCATGCACGTACTGAAGGTTTTCAAGTAATGACAAACAACAGGCTGCCGGAGGCGACTTGCTTTCTATCCATTGAAAATGGATTTTTTGCTTTACCAGTTGTTCGAACATTTTTTCGCTGATCTTCAGAATGTTATTTGCGAGTGCATTCGATGGTTGCGACTGCGCTTTGGCATTGATCTTCTGGATTATTTTGATGCAGTACTGTTCCCAGTTTTCGAGCGCCTCGCGAAACCTGTCAAACCAGTCCGTCAGCCGGGGCAAACTCTTCATGGAAGTGCAGGCAGGAATATAATCGGACGGAACCTGCAGTTCGCCGTTCTGCCAGATGATCTTTCCAACCACGATGCCGGCGGAAAGCTGTGCCGGATTCAGAACTTCTGCCGGTAACAGGTCCAGGGAATATGCCGGGCTGGTATAGGGGTGCCGCGGCGGATTTTCATTCAGTAACGGCTCGCCGGTTGGAAGCCTTTGAAAAGGATTTATACTCAACAACACAAGCAATTGCTGCGGCTGGTCGCTTCGCAGATTATACCTGAGGGCGACATCCTTAAAGTTCGTGCGGAGCGAAAGCGATTCAGCCGCTCCGATGTGGATGCGTGATCCATCCGGCGTAATGGCCCTGCAGGCTTTGAGTTCAATGCTGATCTGCTGACTGAAATCGCAGGAGATCAGGAGGTCGAGCGGTTTATCCCCGGGTTGTATGCCAAAATTAAAATCTGTCAGGTTGAGAGTGGAAATATCTTTTGCCAGCGCTTCGGTATACCAGCCTGTTTCCTCAAAATGCTTCCTGGAAATTTTCATTCCGTCTATCCAGTTCACGGGTAAGTAATTCATTTCTCCGGGCATACATGTTGTTTAAATAGTGGTTGTATAATTTAGTCTTCCTGAAAAACCGGAGTCCTGCTCCAAAACAAAAAAAGCTTCCGTTGCTGAGAAATCCGTTTCAATAATAATTTCGGCTTCCAGCGGCATTAACAGATTGCAAAGGAACTCATGGATCGCCAGGCGCCTGCCGCCGGGCAGGTAGTCCGCTGCCTCGCTTAGGGATGAAATAAAAATGGTAAGCACCAGGGAGGATTGCTGATCAGATAACCTGCCTCCCAATATGGTCGTATCACCCAATTGCATTTCAGCAAGCACCGCTTGCGAAAGAATATCCCATTGAGCAGGTGGCCCCTGTTCTATGCTGATCGTGTCGCCGGTTATGCTTTCTATTACGGCGACTGCCAACAAAATATTTCCGGAAATTTTGTGCAGTACCGGCATCAGTACGCCCAGCTTGGTTTTTTGAAGTCCATCCAAAATGGAAGGGAACTCCCACAACCGGTCGAAAATTTCACCGGGAAGCGCATTGTTCGTTTGAAAAAGAAACTGCCTTTCTGCCGTTTCCAGCATCACCCGGTGCCGGTAGAATTCCTGTTCGATGGGAAGGAAAAACAAGCGGCATTGGCTCTCTGCATTTTCCTGCGTTTTGATTTCACGGATCGAAGCGGCATGATCCGTCGCCTGTAAGCCATCTGCCGGCTGGTGAAAGAGATCCTCGGGTAACTGATCGTATATGCCTTCCCGGTTTATTATAAAGGAGATTTTCTTTTTCCGGGTGATTTCATATTCTGTTTCCCGGGTTTCCTCAATATCAAAATGATAATTTCTTTTGAAAAGACTGTTGCTTATAAAAACCACATCTTCCAGGCTAAGCCCGTTGCCGATCAGGTCCGCCAGGATCACTTCCATCCGGATATCGGGAGCTGTGAGCCCTGGAAAATTTTTATGATCTTCCGGCTTATGCATAATCAGCCAGGTAAAAAAGATAAGGAATATGATTCGCCGATTGTTTTTCCAGTTTTTCCTTCAGGAGTCGTAAATGCTGTTCCCATTCCCGGCGCTCCAGGATTCCGGGTTCCGGATGGATGCTGATTTTCATACAGCGTATAAATCCTTCGCCGGGCAGAAACCCCTTCGTGTAAGTTTTGGAATATTCCACCGATTTTGCCGCGGATCCAAGTTCTGTTTCTACAAACTGTTTCAGGTCTTCCAGGCTGACGATCCGGTTATGCGTTAACAAGGATTTCTTATACTGATCAATTTTTTCAGCATCGGAATATTTATTCCGGCCTCCATGGGTAGTAGTAATGAGGAAAAGCGAATTGGATTGCACATTACTGCTTTTGTAAGGGGTTAGCGGGGTTCCTGTGGGGATTTTATTGACCGCCGCACCGTTACAACTCCAGAATGCTACGGATACGTTCCCGGACTCTTTTCCGGATTTAATGGAAAGAGAGGGGTAGGGCGACTGATTTTTATTTTGCATCTTTAGCTTGCCTTCGATGCGGGCGAGGACCTGATTTAATTCCCGGATATGCTGCAGGAGAAAATCCTCGCCCAGGGAAGAAAAATAGGCGCTTTCTTCCTTGATCATCCCGGTAAGGTTTACCAGGGTTTCATTCAGATTTCTTTCATCGAAGCGGTTCATTCCAAAACGGAGCGTGAAGGTTTCTGGCATCAGTTCGCTTGTGTTCGCCAAAGGCATCAGGGAAACCTGCTGTCCCTGGCTGTTGAGGATTTCCTTAACGGCTAAAAAGATCCCGTCCGTTTCGAGGGGAACAATATTAACGGATGGCGACAGCTTATAGGTAAATTTATTTAGTTTCCTGTTGATCACCGGCACCGCATTCATGCTGCACAATAACCCGTCTATCGCTGTCACCGGCATGAGCTGCGGGAAACGGCATTCAATCCACCAGAGCGGCTCCTTTAGTTCCTGCAATTCTTTTTTACTATAGATCTCTTCAAATGCTTTCGGGTGGTTTTGACGTTTGTTTCCATCTTCGGAAAGAACAATATCGGATGTCAGGGTAATGAAGTTTCTGTCGAAGAAAGCCCGTACCTGTTCCTCTATTTTATTCATGGAATCAAATTCTCTTTCCAGTTTGTTCTGTGTTTCTACAGCAGCTGGTCTGGGTGGCAATCCTGGCTGTCGTGTGAGTAACTGGTTTTCAAAATACCATTCTGCAAAAGGAAGACAGGAATACCATTTATCGGCTTCCGGCTCATTGATCCAGTTGAAGAAGAACGATATCTGGTTGAGAGAAGAAATTTCATCCTGCAGATCCAGTCCAAACCAAAGGCTATGCTGCCGGCTTATGATTTTTTTGGAAGAAGCGGCCAGTTGAATCTTCTGTATTCCATCGCCTGTGGCAAACAACTCCCGGCCGCTCCCCATGCAGGCAATTTTGCCATCGAAGACGGCTGTTTCACTAACCGGTGAAAAGAAAAGATGGGCCGGCGCGTTGTCTCTTTTCCGGTCGGTGATTACCGGTGTATAAAAAAACTGATCCTCCGGAAACAATGCTGAAACAGGTTCTGCAGACCTGACCTGCAGGATACCAAAGGCCGGATTCACTTCCATCATACCCGGGTAGAGTAACTGGGCAAGGCGTTCCAGCATCCGGTTTTGCGATTTTCCAATTTCACCGGCTGTTTTTTCAAATTCCACTGCGCAGGCTTCTAACAACAAGCTAACCAGCGGATCGAAGTCATCCATTTCCGATTCCGGATATCCCCAGGCTTCCGCTGCCCGCTTTACCATTCGGTTCCGGATCTTTTCCCGGCTGAATTGTTTAAGCGCTAATTCTTCCGTGCCCATAAAATTCTTTTTACCGTTTGCTTATGGCCTGATCGAAGCTTCTTTCAAAAACGTCCATCCGCCGGACAAAATATCGGCACTGAAGCCAAACCCGGAACCCGGTCCAAACCCGAGGCCGCCAACGTTTTGAGCAAAGAAATAGGCATCCGTGGCGCTGCTGTTCCCGGCGGTAATGTAGGTTACACCGTATCCGATATAATCCAGACCGCCGCTGGCACAGGAGATTCTTCCATTGGCTCCGTTCATATCGTTGATACTAAACGGATGGACACCGCACATGTACGGCACCGTGTACATAGACGACCAGGGCGCTGAAACCGCGCCGTAATCTTCCGGATTGAGCACGCCGGAAATATTACCTCCTGCGCCGGCACCAATGCCGGAGAAAACTACATAAGCAGATCCACCGGCCTCGGCGCTGTAAAAAAGGAAGAGGAACCATCCTCCCGCTACCACCGCGCCGCCGGCTACCTGTCCGACGCAGCAGACCTGCCAGTCAGTTGTTTTTTTATACCAGTCCATTTGCAGTATTTGAATGAATGATGAAATTGCGCTCTTATTTCCATTGCTTTTCGTGGGTGGCGTCACCTACAGAAACCTTTTTGGCGGATATGTTCAACGAGATGGTCATCGGAAGCGCTGAAGATGCATTAAATGCTTCCGTGTATCCGACACAGATGCCATCCTCAAATTTGACTTCCTTTAAGACGCCGCCTCCGTCTGATTTATCGAATACGATGCTTCCGTTTTTCTTGCCGCTGGGATCGATCATCCAGCCAATGATACTGCTGTCGTCCGATGCCGCGATTTGCATGGAGATAGTGCCTCCCTGTATATCGGTGCTGGGCTGTCCTTTCGAATCAAGCCCCTGACCGAATGAATAATTGCAGCTGAGTACGGAAAATTCATTTCCGTCTAATTTGAATGTTGCATTGAATGCGCCCATGATTGTATGTTTTAATGTTGAATGAATTATTGAATTAGGTGCCTACGCTTAGCAGGGCCTGCCCGGATCCGATGGTTGGACCCGTAATGGTTATTTCTATTACTGCATTTTGCACATTGTCCGCATTGGCCTGGTGCCGGACGTTATAACCGATGCATTGGGCATCCGCGAACGTGAGCGTGAGTTTCGTATCCGTGGCCGAAAGCGGACTGAAGAAAATTTCCAGGAATTTGGTTTTGCCCGACTCCGCAAACCATTCTGCGAATACCGCCGTGCTGTCATTTTCCTCCTCCTGGTCGAAGGTGAACACTGCCGTCCCTCCCTTGATGGGTGAACTGGGAAGGCCGGTCAGCTCAGAGGCTGATCTGAATATGTTCGTGTCCAAAGAAAGTAGTGTGACTTCCTTATCATCTACTTTACAGGTTACTACTGAAGACATGGGTTAAGGTTTTATTTGTTTGGAATTAATTTATTTTTACGAGCCCGCCTTTGATCGTGGTCAGGGCATCTCCGCTGACCTCCGTACTGGCACTGCTCAGTTTGGCGCCTGCCTCGGCTTTTATCTCAACAGTTGCATGCGCATCCACATGTACCGATACCGCTGTCATGGAAAGTTTGTTTTCCGCTTTCATTTCTATTTCCTGCGCTTCCAGCGTTAGCTTTTTGCCGGCCTTTACTGAGATATTTTCCTGTGCGTCAATTTCAATTTTACCTTTTGTTTTCAGACTGATGGCTCCGTTGTCCTGAAAGGATATCAGTAGCGCCGTATCGTCCTTATTCACATTCGTAATCCGGATCTGGTTTTCGCCCTGTTTGTCAATCAGCTCAATCAGGTTTCCGGCTTTGGTATAAATCGCTTTCTCCTCGTTGTTGCCCCTGCGGGAACGCATGCCGTCTTTCTTTGGGAAAAAGCTGCTGATAACAAATGGCAGTTCAGGCTTGTCCAGTTCATAGCCGATCATCACCTGCGCGTCCTTTTCCGGGATAAACTGCATCCCCTTTCTGTCGTCGCCGCCGGAATAAAAACTGCCAACCCGGATCCAGTCCGATTCCTTTTCCTTACCCGGCCAGTTAAAAGAAACCTTTACGCGGCTCATTTTATCCGGATCGTTGTTATCATGTACGGTTGCCAGTTCGGGCTGGCCGGCCGGCTGAATGATATGAGGATTCACCGGCGGGTATCTGGCTGTTTCGGGAACGGCTTTAAACACATTCGAATAATTTCCGCTGCTGTCCACCGCGTGCGTAATTTCCGTGATACGATATTTCCCGATGCTTTCCTTACTGCCTCTTCCGCCATTTTGAGGTTTGGTTGAACCGGCACTGATCACCGACCCGATCATCAGATCCGGATTTTCCCCCCGCCCGTGAAAAACGATCAGGTTGCTGGCAATCATGGAACGGCGGAAACGGATCTGTTCATCCAGGTCATGTTGGTTGCTGACCGGTTTCGCGGCGATCACCGGGGCTTCCTGGCTGAACAGATTTTCGGATTCGTCCAGCGCAAACTTGCTGAACTGACCCAATCCTTCCACCGCCTGGCCCGAGGACCTGCCGTTGTATGGCTGGTCTTTCCGGTAGTCGTACGCACTCATGCTGAATTTTGCAGGCATCAGCGCGATCGACATATCAAAAGACTGGTTTCCATCAACTACAAAATCCACTTCCTGTGCGGGGCGCGGAGAACCCAGCAAAATTTCCTGGCCATTGTAATAAAACCATTCTCCATATTCTGCAGCCAGCCGGCTCAGAAAGGCGAAATTGGTTTCATCGTATTGAACAGCGTAGGGAATGGTATCCCGATGTGCCGGATTTAATTTCTTTTTAATGATATTGCCCGGGTAATCATTTAAAACATTATCAAAGATCTGTTGCACATTTTTTTTAATGAATGTTCTCCTTACGGTATAGTCTTCCAGTAACAGGGTCGGACTATATCCCCTGATAACAAACACATTCGAAAAATCAGAGAGATTGGATAACATGATCTCCGTAATAATTCCCCGGAAGCGGAAACCGAACGGTTTATTCCCGGTTACCGATTCAAAGGATATGGACAATGATTTTCCGCATACATCCTTATGCGATTGCTGAAAAAATATTTCATCCTTGTTTTCCAGCTCCTGAAAAGGAACGGTAAGCTCAAAGTAATGATGACAAAAAAGGTCCTGCACAATCGTCAGCTTTTTATGCCGTGTGATCTTTTTGCCACTCTCCAGTTCCAGCTTTGTCCTTACCTGCTGCGCCATGTCTCCGTTTTATATTCTTTACCAGTGGTTGTCGTGTTCAACTCCATCGATTTTGATCTTTTCTGCAGAGATCAAACAGTATATCAGGTAGCTGTCGCCCGTTCGTTTATGATATTCCTGCATCTGCTGATAATCCAGGTCCTGCGAAAAATCATTGAAATCCACCAGCCCGTCCCGGGATCTGATCTCCGGCTGGTTTTCTCCATGATAACTTTCGTTCAACCGCACCAGGAATCCGTTTTTGAATTCCAGCTTTTTATAGGTGGAGTCATCAATGGAAAAACTGATCTCCCCATCCATATGCTTCAGCGGGTCGCAAATCCATTTGTCAAACACATCCTCTTCGGTTCCGGCCATCAGCAGACCGATCTTTCCTCCTGCCACTCCTGAATCCGGGCTCCCCTGCCGGTCAAAACTTTGCCGCGCTTCCCAGAGGCATTTCAGTACGTCGAAAGTTTTTCCGTCCAGATCGAGATTTACTTTGAAGGCCATAAGGACCGGTTTAAGCCAGCGTTTATCATTTGTTATTGGCCCGAAGCAAGTTTCGAATTTCCAATATGAATTTCCTCACCCCCGATCAGCAGGTAACAGCTTGCTTCCGACAGTGAGGGTATAAAACGATCGTACAACCTGTAACAGAAAGCCTGTTTGAATGCAAACTTTTTCAGCACTTCCCCTGCCGCCGTCTTAAACACGCTGACATGTCCGTCCATTTGCTTTGCGGGATCTATCATCCATTTCGTCAGCGTGGTATCGTTCACCGAATCCACGGTAAGATCCAGTCTCCAGGCGGGTGCTGAATCGGGTTGTCCTTTTGCATTGGTCGATCTGCCGACCGAAAAATAAAAAGCATGCACCCGGTAAACTTTTTCTTCTACCACCAGCTCTGCGTAAAATGACATCCTTATTTATTTTGTTCGTATTCTGCCTGCCACTCTGCACTATCCGGATCATCTCCTTTTTGCCCGTCCAGTTTGATCAGGAAATTTTTTGCCGGGAAATAAGGCGTCATGTGAATATCCAGGAAGATCCGGTCCTTCTGTTTCGGGTCCTGTTCAAATCGAATGACCTTAAATTTTTCTATCAGTTTGCCGGGCCCTGTGATGCTGTCGAGGAATTTGATGATCTGTTTCTGCAGGTCCATCCGCGTGTTCACGTTGAAGTTTTCAAATGCCCTGCGGTTTAAAAAATCGATCAGCACCTTGATCACATAATCGAAAACCCGTACTACGGAATATGTCTGCAGACCGATATTATCCCCGTTGAACAGGGTTTTGGCGGAGAAGGGCATTACCTTACCGTATTCATTTACCATCGGCACCAGGCCGATTTTTTCCAGCTGGGCGATCTCGCTTTTTTTCAGGGGGAACTTTACGCCGTCCACTTCATTCAGTGCTCCGTGCTTGCGGCCGGCAGCTACCTGGGACATCAGCGTGCTGTAAACCTTTCCCGCAAGTGCGGTGGAAGGCGGCACGAATAAATCCTCTTCCTCCCCGACATCCTGCTGCTTGCCTCTTCCAACAAGCCAGTTGCAGGCCATCATTACGTTGGAGAGATACGCATCTCCGCCGGTGAGGTTCGCCGATTCAAACAGGTCCAGCACATCGTCTGCGCCATCCAGGTGTTCAAAATCCGTAACCAGCATCACTTTATTTTTGTATGCGATCCGGGCCCATTTATCCACCACTTTTTTGGAGCCCAGGTATCCCGGAATGGCGAGAATGGAATAATTATCCCGCAGATCCAGCCGGTCATAATTTTGCTGGAGCTCCTCGGACACTGCATCGATGAATACCGTATTGTCCAGGTCGGCCAGTTGTTCCATCTCCGCATTCATGATATATACGCCTTTGGCTTTTTCCTCATCCGTGTTCTTATAGAAATTATTCACGGAGCGGTAGGCTCGTTCCAGATCCCGGGTAGATTCCAGTGCCGTTTTGAGATTTTTATTCAGCAGGGTCTGGGCGTTATCCGCCCGGGTCTGCGCATTTTCTATCAGCGTGGCCACGGAGTCGGAACCCGATAACAGTTCAATGATATGCTGCATTCTTTTTTTGAGCGCAGCCCGTTCTTCCTTTTTGGATTCTTCTGAAAGAAAGATCTTTTTGCGCGCCCTTTTTTCGGGATTCAGATTCTGCGCCCCGTCGATGCTGGTCTCTACGATGCCAAACCCGCCATACCTGACCAGGGCAGCGGAATTTTGCTCCACGGAACCGACCGCTGTCTTTTCTTTGTCGGTAAACCGGGTTTCCTGTAATTGTTTTTCTTCGTTGGCCATGGGGAATGATTTAGTTTGTGATCAGGCGGTTTGTTCCATTTCCTGGATGAGGGATTCGATGCAGGACAGGTAAGCCGCTTTGGCTTCCTTGTTTTCCAGCATCGTTTTCAGAATTTTATTTGACCTCAGCTGCTTTACGAATTTCTGCAGGTCTTCGCACTGGTGACTTAATTCGTTCAGATAGGCACTCTGTTTTGTGATGCCCTGCTTCCCAAAATTGCCCAGCGATTCAAAATGCAGCTGTTCGGTTCTCGAAGAACCCTCAGGCGTTTCGAAACTGACCTCTTTAACGGGTTTGAAAAAATTGAAAACATCGGAAACGCTTTTCAGGTCGGGGATAATCTGTGGCGCGAGCGGCGCTTCGTCAGTAAGTTTTTCAATAAGCAGCGTCCTGTTTTGGGGAATATCTGCTATGCCTTCGCTGACTTCATTTTTTCTTTCCTGACCGCCAATATCATAGTTGAACATATGCTGTCTTTTAAATGTTTTGTAGTTATTTATTGTTGCTCCGTAAACTTAGATCTTTGAAAAACCGCGAAATAATTATATCGCCTAACAACCGTTTAAATAGATGAATGAATCCGTTCGCTTTACTCCACCATCCATTCCACCGCTGCTTCACTATCGTTCAGCGACACGCGGATGGTATTGCCTTTGACGAGATTCCCGCCGATGATCATGCGCGAAATCGGCCGGCGCAGCGAATTCCGGATCACACCCTTGATCTGGCGCGCCCCGTATTTCGGAGTAAAGCCGGAAAGGGCCAGCTGTTTTTTTGCCTCCGGACTAATACATAGCGAAATGCCCTGTTTCTGCAGCGGATCCGTAAGGCTTTTGAGGTGAATGTCAAAAATCCGCAGCACGTTTTCTTCCGAGATGGGCGCGAACGGCACGATCTCTGTGAGTCGCGCCAGGAATTCCGGCCGGAAATAAGCGGTCATAATTTCCATCATTTCGGTTGTGGTGGGAACTTCTCCTTTACCGAATCTTTCGGCTATCCGTTCGCTGCCGATATTGGAAGTGAAAAGAATGATGGCATTGGAAAAATCTCCTTCTTTTCCGAGCCGGTCGTGCAGTTTTCCTTCATCCAGGATCTGCAGAAAAGTATCGAAAACGGAGGGATGGGCTTTTTCAATCTCATCGAATAAAACCACCGAGTAAGGTTTTTCCCGGATCTTGTTTACCAGCATACCGCCTTCTTCATACCCCACATATCCCGGAGGCGCCCCGTATAATAAAGCCGCTGAATGTTCTTCCTTGAATTCCGACATATCGAAGCGGATCAGATAGGATTCATCATTGAACAGATAATCGGCCAGCGATTTGGCCAGTTCGGTTTTTCCCGTGCCGGTAGGGCCCAGCAGAAAGAAGGACGCAATGGGCTGGCCTGCTTTAATCAGTCCGGATCTGGATTCCAGGATCGCTTCGGAAACCGCTTTGATCGCATGGTCCTGTCCGACCACTCTTTTTTTCAGCACTTCTTCAATACTGAGTAACTTTTCCCTTTCCCTGCTCTGTATTTTTCCCAGCGGAATGCCAGTCTTGTACGAAATGATGGAGGCAATGTCTTCCCGGGTTACCGTTTCTCTTTTCATGCCCGCGAATCCGGAAAGTTTTTCAATGTCCGATAGCAGTTGTTCAGAAAGGGATGCGGTCATTTCCAGTCCGGCTGCATCCTCCTGCCGCTCATCTTCGAGTTTGTTCAGTAAGATCGGGCTGATCTTATTTTTCATTTCCTGCCTGCAGGACCTGAGTTCCAGCTGCAAAAGGTCTTCTTCGGGGAATTGATTTTTTGTGGTTTTGTCGATCCGGCATTTAATGGATGCGAGTTCTTTGAAAGAAGTGTCGTCCATCATTTTTATTGCGGCCATGGTGCGGTCCATCAGATCAACCGCGGAATCCGGCAGCCGCCTGTCCTTACTATAACGCTTAGCCATAACCGCTGATTCCAGCAGCGCCGCGGGTTCTACTTTTAATCCATGGTGATTTTCATAAAGCGTTACAACCTGTCGCAGCATGTTTACCGCGCCGGGAATATCGGGCTCTTCCACGCGCACGACTTCGAACCTTCTGCTGAAAGCTTCGTCCGGCTCGATATATTTTCTGTATTCCTCGCTGGTGGTGGCTCCGATGAGGGTAAGTTCCCCGCGCGCGAGTTCGGGTTTGAGCAGGTTGACAACACCCGTTCCGATAGCGCCTTTGGGGTCCAGCAGGGAGTGTATTTCATCAATGAAAAGAATCGCTTTCCCATATTGCTTTATTTCTTTCAAAATATTTTTTATACGGTCTTCCACTTCCCCTTTATAAGCAGCGCCCGCCACCAGTGCGCCGGTATCCAGTTCAAACAGGCGCGCTTTGTGCAGGTTTGCGGGCACTTTCTCCAGAATGATCAATTGCGCAAAACCATCGATCAGCGCCGTTTTGCCAACGCCTGGCTCGCCGACGATCATTACATTGGGTTTGGTTCTGCGGCCCAGCACTTCCATGAGCATCCGGAGTTCCCTGTCCCTGCCGGTGATCGGATCGAGATGATCCTCTTCGGCAAGCGCTGTTTTATCCAGACAATATTTATACAATGCATTGCCTGTTGGTTTTCCTGCCTGCGGATTTTTATCCTCCGTACCGTTTTTTTCCGGTTTGATGGATTGCTTCAGCAGGTAATCGTCTACCACCAGATCCATGATTTCCTTTTGCGTGACCGGAAAGGTCTTCAACTGATCTGCGCTGAATCCCACGCCCGGTTTCAGTAGCGAGATAAAAATGCTGACGGCATCGGTGATGTCATGATTCAGCTGCAGCGCAATCAGGTCCGCCAGTTCCATGGTATGCGAAACGGCCTGATCCGCTGCGGGATTTTCGGGAACTTTCCCCGCTTTCGGATAGTTCTCTATCCGGATCTCCGCCCACTCCCGCATAAAATGCAGGTCTTGCTGAATGGAGGCGACCCAGGATGCCAGGCCTACATCGTTGTGGAGAATGGCCTGCAGTAAATGCGGTGCTCCAAAATTTTCATTCCGGTATTCCCTGGCCAGCGACCTGGCAATGGAAACAGCGCGTTTAACTTCTTCTGCGTATGGCATGGATCATGCTTGTTAGAGAACGTGAGTAAAAATATATTGACGAAAGTTTATCCCATATTCGACAACTTCTTCAGTTCGGCATTGATTTGCTCCAGGATTTTATTTAGTTTATCCTTATCGGGATAGCTGACCGCTGATTTCTGCAGGACCTGCCTTGCTGCAAAAAGGATCCCTCTTCTTTCGATCAGGTTTTTTGTTTTCTCGCCGGTGGTGTAGAGATCCTGACCGGCTTCAAAAAGCGTGACTGCCTTCTTCGTTTCACCGGAAGCCGACGACGGGGCTTCTGCCGGTGCGGGAACAATTGTTCCGGCCTTTGCTTTCTGGCAGGCAGCCAGGTCCGCCTGTGTTTTGTCCAGCTGGCGCTGCAGATCGGCTTCTTTTTCTTTTCCACCGCCGCCACCGCCACCGCCTCCGCCAGCCGGCGGGGCTGCTGCTGGCTTTGCTGCCAGCATTTTGCATATTTCCAGCTGCTGGCTGCACAGATCCAGCTGCGATTTCACTTTCAGCAATTCCGATGCGTCGCCGCCCTTGGCCTCCAGCGTTTTTTGCAGCGCAGTAATCGTGTTGCGGTAGGCAACCACCGAATTAAAAACCGTGATGTAGTTATAAGAATCTTTTTTTGAAACCGGCGAGGTAAAAAGCGAACTGTCATTCTTCAGGTTTACCAGGGCATCGCTGATGTTTTTCTGGTATTCCTGCAGATTTCCCAGGAGCGTTCCCTTTTCATAGTCATTCGTACTACTCAGATATTTTTCATCTGTGCGGATGATGTTTCCCAGGTTTGCCGTCATAGCCTCGATCGTATGCAGTAACCGGGCTTCTTCCGCCTCGGTGCTTTGAAACAGCAGGATCCTGTTTTTAAAAATGGAAGCAGGCGTATTAAATAAAAAATAAGCCGAGATCAATACGATGAAGAGCGACAATGCATAGACGCCCCAAAACCTGTTAAGTGCTGATTTCCTGACCTGCTGATTTACCGGATCCATGCGATTTATTTTATCAGTTATTGTTGCGCCAGTGGGGAAATATAAATGCTGTCGCGGAAATGAAAGGGTTCATTTATTTTTTTGAGGACGCCTTTTATTTCAATATTCAAACATTTTCTTATCCTGAAATTCCCGGGGCTGGATAATTCATTTTGTTCCAGCAGCACTACTTTAATTTCTTCCGGCTCCAGCCTTTTTTCAAACAACCCCACGGCCCGTTGCAGGGATTCGACCAGCATTTCTTTCCAGCGGGAATTGAGCTGGATATTGAATTCCTCATCCCACAGGCTGCATCCGTAGTCATCGGAATAAGCCGATTCACCCCGGTAGGTGGAAATGATCAGGTGCAGGTTCTGGGCAACCGAATGCCGGAGATTGCAGGTCTCCTGTTTTTGTTTCCGGATGATCCGGTCCGGCCGCAGTGGCAGTCTATAAAAAGGTTGTTGCATCTTCAGAACCTGTAGGTAATACCAATGTTGATCCCTATGGAGTTCATATTAAAGATGTCATTGTGCACATAGGTCGTAATATTGTTGGTAGTGCCATCGCTGGTATTGCTCAGGGCTCCGCTTTTTATGAATTTTATTTTTGTGAGTTGGGTGCCGGGAACTTCGTTGTGTACATATTCGTTGGTTTCATCATAGGTGTCAGGCGAGAGGATGAGGTAATTGCCAAAAACCTCCGCGTAACCCCGGAGCTTGTCCGTTAACCGCATCTGAACGCCCAGGGCTACGTTCAGACCGGCGGTCAGCCCAACCTTATAGGTTCCGGATTTGTTTTCGATCAGTTTTTCGGCCACGGTATTGCTGTAGGAGGAATCATATTGCGTCTTTTGCAGTTCCGTTGGCAGATTGAGCAGTAACCCGAGTTTATTGTAGATCAGGTAATCGGGCTTTGAAACAGCCTTGAATATCACATGCGGGGTGATGGACAGGGTATGATAGGCAATTTGCTGATGTACGAAGTAATCGTAGCCGCCGGGATTCCGGATAGCGCCATCTACCGTCAGTTTTGAACCGGACAGGTATTCCACGTCGGCGCCGATATTTATAAAGTCACTGACTATCACGCCCAGGCCACCGCCAAAGCGTATACCACCGCCCAGCCCGTTCTTGCTCAGGGCCGCATTGCCCATCGATCCACTGTAGCTCGTGGACAAAAGCTTGTATGATCCCGGTGTCAGCAGTCCGTAGCCGGCGTTGACCTTTACATAGAGTTTCGATTCGCCGGTTTCGGTCTGAGCCTGCGTGATGGCAAATGCGGCCAGGAGGGTGAAAGACAGCAGGACATGTTTACATTTCATGGTTGTTTTTTTGTTGGTTTATGATTCATTTCAGGAGTTCGGTAAGAGCCTATGCCGATTAGCAGTTTTTTTATAAATTACATCCGGCTTAAGTCAATTTGTTTCGCTTATGGCTGAAAACAGGATGGTTAAAAAAACAGGGAATGCGATTCTTTTCTATACATTGATCCTGGTGGTATTGCTTAGCCTGGTCAGCTTACTCCAGTGGACCAGCCATCTGATGGCCGACTCGTATTATTATTTTTCCCAGTCATTGGCTTTCGCGCTGGGTATCGCGCATGTTTTTTTTATGTACCGGTTCGTTCCGCGGATTCACCCGGATGATTTTTGGAAAGGATTCGGGTTCACGTTCCTGATCATTGTGCTCGCTGCTGTTGCGGGCTGCCTTGCTTATTACTATCTCGGGCTGGATTACCGCTTTCTCACATATCTTTTGCCCTTTGTCCTCCCTTTTCTTTGCTGGCAGGCGTTCCGGTTCTTTTTCCGCATCCCCTCGCCACTTTACAAGTCCTGGTACTATCCGCTGAATCAGGAAATGCCGGATCTGGATATGATCGATCTTTCGCAGATTGAAGTGGTCCAGTTTGTTTTTTCAAAGAATCCGCAGGAGGGCCCCCAGACCAACTTTACTTCCAAGGCTCCGCTCAATATGACCCTGGGCCAGTTATTCTTCGTTTTTATCAATGACTACAACGATAAGAACACGCAGCAACCTATCAGCTATCTGCAATCCGCGACACAGCCCTTCGGATGGTTATTCTTCCGGAAAAAGAAATGGTTTGGTGCCAGGCATTTCTTTGATGCGAACCTGTCCTTCCGGGAAAATGGCATTCAGCCGAACGAACTGATTTATGCTGTGCGGGTGGATTGAAAATCGCGCGATCCTTATTTTCCCTTCGGCCAGGGAAACCGGAGCGTTCCTTCCGTCACTTCCACCGCGGATGCGCCAGGGCTGGAAGCACTGGTTGCCGTGAAAAAGAAATTCCCTTCGAATCCATCCTCATCCACTTTGGTTACCACGAACCTTCCTTTCCGGCCCCCATAAAAAACGGTTGTATTATCCAGAATCAGGTCAGCGGCATTCCCCTCCTTGAAATTTTCTTCGCTCCCGCTGTGCAGGCGGGGAGTGTATACATAAAACCCGATGCTGATCCCGTTTCCGCTTGCCTGCACCCGGTATTCATTGCTGCTGGTACTCTGGTCCGGCAACAGATGATCGGCCGTCCAGGATTTACCGTCCACCGTTGCCTTCATGTAAATATGTTCGTCCGGCGCCACTCCCGGGATATTTGTCTTTTCCGAGATCTGGCCTGCCAGTTTCTTAGCGTCGTTATAGGCCTTTGTATTCTGGCCATGGCAGCTGGTAAAAAGAAATACAGTGCATAAGAACAATAGTCCGTTTATTTGTCGCATAAATTCTGATTGGAGTGAGGAATAATCGGTTGCTGTTTTGCTGGAGTAAATCTAAAGACTCCCTTTTCAGCCGAAAAAAGCAATCGCTGAACAACCGTTTAAATAGATGAATGGAAGAGATATGCCAGGCAACCTCATTCTGAGCGCAGGCTGGCCTCGCCAGCCGAAGCTCATTCTGAGCGAAGGCTGGTCGCCGGATTACTCCTCCCTGCTTTAATCGCCTGAAAGCTCACTGTTACCAATGCAACCAGCAGGGCGCCAATCCCACCCAGGATAAACACCCAGCCGCTGATGGGAATCCGGTAAACATAATTCTGCACCCATTGATGCACAAAATACCAGGCCAGCGGAGCTGCTATCACAAAGGCGATACCGATCAGCAGCACAAATTCCCGCGAAAAAAGATAAACGATATTTCCGATCGTCGCACCCAGCACTTTGCGGATCCCCACTTCTTTGATGCGCTGTACCGCCATGAAGGATGCCAACCCGTAAAGGCCCAGACAACTCAGGAAGATCGCGATGCCGGCAAATAATTTATAGAATTGCGACAGCTGTGTTTCTTCCTTATAAAAAGATGCGATTTTTTCATCTAAGAACTGGTATTCGAAAACATAATCCGGGAAAGTGCTGGCCCATATTCCTTTCACGGCAGCGAGGGAACCGTTCAGGTTATTGGCCTGCATTTTTATTCCGGCGGAACTATATCCTCTTTTCAGGTTCATCATAAATACGGGAGCCAGCGAATCCCGCATGGAAGCCGTATAAAAATTTTTTACCACGCCAACGATGCGGCCGATGGCAAAACCATTCCAGAGATTGATCTCCTTGTTCAGCACCGCATGCGGATCGGAGAATCCGAGTTTTTCCACCAGCTTCTCATTCACCATAAATTCTTTGACCGAATCGTTGCCGGTAATATTCCTTCCGGCTACCAGTTGAAGCGAGTACGTGGCCAGGTAATGCTGATCCACCCATTTCGAAATGGAAGCGAATTTCGTGTCCTTCTCCGCATGATTGAAATTAAAAGGCGTCCACCAGTTATCATCATCCGCCGGCGGGGCGGCACTGAAGCTTACCTCTTCAATTCCCTTTACCGCCAACAGGCGGTTCCGCAAATAGTCAATCTTGCTGATCCCCAGGCTGTCTGCAGGAAAGGGCACCGACACGATAGCGTTTTTATCGAACCCCATCGGCACATTTTCAAAATAGCTGAGCTGCTTACTGATCAGGAGCGTTCCGATGATCAGGCCCTGCGCAATGATAAACTGAAATACCACCAGCCCTCTTCGCAGCGAAACCCCTTTCGCGTTCTTTGCAACGAGCTTGCTTTTTAAAGCCGTAATGGGATTGAAGGCGGAAAGTACTAGCGCGGGATAAAAGCCTGCGAGCAGCGTAACGGCCCCGGTAATGGCAAGGAGAAATAACGGTACGTTGTTGGCCAGGAAAAAATGGTAGGAAAGCGGGATATCCAGAATGCTCCCCACGGGCCCCATCAGCAGGGCCGTGATCAGCACTGCCAGTACGACGCCGGACAGCACCAGCACCCCCGTCTCCAGCAGGAATTGTTTCGTGAGCTGTAGGCGGTTCCCGCCGAGCACTTTTCTTACGCCCACTTCGCGGGCCCGGTTAACGGCCTGTGCGGTAGACAGGTTGATAAAATTAACGCAGGCGATGATCAGGATGAAAGCGGCGATCATCCATAGGTTGCGGATGCGGTCGGGCGCAATGGTCCTTCCGCCGAAATTGCCTGCCTTCGTATCAAAATGGACTTGCTGCAGAGCCTGTATTACCTGCGTGCTCTTGTTATCGGCGGTCCGGTATTTTTTAGAAAGAATGCCGAGTTGCCTGTTCACCGCGGCAGCTGCTGTATTCGGTGGCAGCAGCATATAACATCCGTGATCGCTGTTGATGGTCCACCAGTCTTTATTCTTTGAGAAATTTGCGCGGCTGTACGGGAAAACGAGCTTTAGCCGGAGGTCGGTATTGGAGGGCGGATCCGCCAGTATGCCCGTAACCGTTACAATAGAATGGCCGTTTATTTTCAGGGTTTTCCCCATCGCGCTCTTCCAGTCCCCGAAATATTTTTCGGCAATAGCCTTTGTCAGTACTACAGCTTCCGGCGACTGTAACGCCTTAGCCGGATCCCCCGCCAGCCAGGGGAAATGAAAGATGGTAAAAAAAGAGGGTTCCACCAGAAAGCTGCCGGACTTCTCCTTAAACTTTTTCTCCGGTTGCCCGTCCTTACCCGCAATATTAACCAGCATATTATTCGAGGAAAATATGCCCGAAACCGTCCAGTCCGGGTAATCACTTTTTATCGCCGTCGGCAGGGGAAAGGGAACGGCCGCCGTGGAATCCTGCTTATCTCCTTTGGTCATCAGCCGGTAAATCCTATCCCGGTTGGGGTGAAAATTATCAAAGCTCTGTTCGTACCGGATGAAAATAAAAATCACCAGGCAAACCGCAATACCTACGGCCAGCCCGGCGGTATTGATCAGCGAATAAGCTTTATTCCGGGAGAGGCTCCGGATGGCGGTTTTGAAATAGTTCTTCAGCATACTACGCCGGTTTTATTTTTGGGAAGAAAAATATCAATGTTCGCCAGCGAAGAAAATGCCTGAATTATAATAGACTACTAACCAATAATTTGAATTTTTGGCGCTGGTTGTAAGTGTACGTTTTTGATACGCAGGCTGGCCGGTTTTGCAGCGCAGCATACTATTCCGCCCGCAGGCTTTTCACCGGATTCGCCAGCGCGGCCTGTACGCATTTAAAACTGACGGTTATCATCGCAACCAGCAGTGTGATTATACCTGCAATGGCAAACACCCACCAGCTGACGTCGGTACGGTATGCATAGCCTTGCAGAAAGTTGTTGAGTCCGTACCAGGCCAGCGGAAAAGCAATGGCGGCGGCAACCCCGACCAGCAACAAGAATTCCTTCGACAGCAGGCTGACGATATGTGGCACTCCAGCACCTAACACTTTCCGCACGCCGATCTCTTTCACCTTGCTTTCGGTAGTGAAGGTGACCAACCCAAACAAACCCAGGCAGGATATGCATATGGCTACCACGGCAAAGCAGTTAAACAGCAGCCCGACGTGCACATCGCTTTTGTATAAATCGTCATACTCACTGTCTAAAAAGCTGTAGTTAAAGTCGTAGTCCGGGTTATATTTTTTCCATAGGCTTTGTACAGCGGCCAGCGCTTTGGGCGCATCCCTGCCGGAGGTTCTGACATACATTTTCCCACGCCAGTTTTTGTCGTACTGAATCAGCAACGGGTGTATTTCGCTGCGCATTTTCTGAAAATGAAAATCCTTCACCACGCCGGCGATTGCCCCTTTTAGACCGTGAAATGTAAATCGTTTACCCACGGCGGGTTCTTTGATACCGGTTACTTTAATGGCTGTTTCGTTTAATATGAAGTTGCTGCTGTCGGCAGGGGTGCCGGTAAACCCTTTACCTTCCACAAGCTGTATGCCCATCACTTCCAAATAATTTCTTTCCACCGGCATCTGGCCGATGGTAAAGGATTGCTGGTCCGGCCGCTTGCCATCCCAGTCTGCGTCGCTGGAGCCCGTGCCGCTGTTGATGATGTCCACTCCCGATTCTGTAACGCCCAGTATGCCCGGCTGGCTTAGCAGTTCTGCCTTTGCGGCCTCGTAATGGTTATCGATATTGCGCATCCAGAAGCTGAAAACATTCTCTTTGTCGTAGCCCAGGTTTTTCTCCCGTATATACTTCAGCTGTTTGCCGATGACAATCGTGCTGCTGATCAGCAGGATCGAAAAACTAAATTGCAGCACCACCAGCACTTTTCGAAAATTGCCTTTGCTGCCGATACCACTGAGCTTTCCCTTCATGGCTTCCAGCGGTTTAAAAGCGGACAGGGTTATGGCAGGGTAAATACCGGCCAGCAGCAGGGTTGCCAGCAGAGTAAGGCCATAGACTGCCAGCACATCCGGCGACCAGGGTTTGAAAACAATATTTTTGCCGGAAATATTATTGTACAAAGGCATTAGCAGGTAAATAAGACCTGTTGCGCAGACCAGTGCAATGAGAAATGTGAGCAGCGATTCGCTTAAGAACTGCAGGAAAAGGTCAGCTTTGCCCGCGCCCACAATTTTGCGCAGACTTATTTCCTTGCTGCGTTTCATGGCCCTTGCCGTAATCAGGTTTACGTAATTGATGCAGGCGATCAGCAGCACAATCACAGCCACGATAAAAAACACCCGCACGATCATCATGCCCTGCTCTGTGCCGTCTGAAGCATAGAGGTGTATTTTCGTCAGTGGGGTCAGCAGGTAAACCAGGTTTTTGTTGAAGTTTATGTTTTGGTTGCGGCGGTGAATCGCGCCCATCTTTTGGCCTGCAGCCACCGGGTTGGCGCCGGGCTTTAACAATACATAGGTGTCATAATCGAACTGGCCCCAGCAGCTGTTCAGTGATTTCCAGTAGTGGGTTGTGTCGAACTCCTGTTCCAGTTGCTGAAAATTAAAAGCGATGTTGAACTTTATCGATGAATTTTCGGGCATGTCCTTCATTACCCCCGTTACCCGGTATGATTTTTTATCGTCGGCTTTTAACAGCCTGCCTATGGGATCTTCATCGCCAAAGAACTTTTTCGCTGTTGTTTCAGACAGTACGATGGAATGCGCATCTGTAAAAGGCTGTTGCGGATTGCCTTTGGTGAGTGGGTAAGTGAACATGCTGAAGAAGGATGGGTCGACTGCGCAGTTATTCCATTCGGTCATTTTTTTTCCGCCATATTCAAAATACGTAATATCCCATTTGACCTTTATGCGGCAGGCATTTTCTACTTCAGGAATTTCCTTTTTGGCGTACACGGCAATCGGCGCAGGTGTGTTATCCCAGATGGTGGGGTTGCTGTCGCCGCCAAACTTCGGCGATAGCCTGTACAGATTTGCCGCATGTACATTAAACCGGTCATAGCTCAGCTCGTCGTGTACCCAAAGCAGCAGCAGTATGCTTACCGCCAGACTTACGGCCAGGCCGCCGATATTGATAAGTGAATAGATTTTGCTTTTGCGCAGGTTGCGCAGGGCTATTTTGAAATAGTTCTTTATCATCCCGGTTGATTTTCCCTGGTAAGGACAAGCTCCCGGGTGAAATGTTGCAGCGTCGGGTTCCATCCCAACCGGTCACATTAGCCTTCACTATTTTTTTTAAACCCTATTCTTTCCCTGTCGTCCCATTTTCTTTGGGCAGCTTTTTCATCCATTAGATTTTCAACTGCCTCGTAAATCTGGTTTAGCCGGATATCACGCTCTCCCGGCCTGTCTTTTATTTTTTTCGATCGGCTCCCTGTATCGGTTTGTTGAAAGGCAAGTCGCTCAATCTCAATGAATGTCCGCACGAGGGAAATGTTCATATTGATTGCCATATCCGAATCCAATACTCCGCTCAGCATGAGAACACCGTGTTCTGTGAAGGCGCAGGGTAAATGCGTTGTTCCTCCCCTTCCCTTTGCGGCCACAATTTGTGACCTCAAAGTATTCCCGGCCTCCACCTGGTCAACCTGGAACTTTATACCTGCAAATTCCAAGGAAGTAAGCCTGAACATAAAATCTTCCGGAAAGCGTTTCAGATTCAGCTTTACCGCCAGGTTCAATGCTTTTGTGGGCACCTCATACAGCCTGGCGAGATCAAAATCCAATATTACCCTTTCGCCCCTTATTTCGTAAATCCTATTCTGAAGGCTTCTGATGATTTTCATATGACAGATCTCTGACAGTTGCAATATAAATCATGGCCAATGGGGTGGCTTAGTGTGTTTCACCCTGTTGATGCGGGTTTTAAATGGGTCAATTGGGAGGTTAACTTATTTATCCAGCCGGATCCTGTCGGTCTCTACCAGGTTTTTAAGTTCCTGTTCGGTTGGCAGGTATAATCTGTATTTACTGGCAAACAGTCTTTCGCTTTCTGCGAGCACCGAATATTTAACGATGGTTTCATCTTTTTCTGTACAGAGAATGATACCGATGGAAGGATTATCCTGTTCTCCTTTTTTAAATCATTGTATATGCGCACATACATATCCATCTGCCCGATATCCGCATGGTTAAGCCGGCCGGTTTTTAGGTCAATCAGCACAAAGGACTTCAGGTGATAATTGTAAAATACCAGATCGATATAGAAATCTGAAGTCTCGGTAGCCACATGTTGTTGCCGGGCTACAAAGGCATACCCCCTGCCCAGCTCCATAATAAATTCCTGCAGATGGCTTATCAGCGCCGTTTCGAGATTGTTTTCCGTAACGGTTGAACCGGCAGGTAAACCCAGGAATTCGAAGATATAAGGGTCTTTAATCAGACTTTGAGGTCTGGCGGGATCCCCGGGGTTGACGATAATCGTCCTGCCCAAATATCGGGTGTCTATATTTCGTTGTAAGGTTCTCGTATCCCAGCTATTTTCTGCCGAATGGGCTAAATATTGCTGTCTGTCGGATTCCTCTTCGATTCTGCTCAGGATACGATAATGTGTCCAGCTTAATTCAGGACGCAGCGCGTCACGAATTGGGAAAGCGCCGTAAAAGCGCCTCATATTCCGAAGATTACTTTCGTCAAATCCCTTCCCAAACTCCAGCGAAAGCTGACGGCTTAGATTTTTCAAAACAGCTTTACCATAAATCGCCTTGGCCTTTCCCTGTTGTTCATCCTCCACAATTAGCCCTCCGATCTGCCAGTACATTTGTAATAATATGCTGTTCGATTGCCGGAACGCCTGCTCCCGCGCTTTAACAACAATTTCTTTCACCTGCTGAATAAGCGTATCCGCCTGCTTCGCATCTGTATTATCCGGATTCATTCTGCTGATTCTCCTATTTGGCAATATAAATCATGAGGATTGTTACTCCTTAGTCTGTTTCACCCTGTTAAAGCGGGTTCTAAATGGGTCAATTGGGAGGTTAACCTGAGATTTTCACGCCGTTATTCAACTATCATCTGCTGTTTCATGTAAGCAGGCGTTCTCAGGTATCCGATCATCTTCCTGACATCAGGAAGATGATCCGCTGAAGCGGATTGCCGGACGTTTATTGTTTTTACTGATTTTTGCATAAAAAGAAATGAAACCTTTAATCGTCTTACTTGCGGTATTTGGTTTATCGGTTATGACAATTAAAATTACCAATGGAGCGCATGAATTTGCCTTTGCGGGAAGAATTGCCCTGTCTGCCATGCTGGTTTTTTCTGCCATCGGGCATTTTGCATTTACCAGGGGAATGTCATTAATGGTTCCCCGATTCATTCCCTTCAAAACGGGAATCGTTTATCTGACAGGGGTTATCGAAATTCTTTTTGCTATCGGAGTATTAATTCCGGCTTACCGGGTCTTTACCGCCTGGTCACTGATCATTTTCCTGATATTAGTGCTTCCTGCAAACATTTATGCGGCAATACAACGGGTAGACTATCAAAAAGCAACATTTAACGGAAGCGGTATTAATTATCTTTGGTTCAGGATTCCTTTACAAATCCTTTTTATTGTTTGGACGTATCTGTCGTGCATTAAATAAAATAACTAAACGTGCCGTGAATATACATGCCAGAATGCGCGCCGTTTGAAACCTCAGTAATTTTGCGCATCCTGCGTCTCCGCCCAGCGCATGTGGTAGGACTGAATGGCTGTGCGCCCCAGCTTTTTAATAAGCCGGTAGTTAACCACTGCGCCAACCGGAGCGCCGATAACAGGAACCAGTTGCGCCATCTTTGCAAGATCGATATAATCACGGTATTCCTGCTGAAAGCTGCGCCAGTCAAACTGTTGAATATCATCAGGTAAATTCGCGGATGCTGCCTTCCAGTTCTGCATGCTCAAAAATACATTTCTCCTATGCTTTGCACTGGAAAAAGCCAGTTCAAAAATATGCAGCAAAAACACGCGCTCTTTATAATCGCCTGCAGAATGCCCGTATATTGACGCGATCTCGAAAAGCAATTTTATTTTAATGGCGATCAGCAGCGGAAAGTCCGCTAATCCCAGCAGTATACCTCCCGCACCGGTTGCTGCCCCTTCCACCGCTGCGGTCTTTTGGTAGAATTTTATTTTTTCTCCCGCTGCTTTATCAGCTTCTTCCAGGCTTGTGGTCTCCTTTCTGCCCGTCGTCCAACTACGCACGCCTGGAGCAGAATCCTTCAAAGATTACGGCCGAGCATGCCCGGAAACTAGCCGATTTGTATAAAATTGGTATCGCAAACCTGTTGCCCGGTGCTGCCCCTGTAATTACTTTTAAGCAAACCACAGACAATGAGAGCAATTCCGCAAATACCGGCAATTTTCAAAAGAATGCCTATCAGACTAATGAAAGCGAATTGACAAAAGCCATCCAATCACAGAATGAACTTTTATTAAAGCAGCCTGCTGAATTGATTGAATTGGTAAAAGCTCTGGGGGGCCAGACAAATAAAGGCTGAATCTTAAAGGCAGGGTCTTAGCCGGTAGACCGTTTACTTTTTCGCGCGGTTTCGTTTATTTAACCTGGATGGCTTGCCCGATTTTGCGGGTCTGTTTAGTGTCGCAATATTATATTCCCTGATTTCTTCCTCAGCCAGTGTTATTATTTCGATAACCTCGTAATTGGTCCC
>Ga0207707_10000025_pt1 | contig 175152 bp, 128 predicted proteins | sample KBSC83BmetaG_FD_184336 | JGI IMG/M metagenome (GOLD analysis project Ga0207707, IMG submission 184336) | Corn rhizosphere microbial communities from Kellogg Biological Station, Michigan, USA - KBS C8-3B metaG (SPAdes) (version 2) | ecosystem: Host-associated > Plants > Roots > Rhizosphere ... | reverse complement strand
AATTTTCCGCTACTGAGCAGCTTCTTACCGCGGTTTTAGCGAGAAGTTGAAACTCCACGCTGCTGAAGCAGGTGGTATCACCTCATAAGGTTCAGGGCGCACTCTAGCGCAAATTTGAATCTCCACACTGCTAAAGCAGGTGGTATCTGACTTTTTGTGCAAAGCCGTGCTGGACCGGTAGGCGTCCTCGCCTGCCCGCGTAGATAAGAACCAACTCCATTTGAAACGAGTAGCTCAGCTAATTGTTCGTGGCTTGGTAGGGTGGGGCAGGGGAGGACGCCTGCCGTCCCAGCACTATGGTCTTTGATTATCTACTGCGGTCGTGGCCGGGTAATGCCCAACTTTCGCATGCGGTTATTTAGAGTGGTTCGATTTAGGCCCAAGCGAGCGGCCGCGCCTGCGTTGCCGCCAATTACCCAACCTGCCTCGCGCAAAGTTCTGATGATGTGCTCGCGTTCAACGGCTTCGAGTGTCACTGGCCCGGTCTGGTTAACGAGGATCTCGTTTGCGGTTTTTTTAATCTCACCGAGTGGAACCTCGAGAACCGAACCGCGCGAAAGAATTACGGCCCGCTCAATCAGATTTTGAAGTTCGCGAATATTACCCGGCCAGCTGTAGTTTGTGAGCTGTGCCAGAGCTTCGGGCGGAATCGTTTTAATAGGCTTTTTCATCTGCTGTGCGAAGCGCTGCGCAAAGAAGTGAACAAGCAGTGAAATATCCTGAGCACGTTCACGTAACGCCGGCAAATCAATGGGAAAGACATTCAGCCTGTAGTAGAGATCACTCCTGAACTTCTTCTCGGAAACCATTTGCGCCAGGTCCGCGTTTGTGGCGGCGATCACACGCACGTCGACCTTAATAGTTTTCCCGCTCCCTAGTCGCTCAAATTCTTGCTCCTGCAGCACGCGCAACAATTTCGGTTGCAACTCAAGCGGAATCTCTTCGACTTCATCGAGAAAAATTGTACCCCGATGCGCGAGTTCAAATCGCCCCTTTCGCTGTTCGACCGCGCCAGTAAAGGCACCGCGCTCATGACCAAACATTTCGCTCTCGAGCAGCCCGGTCGGGATGGCCGCGCAGTTCACTTTCACGAGAGGATGACTGCTTCGACCGCTCAGGTTGTGGAGCGCTCGTGCGATTAACTCCTTACCGGTTCCGGTTTCGCCAAAAATAAGTACCGTTGAATCGGTAGGAGCTACGGTTTGCACGTCCTCAAGCGCGCGCTTCAGAGCCGGGCTCGTACCGATGATCTCTTCGAAGTTGTATTCACTACGAATCTCTTCCTGCAGATAAAGCGTTTCTTCCTGCAACTTATTCTTAAGTTCGTCAATCTTGCGAAAAGCCACTGCATTCTCGACTGCAATCGCCACCTGCTCGCCGACGGCGGTCAGGAGGTCAAGGTCATCGTCAGTAAACGGATCCTCATTGAGCCTGCCCACCCCGAGAACACCGAGCACCCGATCGTGAGAAATCAGTGGAATCTTGCAGCCGGACTTAAGTCCGGTTCGCTGCGCAAACCCGTCTGACGAGAGGTCAGCACGACTAATCATGACTGGAAGCCTGGTGCTGAAGGCGCGGCCCGACAGCGTACCTTCCAATTCGATAATGTCGTCCTCAATAAAAGCATCGTTGTGATCCGGAAAGTCCATTGCCGTCGCGCGAAGTTTGTTAATACTCGGATCGTAGAGGGCCAAACCTGCAACATCGTGCGGCAACACTCGACGAAGACAACTTGAGATTGCTGAAATGAGTTCACGCAGATTGAGATTGGAGACCAGCGTGTGATTTATCTCCAACAGCAGCTGACAGCGATCGCGCTCGCGGGCGAGCTTTTGTTGATGGCATTGAGCCTCGATAGCAACAGCGAGTTGTCCAGCCAGCAATCCGGTAAATTCAAGGTCAATGTCGTCGTAAACACCCGCCTCTTCACTCCAGAAGTTCAGCGCACCGAGGCGCTGACTAGCTGTGGTCAAAGGAAAACTGCAAATTGCTTTGATGGGATGACTGGGTATCGTTTTGGCAAATGGAAAGCGATCCTGTTCCAGGGCAATATCATGGATCACGACCGGTTCCTGATGTTGCCATACCCAGCCAGCGACGGAGCCATCAATAGGCGCTTCGGTCGCAGGTTGCCACTTTGTGGGAATACATGTCTCCATGAAGTGACACTTCATCACGTTGTGTTTCGGATCGTGAAAGACAACACCCATACTGCGAAACTCAAATAACCCCTGCAGCCGGCAAGCAAGATCGTGGAATAGCTTTGTTAGATCACGATGAGAAGCGATTGCTTTGGAGAGTTCAAGCAAGGTGAGGTACTGCTCAGGCTTTAAACCCCTGGCTTCGATTTGACTGGTTCTTGTCGACAACTCTATTCCCTCAGTTCGGTGTGGCTATACACAGAGTCAAGTTTGACTAATCAGGGTCTCTTCCCGCGATCAAGGCCTGGTGCACTTCAGCCTGCGCCCTGCAGTGGAACTGATGACTCCATCAAAGTTCGTTTCAACATGTTCATAATGAGTCAGATGGCCGTATCTGGTCACTAAGATCAAGTCGATTGCGCGAACAATTGTCGCTGGTAACGAATGAAAAAGCCAATCAGCTCACTACCTCAATTACTTCGATGGCGGAATTCCTCTGGCACGATACGTGAATTAGCCACCAAGCGTTCCGAAGAGAACACAAGCGCAGAGTTGAATGTTGGGGAACTTTTGAAGGAGAACCTAAATGAGCAGACTGGAAGGAAAGGTCGCGGTAGTAACCGGCGGAAACAGTGGTATCGGTTTGGCAACGGCAAAGCGTTTTCAGCAGGAAGGAGCGAAGGTGGCCATCTCGGGCCGCAGCAAACAAACTTTGGATGATGCTGTGAAAACGATCGGCAATGGGGTGCTGGCGATTCAGGCAGACGTTTCGCAATTGGGTGAGTTGGACAAGCTTTACGGGGAAGTATCAAAGAAGCTCGGCAAGATTGATGTTTTGTTCGTGAATGCTGGCGTTGCGAAGTTCGCGCCGCTTTCTGAGACGTCCGAGAGTACCTACGATGAGCAATTTGACATCAACATCAAGGGAGCTTACTTCACGATCCAGAAAGCGATACCTCTTCTAAACGATGGTGCGTCGATAATCCTCAACACCAGCGTAGCCGGCACTAAAGGTAACGAGAACATGAGCGCTTATTCGGCAACTAAGGCGGCTCTCCGTTCTCTTGCGCGCACGGCGGCTGCGGAACTAGTCGGACGTGGGATTCGCGTTAACGCAGTTGCGCCTGGTCCAATTATCACTCCGATTTTTGAGAAGACCGAGTTACCGAGAGAAGTGGTGGATGAATTTGCAAAGCAGATCGTCGAAAAGGTACCAATGAAGCGCTTCGGCCAGCCAGAGGAAGTTGCGGCAACCGTGGCATTTCTCGCGTCCGATGATGCGTCTTACATAACTGGTGTCGAGATCAATGTGGACGGCGGAGCAGGTCAGATCTAAGGCCTTCGGAGTTTTCTCTGCGTCTCAGCGTTTTTAGCTCAAGTGGGCGACATCGCAGAGACGCAGAGGAAGCGCAAAGAACGATCGCGGAAGAATGAGAAGATGACAACACGAGCCACATTTACTTTTCCTGGCACAACGACAACGGTTAACCGAATGGGCTATGGGGCAATGCAACTTGCCGGTCCAGGTGTGTTCGGGCCACCGCGTGATGTTGACGCCGCAATCGCTGTTCTGCGTGAAGCTGTCAACTCCGGCGTGAATCACATCGATACCAGCGATTACTACGGTCCGTATATCACTAATCAGCTAATAAAGCAGGCACTTCATCCTTATCCGAAAGGACTCGTAATTGTCACAAAGGTCGGTGCTCGCCGAGGTTCAGACAAGTCATGGATTCCCGCGCTGTCACGTCAGGAATTGATCGACGCAGTCCACGACAACCTGAGAAATCTCGGGCTCGATGTTCTCGACGTTGTGAATCTCCGCGTGGGTGAAGTTCTCGGGCCAGCTGAAGGATCGATCCAGGAGCCACTCGCCGCATTGAGTGAACTTAAGCGCCAGGGGCTTATCAGGCATCTCGGTCTGAGCAATGTTACGTCCAGGCAGTTGGCCCAGGCACAAACGATTACCGATATCGTGTGCATTCAAAATCTCTATAACCTGGCACACAGGAACGACGATACCTTCATCGATAATCTATCTGGACAAGGAATCGCTTACGTTCCTTTTTTCCCGCTGGGAGGGTTCAGTCCGTTGCAATCGTCGGAACTGAACGCGGCCGCAGCGTCATTGCAAGCCACACCAATGCAGGTGGCGCTTGCCTGGTTACTTCAGCGCTCACCCAACATCCTGCTGATCCCGGGAACATCTTCAGTCGAGCATCTTCGTGAAAACCTTAAGGCTTCGACGATCCAGATTCCACCCGAGGTGCTTGCGGATCTTGATTCGATCAGTGACGAGGGAGACGAGTTTTAGTCTCAGAAATTATCGCGGTAAGAAACGTGTCGATAAGAATTACAGAAATCGAAGCTCGAACCGAAGACTTCAATTCGAAAGCAGACGATGCACCGGCCTCAGAAGTGCTCACGCCTTCTTCGAGAAAACCACGGGTCTTCAAAGTCGAAGGCGCGCTGCACCTGCAGGATGCCGAGTTGTTGGAAAGCCTTTGTCGGCAAGTTTCTAATGAAACCGGTCGTTCGGTGATTATCGAACTTAATAATGTTTGCTTTGTTGACAGTGATAGTGCCGCGGTAATTTGTCGAATGAAACGTGAGAACGTGGTTACCGTTGAGGGCCTGAACTTGTTCATAAAGAAAGTGATTGAGTTAGCGGACGAGTCTGAATGTTGCAGCGAAGCAAATTGTCCTTAGCTTAACTCGGTGTCAGGGTGGTGGACCGGTATTTTCCGTCTTCTCTGGGCAGCCAGTGTGTCTCTGTGGTTTGGAAGTATCGCCAAATCACAAAGGGCTAATCGAATAGGAATTCAAATTAGTCACGACGTAATATCAGTGTGCTAGACAATCGCGGGAGCTAGGACTATCTTGCTTGAGTTAGCAACAAAAACATTCTTAAAAGTTGAAGACTGAGGTTTGACTGAGCGAACGCTCGTACGAACGGAGGCCTGGAAGTGTCAGAGAACTCAAACCCGGATCCGATAGATCGATCTCGACGCAAGTTTCTAAAGACAAGCGGAACCACGGCTGCCGCCGGAGTGATCTCCGCTTATTTGCCTGCACACGCGAGTAGCGTTGTCGGGGATACCGAACCTGAAGCCAGTCACTCACCAATCGACGGGGCGGTCCCCATCACACTGCGGATCAATGGTAAGGACCACAAATTAAACATCGATCCGCGAACAACGCTGCTGGATTGCATACGCGAAACGGTTGCGCTCACCGGAACAAAGAAAGGTTGCGACCATGGCCAATGTGGTGCGTGCACGGTGCATGTAAACGGCAAGCGCGTACTCTCTTGTCTAAATCTCGCGCTCATGCACGACGGACACGAGATAACCACCATCGAAGGTCTTGGCACACCGAACGCGCTTCATCCAATGCAAGCGGCTTTTCTTGAATGCGATGGCTATCAATGTGGGTACTGTACAGCGGGGCAGATTATGTCGGCAGTCGCGTTACTTAATGAACCATGTGGTCCTGACGACCCGGCCGTCAAGGAACTTATGAGCGGCAACATCTGTCGTTGCGGAGCCTACGCGAATATCGTCGAAGCGATCCAACGAGTTAGAAAGCGCGCTTAAGATTCGAGCACAGGAGAACTCTCCATGCATACCTTTGAATTTATCCGGCCACCAGATCCGGCAGCCGCGATCGCTGCCGCCGCACAATCGAAGACGGCGCAACAGGGTGCGGACGTGCGATTCATGGGTGGCGGAACAACGCTAATAGATCTGATGAAACTGAACGTCGAGACTCCTAACCGTGTACTCGATATCAATCGCCTGCCGTTCGACAAGATCGAACCAATGGCTGGTGGGGGACTGAAGATTGGCGCAACCGTACGCAACTCAGATCTCGCATATCACGCAGAAGTGCAGCGCGATTATTCGGTGCTATCCCAGGCTCTCTTACAAGGCGCTTCGGCGCAGATTCGGAACATGGCGACCGTCGGCGGCAATCTCTTGCAACGCACGCGATGTGTCTACTTCCGCGACACCGCAATGCCATGCAACAAGCGGGAGCCGGACAGCGGGTGTCCAGCGATCACAGGCCACAATCGCACGCTCGCCATCCTGGGCGCGAGCGATCACTGCATCGCCACGAATCCGTCAGACATGTGCGTCGCCATGGCCGCACTCGAAGCGTCTGTTCATATCCAGGGTCCAAAAGGCACACGCTCGGTCGCATTCGGCGATTTTCATCTTCTGCCTGGTAACACACCTCAGCGCGAGACTGTACTTGAGCCCGGCGACCTCATCACTCACGTCACATTGCCTCCGCCAGTTAGTGGAAGCAAACAGCTCTACTTGAAATTGCGGGATCGCGCTTCTTACGAATTCGCACTGGCATCGGCGGCAGTAGTACTCACGATCGCCGGCGGTAACATCAGAAGTGCCCGTATAGCGCTAGGTGGCGTGGGCACAAAACCGTGGCGCTCCCCTGAAGCTGAAGCTGCACTAACGGGCAAACCAGCAAACGACGCAACCTTCCGACAGGCTGGGGAAGCGGCGATGCAAAACGCAAAGGCGCAAACCGAGAACCGATTCAAGATTGAACTGGCGAAGCGTTGCCTGACGCACGCTCTTCGCACCGCAGCAGCAAGCTGATTTTCAGGAGTAATCATGGCTACTACCACAGAGCAAACGCCGGCAACTTCTCCGATCGGCCGAGATACGTTGCGAATTGACGGTGCGCGGAAAGTCAGCGGACTTGCGCAGTACACTTCAGATTTCAGCTTTCCTGGAATGTTGTATGCGGTGCCGGTGGAGGCGACGATCGCGAATGGCAAACTGACGGCACTCGATACTGCGTCCGCTGAGAAGATGCCGGGTGTACGTGCGGTTTTTCATCGCGCGAATATCGGCAAGATTTTTCGATCGACTCCGGCGCCTGGATTCGATCGTGTCTGCCTTGAGCGCCGGCCTCCGTTCGAAGATGACGTGATCCGATACTACGGTCAGTTCATCGCTCTCGCAGTCGCTGATACTTTCGAAGCTGCCAAAGCGGCAGCAGATGCAGTGCACGCAACGTACTCCAAAGAAAAACCGAATGTTGAATCGCATCTCGAAGCGGCTAACGATCCTGATGTCGTCATGACCGCTTATGGGCCAGTAGAGCGATTGCAGAGTTATCGCGGCGATGCGCCAACTGCGTTCGAGAGTGCGCCCGTCAAGCTCGACGAAACCTACGTCACGCCTGCCGAAACACACAATCCTCTCGAGCTGCACTCGACTACCGCGATCTGGAGCGACCAGATGTTGACGCTCTACGACTCGACGCAGGGAGTGGTTAACATGCGCGGCGTTCTATCGCAGATGTTCGGATTGCCCAGGGAGAACGTACGTGTCATCAGCAAATTCCTCGGCTCTGGATTCGGCGGGAAGCTCTATCCGTGGACGCATGTTCCTCTCGCGGTTGCTGCAGCACATCAGTTAGGCAAACCGGTGAAGTTGGTTGTAAGCCGTAAAATGATGTTCCAGACAGTTGGGCATCGCGCCCGCACGCAACAGCGTGTGCGTCTGGGCGCAACGGGCGAAGGTAAACTCGTCTCGCTGCAGCACGATTACCTTTATCACTTGTCGATGATCGATCATTATCACGAAGATTGCGGTGAAGCGACGCCGTTTCATTACAGCGTTCCCAATCTGCGCGTGACGTTTGGGCGTGCTCGCCGAAACATCGGTGCGACTGCTGACATGCGTGGCCCAGGTGCTGTGCCCGGACTCTATGCCACCGAATCGGCAATGAACGAAATGGCCGAACGTCTGAAGATCGATCCGGTGCAGTTCCGGCTCCTCAACGAACCGAAAATCGATGAGTCACTCAACATTCCATTTTCATCGCGACACTACGTCGAATGCCTGAATGTTGGTGCGGAGAAATTCGGTTGGTCGAAACGTAATCCAGCGGTCGGCTCAATGAAGCGAGACGGTTTGACTCTCGGATGGGGCATGGCAGGCGCTGCATGGGTAGCAGGCCGATTCGCAGCCGAAGCCAACATGCAATTGCGCGACGACGGCACCGTGCGCGTTGCCTGCGCGACGCAGGACATCGGCACCGGGACGTACACGATCCTCGCGCAGCTCGCTTCGCAGAAGACCGGCGTACCTGTCGACAAGATTGAAGTCGAGTTGGGCGACAGTGCACTTCCGGATGGTCCTATCTCGGGCGGCTCGCTGGCCACGAGTTCAGTGATCCCCGCCGTATTTAAGGCCGCCGATCAGGCCATCGCTTCGTTGCTGATTGTGGCCGTCTCAACTCCGGGCTCACCTTTCCTCGGACACAAACCTGAAGATCTCGCGCTCGAAGGCGGGCGTGTCTTCGTAAAAACTGAAGGGTTGACAAAGGGAGTTGCGTTCGGCGATCTGCTCCGCAAAGCGAATGCACGATTGGTCACCGGCAGCGGTAGTTCCGAACAGACAGCGTTTACTCCGAACCCGAAGCTCTCTAAGCACTCGTTCGGTTGCCACTTCGTTGAGGTCACCTGGCAACCGGAGATCGCTCGTTTGCGCGTTAGCCGCGTGGTGACGGTGATGGATGCCGGGCATATCTTGAATCCACTTACCGGCCGCAACCAGATTCAGGGTGCCGTTGTGATGGGCATTGGAATGGCACTCTTTGAGGAGACTACATACGATCCACAAAACGGCGCACCAATCAACAGCAACCTGGCCGACTATATAGTCACGGTAAATGCGGATGCACCTCCGATTGACGTCCACTTTTTGGATTATCCGGACAAGGAGATCAACGAACTCGGTGCGCGTGGGATCGGCGAGATTGGGCTCGCTGGTGTTGCCGCCGCCATCACTGACGCCGTGCATCACGCAACCGGTGTTCGGGTTCGCGAACTTCCGGTGAAGATCGAAGACCTGCTTGCTTAAGCTCGATTCGTGTTTGTGCGTCTGTTCGGTTGCCAGGCGAGAGACGGATCCTCGAAATGACACGAACAATCACTAATAAAAGCTGACTACGATGAATTCTGGACCACAAAAGCCTTTGCCCGTTCTCGCTTTTGGCAAACGAAGGCTTCTTGATCTAACTGTTTGGACCATCATAGTCATTCTTTCACCATCGACGCTGTCGGTAGTCGCTCGGGCTGCGGCGCCGTTATATCACTTCGAAACCAGTATTAGATTCAGGTCTGCGACACTGAAGATCTCGGCTCGATATCAGCAGCAAAGCCCGAACCCACCGGGGCGACTTGTTGATTTGGGCGGTCACCGCTTGCACGTCAATTGCACCGGCAAAGGCGCTCCAACCGTAGTTGTCGAGACTGGCCTTGGAGATTTTTCTTTTGATTGGTTTCTCGTTCAATCCGAGATATCCAGGGTCACACGCATCTGTACCTACGACCGTGCCGGGTATGCCTGGAGTGACCCTGGTCCAAAACCGCGAACTTTTGCACAGCTCAACCTTGAACTGCGTGATGCGCTCAACAAGTTGGGTGAGCAGGCACCGTTTTTACTCGTGGGTCATTCCTACGGTGGCCCAGTAGTAAGGAATTTCGCGCTGACATATCCGCAGCTTGTGGCTGGCATTGTTTTCGTAGACTCTGCCTTCGAGGGCCAACGTGTTAGCGTGGGTGGCAGAATGATGATACGGCTCGGAGAAGGTGCGAAGCACTTGAAGATTCCGACACCGCGAGAGGATATGAAGCCCTCTGACAAGGTAACGTTACCTCCGAATTTGCCGTCGCCCAGCCTACCACTGGACCGAATGTATTCCGTGCTTCCAGCTGATCAGCAGCGATGGCACATCTGGGCGCAGTCTCAACCACAACTTGAAGACGCGGAGAATAGCCAGCGCGAGTGGTCAGATGAATACTTTGCGAATTGGCTCTCAAAATCACAAGACGGAATACTGGGACCGATTCCAGTGCTCGTTTTGATGCGTGCGAATGGTGGTTACCGAGATGGAGAATACGAGATTCCGGCGGTGCAGTTGGAGTCCGAGCGCAGAGAGGGCCAATCGAAACTGCTTCGGCTGTCACGAAATTCACGGCAAGTTATGCTCTTGAGCGGACACAACATGGAGTTGGAGGCGCCAGAAGAGGTTGTAGCAGCTATCCGGCTGCTGTTGACTGCCATTCGTGAAAAGAAAAATCTCGGGGCGGCGGACAAGAGAAATTGAGTTAAGAATTCATTTCTAGAAAGACTGGCTAGCGAACAGCGCAAAGCCCAATCACTGACACTGGCCTGGAGAGTAACGTAACAGACAACTGACGTTCGCCATATCTCTCACACGTGTTTCGTCATCAGTAAATCTTGGACCGCGCTGTCCTTAATCAAATGGCGGCGGGCAGGGGCCAGCACAACCTCGCAAAGCGCAATGGGCGGAAGGCCGCGAGGACGGCGATTCCTCCCTCTCATTCTCACCGCGGCTTTAGCCCGGTGACGTGCGCGCCACGCGAATCACAGAAACCATTTGAAAGGTTTCTCTTAAACTCACTGCGCGCACATCACCGGACTAAAGCCACGGTGTGAATGAAATAAATCAGCGCAACTGGACTTTTTGTGCAAAAGAGGTAAGCGATGCGCATAGCAGGTATAGGTCACGTGGCGTTTGCAGTGATCTTGATCGCTCTCGGCGTCATGGGCCTGATCAAAGGCGACTTCACCTCAGTATGGCAGCCGGTACCAAAGGCAGTACCAGCGCGCGAGCTACTGGCGTATCTCTGCGCTCTAGTTTCTCTGACCTCCGGCATCGGTCTGCTTTGGCACCGCACTGCCGCCGTGGCTGCTCGCGTGCTATTCGCATTTCTCGTTCTTTGGTTCCTGGTGTGGAGAGTACGCGCCCTCTTTGTTGCAACGCTGGTGGAGGGGACCTGGAGCGCCGGTGCGACTTTGGTATTCGTGGCGGCTGCCTGGGTCCTCTTTGTCTTGTTTGCCACGAACTGGGACCGGCAGCGTTTCAGTTTTGCCACCGGCGACAGAGCGCTGCGAATTGCGAGAGTGCTTTACGGTCTGGGGTTGATTCCATTCGGGGTAGCGCACTTCATGTATCTCAAAGAGACCGTTGCGTTGGTGCCTGGCTGGTTGCCATGGCATGTTGCCTGGGCTTATGTCACTGGCGGCGCGTTCATCGCTGCGAGTTTGGCGATACTCTTAAACGTATTTGCACGCCTGGCGGTGGCGCTCTCTGTATTGCAGATGGGGCTTTTCGCAGTCCTGGTATGGATACCGCATGTGGCAGCGGGTTCGATGAACTCTTTCCAGTGGGGTGAGTTCGTTACGACTTTGGCCTTGACTGCCGCCGGTTGGGTGGTCCTGGACTCCTACCGCCGGACTCCGTGGCTCAGCATCGGTACGCGAAGCTAAACCTAAGTATGAACGATGGTACGCACGTCAACTCGAGACTGCGCTATCTTAGTTGGCCGCTGTTCGAATCCAGGACTTTCTTTATCTTTGCAATCGAGTTCTCTCTCGCCTGTTTGCTGGGTATTCTCTCCGCGGCTTTCAAAGCGTCTTGAAGGGTCTGACGAGTTTCCGTTTTTCGTCCCAGTGCGTCCAGAGCGTCAGCCTCAATCATGAGCAACCAGAATTTACCTAGCGCGCCTGGTGTTCGCGTTAGGCCTCTGCGACATGTCGCGATGCCCTCATCATACTGCTTTGCGGCGATCTCCATTTGAGCCAGTCGCATCGAGGTAACGTAGTTCTTTGGCATTGCTTTCTCAGATGCTCGCAGCGCAGGCAATATCCGTCTTGGATCGCCGATGACCTGTATATTTTCTACGCGGGCAATATCAAGCGCGGTACGTTCGTCATCACTTCGCGGCTTCATCGCATCAAGTTCGGCCAGCCAGCGATCACCCCAGTTGAGAGCGGCTACATTGTCGTTGCGCGCAACTGCAATCAACATCAGAGTGCGATATATCGAATCGCGATGATCGCGAACAGTGAGTGGAAAAGACAGGGCCTCCTCGGCAAAAAGTTGAAGTTTCCCAAGTTGAGCGTTGGCCCAAGGAAATGTAGCACTGTCGGCCATACACCACATTCCACCGACCACCGTACGAACAAACAAAACATCACGCTTCATGGTGGCAGCGAAACCCACAGCATTTTCGACACAGGGTTGCGTTTGCCCGTTGGCTTGGAGAGCTTCAACCAACGAAGCTTGTGCGAATCCACGTTGCGGCCAGTCAATGGGTGCCAGCTGCAAAGCTTGTTGGTACGCTTTTGCAGCCTCTTCGGGTTGTTGGGCCAGAAGCGAATCACCTCGAGTGAAAGCCGCATCGGCCGGCGATTGTTCGCTCGCACGTGCGACGCTCGCGCCACGCTCAAGAAATCCCTTCAGCTCCGGAAGAGACATTACGCCGGTTTGCATTGCGGCGACGCTTTCACTTCGCGGGTTAATGACAAAAAACGTCGGCGTCGCTTTCGCGCCGTACTTACTTAGGAAGTCGCGGTTCTGTGGCTCGTCATAGCTGAGTTCAAGCCAGACAAACTGTCCGGCATACCTGGCGAGATCGGCGTGTGCCAAAAGATCCCGCATCAGGTGACAAGTAGATCACCAGGGCGCCCAAACGTCGACAAACAGCGGTAGCTTCCGTTGCTTCGCCTCAGTCAGTGCTCGCTCATAGTTGTCGTTGATAAATGGTAGTCGCCTAAACTTTCCATACGCTGTGGACGAGATCATGAACAGCAAAATTGCGATGACGATCTTAACCTTCATTGTCATACTCCCGAATCAAATCTAACTCTCATAATTGGGGCTATACAAGAGCCGATTTATGACACTATGATGGCTCCAATTACGAATGACAGTTGCGACACTAAATATGGTCCGCTTCGACCGTCGGCTGCGGGCCTCGTTGCAGGCACAACTTTATCGTCAGATTCGGGAACTGATTATTTCAGGGCAATTGCGGCCGGGATTACGAATTCCGTCGTCACGCGATCTTGTTGGAATGCTCGGGGTTTCGAGAAACACAATCGTCTATGCGCTCGATCGTCTGGTCGCCGAAGGTTACCTGATCAGTCGTATTGGCTCGGGGATCTATGTTGCCAACCTCCCAACTCGGGCTACGATTTCGGTGGCGGTAAAGACGTCGAACTCAGCGACGAAATCGGCGCGTGTTTCGCGAATGGCCACGCGGCTTCTGACGGAGAACATTAGCCCGGAATACCCAAGCAACAAAGTTCGACCGTTTCGTCCATGTCAGCCTGCGGTCGAGTATTTCCCCATCAGAAGTTGGAATCGTGCTCGCTCATATGCTCTACGTGCCGAGCCGAGAGAGATTTTCGGAGAAGGCGAGGCTGCGGGTTTGGCGCGGTTGCGTCGAGCGCTCGCAGGTTATTTGCGAGATGCACGTGGAGTTCGTTGCACCGCGGAGCAAATTGTTATCACTGCCGGAACTCAGCAGGCTCTTTCTCTGATAGCTTCCTTGCTGCTCGATGCTGGCGATCCGGTCTGGATTGAAGATCCGGGATATCTTGGTGCTCGTGCTGTATTTCGATCGTGGGGTGCGAGGCTTATCGCGGTCCCAATTGACAGCGACGGCTTGAGCATATCCGATCGACTAACTGAACTACCGCGCCTCATCTATTGCACTCCATCACGACAGTTTCCGTTGGGCACAACGATGACCATCAATCGTCGCCTCGCATTACTTGAATTTGCTCGCCAGAATGATGTGTGGATTGTCGAGGACGACTACGATTCAGAGTTCCGCTATGTCGATCGTCCGCTTCCTTCTCTGCAAGGACTAACCGGCAACGGAAATGTGATCTACACCGGCTCGTTCAGCAAAGTGTTATTCCCCTCACTGAGGCTCGGCTACCTGGTACTGCCAGAAGGACTGGTCGAGCTGTTTCGCAAGGCGAAAGAGATTGCTGATGCCTCGTCACCGACGATCGATCAAGCAACAGTAGCAGTCTTCATCGAGGAAGGTTTTTTCTCTACACATGTGCGGCGCATGCGCAGCGTTTATCGAGAGCGGCTTGAGATTTTTCTGAACGAGGCGAGAAGGTGTCTTAACGGATTCCTGACATTTCCATCTATCGAGGCAGGCATGGATGCAACTGGTTGGTTGGAGCGAGGCATGGACGACTTGCAAGTTTCGAAACAACTCATGGCTGCGGGGGTTGTCGCGCCCCCGTTGTCAACCTATTCAATCGGCCCTTGTCCCCCCGGTTTAGTCTTTGGCTTTACGGCATTCTCTCCAGCTCAGATACGATCGGGGATAAGGGTTATCACAAATATTACTCAAAAGGCTTAACCACAAAGTCACAGAAACACGAAGTCACTAAGAGGTATAAATCCTGCTCGAGACCGTTCTAAGTTGGCGACCGAATCGCTTTAAAGTCTGCGGTGTCGACGTCGATACTGACGCTTCTTGTGGTAATGGTAAACGGTGCCTGCGCCAGCTCCGGCGCCCGCACCGATTAATGCACCTTTTCTCCCACCGATCAGTGCGCCAGCTCCCGCGCCAATAGCCGTACCAACTCCTATGCGTTTTGCAGCCTTCTTCTTTCCGGCTTCAGGATTGCGGTGGCGTCTGTATCTGTGTTGACCGGCGGCAACAGGAAGCGAAAACGCGAAAGATAACAAAAGCACCAGAATTACGATGACTTTCGAGAAACGACTTCGGCTGATCATGAATGGTTATCTCCTTAGGTCCATGATTACAGTAGCTAATGTGAATATCGAAAACACTCTAGCGATAACGGTCGCAGGGGGCACAGGTTCATTACAACACAATTTGCCGACCAATGGTGAAAGTCGTGTCGCACGCGACGAATATGTGATGAATATATAAAAAGGATGAAAAAGAAAACTTCTCTTCGCTACATTGCCTTACTTTTCGAGGTTGCCTCTTTGAACGAAAGACTTAGTAAACAGGTGGGCCAAATGGAAGACAGCGCGTCCTCGTCAGATCGACAATTATTTCCTCAATAGTCGTATTAAACGGTATACTACACCCTGATTATCGTTGACGAAATCGACTTAAAAGGATTATTAGAATGAGCGACCTACTTACACCAATGCAGGCTGCGCGAGTGGCAGGAGTCAGTTACCCGACGATAAAGCAATGGATCTACAAGGGCAAAATCCGTCCGACGAAAACTGCCGGCGGACATTACCGAATCTCTCGCGCCGAAATCGAGCGTGTCACTCGCCAGGGCCAAGCGAAGCCCAGGCGTGGTAGGCCGGTGGGTCTGGACGCGATCAGCGGACGAAACAAACTGCAGGGTTCAATTACTGAGCTCCGTTTTGAAGGGTTGTTGGTACAAGTGACGATTGACGTCGGAGGCCAGCAGATTACCTCAATCATCACCAGCGACGCGGCCCGAGCCCTTGGTCTAAAGGTAGGAGTGTGTGTCTACGCCTTGATTAAGGCCACAGAAGTAATGGTGATCCGAGGCTGATTCATTCCAATTAGCTGCATCATCTTTGTCTGCCGGGGAGCTTTGCACAAAAAGTCAGATACCACCTGCTTTAGCAGCGTGGAGTTTCAAATTTGCGCTAGAGTGAACCCTGAACCTTATGAGGTGATACCACCTGCTTCAGCAGCGTGGAGTTCAACTTCTCGCTAAAACCGCGGTAAGAAGCTGCTCAGTAGCGGAAAATTGAAACTCCACGCTGCTGAAGCAGGTGGTATCTAACCGTCACTCCAAAGCTGCCACCTAGCGCGAAGCTGAGACTCCACGGGGCTAAAGCAGGTGGTATCTGACTTTTTGTGCAAAGCCCCGCCGGGGAGTAAATAAATGCGGCTGATTCTTTATCTCACTTTCTGTTCTCTTGTTGTCCTCTCGCTCGCAGGCACCGTGCATCCTCAGGCGGCTAGATCCGAGTTGATTGGGGAAGTTCGGGACCAAAACGGTGCGCGCGTTCCGAACTCAAAAGTTAGTGTGACAGATGCCGCCACCGGCCTGTCGTCTTCGAAGCTCTCCGAAGATGGTTCGTTCATTATGACGAACCTGAAGCCTGGGATCTATAACGTTTCTATAGAGGCAGACGGATTCAAACAGTCAGTGCGCGAAGGTGTGCGACTGGCGACTGGAGAGCGGGTACGCCTCGACTTCACGCTAAATCCCGGAGCTGTTACCGAGCTAGTCACGGTTGTTCAGGACGCTTCGTTGCTGAGGACCGAGAGCGGTGGTCTCGGTCAGGTCATCAGCAATCGAAAGATTCTCGATATTCCGCTTAACGGCAGGAACTTTCTTTCGTTAGTGATGCTCTCTGCCGGAGTGGCTCAACCGCCTCCGACGACTGCCGGTCCGTCATTTCCTCGCATTAATGGCGGCCGGCCCAGAACGAATGAATATCTTTTTGACGGAATTTCAGTGTTGCAGCCTGAGCCGGGCCAGGTAGCTTTTTTCCCGATCGTCGAAGCTATTCAGGAATTCAAGGTGGAGGTCAATAGCCCTCCGGCTGAGTTCGGTCGTTTTAATGGCGGCGTTGTTAATCTCACAACGAAATCGGGCTCAAACAACTTCCATGGATCGGCTTTCGAGTTTTTGCGGAACGAAGCGTTGAATGCGCGCAATCTGTTTGCGCCCGCCACTGCCGCGAATCCCGGGAAGCCGATTTTTAGAAGGAATCAGTTTGGCTTTGTCTTTGGCGGACCGGTAATAAAGGACAAGACTTTTTTCTTCGGTGACTATCAAGGAACTCGACAACAGATCGCGAGAGTTCGCATATCGACCGTTCCTACTCTGGCCCAACGGCAGGGCAACTTCTCATCCAGCCTCGGAGCCCCACTCTTTTTGCAGCCGAATGGTTCGATATCGACAACGGTAACGGCTAGTCCGGTAAACGTCACCGACACAAATGGTACTAGCATCCAGGCGCGCGCCGGTCAGATCTTCCGTCCTTCGGATCATCGCGCCTATGCGGGCAATCTGATTCCGACGAACACCTTCGACCACCTCGCCGCTTTGTTATTACAGCATTATCCGAATCCGACCAGCAGCGGCGACGCAAACAATTTCACACGAATCGGGACCGAAGACACCGATCAGGATCAATTCGACGTTCGATTAGATCATCGGTTCTCAGCAAAGAACCAGCTTTATGGACGATTCTCATTTGCAAAGGACATAACGTCACCTGTAACGCCTTTACCGGATGGAAGTGGAAATATTACCAGCGGCGTCACTGGATTAACTGACACACGCGCGCAATCGTTTGCCGGAAACTACGTTCAGGTTTTCAACTCCCGCGCACTGAACGAACTGCGGTTCGGCTACACGAGACGAGCGATCGATCGACAAGCCACCGCACTTGACGCTCCGCCTTCTCAGAGCCTGCAATTGCCCGGCATTCCTACTAACGGTGCCTTTAATGAAACACTGCCAACATTCTCAATTGCCGGGCTACAACAGCTGGGTCCGTCTGCCAACACAGCATCGAGTTTTCGAACTGACGTAACCCAGGTCTTCGATGCAGTCTCACTACAGCGAGGTCGTCACTCGATCAAATTTGGCATGGATTCTCGCTGGGAGCGGCTTGATGTAATTCAACCACCATCACCGACTGGTACCTTCAGTTTCAACACGTTATTTACCAACTCGCAGGCTATCCCAACCAATGGATCGGCCTTATCGACGTTTACCGGCAATGCATTGGCAAGTTTTCTGCTCGGTCAGGTGCAAACGTTCTCAATTGACATTCAGAAACAGGTCTTGCGACCTCGGGCTCATACAATAGACTTCTTTGTAGAGGATGATTTCAAAGCCTCTTCCAAGCTGACGATTAACGCAGGGTTGCGCTATACGCTCAACTTTCCGTCAACCGATGCTGATAACCAGGGCGCAGTTTTCAATCTTCAAACTCAAGAACTGGAGTTCCTGGGCCAAAATGGTTTTCCCGCATCTGCCAGAAGATTGCACAAACTTGATTTGGGACCACGGCTGGGCGTTGCCTATCGTTTTAACGATAAAACCGTTGTGCGTGCCGGCTACGGTGTAGTCTGGATCGAACAGGCTGGTATCACCACTCCATTTACAGTTCCGCAGTTTCCATTTATTCAGGCAGTCTCTCAACGGACGCTCGATAACATCAATCCCGCATTTGTACTTTCCACTGGGCCGAGTGTGGCCGCGCTCGCCATCAGCCCGGACGCCGGTTTGGGCCAAGGAGTTTTCACTGTCGATCGAGATCTCGGTAGTGGTTATGCGCAACAATGGAACTTTGCCGTACAACGCGAGTTGACGAAGAACATGGTTGTCGAGGTCGCGTACGCTGGTTCCAAAATCACACACGTCGGTATTCCAGACACCAACATCAACCAACTGACAGCCAGCCAGCTCGCGCTGGGTCCCGCATTGCTTACGCGTGTCGCCAATCCTTTCTTTGGACAGATACCAAGATCGTCAAGTTTGGGGGATCCAACAATTCCTGTGGCGCAGCTCCTTAAACCATTTCCTCGGTTTACTAACGTAACGTTTTATCGAAACAACGTCGGCAACACTAACTACAACGCGTTACAGGCTAAGCTGGAACAGCGGTTCAGCCAGGGATTGTCTTTCCTGGTTTCCTATACGAGATCGAAGTTGATTGATGAGGCGTCTTCGGTCTTCGATGCGTCAATTCTCACTGGTCCAATAGCCAATTTCCCGGTCGCTGACAGCTTCAATCGTAAGTTGGAGCGCGATCTCTCAACTGGTGATATCCCGAACGTTTTTGCAGCCAGCCTTACCTATGACCTACCTTTCGGTGAAGGCAGGAGATTTAATCCTGGAGGAATTACTGGAAAGGTCCTGGGTGGTTGGGAACTGGCCGGAGTGATTCAGCTGCAGTCAGGAATACCTTTGGCTGTTACGCAGGCGACCAACTTCAATGCGTTCGCCGGTTTTGGAACGCAGCGACCGAATGTGATTAGCGATCCAAATCTTCCATCGTCAGAACGGACAACTGCGCGGTTCTTCAACACGTCGGCATTTACGATTGCACCGCAGTTTACGATTGGAAACAGTTCCCGCAACCCGGTACGTGGTCCACAATATCGAAACGCCGACATTGCTCTAATAAAGCGCACTTACTTCGGCGAGAATCGAAACATCGAATTTCGCGCTGAAGCATTTAACATAACGAATACTCCTCCGCTCGCCGCACCCGCGACAGTAGCCGGTGCTGCGGGTTTCGGTTCAATCACCTCAGCCGGGGACCCACGAGTTTTGCAGTTTGGTCTGAAAGTGAATTTCTGAGTGATGTGAGCTAGACCGGTCCCAGCTCTGAGGTTAATCCATCCGCAATCGTGTCACCTTTCACTGGGCAACAACTCACTTCACCCTCCTTGATTGGCAGCCGTGTCGATCCCCAATTCAGTTTTGCGCGAGTATTGATTGGATACATTGTTAGCTTCGTGCTATGGCTGGCCATTCACTGGATTTGGTCGCAAACAAGAACCACAACTGTTCCTGTTGCATAGTTTTGCCGACTCAAACGCAATCATGACGACCTCCTCTGTGCCGGGCTCGAATCTGTACATGCCGGACATGCTTTAGCCGTTCAATCAATGTTACCCAAATATTACGTTAGACATTCAAGCTATCTAGTGTAAGCTACGGAACTCCGACCACAGCACATCATGATTACAGTTCGAATCGTTCAGCAGGAAAACTAATGAGAGTCTTGTTAGTCAACCCGGAATTCCCGGACACATATTGGAGCTTTCGTCACGCTCTCCCGTTCGAGGGTAAGCGATGCGCTTTTCCGCCACTCGGTCTGCTCACCGTCTCCGCTCTACTGCCCGCAAACTGGGAAAGACGGTTAGTTGATCTGAATGTGCAGCCGCTCAAAGAAGCTGACATTGAGTGGGCGGACATGGTATTTGCGACCGCGATGCTAGTCCAGAAAGAATCGCTTAGGGAGATCGCCAAAAAATGCAAAGCCCGCGGTAAGCGCGTCGTTCTCGGCGGCCCTTATGTAACCAGCACGATCGAGGAATTGCCAGATGCCGATCATCTGTTCTTAGGCGAAGCAGAAACCACGCTTCCGCAATTCGTCAAAGATCTTGAGCACGGCGATGCCAAGCCTGTTTATAAATCAGCGGAACGTCCGCCGCTTTCCATTTCTCCAATGCCGCACTTTCACCTGGCGAATATGAAACGATATAGCGCGATGTCGATTCAATATTCCCGCGGTTGCCCCTTTTCGTGCGAGTTCTGCGACATCATAGAAATTTACGGACGTGTGCCTCGGACCAAGAGCAACCAACAGGTGCTGGCCGAGTTTGATGCTCTCTATGATTTGAAATGGCGCGGAACGGTTTTTATCGTAGACGACAATTTCATCGGCAATAAGAAAAACGTGCGGAAACTGTTACCGGAACTCGCGGAATGGCAGAAAGCTCGAGGTTATCCCTTCTCGCTTATTACTGAGTCGAGCCTGAACCTTGCGGACGACGAGGCCCTGCTGGCTAGCATGCGCGACGCGGGATTTCGTCGCGTCTTCATTGGGATCGAAACGCCTGTGGAAGAAAGTCTGCACGAAGCTCAAAAGTCCCAGAATCGTGGTGACTTGTTGAATTCGGTCAAGACGATCCAGAGTTATGGAATGGAAGTGATGGCTGGTTTTATTGTTGGCTTCGACAACGATCCCGTCGACATTTTTCAACGGCAGATTGATTTCATCCGCCGTAGCTCAATTCCATTGGCGATGGTTGGATTGTTAAATGCGCTTCCTGATACACAATTGTGGAGACGGCTCGAACGCGAAGGCCGCTTATTGGGTGAGGCATCCGGCAACAATACTGTGTGCACATTCAACTTCAAGACCCGATTGGATCCAGCGTTCCTTGTTCAGGGTTACCAAACTATCATGCGAACTATTTACAGCCCGCGCGAATATTACGAACGTGTGCTGGATTCCATGAGGCGAACTGCGGAACATTTTTCTGAGCCCACTCATTACAGTTTAATTCGGGGCTTCACTACCTTGACTAGAATCTTCCTCACATTGGGAGTAATAGATAGCGAGCGCAAAGAATTCTGGCGCTTCTTCACTCAAGCCCTTTTCAGGCATCGCACCAGGATCTCAGACTCACTTCGTCATGCGGTTGTTGGTTATCACTTTCGGAAGCTGAGCGAGGCGTACGGAAGCGTCTGAGCGATTGAAAATGGCGATTACTTTCTATTGCCTTTTAGGAGTGGCTGTGAATCAGCGGTTCGATACGGCGCTAACTCCGATCGGATCAAAACATACCGAGTGAGCGGTTCGTCTTTGTGATTAATGCACGAAGACGAACCGGATCCATGCCAGCCTACCAGCGGGGTTCGCGATTGCCGCCAAAATTTTTCCCGCGGCCGCCACCACTATTACGGCCGTAGCCACCCGAATCGCGATTGCCGCCGCCGAACCGACGTCCTCCACCCCCGCTCCGATTTTCACGAGGTTTGGCTTCGTTGACTTTCAGAGCACGACCAGCGACTTCCTTGCCATTCAATTGCTCGATGGCTGCAGCAGCTTCTTCCGGTGTAGACATTTCGACAAAAGCAAAGCCTCGTGAACGGCCCGTCATGCGGTCCTCAACGACGCTTGCAGACTCAACCGTGCCGGCCTGAGAAAACAATTCCTGCAGATCTTCGCTGGTCGTTTGGAAAGCGAGGTTTCCAACAAAGAGTTTTGTAGACATTTAGATTTACCTTTCCCCTCAGGGGGAGAAAAAAGAAGCTGCGAATTGGTTGGCTTCGGCGCAACGGCAGTGGTCGAAGGACCGGGTTCGGATGCTCTCCTACAAGAGCGGCTTCTGAATGTGAAAACAAGCCCCACTCTCGAACTATCCAAACGTCCGGCGCGTGGTTAATACGCGGGGTGCATCACCATTGATGCGCGAGAGAAGGTTAACGCTGAGCATCATGCCTCACGGATGTGGCGATTGCAAGACGGGCGATAATTTTAGTCCAGCGCCCTGGAAACCTCGATTATTTCGGGTCAAGTGGAAGTCCCGCTTTGACCCAGGCGTCAAATCCGTCATACAGCGGATGCACATTTTTCCAACCACGTTCTGCAAGCTCTTGCGCCACCCGGGCGCTCGATCCTTCGTGGGGTCAAGTGCAGTACGTGATCACTGTACGGTTTCGAGGTATTTCTTTCAGGTGTTGTTCAAGCTGATCAGCGGGAACTCTGATCGCGTTGGGAAGTTTTTTATCTGATTCAGCCCATGCCGTGGGATTGCGACTATCCACAAATGCGAATTGTTCGCCACGCTCCATGCGCTCTCTGACTTCATCAACCGTGATTCTCGTTGCCTCCATAAGTCCTCGCTTTCGCTGATTAATGAAGCGAGCAGCGTACCAGAAAGGGCTCGGGATTATTTCACGATTAAGGTTCAGATCCGTCCTGATTCGTAACATTCGTGATCATGATTTCCATGCATCTTTTAGCAGTGTCGAAGCAGTCAGCTCGGTGTGTACGCCTTGTCGTGAGGTAAAGTATAGTTACTTCAATCCTCCGCCACTTGACTTTGGAGACTTCTGAAATGCGAAACACTGTAACGAGCTATTGCGGAGTTTGTCTCTTCGTCACCGTTCTCCTTTTGCCGTTTCCCGCTCATGCGCAGGGAACTGCATCGCAGGCAGGCGGTGACTCCAACGTAAGGCCACTGGTTTCGAAAGCCGATTTACAAATCGTCAAACGCGCGCGTGAGATACTCGATTCACCGTCAAAGTGGAACCGCGCCGACAATCGCGAGTGTCCGCCGGGCGCAAAGACTTTCAGCTTGTACTGCGCGTTGCAAATGGCAACTGTCGAAGTAGGCGGCAAAGCTGAACATCGTGGCGCAGCTCTTCAAGAAGCACGTTTCGTAATCGACGAAATTGCGGCAGATCGCAAGTACGAACACCGGCTGATGAACTACAACAACGACCCAACGACAACATTCGCCGATATTCAGGAAGTGCTTCGTATTACCGAGAGTCTTATTACGCTTAGACTGAAAGCGAACGCCAACAATTAACGACAGGCATTAACCACGAGCAATCTGCACCTTCGTCCCATAGTCGAGTGATGCATAGAATTTGCCCCGGCCCTGGGGCGTCAAGTCGAGAAAGTTCCAAATCGGATTCAACTCATCAATGCCGCGTTCTTTAATGTCATCGGCGAGCCACGGATGGCCACTATAGAAGTGACGCAACTTCCCATCAGCCTCACGAGTGAAAACTGAAATCGTTGAGTCCTGCTCTCCTTCGCGATCTTCGCTCCCCAAATCGTATTTGAAAGTGCTTTCACCAGCACTAAGTAAGTGCAGATTGTTCCAGCCTCTATTTCGAGCGTGGGCGCGCAACGTTGCCGGATCAGCAGCCGCCACGATGGCGAGATCGATGTTTTGAGTTAGATGATGGGCAATTCCATTCGTTGCGTCGATCCACGCAGTACACATCGGGCAAGCGCTCGTCTGTTTTTTGCCAAACATGAAGTGATAGATCACGAGCGAGCGGTCAGCCGCGGTAAACAATTCGCTCAATCGCACAGTTTTGACTGGGTCATCGCCATCCTCAAGCGAAGTAGGACCCTCAAGAAATTCGTAATCCTTAATAGTTGCTCCCGGAGGAAGCGCGCGGCGCAGTTCGGCCACGAGCTCACGTTGTCGCATCAATTCGATTTCTGCTTTACGTAACTCTTCGCGCTTTGTTAGATACTCAGGCGATTCGTTTGGCAAATTAGTTTGTCGATACGTCCCGTCGATCATTTCATGAACCATAAAGTCCCGCCTTTCATTACTCAAAGGTTTTACTGTTTGGAGGTGAAACGAGATCCTACCATCGCTACGTCTGTAACCAAACGTGGGATCTGGCTGGTTGTCCGATATGCTTTAGAGGCTCTTGCAAGAAGGCCCCACGGTCCTGGGAACGCAGGCGTCCTCGCCTGCCCGCGTCCAAAGTAACCAACTCCCTCAATGGTTGTTGGTTAGGCGGAACACGGGCAGGCGAGGACGCCTGCGCTCCCAGGACCGTGGGGCCTTTTTGCAAGAGCCTATTTAGCTTGTGGTGACGTAACCAAAACTCCCGTTTGAAATGATCTATTTAGTTGGTCACGTCACGACAAGACAGACACATATCGGACATCACTTTTCGAACCACTCCAGGTTAGTCAGTAACGGATCGGCGGCAGGCCGGCATGATTCCTTGTTCTCGTAGTCTTTTAGTCCTGCTCGCAATCTCGAGAGTAACGTCACGTTGGCCGTGTTCTGTTCAGCACTGACAATCATTCGTCGTTGCCACTCGGCCGCTTCATTGCAACGGTCAAGCTCTGACAATGCCAGCGCTACCAGTGCACCGTGTTGAAGTGCGTGGGTTGCGTTGTAGATCCGTTCAGCAAGATCCAGTGCATGGTTTCCATTTCGTAATTCAGTTGCGGGTGATGTTGCGAGCAAATAAGTCAGTACGATGGTTGTGCGACCTTTTTGAGGAAACAGCGTGTGACTCTTGTCAATTGTGTCAAGTGCTTGTTTGAACTGCCCTCTCTGATAAAGCAGCCTCACGTTTTCGATCACTGCGGCTTCGTTGTTGGGATCGGCTTTGACGACTGTTGCAAATTCAGTCTCGGCCTCGTCAAGGTGACTGGATCTAATAAGCTCCTGTCCCAGTAGAAATCGGGCGCCGAGATCTCCCGAGTTAATTCGTAAGACAGAACGGAGATGACTGATGGCTTCATCGTGCTTGTTTTGGTCGGCAAACAGGACCGCCAGATTGAAGTGCGCGTTTGCTCTAGTAGGCTCAATACGAATAGCTTCCTCAAACTGCTCCACAGCACCTTTCATATCACCGGTCTTTGTCAGTGCGGCTCCCAGATTTACTCTCGCGATAACGCTATCAGGCTTCGCCGCAACAGCCTTACGAAATTCGATCGCGGCTTCCGAATAACGCTGGGCATCGAATGCGACTTTGCCGCGACTCAGGTGTAGGCGTTCTCCCTCGATCAAATCCTGCAAGCCTTCAAAGAGCGGATCCGTCGCGCGTACACCTACGGGTCCTTGTTGAGCGAGATGAATTTTGACTTTGGCCGAGTCTCCAAGCCCGCGATAGGCCATCGCGAGTGAGTAATGAACGCGACTTGCAGCCGGTACCTGAACCAGAGTTTTTTCGAAATAATCAACTGCCTCGGAGTAGTTGCGCTGCGATACTGCGACTTGTCCGAGACCGTAATATGCAGCTGCGTTGTTTTGATCGATTTTCAAGGCCTCGCCAAAACTTTCCTTCGCATCTTCCAAACGATTTAGCTCGAGAAAAATGTTTCCTAGATTTACCTGCACAGCAAGATAGTCTGGTCGCAAACTTCGGGCGACGCGGTACCGACCAATTGCTTCTTCGAATCGTCCTTCCTGCTGATCCAACTTCCCCAGAAGATATATCCAGCGAAAATCCTTTGGTGTCAGGAAGCTTGCGTTCAGGTAACATTCTCGGGCAGCTGAAGCTAGTGAGTAAGCATGATAGATCTGTCCCAACCGTCCGTAGGCTTCACTGAGAACAGTTGGTGCTGTTGCCGGATCTTTTGCAGAAGCAACGAGCGCTGCTTGTGCCGCAATAATCTGCTCGCGAACGTTTTGTTCCAGGCGCGAGACATCGGGCCAATACACTATAACCAAACCATTTCGAGGCGCGTCGAGCATTCGCTCTGAAGGAGTCGTTTGTGAATGAACCGTGACGAGAATTGAGAGCGAGAGCAGTGATGAAATCCCAACAACTAGCGCAGTCAGGAAGGGGGCAGGCGATCCAAACACAAACCAAAACCAACAAGGCCCCGAGCGCGCCCCCGCAGATTCCGGGCCCTCTGCTCTAAACTCATTTCTTACAGCACCGTTACAGCCTGGAGGGCCTGGAAACTGCGGGGGCGCGCTCAGGCCCTTGTTGGTTTTGGTTTGTGTTCGGATCGCTTGCCCCCTTCCTGACTACATTTTTGAACTTGGTGTTTGATTGTTTTCACAGCTTCGCCATTTGGGGGATTTCATTGTTTGTGCAAAGGCGATGCGGTACCTTGTTTCAAGCTAACGTATCGATCGGCCACCAGGTCTTTCCACTCTTCGACAGATCCATCCGGCCAGCGAACACGAACCGTTTGTACGTGAGACGCACTGCCCAAGCCTACAATTACCCGTGGGTCGTTTGCTGAAAGATAGCTACCATCAGTTCTTGCTCTCCGTCTCAAAATATTCTTCTCGGAGACAACGATCTCGATATGGGCACCGAGCATATCTCTGCCTGACTTGCCAATGACTCTCAAACCTAACCAGTGATTTCGGTTTCCGATCTGGTTGAGATACAACCTGGCCGGGCCATTGTTGTTTGTAACGAGCACATCGATATCACCGTCATTGTCGACGTCGCCAAACGCAGCGCCACGACTAACCTCGATGAGCTGTAGTTCGGGACCAGCTTGATCGGTAACTTCAACAAAACTTCCTTTGCCTGTGTTGTGAAAAAGTTGATTCGGTTGTCCTAAAGGAAAAGGATCTTTTTTGCGCACTAGATCCGGCAAGAGTTGAACAGCACCGTTCGCAATGAATAGATCGAGCCAACCATCATTGTCATAATCAAAGAAGAGTGTGCCAAACCCTGTGAAGCGACGCCCCGGCATGCCCAATCCCGCTTCGCGTGTACGATCTTCGAAAAGTGTCTGACTCATATTCGTATAAAGGGTGTTCGTTTCGTCCATCAAGTGCGTCACGAAGATGTCGTCAGTGCCGTTACCGTCGAAGTCTCCGGCATCTACGCCCATACCTGCTTCTGCCTGTCCATTCCTATTGATAGCGGCGCCTGCCAGGAGTGCGTCGTTAGAAAATGTGCCGTTCTTTTGATTGATCCAGAGTTGATTAGGATCACCATCGTTCGCGACGTAGATGTCGGTCCAACCATCGTCATTAAAATCGGCGGTGACTATTCCCAATCCATGACCAAACTCTTTGTCGATGCCTGCCGCGACGGTTACATCTTCGAAGGTCCCATTTCCTTTGTTGTGAAAGAGGCGATTGCCGGGCGCGCGAAACACCCGAGGCGTGCAATAGTCGCGGGCCGTCGTTGCGCCGTAACAGTTTGGACTGTTAGTAACAGAAAAATCGGCATAATTCACAACCATCAAATCAAGCCAACCATCGCGGTCGTAGTCGAAGAACGTTGCACTTGTGCTCCAGCGCGGATCGTCAGTCCCACTCTCTTTGGTCACATCGACAAACTTTCCATTGCCTTTGTTCAGATACATCTGATTCGAACCGAGGTTTGTCAGGTACAGATCAGGCAAGCCATCGTTGTTGATGTCGCCGACTGCTACACCCATGCCATAGCCATTTGCCACGATCCCGCTTTGTTGGGTGACATCGGTAAACGAAAGCTGGTGATTTCGAAGATCGTTTCGGAAGAGTTTGCCCTGAGGAACCTGCGAACCACGCCACGGAAAAAGGGTGTCGCCCGGCTTGGTGTTTGGTTCGAGCACATTGCCTTGGACAAGAAAGACGTCCAGGTCACCGTCGTTGTCAAAATCGAATAGCGCTGCACCGCTACCCGTGATCTCAGGCAGATAGAATTTTCCCGTCATGCCGTTGTAGTGTTGAAATTTAAGACCCACCTCTTCTGCAACTTCTTTGAAGATTGGTGTGGAAGACCGTGAGTTTGACTCCAATCGTTGTTGAGCAACAAGGCAGAACGGTAGAAAAGAGTAGTTGATGAGGAGCACCAATATGGTGATTAGCGATTTCGTCGTCATTGACTCGATCGATCCGCTTGAGGTGTCCAACGAACCAAAGTTCGTCGGACATCAAAACTCACTGCGCCACCGGTCGCAGCCACCCCACCTCGCGATCGTGTTCTTCCTCCAATCGTCGCAACCGCGCGGTCATAACACTGGCACGTCCAAGATATCCCTCAATGTACTTGGGATTCTCGCGTCTCACGACTGGAAGACGCCCGATGTCATTGCGAACCATTCGCGCTACAGCGTCGTGAAGAATCTCGTCAGCAAAGGTCACCAGAACGTTTGGAGTGCCCGCTTCCAAAACGGTCGCCGTCTCTGGCAATTGCTCAAGGGCTCTTACCAAATCACCTCGAGTGATGATCCCGGCGAGTTCTCCTCGTTCATCGACAATCAATGTTCCTTGCCGGCGCGTAAGTAGTGGATCATATTTCGCAATCCGATCAGACAATTCATTAGCTTTCATTGTGCTGGGGATGGTGGGAGGATGGCGATCCATAACCTCACCGACTCTTAGAACTGCTAAAGGATCGACACTGTATTCGCGAGTTACATGAAAGCCTCGACGGGCGACTTTCTCCGTCAGAATCGATCGTCGGAGCATCAATACGGTAACCGCGTGTGCGGCAATTGACGAGACGAGCAGACCGGGCAAGATATTCAAGTCGTGTGTTAGTTCCAATGAAAAGATCATTGCCGTCAAGGGCGAACGCATCGTGCCGGCCATCATTGCAGTCATACCGATCAGTGCCCAGAGTCCAGTGTCACCAATTGGGATCCACCTGGCTTCGATTGCTCCCAGAGCACCACCCATCATCAGAAGCGGTGCCAACACGCCGCCTGAAGTACCTGAACCGAGAGAGAGCGACCAAACTAGCGACTTGCCGATGAGCAGACCGATCAAAAGCGCACCGACTATTTCGCCTTTCAACAACGAATGAATTGTGTCGTAGCCGACGCCAAGAATGCGCGGATCCAGCCAGCCGCCAATTCCAACGAACAAACCACCTATCGCAGGCCACCACATCCAGTGAATAGGCAATCTTGCAAATAGATCTTCGAATGCATAGACCAGGGTAGTGAGTAGTCCTGATGCGAGGCCGGCCGAAATTCCAACTGCAAAGGCGATCGCAAGTCCTTCGGCATTAAGTGAAGCATGTTCCTTGATCGCAAAGATTGCTCCTGCACCGAGCAAAGGAACGCGCAAAATCGCGGCGACAGCTGAAGCAATAGCAACTGGTATGAAAGAACGAGGTCGCCATTCGAAAAGCAACAGTTCGACGGCAAGTAAGACGGCTGCTACAGGTGCATTGAAGATCGCCGACATGCCTGCGGCCGCACCGGCGACCAGGAGCGTCTTACGCTCCGCTGACGACAGGTGAAACATCTGTGCGAAGAGCGATCCCACCGCGCCACCAGTCATGATGATTGGACCTTCAGCCCCAAATGGTCCACCGGTGCCGATGGAGATCGCCGACGACAAAGGCTTCAAGATCGCGACCTTTGGTTCCATTCGACTGCGGCCAAAAAGGATTGCTTCAAGAGCTTCTGGAATACCGTGACCACGAATCTTTTCCGATCCAAAGTAGGCCAGCAAACCAATTATCAATCCCCCAACCACTGGCGCGAGGATTACCCACTTACCCAGATGATTATTGGCGGGTGAAGTCAACTCGGCAGAGAATCGCTGGTAGAAGGTGATGTTGGTGAAGAAGCCAATTAACCAGACAAGTACCTTGGCAACTATCGCGCTAAGGGCACCGATAACGACGGCCATCGATGAAAGCAGCAAAATCCTTCGGTCGCGAGTGAAGTCAGCCAACTGATCTTCCACTCGCTGCGCAGTATGAGACATAGTTCCCCCCTGAATAATTAAGAAGTAGAGAATGTAAATCGTGGAGGGAGCTATAGTACCAAATCGAGGAATGAGTTTCAGGTACGCAATATGAATAGGCAAAATAAAGCCCAACCAGCATTTCCGCTCGCGTGTGACATGTCAGCAATTCCGCTGAGTGAACGACAAGCACATCTTGAGGTCAGCAGAGATCTCTTTTCGCACATTCAGCAGATCCAAGAGCTGTCTGAGGGCTATGAGTTTCGGCTTGATTGTGACGAAAACGTATTGGTGAAGGCCGCTAAATTTATTTCACTCGAGAAACTTTGTTGTCCGTTTCTGGCGTTTGGTTTGAAGGTACAGGCTGAAGGCGGACCTGTTTGGTTGAGTTTGACCGGTCGTGAAGGCGTGAAGGCGTTTATTCGTGAAGAGGTTAATGGATTGCTGGGTGTTGCGATTAAGTGGGAACGGGGTCGCTGACAAAATGTCCGACGAACTTTAGTTTGTGGCGCGTCAAGAGCTGCCATCCGTCGCGAAACTTCACTGACTCTTTGGTGAGATTCCAAGCGCAGTTCACTGGGAGCTTTTTGGCGGATTTAGTTGACCGAGAGGATCAAAATCCAGAAAGAGTTTTTTCTTCCATTCCTCCAGTAACTCAGCAGGCTGCTTTTGTGGAAATTGGGAGTTTAATGGGGAGGAGAAGCTGATCGACTGAATTTCCAGAGTATTCGGTAAGGAAAGAGATACGCTGCGAAGGTTTTGACCTGTGGCATCGACTATTTGCGGTACGGAGAAAGCGACAAATGGCTGACCATCTTTGTATTCCCAAACTTTATCTTTAATGGAAAACAAGTGGATCCAATTATCAGATAAGGCGACAAGCGTTTTCCCGTCCCCACTTATTCTCAGACTGCGAAACCTGGTGGTCAATTTTTTGGTGAATAGTGAGTTGCCAGTTGCCGAGTCCCACATCTGGAGAACTCCATCAATCGTGCTAGTAAAGACACGGCTGCCATCAGCATTAGTCGTAAAGGCGGAGATGTTAGCGGCTGGGGTTATTACGATGGAACTTCCCTTTATCACATCCAAGACCTCTAGCTTATTCATAAGGATGCCAAAAATCTTTGCGTTACCGGCGAAAACTGATGGTGCAAATTTCAGTCCCTCATCAAACGACTTTATTACAGTGCCGGTTGTTAAGTCGACTAGTTTCATCGAACGACCAATTTTCTCATCGGAGTCAAGCGCGGCGAGATAATTGTTATCGGCACTAAAAAGAAGTGGGTAAATGAACTTGCTCTCAAATGTTATTTTTGACTCGGTCGGTTTTGTGCTGAGTTGTCTCCACAAACTTAAAACGCCAGATTCAGATATAGCGAGATTATCATCATTCGGACTGAACCTATAAAGAACTGCATCACGGGGGCTACCATTAAGTATTCTTCGGTTATTCTTAACGTCCCAGACCACGAACTGACTACCATTTGTTATAACAGCCCACTTGCCATGAGGGCTTAGAGCAAATCGGTTGGACAGGTTCGAAGGTCCCCGCTTGTTTCCAGATTGAGTTGGTGGGCCAAAGACATCAGGCTTATCGAGAGATAGAGGCGAACCAATCTGACTTGATTTTTCGGGGTCCCAGAAAGTAACCATCTGCTTGTCGTTCAAGGTCGCGACTACCTGACCGTCAGCACTACTAACCCACTGAAGGAATTTCGATGCGTCCTTGATAAGCTTCTTGTCATTTTCTGAGTAGGTAAGACCCCAAAGGTGAGCCATACCGCCACTACCAAGAGTCAACACGCTAGAACCGTCCGGATTCAGGCGAAAGGTTTCTATATTATCGAGTGAAGTGATTCGAGATCCGATCAGTTGACCGTCCGCGCTATCCCAAAACGTGATAGTGAGTGCCTTTCTGTTTTCCGCCAAGAGCAAAAAATCAGCCACTGCGACTGTTTTGTTATCATTACAAAAACCGTATTCAGCCCAGCGGGTTACTGACTCAGCTAGAGATCTCCCTGTTTGCTTCATTGAATCAGTATCCCAGATCTGAATTTCTCGCTGCTGAGTTAAGAACGAACTGTACTGATCATACTCAAATGTATTGAAGACTCCGGGGGTAGCAGCAAGAAATTTCGAACCATCCGGGCTGAAACTTGGTCCGGCAAGAGGCATCAATTTAGCATTCGGACTCTGCCAAACTCCGCTTTCTAGGTCGAGAACTCTTATTGTGTTGTTGGTTAAGAAAAGCAAAACCATTGGCTTCTTCGGATTGAAAGCAATTTTTGAAACAAACGCTACTTGATGGCCAAAGGGTTTGAATTTTTCATTCTCCAGCTTATAAATTTGCACCGTACCCCGATCATCGGTTGTAGCAAAGTGTCTGGCATCCGGTGAGAAGACAATCGAGTTTGAATTCGAATAATTCTGACCAGGTGAGGATACAATCGAGGGTAAAGCTGAATAATTCTGACCGTAAGCTGAGTTTGGTGGATGACGGGGACCTTGGTGCTCGGATCCCTCCCAGACTTTGGCTCCAGTGTCGACACTCCAAATTCTGAACCCTTGACGATTGATACCGCCGACGAGGTTTTGTGCAGCGCTGGAGATTTGTAGGGCATAACTCGCTGATTGATCCGACGATGACGATGAGCTCGAATTTCGCAACTTTGAACCGGTGGCCTGATCGGATGATGACGATGAGCTCGAATTTTGCAACTTTGAACCTGTGGCCGTGCTAGCCGGGTTCGAGCCGTCGAGCATTAGCGGCTCAGATTTACTCAGTTCTTGGGATCGAATGTCCCAACGGAGGACTCGCAGGTCGGACCCAAGACTTAACAACGCCTTCCCGTCGGCGCTCAGCATTGGAGTATTACCGGGAGTGCTTGACTCAGGGTCGAGCCTCTCCGTCGCGATCAGTCCCTGATATCCATTCGTAGTTAAATAAGGGCTAATTTGTCTCGAGATTTCCTCTTGTTGTTCGGAGGTACCCTCCGCGCCCGCCCTTAACCACGAAAGGAACGCTTCCTGGCTGTTTTCTTGTTCCTCGGCAAATTTGGCTCGTCGTTGCCAGGCTGCAGACCATAAGCGTTTCGCTGTCGTGCCGTAACCCCAAATCTTTGTTAGCTCAGTGTAGGCGTTTTGGGCGCCTCCAAAGCTCTTGGTGTCCTGGAGATTCGCATTCTTCAGTGTCGTTTCATATTGCTTTGGCTCCCATAAGTATTTATTGAATCCCCAGATCAAAACCGCTATGAACGTAAATGTGGCAAGGAGCACCGATGCGACTCTAAGTGCTCGTTGAAAGCTGGTCCTTCTCTCGCGCTGGTAAGAGCGTTTCCACTCGTCGATAATGGGACCGTACATATCGTGGTACAGCTCAAACCAAAGCGAGTGGTCTGGTCCATTAGTTTGTCGAAGTATTCGTGATTCAGGTCGGCTTAGTTTTAACAGTACATCCTTAAGAACTTTCTCTTCGACCCCCATATGCTCGGCCAGACTGGATAGTTCATAGGCCATTTTCGCGCCCCTTTTGGTTACCAGAAAATCGAAAGCATCGGCCAGCAGAGCGCGTTCTCGATTGCTTAGATTTGCAAGCTTTTCTCGGCAGAATAATCTGAGCATCCGCCAGGCATCACCTGACTGATAATTGGTTAGAAATCTTTCTTTGCTATTTCCATTTTGATCGTCAGTGCGCTCGCCGTCGGTGCTCGGAAACTGTTTGTTCCATAGTCGCTGACAAGCTATCTGGAGATAAGGCGGCGCGACAATATCCCTTTCGAACGAGTCCTCATGTAGGTGAGCATCGCCGTCAATAAGCCTTCCTTTATCGGCTTGAGTTAGTTCGCCGACTAGAATCTCAAGCTTTGAGGCGTCGACTGGTCTTTCCACTAAACTACATGTGCGCTCGATTATTTCCTGAGCTTCCTGTTTGTTGGGGCATTTGAGCCGGTAGTAGTTACCAAACAAATCAGGAATCTTGTTATCGAAGATGCTCAACTCCCCAAGGAATTCCTCGCGCATGGAAAACATTACGCGTGCATTGCACTCGTTAAAGTTGATGAGCTCGGATAGCTCTTCGATAAACTTAGCGAAGTATTTCTCATTAGCATGGTGTTGGAATACCTCTTCGAACTGGTCCAGGATAATCAGGCAACGATTCTTCGGCGTAGTGAATTCGGCCTTTGACTTAATGAACCCGCTAAGTTGGTTAATAAGACTATTCTGCGGACCAGGGGGTTCCAGGGACCCGTCGGCTCGTTCGGGTGGAGCACTTGCTGACAAAGACTCTTTGAGGTTTTGGAGCGGCTCTCCCACCGTCCATTGATTGTGATAAACAATGTAGTACTGTTCGTTCAGTTCCGGGATGATCTTGGCGTTAATAAATGAGGTTTTGCCCACTCCCGAAGCCGCAAAAAGCAACGTCGTGCGACCGGAAAAAACCCGATCTTTCATAAGAAAAAGATCTTTGTCGCGACCGTAAAACTTTTTTCGGTCCTTCAGTTCATACGGCTTTAGACCGAGGAACGGGTTTTCATCAGGCGATGACATCGGTTTTTTCTGGGGTATCGGTCAATTCGGGAAGAGACGAAAGGACCTCGTCGACAAGTTTTGCCAAGCGTTCATTGCGTTTCAACTCTGTGAGTTTATGCACAAGACTTTTGACATATCGGTTCAGATCCGTCTTCAAGATAGTGACGCTGTTCCTTTGGAAGAACAGTCGTTCGTATTCACCGAGATAAGAAGTCACTGCGTAATCCTGATCGCCAAAGTCCTCTCCCCGCTTTCTCCTTATCGTTTCGAAGACACTTCGTACGTTCCAATCAGACAAACTGTAACCCAGGAAAAGGAAAGGTTTGTCCTGCATGAGAGTGTTGACGTACGAGGGTAAGGTTCCGTGACTCGAATTCATTTGTGAGATGTAATTGACGTAATCATTATCGGAGATAACCAGGCCGTCATCTTTTTCAGTAAGTTTAGGATTCAGACATCCATGCATCTTGCAAACGATCACCATATTCTTGGGCTTCTTTAGGTAAAGTTTGTCAGGATACTCCTTACCCGAGTTTCTTTGTGTGAGGTCTGCAGCTCCCGGAATGCTATCCGAAAAACGAACGAGCACTTTTTGATCGCTCTTTCTGGTCGTCAATACTACGTAATCAACTTTCGCCTGATCGAGTGCGTCCTCCATCAAACAATCATAGTTGGTAGTTAGAATCAGGTAGTCTTGCCAAACATTGGCCTGCGCAAAATATCGTTTAGCTGCTGCGGCCAAAAGTTTGTGCGTCAATGTAGGTTTATTTTTACCAGAAATGATCAGCTGAAGGTTTGTCCACAACGCAAGCCGTCCATTCTTGTTTTCGTAATAGCTGGTAATACTGGTAAGTGGATCAGGGGGATCCGCTATTTTAGTGATGTGGGCGAGGAGCTTCAGCATTTTGACTTGCTCATCCTCAGTGGCTTTAAGAAAACCTTCCGGAAACAAATGCTTTAAACCATCGACGACTTGCTTGAAAGCACTGTAGGTCGAAAGATTTGAAAAAAGACGTGCGAGTTGTCGAGCAGTAGGCGGAGAGCTGTCGCTCTGGAGGTGATCCAACAATAAGTCGTCATTGAAATTGTTGATGTCCTGCTCTTCAGAGTTCAGGCACACCGCCAAGAAAATTGCCATGCGCATAAACAGCTTTGCGCTTTGGCCCTCAATAGCAAGCATCGCACAAGCCTGCTCGACCTGAGTTTCCTCAGGAGTTTTCTCTGTCCGGGCTGTTGCGGTTATGTTACGGGCTGAAATTGAAACTCCGGCCCCAAGGAAAGGGATGATTTGCTGATCTTGAGTTTTGTCTTGCAACCATGCAGGGAGGTTGAAAAGTTTATCCAACTGTTCTCGGTAGGGAATCTCTGGTTGTTCCCAAATATTGAACATTGCCATATGGAAACTCCTCGGGAGGAAGTGTGCCCTTGCAGGCGACGGTCATCGGCTCTTTATCCTGAAAGTGGGAACAGTCGATGATTTGGAGATTAAGCCATGCGGTTAACTTGATAATCCTTCGGGTGCGAGGAAGGTGCTTACAACCAATTCGAATTAAGAGGTGCAGCGGTTAGTACGAGCCTCACGATCGAAACTCACGCGATGAGAAGCTTACCTTCGTTGAGTACGGTGACACTTTACCTTATAGGCCGGGTATTGTGAAGATCATTAAGCCGCTTCAGGCTCGTTGTATATCCCCTTTGATCGGCAGCAAGGCAAGAAAAGTCGGGCCTGAAATCATTGACAGTCACTTTCACCAACCATATAGTTACACCCAGCAAGCGCATTTACTTCACTCCTTTTCAGAGGTCCCCGATGACTCGTCTCACCAATTTACCGAGAGTTGGTTTCTCACTGGCTTCGTTCATGCCGAAAGCTTTGTCGAAGTTGAGTAGGAGTGTGCCCAAGGCGATCACTTTTGTTGGCTTGGTGTCGATTTTGTTGGCCAGCATTTCATTCGCAGGTGTCTTCGGACAGCAAGTGAAAATAGGCCGAACCGCTATCCCGGCTCAGCTTGTCGCACATGGTTCGAAGCTGCAAGATCTCCGATTCTTGAAAATGGTGACAAACCAATCATTGAAGTTGGTGACCTCCAGTTTGATTTTCGGCATCCCGCTTCAGCAACCGAGTCCATCATGGATCACTTCGGCACTTCAGCAAGGCTGTCAAAGGCGCTGTTTGGATCCGCACCCTGGAGAATTTCGCTGGTGGAATGGTCAGCAAAATGGTTGCTGGATTCAGGTCTGGAGAAGCTGGCCTGACGGATGTCAACACTATCAGTGGTTCAACTCCTGCAACGGATATTGGGATTCCTACCCTAATGGTGCACCACGCGTGTACTGGACTTGTTGCGTGCACTGAAGTTAAGCAAGTTCGAAGACAGAATTAAGCCCCGCACGGTAACTAAACTCAGTTCTATTTAACCTCACTCGCAATCGGCAATCACTTAATCCTGTAACCCCGAATCTCGTTATTGAATATCCATCCTACGACCGCGCCGACGCGAATATCTTCGTGCGAATAAATCTCTCGTTTAATGCCTGCTGAACCACGTTCATCGAGCATGTGCGGGCGCAGTGCCATTCGCGTGAAGCGATCGCGCCATCGCTCAAAGTTTTGAGGTCTCAGATCGACCCAACCCTTCGCTGCCCATTCATCAATCGCTTCTTTCGTAACCTTCACTCTATTAACGCCCGGTATTTCCGGTATGCGAATCAAAGGGCCACGAAGCAACGATCGTCCATCGGGTAGCAGAATTGGTAAACCAACGGTGTTGATGCTGTGTCGCAGTTTGTCGTCACGCTCGACCAGTGAATTGATCTCAGCAGCTAACGTTTGCGGTGATTGTTCGAGTACCGATGCTAACGTTCCGTATCGCACCTTCAACAGATGCGCTTCCCAGAGGAGCTTGCCCAGTTCCGGAGGACCAAGCAACCCAAGCGCAACTGATGGTGAGTCGCCGCTGCTTGCATGACGACGCTCAAGACTTTCTGCTTCTTCCAATGCCATGTGCCGCAGGTTGCCTGCTCGATAGGTTGGATTCATCACCGTACTATCGACTGCGGCGATCACATCGTATCCGGTATTGCTTCCTTTGATTTCCAGGACTGCCTGTCTGGCGATCTCTTCAGGGGTGATGAATTCCATTTGTCCCATGTGTGTGATCGTCTCGAATTCGCCTTTGGTGAAAAGTCCGTTTTCTCCGGTGTCAACGACGACCATTGTCATTGGTTCCAGCCGTTCGTACGTCTCTTCTGGATCACGCAACACCAGCGTCTCGTCAAGCGATTCCTTATGACTGGCGAAAAGATGTAACGGTTCGCCCCTCTTCTTTCGATCGCTGATGACGCGGCGGTCAATGTTGTTGTAGCCGACCATCGCAGCCGGTTTTAACTCTTTGACGATTGGCCCACCAGGTGTTCGCGCCATCAGAAACATCAAGCCAGTGTGTGCAAAACCGATCGCTGTTTTAGTCATCAACCGTGCGGAAGGTTTATCTTCCGAATGTGTATAGGGAATGTTGAGGCCCATGCCGCCAGTTCCTGTGGTTCCAATCTTCAAATAGAGACGTGTACCAGCTTCGGTCATGGCGCGCTGAATTATGAGTACGTGCCGAATAAGCTGAGGGATAGATTGCGAGATGATCAAAGCTTCCAGATCTCGGGCTGCATGTTCGGTGTGAGTTGCGGGATCATTTCGAAGAGCATCGAAGCTCGCCTTCGCAATTTCGGAAGCAGTGTAAACATCCTGATAGCTGATCGCCGTTGCGGTGTTAATGCTGTCCACAACAACGTCGGGTTTGTGTTCCAGGATTAGCTGCGCAAGCTGTGAGCGTTGATAAGCTCCGTCGAAGTCATGGAAGACATCATCAAACAGGGCGGCCCGCGATAGGGGTGATTCCATCAGCTGTGCTCGGCTCAAGCGTTGAGCTTCTTCGCCCGTGTTCCACTGTGCACGAAGAAACACATCGCCGCCAAAACCCACAAACTCGACCTCGGGAAATTGAGAGCGGCCATGGTCGATGATCTCCTGCACTTCGCTCAATTCGCGCGAGCAGACGATCATTGCTCGAGGACTTAGTTCACGACAGATGCGATGAACGACCTGGGCACCAATCATCCCACCACCGCCGAGTATTAAATAAGATTCGCCGCGATTGATTGTCATAGTTGCTGTGGTTAAGTGTGACTTAAGACGTCATAGATGTACAAACGGGTGAGGCCAATTTCTCAACTACAACGAATTCAAATCGACTTCTGGACACCACCAGGCTTTAGCCGGTGGAGGTTCAACTTTGCAGCCAACGCGAATCACGTAGGACCCTTGTTCTGTAGCTGAGAAATTGAAATACCACCGGCTAAAGCCAGGTGGTGTCCAGCAGTCTTTTTGCGTTCCGATGTAGCTGAGAAATTGAAGGACCACCGGCTAAAGCCTGGTGGTGTCCAGAGGTCTGTTTGCGTTCCGATGTAGCTGAGAAATTGAAGGACCACCGGCTAAAGCCAGGTGGTGTCCAGAAGTCTTTTTGCGTTTCGTTGTAGCTAAAAAATTGAAATACCACCGGCTAAAGCCAGGTGGTGTCTAAGAACTCTGATGATAGCCACATACCGGCGCTGTTGGTTCTAACGTCGGCAAAGCTCCTCGCCGGACGCATCATTAACTCGCCGAGGAGGCTCCTTGTGAAACATCTAATTCTTCGATTGCTTCTTGCGCTGCTCACATTCTCAGCGGGATTGGGATTTGATCGACTCCTGACTTCGAGACCCATCCAACTCGAGAGAGCGACGCCAAACGTATCAAGCGAACCGATCGCTGCTGAGGCTGTAATAGCGGCGTCGATGCCTGTTATCCCACCGAAGCCGACACTGATTTTTGACTACGATCCGGAAAAATTCTGGCCGCTCGCGCACTATGCGTTCACTGGCAAGCGTCCAAAAGGACTTGCGCGGGATGACTCATTCTTCATCAAAATATGGCATTGGGACGAATCATCGCACGACTACGTCTGGTTTTCAGTTTTCGATGAGAGAGGGAACACTGATTTGTTTGCATCTTTTGCATTAGTGACTGAGCGGCAGTTGTTCTTTGTAACGCAATCTACGGATGAAGGATTCGTCTATAGATTCGATGGTGAGTTTCTGCGACGTGGCGTGATCTTTGATTCAGCGGAGGGCGAAATAGTTCTTAAAGGGACCTTAACCAAGTCTAGGAACGATCGCACTGTTACTGAATGGCCGGTGAGTTTTAAGGTTATACACCAGGGGTGTTGATCATGTCCTTCCTCGGCGCCCCCGTTGATCAGAAGCCCTCTGACCGGACACACGAAAGCTCTTCAGTCGGAGCGCGTCCGTCCTCGGCCGCCCCCGTTAAATAGAACCCATTCATTCTTACCGGGCTCGAACCGTGCAGCGTACGGCCCAACTCACGACCCTTCGATATCAGGGACCAAGCGCGACTTACTGATGGGTTCTTTTTAACGGGGGCGGCCGAGGACGGACGCGCTCCGACAGAAGAGCTTTCGGTAGCAGGCGGGGGTTAACCACCCTTCCTAACTTGCTCTTCTCGACGCGGCTTGTTTAGCCCTTTAGGTTTTCAATCTCATCAGTCAAACCCAACAGCTCCCACCGCAGTAAAGCGATCGGCACGTTTCCGTTCTTCCAAACGTAATCATGAAATGCGCGCAAGTTGAATTTTTCACCCTGGATTCTCCGCGCATCAGCGAGAAACGAGATGATCTGCAACTTGCCAATCTGATAAGTGATCGCCTGGCCTGGTGAAGAGGCGAAGAAGGTGGCTTCCTGCCATGCCGTTGCCGAATCTAAATCAGCAACGTTCTGCAAATAAGCCGCGGCATCGTCGATACTAAACAGCCCAAGCGCGAGCTTTACGTCCACCTCTACTCGCACAGCCCGCAGCTTCATAAACGAGTAAAGCACCTCACGTGTATGTGCACTATCGTCGAAAAGACCAAATTGCATCATCAACTCTTCAGCATAAAAACCAATCCCTTCGTTGGCCCCCGAATCGTAGTAATACCGACGAATCGGGTTTTCATGGGCCCACGAGAGGACGAGCTGTAGATAGTGACCGGGAACACCTTCGTGAACGATCAGTGGACGCGGATCTCTCGCAATTGATAGTGAGAAGTAGTCGAGATCAGGAGAGGGAACTTTGATGTAGCTGATTCCGTCTTCGTGGAGTCTGCCAGGTCCTGTTAAGTCGTCTGTCACACCCATAAACGAAAGCGGCGCGATATACGATGGAAGCGGGAGGTTATGGTAGTGCTTGACCCAATCAGGAACCGTCAGAATATTTTTTGTGTCCAGGAATCTTCTGATGTCATTTTCCAACTCAGCTTCACGTTCAATCTGCGTAGCCTGATTTGCGAATACCGGTGGTATTGGCAGTCCGGCATTTCTTGTCCGCTCAAAGAATTCAAAAGCCACCGAACGTTCCCACTCCTGTTTACTCATGACAAGCAATTGCTCCGGGCTAAACGGCATCAATGCGACGTGGTTGAGGAAATAGCAGTAATTGTCTCTGCCCACGGCAGTGTTGACGGCCATGTTCGGGAGTGCTGCTTCAACCCATTTGCGAAACGACTCCAATGCCAGGATGGCTTCATCAGTCACCAGTTTTAGTTCACTCGTTTGCCCCGGATCAAAGAATGGTTCAAGTTCCGTTGCAACTGCCGAAAGGCACTCTCTTACGTTGGCGAGTTTTTCAATTGCTGTCATCGCGAAGGGTTGGATGGCATCGTGAAGGTTCTGTTTACCAGCTTCGATCGTCTCCGGAATATTTCGGAGTCGGGTGATGATCTCTTTGCACCGCAGAGGATCAAAGGGGGTGGGTTTCAGTAATGGCAGAAAGATTGCCCCGAGTGTTTGATGAACGTAGAAATCTGGATTCACTTCATGGCTGCGAGTGACATTGAGTTCCCAATGCACGCGCGCCAAAGCCGAAGCAATTAGTCGATAGTCAACTTGTTGACTGACAGGCCATGCGGAAGGATCGATAGCCTTGACTTCATCTTCGAAGCCAGACAGATCTTCTAGTCGTTTTGCGATCGCGGTCGCTGACCAATCTGGAGACCAACCGGTCGGACGTTCCATCCGCGGGATGTCGTCGTAAGAGATCGGCATGTGTTCTGCACGCCACGTCCAGAACTTCTGTGACAGTGTTTGAAGTGCTGCGTATTTATTTGAGGGTGCAACAGTAGGGTCCATTCAACTTCTCGCTTTCAGTTCTTCTCTGCGCCTCCTTTGCGTGCTCTGCGTCTCTGCGGTGAGGAGTGGGGAAGCTCTATCTTTCAACCGCAGAGACGCAGAGCACGCGCAGAGATTCTATTCTCGTGCAGCGATCCGAAATACCTCGCTATACATTCTCACGAACTTTGCCCTATGATAACGCCATTCCGCATCTGCGTTTTAGCAGTGCCAACGCTCTCAAGGCGTCCTTGTCATAACACAGCGTGCCCAGAACTTTCGGTTTACCAAAAAACTCCATTGGCTCTTATAGGAAACGAACATGATCGGTCAACGGCTTTCTAATCGCTACGACATAAAGTCGGAGCTGGGTCGCGGTGGTATGGGCGTTGTTTATCGCGCCTCAGATCCACTTCTCAATCGCGACGTCGCCATAAAGCTTATCCCGCCAACCCTTCTCAATCCTGACACTGAACAACGATTCCAACGTGAAGCACAACTCGTCGCGCAAATGGATCACCCTGCAGTTGTGCCGATCTACGATTTTGGCAAACACGAAGGTTCGCTCTTTTTCGTGATGCCGGTTGTTGAGGGAACTAATCTGCGTTGGTTTCAACGTGATGGAGCGTTAACGCTTGGCGAAGTGATTGATATTGGGATCCAGGTTGCCGAAGCACTCGAATACAGTCACTCGCGCAATGTCACCCACCGAGACATCAAACCAGAAAACATCATGGTGGTACGCGAAGATGGTGGTCGTTTGCGAGTTCGAATAATGGACTTCGGTCTTGCTCGTGGCGCCGCTGAGAGTCGTGTAACGAAAACCGGGACGATCGCGGGCACTCTTTCGTACATGAGTCCAGAACAGGTTTCCGCGAGTGGCATCGACCAGCGCACGGATATCTATTCACTCGGCACAGTCCTTTACGAAGCTCTTACTGGAGAACCACCATTTTCAGGAGAGCTGCAGTCAGTTCTGTACCGGATCGTTCACGAAATCCCGCAACCACCGAGAACGATGGGCGCGGACATCAGTGAAGAACTTGAGTCGATCATACTTACATGCATTGCCAAAGAACCCTCCAAGCGCCCACAACGCGCAAGTGAAGTAGTCGAGTCGTTGAAACGCTCGCAAACGAGAATTCATCAAAGCGATCTCAGCAAGTCGGTCGTGATGACCAAGACGATGATGATGCCGCGCGTCGCCCTCTCCCCATTCATCGGTCGCGACAAGGAGCAGGCAGAGTTACAAAAACGTCTGAACGTTGCGATCAGCGGCGAATGCCAGTTCGTAGTAGTGTCGGGCGAACCTGGTGTGGGAAAGACGCGACTGCTTGACGAGATCGAAAATCTTGCGAGGGCACGAAAGTTACTGGTCTTGCACGGGCGCACGATCGAACAAGACGGCGCCTTCCCGTATCAGGGGTTTTGCGAAGCGATTCAGGAGTATTTCCGACTAAAAGATACGGTGAGTTCTCCTCAGAACCGGCTCGATCTTTCAGACGTCGCGCCGGATCTTATTTCGCTATTCCCGATGCTCACCGAGATCAGTGAAATTCGTGGGGCCGCTACCGGTGATTCAAAGATCTCTCAGCTGAGTGGATCGCAGGGTCCCGAAAACAGAACTCAAATCTTCGAACTACTTGCGCGCACGATTACCCGACTTGCTGCGGGCAAGCCTTTGATTTTGTTTCTCGAGGATCTGCACGCCGCGGAAATCTCGATCGAGGCGCTTCAGTACATCGTGCGACGGCTGGGTCCAACTCCGACATTGATTGTTGGTACATACCGATCGAGCGAAGTTGATAGTAAGAACCATCCGCTGATTCGAATGCTGGATACTTTCCGAGGCGACCGACGCTTTTCAGCAATTGCACTAGGTCCTTTCTCCGAAGCTGAACACCGGTTGTTTCTGGAAACATTAATTGGCGGTCCGAAGCTTGCCGATAATCTGGTTGAGAAACTCTACGAAGCCACGGAGGGGAATCCTTTCTTTACCAAGGAACTGGTCCGTTCGCTGCTTGACTCAGGGGGCATCGCGAAAGATCAAACGGGTGCGTGGAGTCTCGGCGCGAGCACAGATCTTTCCGCGGGCGAGTTGCCGGCAACAATTCAGCAAGCCGTTGAAAAACGAATAGAACGTCTACCGGAAGAGTTGCGCGAGATTCTCTCGCTCGCATCCGTCGTTGGCAAGTCATTCGACGTTCGAGATCTCGAGGCCCTCGCGGGCGACAAAGACGTCGAGGACGAAATCGACAAGTTGGTAGAAGAAGGACTGCTTGAAGAAGAGCGCGAATCTCGCGGCGATCGACTGACATTCGCGAGCGGTGTAGTTCGCGACGTCTTGTATGGAGCTATTACCCGCCGTAAGCGCAGATCGCTGCATCGCAAGTACGCTGAAGAAATTGAGAAGCGGCATCGTGGCAGACTTGAACGTGTTTATCCGCAACTTGTCCATCACTTTTCGCAAGGTGACGTTCCCGACAAGACGGTTGAATACGGATTACGCATGTCAAAAACTGCGCTGGATGCGTTCAGCCCCGAAGAATCGGCACGCGCCGCGAAGACTGTGCTCGAGTTTCTTGATGACGAGTGGGAAGGTGATCCGCAGCTTGTAGGAGAAGCACGTTTGTTATTGGCCCATGCTTATCGAATGGCAGGGGAAATCGATTCAGCACTAAAAGAATCGGAAGCTGCGGGTCGAGTCTTCGAAAAGGAAGATCAAAAGACAAAGGCTGTTTCAGCTTTGATGTTTGCAACCGAGACTGCCTGGCAAGCGCGGAAAGTCTTGGAGACTACACGTCTGGTTCATCAGGCGGCAGAGGCAGCTCGCGCTGCGGGCGATAATGAAAGTCTCCGACACATGTTGACGCTGGCCGCGACGCTCGCAAATCTCCGCGGCGAGTACGAGCAGGCTAATCAATATTTGGAGGAAGCCGCTACCGTTCTGCCGGTCGCGAAGGAAACTGAGTCTGAAAAGGAAATTCCGAATGGTGGAAGACTGGTTGTTGCGATGGCTAATCCGCTCGGCGAGGTCGATCCAGTGAACATGGAATTGATCGAAGAGCAGGAAATTCTGGCAAATGTGTTTGAGACTCTGCTGGCGACCGATCTGGAAGGGAACTTAATTCCATCACTTTGCGAGAAGTGGGAAGTATCAGAAGGAGGAGCCGCCGTCGCTTTCACTCTACGGGAGAACGTTTGTTTTCAGAGTGGTGAACCCATGAGTGCTCAATCCGTAAAGAATTCATTTGAACGGAGCATTCGCATTGCTCGTGAACTGCCGCCCGGACTGGCGGCAATTCGCGGTGCTTCTGAGTTCGCGAAGAGTAACGATGGGCAACTGTCTTCGATTGGCGTCAAGTCAAATTACAGGCTTGAAATTCAACTGTCAGAACCGCTCCCGATTTATCCCGCACTGCTCACCGACTTCAAATCCGGCATTACTTTGCCCGGGACTGATGGAGCTTTTCCAATTGGCACTGGCCCGTTTCGGATCGTCTCGTATAGACCAGATAACATCGTCATTCAACGAAACGAAAAGTACTGGAAGGGAACTCCTGCGCATGTGGACGAAGTCGAATTTCGTGCGGGCTTGACTGCTTCCGAGATCTCTTCGGGTTTACGTTCAGGCGACATCGATCTGGCTCGAGACTTATCGCCACATGATCTCGAAGAATTTCTGCGCGACCCGAGACTTCGTAGCGGATTTGTTGAGTCGCCACGCAAGAATACCTACTTCGTTCTCTTTAACTGTACGGAAGCTTCAATCGCGAGCAACACCGAATTACGGCGTGCACTCTCGAGTGTAGTGAGAACTCACGATCTTGTTTGGCAAACGTTGGGACGCTTCGCCCAGCCGGCTGTTTGTTTGATTCCACCAGGGATGCTTGGTTACGACCCAGGTCGCCGACGTGAGACCAACACTCGCGACGAAGCTTTGGCCATGCTTCGGTCGGCCGGCATCGATGGACCGATAACTCTGCGAGCCGCCATACATCCGTTGTTACTAGATCGCTACAAAGCATTAACCACCAGTTTACTTTCAATTTGGGAGGAACTAGGGACTAAAGTTGAAGTTGCCACGCCGACCATGGCTTCGTATCTCGAAGCGTTCCAAAACAGTCAGGGCATAGATTTGTTCATCGGTCGTTGGAATGTTGATTACGACGATCCTGACGACTTTACGTATGGATTGTTCCACTCGCGAGTGGGTACGTATCGCTCATACATCTCATCGTCTGATGGTGATCAGATTTTGGAAGAAGCACGTACAGAGAGTCGTCCCGGGGTTCGCTCATCACTCTATCGCAAGTATGAGAACTACCTGCAGGAAACTGGAATGTTGTTGCCGTTGTTTCATGACGTTGACTATCGGCTGGGAAATGCAAAGGTCGCAGGATTAAAGCTTCGGGGAAGCGCGCCTTACTTGAACTATGCGGAGATGGGCAAGCTCGAATCCGGAGCGAAGACAAGCGACAGCGTCCGAGCGGGTGGAGGCATTCTTCAGGTTCCGATAACCGGAACTCTGTTCAAGCTCGATCCATCTTTGGCCGGAACCGTCGAAGACGCTGAAGTATTACCAAGCATTTTTGAAACACTCACTCGCGATCTTGGCGGTGCGCGTATTGGTCCATGGTTGGCAGCCAGCTTCACATCTGAACAGAGTGGCAAGCGATATCATTTCAAACTCCGTGATGACGTCCGCTTTCATGACGGCCGTAAACTCACTGCCCGAGATGTTCGCTATTCCTTTGAACGATTACTCCTGAATACTGAGAACGCCGGCAGCCGCTTTATCTATTCCTCAATTCGCGGCGCGAAGGCGATGCTCAATGGCGATTCGACAGACCTGACCGGTTTCAGGATTCATTCGGCGGAGGAGTTTACGATTGAACTTGAAGAGCCAATGTCGTTCTTCCCGGCTCTCATTTCCTACCATGCTGCTGCAATCGTTCCCGAGGGGAGTGCCAGCTTTGGTAATAGTTGGCAGGATGGCAGTGTTGGTACTGGTCCTTTCCGGGTCCTGAAATTTGAACCAGGCGTACGCCTGGAGCTGGAGCGAAACAAAACCTACTGGCGTCCGGGTTATCCCAAGTGTGAAGGCGTCACATTCAACTTTGGTATTTCTCCGACGGAGATTCTTGCGCAATTTAGAGCGGGCCGGCTTTCGATTGCCGCGGATCTTCTTCCGGCAGACGCCGAGGCCTTACGACGCGAGCCCGAATTTGCGGCGGGCTATCATGAAATACCGAGACTCACTACTTACTATCTGGTCTTCAATATCCATAAAGGTCCGCTCAAGGACAAACACCTGCGACAGACACTGGCTGCAGCTATCGATGTTGACAGTATCGTTCGTCAAACACTGGGACGCATAGCGGTTCCCGCGCAGGGCCTGATTCCGCCAGGCCTACTTGGACATGATTCCAGTTTCACTACGCGAACCAGGGATGCAACGGCATCCGCGGCGAAGAAGCAGGAAGAAGAAATAGAACTAACCGCTGTAGTCAATCCAGTATTTTTTGGCGAGTACGCTGCGTTCACGCGTGAAATCGCTCGTTCTGTTCGCGAACAAAACGTGACAGTCAAGATCACCAACAAGACGATGGAGCAATGGCTCGAAGCTGTTTCCGAAGGTTCCGTTGATGTGGTGTTGGGACGCTGGGTAGGCGATTATCCTGACGCTGATACATTTGCAAGCACTCTTCATTCAAAGGAAGGACTGCTTGGTCCTATATGTGGGCTAACCGAAGTTGATCGATTGATTGCGCGGGGACGCTCAGAAACATCGCCGGCCGTGCGTCACGCCGTTTACCGGCAGATTGAAGACATCATCGTGCGCGACAGGCTGATGGTGCCGTTGTTTCACGAACAGGCGTATCGATTCGCGAGACCTGACGTTGAGGGAATGTTGCTGACTTACGACGCGTTGACGTTGGATTATGCGAACCTGAGCGTGAAGGGATGAGAGATCAAACCGAGTGAGTGAAGTAGTCAAAACCATCAAGGACTCAACCAGAATCTAAAACCACCCTTCCTTACCTGTTAGATTCTGGAGAGAGACCTGTTCGTGGATTGTCTGTTCTAATTACTGAGTATAAACACTGGTTCGCCCAACACATCCATCCTTGGCGTGATTCCCAATCCCGGAGCAGTTGAAGCAGCGAGTCTTCCATTCTCCCTCTGCGGAGCGCCTTCGGCTGTGCTCACTGTGACGTAGCTATTGAAATCTGTTGCCGAGAAAAGAAAGTCTGGTGGTGTGCTGTGTGCCAACGCAGCAATCGCTGCCGTGACGATGTCGCCGCCCCAGGTGTCCTCTATTGTTAAAGCAATACCGGCAGCGACGCATAGGTCTCTAATCTGCCTGGCTTTCGTAAGTCCACCTACTTTGGAGATCTTCAGATTGATCACGTCTGCCGCGTGATCCGCGATTGTGCGGAGTACCATTGGAATCCCATCAATTACTTCATCCAGTACAAACGGTCGATCTGTGTGCCTGCGAATCGTTAGACACTCTTCGTAACTCATGCACGGCTGCTCGATGTAAACATCCATATCACGAACGGCATGAACGACACGCAAGGCCTCGTGTTGTTTCCATCCAGTGTTTGCATCGGCAATAAGCACCTCGCCCTCGCTCAGTTCTTTGGCGCATTTGTGAATCCGCTCAATATCCGTGTCGGGGTTACCCCCGACTTTCAGTTGAAACTTCGTGTAGTCTTGCAAACGATACGTTCCAATGCTGCGCGCCATCTCTGACGGAATGTCCTGCGAAATTGCTCGATAGAGGGGGAAGTCTTCGCCGTGGCAACCACCCATCAGAGTCGCCACGGATTGTTTGCTTGCTTTTCCGAGTAAGTCCCAACACGCCATATCGAGCGCCGACTTGACGTATGGATGACCCCGCATTGCCTGATCCATTCGGCGATTGACGACCCCGAGCTGCGTCGGATCCAGACCGAGGAGATGTGAAGCTAATTCTGCGATACCGGTGCGAGCACCGGCTGCGTACGCGGGAAGGTAAGCCGCACCTAATGGACAGATTTCGCCATACCCGGTGAGCCCCTCATCTGTTTTGATAGCGACGATCGTAGAATCAAAAACTGCTACGCTGTTACCACCCGACCACTTGTAACTGCCTTCATGTAGTGGAAGGTCGACTTGATAGACGGAGATCTCGGTGATTTTCATTGTTGATGACCAGTTGTTCCGGGCGAGAGATTCTAAACCTTATGTTTGCCGTTGACGATGCGTCACGTCGTTCTGGGACCGCAGGCGTCCTCGCCTGCTCGTGTCCAAATTAACCAAGGATATTCCTACGAGCCACTCCAGGAATCGGAGTTGGTTCTTCTCAACGCGGGCAAGCGAGGACCCCTGCAGTCCCAGGATGATGATCATTTTGCCAACTTCGAAACGTAAAAGACCTTGCCAACCTGGACTCACTTCGACATGATCCGCAACTAATACTAGGATCGTCGAATGTTTGCGCTTGCGGTGAATACTCTCGACATGGATACGCAACAGCCAAATCAGACAGAGTTGCAACAACAGATTGAGTTGAGGATGCGTACAATGCGTACGCTCTGGATTGCGCTGCTCTTGAGTATTGGCCTCTATTATGTGTTTATGATGCTTTTCCTGCACCGTTCGGATGAGGTCAGATCCAATGCCACGCTGTCGCTGATTCTGGTCGTTATCGCAGTATCGGCGATATTGAGTTCCTTCTTAATCAAGAGCCGCCTCCTCAGTCGGGCGGTAGAACAACAACAAGTATCACTGGTTCAACAAGCATATATTCTGGCGTGGGCTGTAACTGAGGTCGCGGCGCTACTGGGAATGCTCGATTTCCTGGCAACGAATGATCGCTACTACTACGTTTTCTTTCTAATCGCAGCGTGTGGACAGTTGCTCCACTTTCCAAAACGCGAACATGTCGAAAACGCTTCTTTCAAGAGTTCGATAGGTTAACGCTCGGCAAGAAGCTTCGTAAGAAACTCCAATTTGTCCTCGACGCCACAAGCGATGACGCTTGCAGCAGGAACAAAACTCGGCCGCTACGAAATCCGCTCAAAGATTGGCGAAGGCGGAATGGGCGAAGTCTATCTCGCGCGTGACACGCAACTTGATCGGCAAATCGCAGTCAAGCTGTTGCCCGCAGAAATCGCTCAGGATCAGCAGCGGCTGCACAGATTCCTTCAAGAGGCGCGTGCCGCGGCGGCCCTGTCTCATCCGAACATCGCGCACATCTACGAAATCGGTGAAGCTGACGGCGGTTACTTCATCGCAATGGAGTTTGTCGAGGGGCTTGCGTTGGACAAAAAAATCGGCGGGCGAATGCTGCCGATTGCTGAAAGTCTGGACATCGCAATTCAAATAACCGATGCGCTCGACGAAGCGCACTCCAAAGGAATCACGCATCGCGACATCAAGTCTTCGAACATCATGATCACGCCGCGTGGTCGGGTGAAGGTGCTTGACTTTGGGCTGGCGAAGGTTTCTCAAACCACGTCGACGTCCGAACAAATCTCCGACAGCGAGCTCGCCACGCGGGTGAAGACGAGTCCGGGTGTAGTGATGGGCACGGTGAATTACATGTCACCCGAGCAGGCGAGCGGCAAAGAGGTGGACGCGCGCACTGACATCTGGAGCGTCGGTGTCGTGCTTTACGAAATGGTGACCGGTCGCCTGCCGTTTGAAGGAGCGACTCCGAGTCACATCGTCGTGGCGATTCTAGAGAAGGAGCCATTGGCACTTTCACTCTCCGTTCCTAATGTTCCGGAAGCTCTCGAATGGATTGTCACTGAGACGCTGACGAAAGATCGTGAAGAGCGTACGCAGACGGCTCGCGAGCTGATGAAGCGTTTACAGCGGCTGAAACAGCGCGTCGATGCCGAGAGTGAAGTGGAACGATCAGTAGCGCCGGAGCGTCTCAGCAGTTCTGCAAGCGTCGCGAGTGCCTCGGATCTGAGAGGACGCAACGTGTCGCCGGTAATGCAGACTCAGGAAGCGATGCGCCCGCAAACCGGCGAAGCGGCAGCGAATCCGACCCACGTCTCCAGCGCCGAGTACGTGGTCAATCAGATCAAAACGCATAAGACCGCCACGGCAGTCGCGATCATGGTTGCAATTGTCGTACTCGCGGCGGTCAGTTTTGCGATGTACAAACTGCTTGGCGGCCGATCGACGAACGCAATGTCGCTTGAAGCGGCGACCTATACGCGGATCACGAATGTCGGCAATGCGACCGGTGCCGCAATTTCCCCAGACGGCAAATGGCTCGTGCACGTCGAGGATGATGGTGAGCAGAAGAGTCTGTGGTTGCGCCAGGTCGCAGTCGCCAACAGCAATACTCAGATCGTTCCGCCGGCTGCTGTTCGTTATGTAGGTGCGGCATTCTCGCCTGACGGCAACTACGTTTACTACGCAGTGAGACAGGGGACTGACGAAACCGGAACTCTATATCAAGTGCCGGTACTGGGCGGCACGCCGCGCAAACTTTTCACCGGCATCGGCAACTCGCCGACTTTTTCTCCCGACGGCAAATACATGGCTTACTTTTATTACATCGAAGACGACGATCGCCTGATGATTGCGAATGCCGATGGCACGAATCAGCGCCAATTGGCAAGCCGTCGCGGAGATGAGTATTTCTTTCAGGACAATTTCAGTTCCGTTTCGTGGTCGCCTGATGGAAAGACGATCGCAACGCCAATAGCGAATTCTAAAGAAAGCTGGATGAGCCTCGCCACCGTTTCGGTTGCCACCGGCGAAGTCAAGCCTTTGCCCACTCGCAAGTGGATTGAAGTCAGGCAAGCTATATGGTTCGACGACCAAACAATTTTAGCCACCGCACAGGAAACTCCCGGAGAAGCGTTCATGATCTGGCGCGTCTCTTATCCTTCGGGAGAAGCAACCCGCCTGACAAACGATTTGAATTGGTATCCGCTGATCAGTCTGACTAAAGATGCGAATCAAATCGCAGCCGTCCAGATGGAAATATCGAACAACATCTGGATCATGCCTGAGTTCGATGCGTCGCGCGCTACGCAAATAACGAAGGGCCGAAATTTGGTTGGCAGTCCAGCGTGGACACCCGACGGAAAAATAATTTATCCGTTCAAGGTCCCCGGCGGCGGCGATCTTTATCTCCTCGATCCGTCAAACGGCGACCGCAAACAACTGACTGCCGACGAACGCACCAACGTAGATCCAATGGTTACGGCCGATGGCCGTTACGTGGTGTTCAGGTCCGACCGGAGCGGCGCGCCGCGCGTTTGGCGCATGAACCTGGACGGCTCCGACCCGAGAGAATTAACTCACGACCACGAAGTTGGGAGTGTTATCGTCTCGCCTGATGGCCAGTGGATCGCGTTCACCCTGTGTTGGAACAAATGCACCGTCTGGACGCTTCCGATCGACGGTGGAACGCCGGTGCAGCTTACTAACAACGCATCAGAAAGCGCGGCGATTTCACCTGACGGAAAATACATCGCGTGCAGCTATCTCGATCATCCGAACGGCGCGTTCAAACTGGCGATCTTCCCGCGCGAGGGTGGACAACCAATAAAAACGTTTACCTATACAGGCGGCGATACAACCAACAAGCAATGGAGCCCTGATGGACGCGCGATTGTGTATGGCGTAACGCGCGCCGGCGTCACAAATCTTTGGGCGCAACCAATTGACGGGTCGCCACCGAAACAATTGACGAACTTCGCATCGGATCGAATTTTCAGTTTTCAAATTTCTCGTGATGGGAAGCAAGTGGCACTAAACCGCGGAACATCAGCCAGCGATATTGTTTTGATCAGTAACTTCAAAAAATGAGTCTCATATGACATTTAGATGAATCAATTGATCAAACTATCAGCTCTGCTGATCATTGCGCCGCTGTTAGCGACTCAAGATGATCCGGATTGGCCTTCGCTCAGTTATCTTCGCAGCGACTACAAAGCTGTTTCTGTTGTCGCTCATGTGCGTATCGAGAAAGCCGAAATCACGAACCGTGTTGGCGGCTATGAGAACTGGAAGATAAACGCTGTAGTAATCGAACCGTTCAAAGGCAATCTAAAGAAGGGTGATGCTGTCGAATATTTCCACGGAGCGGAAGCTGGTTTTAGACAAGAGTATTTCAGCGGCGAGAAGATCGTCTTCCTGCTATCTGAACGTGATAAGGAGCGGCAGATACATTATTCAGTCCTGGAGAATTCGACGCTGCCGTACACAAAAGATAGGGTTATCAAACTTCGGTCGATTCAACGATCGATGAAACGTCACCGATAATGCTATCCGCAGATTCAACAGATTATGTAGATTCAAAGATCATTGAGTCAGTAGAACCGGGAATCTGCGTAATCTGTGTAATCTGCGGATGAGCTCTTAAACAGTAATGCCTCTATCTCCCAACGCCACGATCGCTCACTACAGGATCATCTCCAAGATCGGCGCCGGCGGAATGGGCGAAGTCTATCTCGCGCAGGACACGAAACTTGATCGCAAAGTGGCGATCAAGTTTTTGAATGAAGAATTCAGTCGAGATCCAGACAAGCTCAAACGTTTTATTCAGGAAGCAAAGGCGGCTTCGGCGCTCAATCATCCAAATATCGTAACTGTTTACGAAATCGGCGAAGTTGAGAGCAAGAACTACATCGCTACCGAATTGATTGATGGCCACACTCTTCGTGAGCAGCTGTCACAAAAAGATCCCCTCCCTCTGAAAAAAATTTTAAAGGTCGGGGTTCAAGTTGCCGAGGCTCTTTGTGCCGCACACGGAGCCGGCATTATTCATCGCGACATCAAGCCGGAAAACATCATGATTCGTCATGATGGTTACGCCAAGGTGCTTGATTTTGGATTGGCAAAACTCGCCGAAGCTCAAGCCACCGACCCTGAAGCGCCAACACGGTTTCAGGTAAACACGAATCCCGGAATGGTAATGGGGACCGTCTTTTATATGTCGCCTCAACAGGCGCGCGGTTACACGACGGACGCTCGAACGGACATCTGGAGTCTTGGAGTGGTGCTCTATGAAATGATTGCCAGACGAGTTCCGTTCTCCGGCGAGACCGTCAACCACACCATGGTCGCGATCCTCGAGAAAGAACCTGCCGCACTGGAGAGTGTGCCGGCTGAGTTGCAAAGAATCGTACGGAAAGCACTAGCAAAAGATGTCGACATGCGTTACCAGTCGGCGCGTGATCTGCTGATCGATTTGAAAAACCTGCGTCGAGAACTTGATATTCAAGGTGAGATTGAACGTTCCATTGTTCCGAATCGGCAAATGACCACGGATGTCCCTCCTGACAGTGAGACGCGAGCTTATTCGATTAGCTCTTCAGGCTCGACTCGGAGTGGTCAGGTAGCTCCAACGCAAGGTGTGAAATCCACGTCGAGTCTTGAGTACGCAGTGGATCAAGCAAAGAGTCACAAACTTGCTACGGCGATCGTGGCCCTCGTGCTGGTGGGCGTACTGGCAACCGTTGGTTACTTCGCTTTCGCGTCCAGGAGAACCAACGGCGCCGGGCAGATCAATTCAATCGCCGTGATGCCCTTTCTAAATGCCAGTGGCAATGCTGACGTTGAATATCTTTCGGACGGTATGACTGAAACGTTGATTGGCAGCTTGTCGCAAGTTCCGAATTTATCGGTCAAATCAGCAAGCGCGGTTTTTCGATACAAGGGTAGGGATACTTCCCCGAAGACGATTGGTGAAGAACTAAGCGTCCAGGCCGTTTTGCTTGGTAGAGTCGTGCAACGTGGAGATGATCTGAAACTTAATCTGGAGTTGGTTGACACCCAGACGCAGAATGTAATCTGGAGCGAGCAATACAGTAGGAAGCCAGGAGATATTGTAACTCTGCAGGCAGATATCGCTCGTGACGTCTCACAAAAACTGGAGCGGAAATTATCGGGAGCCGCAGAGAATCTGGCGAAGAAATACACCGCGAATCCCCAGGCTTACGAGCTTTATCTAAGAGGTAGGTATCACTGGAACAGGCGAACTGTTGAAGACGATCTCAATGCCCTTCAGTACTTTGAAAAAGCGGTCAACGCGGATCCCAACTTCGCCCTAGCTTATGTTGGTATCTCAGATGCTCACCTCATGTTAGGGATTCCTGACGCCATGGCGGGAGCGATGTCGCCATCGGAGACGATTCCACCTGCACGTGACGCTGCAGAGAAAGCCATTGAACTCGATCCCACGCTCGCAGAGGCTTATGCTTCGCGGGGACATGTCAGGTGGAAGGAACGTGACTGGTCAGGCGCTGAAGCGGATTTCAAACGGAGTATAGAATTAAACCCTAACTATTCTTACGCTCATCTCTTTTATTCCATCTTCCTCGCCTTCAACGGTCGGATTGAAGAAGGGCTTAAAGAATCTAAGCGAGCGACTGAGCTGGATCCGTATTCCATTCCAATAGTCGCCAACTATGGCTATCTCTACTATCTAGCTCGTCGACCGGATGAAGCGATAGCGACTGCCAAAAGGGCAGTAGCGTTCGACGATTCCATTCCGATCGGGAGGCAAAGGCTCGGGTTGGCGTACGAACAGAAAGGGATGTGGCCGGAAGCGATAGCGGAATTCGAGGCTGCCGTAAAACAAAGTAATCGCGTGCAGCTTTCGCTCGCGTCTCTGGCCCACGTCTACGCGGTTTCGGGTCACCAGGCGGAGGCGAGAAAGATCCTCTCCGAACTAGAGGACAGGGCCAAGAAGCAATTCGTATCGTCGTATTTGTTGGCGACGGTGTACGCTGGACTTGGTGATAAGCGACGGGCACTCGACCTCCTTGAACAGGCATTTACACAAGCCAGCCTTGATATTGTGCGGCTGAAGACTGATCCCGAGCTCGATGAGCTCCATGACGAACCACGGTTTCAAGAGTTGCTGAAGAAGATCGGCTTTCCCCAATGAGGTTTAGCCCGGAGAAGTACGACAGGCTGTTAGCCTGTCGGCGGTCTTGGGCCACAATGTGTCGCAAACGGAATGTCCAGCGCTGTTCGTTCTATAGCGCGATGGCAGTATCGTGGTTTCTCAGTTAGAATGCGGTCGAACTTGGGTTTGGATCCACGTCTGCCATTATTCCGGTCAATCACAGACCCATTCGTTAAAGTCAGTAAAAGTCATTTTCGTTGTTCCTCACTCGAGAGACCCGTTGTCTGAGTAGTCTCGTAGTCTGGCCCAAGAATGAGCGAGCAGCTTCCTGCAAATTCACAAGTCTTCCATTACCGCATCCTGTCGAAAAATGACGCGTTGCGACGGCTCTGAGTGTAGCCATCATGAAATTCAAAGAGGTCACAAAGAGAGCAGACTCCCTTGCCGAGCGTTATCGCATTACAAAGGGAAAAGAATTCCGACTGAAAGACGTCGATCCAAGCGATACTGCCGATCTCAAGTCACAAGATAAACCGCGGGCGCGGGAAGTTCTCGCCGTTGGCATCGATGCGTTGTGCAAGCTTCAGGACATGCTCTACGCACAGGATCACTGGGCTGTGCTTCTCATTTTCCAGGCGCTTGATGCCGCGGGCAAAGACAGCGCAATTAAGCATGTGATGTCAGGCATCAACCCGCAAGGGTGCCAGGTTGTTTCGTTTAAGGCGCCTTCCGCGGAAGAGCTGGATCACGACTTTCTTTGGCGTTGCTCAAAACAGCTTCCTGAGCGCGGACGCATTGGCATCTTCAATCGAAGTTACTACGAAGAAACTCTGGTGGTCCGCGTTCATCCTGAATTCCTCGCCGGGCAGAAACTACCCGCGCGGGTGGAGACCAAAGATATTTGGGACGATCGCTTTCGTGATATTCGCAACTTTGAGCGCTACCTAACCAACAATGGCATCGCAGTGTGCAAGTTCTTTCTCCACGTATCAAAGGCCGAACAGAAGAAACGCTTTCTGGAACGAATCGATGATCAGGCGAAAAACTGGAAGTTCTCTGCGACCGATGTGAAGGAACGCGGACACTGGGATGAGTACATGAAGGCTTATGAACAAACGATTCGAAACACGGCGACGAGTTATGCTCCCTGGTACGCGATACCGGCAGATAACAAATGGTTCACCAGACTGGTGGTGGCGGCGGCAGTGATTTCTACATTGGCTTCACTGGATTTGGGATATCCGAAACTAAGTGCGGATCAAATGAAGGGATTGGAGGTTGCGAAACAGTCATTGGTTGGTAAAGAACAAAGCGAGGATGCAGCGAGCTAATGAAGGTTGGCTATACACGAATAAACGCCACGACCGTACTCTGAGTTTGGTATGAAACGTTGCCCCAAATGTAATCGACTTGAATCTGATGATGCGCTCGCATTTTGTCGCACCGATGGTACCTTGCTGATCTCTGTTACCAGTGATGAGTTGGGAACTATCAGGCTTAACTCTGAACCGGTAACCGGTGACGTGCGCACCACTCTCCTCTCGCCGCCAACCACGGGTGAGGCAGTGTCTCAACCTACAGGCGAAACTGTGTCGGCCCCACAGCCGAACACGCGGGAATTGAAGAAGCCTAAGACGGTAAAGCTTATTGCGGCAGCCGTAATATTGCTCCTCATCGTTGCAGCCGTTAGTGGTTACTTTCTGATTTCGAAAAGACCTCGTCCACCAATTCAATCAATCGCAGTAATGCCCTTCATCAACGAAAGCGGGAACGCGGCAGTTGATTACTTGTCTGACGGCATGACCGACACTTTGATAAGTCAGTTGTCGCAGTTGACAAATCTCAACGTGAAAGCTCGATCTTCGGTTTTTCGCTACAAAGGAAAAGAATCAAATCCACTGACAGTTGGCAAAGAATTAAATGTTCAGGCGATCTTAAACGGTCGCTTCGCTCAACGAGGAGATCAATTGAGCCTGACGTTGGAGTTGGTCGATGCACAGACAGAGAACGTGATCTGGAGCGAACAATACAATCGTCCGCAGGCCGATCTTGTAAAACTACAAACGGACATTGCTCGCGACGTGTCGAGCAAATTAAGGATGAAACTGTCTGGGGCAGATGCTCAAAAACTCGCGAAGACTTACACCAGCAACCCGGAAGCCTACCGCTTATATCTTCAGGGCCGCTTCTACTGGAATAAGCGCGAAGAGAAGGACGTGAAAACCGCAATCGACTATTTCAATCAGGCCATTGCCCAAGATGCGAATTATGCGCTGGCTTACTCAGGGCTCGCGGACTCGTATGCGATCTTGAGCAGCTTCAACTTCATGCCACCGACCGAGGCGATTCCGAAAGCACGCGGGTTCGCGCTTAAGGCGCAATCACTCGATCCAACTTTAGCTGAACCCCACACTACGCTTGGCCTCGCGCTGGCCCAATTTGATTACGATTTCGCTGCTGCAGAACGTGAATACAAGCAGGCGATTCAGTTAAATCCAAACTACGCGACCGCGCATCAATGGTACAGCGAGTTGCTGTCCTGTGAAGGAAGACTTGACGAGGCTTTGTTCGAGTTGCGTCGTGCGCTCGACTTAGAACCACTGTCGCTTCCGATCAACTGGGACTATGGACGACTTCTTTACAACTCGCGAAAGTTTGACGAAGGACTCGCGCAAGCCAAAAAGACTATTGATCTCGATCCCGGTTTTGCGCGCGCGCACCGTACAGCCTCAGAGGTGTATCGAATAAAGAAGGATTATCCGAATGCAATTGAGGAGATGGCGCGCTACTTCGAAGTCCGGGGGCAGCGGGAAAATGCGACTCTCGTGCGTGACAACTTCGCAAAGGGAGGCTGGAACGCTTATCTGCAATTAGTGATTGGCGACGATTCACCATTGAAGGAACGGAATGGGATTAAAGCCAAAGCATACATTGAGCTTGGCGATCTCGATAAGGCGTTTGCCGATCTCAATACGGCTTATGATAACCATGAGTCGAGTGTGATTTGGCTTAAAGTTGAACCACAGTTTGATCCGCTGCGATCGGATCCGCGGTATGCGGAGTTGATGCAAAAATTGCGGATCCCGTAGTTAGTGTTAGTGGTATCGGCAGATTACGCCGATTACAGCACGACATAGGCCGCAACCGAACCATCCTGAAAGGATGAAAGTTAATAGCCGTGGGTAAGCGGCTTTGCGCGAAGCCCACGGAACTAATCGGTTACATCGCCCGACCCTGCAAGGGTCGAACCGGGCTGATTGTTTGACCCCTTTCAGGGTCTTCAATCCTTGCTGCCTAACTCCCGTGGGCTTCGCGCAAGGCGCTCGCCTACGGCTATTAACTTCGGTCCCTTCGGGACCAGAACATCTTGCTAAAAAACAAGTAAGGTGTTGGTTTTCTACTCAGATTCCTTTTGAAATGTATAACAGACTACTTCTTATTAAGAAAATCTGCGTAATCGCTGTAATCGGCGGATAGATTTCTCGTCGCTTAAGTACCAAGCCCAGAGGTTCCCCCATGCGCTACCGCCACCGAGTACTCATCTTTCTATGCCTGCTTGCTGCGATCACTTACCTCGATCGCATTGCAATCTCCGTTGCTGGCCCGCGAATACAAGACACTCTCCACATCGGTCCGAAGGGGTGGGGTTGGATAGTCGGTGTATTTACCCTTTCATACGGCATCTTCGAAATCCCAACCGGAAGACTGGGTGACCGAATCGGTGCACGTCGAGTGCTGACTCGCGTGGTGCTTTGGTGGTCCGGCTTCACTGCGCTCACAGGCCTGACATCAAATTACTACGTGTTGTTATTCGTTCGCTTTTGCTTTGGAGCCGGTGAAGCTGGTGCGCTGCCAAACATTGGAGTTAGTTTGGCGCGCTGGTTTCCAGTTAAAGAACGTGCTCGTGCTGCGGGATACGTGCTCATGTCACTCCAGGCGGGAGGAGCGCTCGCACCACTGATGATCGTGCCAATCCAGCTGCGTTTCGGTTGGCGAGTGTCGTTCTTTGTACTTGCGGTCGTCGGTGTGATTTGGTCGATCGCGTGGTATCGGTGGTATCGAGATACACCATCAGAAAAATCAGGAGTAACTGACGCAGAAAAAGAAGAGGTGGGTCGATACTCGTTTGCGGACAATCATCAGATGCCCTGGGGACTTGCTCTGCGCAGCACTACGATTCGCGCCATCCTGATTACTGGTTTCTGTTATGTCTTCGCGCTCTACTTTTTCATCTCGTGGTTACACACATTCCTAGTTAAAGGTCGAGGATTTACCGAGACTGATCTCCTCCTCTCGATTGCTCCTGGTCTTCTGGGCGCGGCTGGAAATTTGGCCGGGGGTTATTTGAGCGACGTGATGGTCCGGCGTATTGGATTAAAGTGGGGACGTCGTAGCGTCGGCCTCATTGGCCTATCTGTTGGCAGCGTCTGCACTGTCGGCACAATCCTGGTCACGCAAAAATTCGCAACGTTGCTTTTGCTCGGATTCGTTTATGCGGGAATCACCTTAAATCAGACAGTTGCTCTGGCCGTCTCTTTGGATATTGGCAGGAAGTACGTAGGAGGCATCGTCGGGATGTTCAATACGATGTGTACTCTTGGTGGCTTTTTGCTATCAGTCTCCTTTGGCTATTTCGTCGTCTGGTTTGGCAGCTACGACCTCGCGTTGATTCCAATCGCCGTGATGTTAGCGATAGGCGCGCTTGCATGGCTGAAGATCGACGCGACGGAGGAACTTATACCGGAGATACACGAGACAATAGCGCCGGCCGCCGCCGTTGTTGCGACGGCGACAGTTTGAAATCGAAATAATGGCTGAACACAAGATTGCACTAACGCTAACCGGTCACGTCCATCACTCCTCCGGAAGTGAAGTCTGAAATGAAACGTTGTCCCCAATGTAATCGACTTGAATCCGACGATGCATTAGCCTTCTGCCGGACCGATGGGACACCACTAATCTCGAACACCGATCTTGACGCAGGCACGATGAAACTAGGTTCTGGTTCAGTCGGCGCCGAGTCGGCGACTAACGAGCTCTCCGAGGCAAACACAAATATTTCGAATGTAAGATCGACTGGCCCCACCACCAATTTGCCGCTACCCACAGAGCGTGAACGACACGCCAGGTTGTTTAAGCTGACGAGTCGTCCGCTGCTAATTGGCGCAGTCGTTGGTGTGCTATTGATTGCTGCTGCTTCGTATGCATATTACGTCAACCACAAAACCATTACTGCCATTAGCTCAATCGCTGTGATGCCGTTTGTCAATGAAGGGGGAAACCCCGACGTGGAATATTTGTCGGACGGCATGACCGAAACCCTCATTGGCAGTTTGTCTCAGCTGCCGAACTTGTCGGTCAAAGCTCGCTCGTCTGTATTCCGTTACAAAGGTAAAGATACGAATGCCCAAACGATTGGAAAGGAATTGAATGTGCAGGCGATCTTGAACGGGCGAGTCATCCAGCGTGGTGATCAATTAGATCTAAACGTAGAGCTCGTTGATGCTGCGACTGAGAATGTTCTGTGGAGTCAGCAATACAATCATAAGCAATCCGATCTTGTCACACTCCAAAGCGAGATTGCGCGCGATGTTTCGAGCAAACTCAAATCGCAGCTTACGAGTGCGGACGTTGCGAAAGTCGAAAAGAACTACACCTCTAACACAGAAGCCTACCAGCTTTATTTGAAAGGAAAGTTCTACTGGAACAAACGAACAGGCGATTCGCTCAAACAAGCGGTTGATTTTTACCAGCAGGCAATTGAAAAGGACCCGAACTATGCACTCGCCTATTCGGGCCTGGCTGAAACGTATAATCTTTTCTCAAGCTATGATGTTGCTTCCGGGGCTGACAGCATGCCTCAAGCAAAAGCGGCGGCTCTACGCGCTTTAGCGATTGATGATTCGCTCGCAGAAGCACACAACGCGCTTGGATTTTATCTTTCCAATTACGAATGGGATCGAGCGGGCTCGGAAAAGGAATATAGGCGAGCTATCGAACTCAAACCCAATTACGCAACCGCCCATCATTGGTTTGGTGCTGACCTCGCTAATTTAAAAAGATTTGACGATAGTCTTACGGAGTTGCGACGTGCCGAAGAACTCGATCCGCTCTCGCCGATCATAGCTACGAATCTTGGTGACACACTCCTGCTCGCTCGCCGGTTTGATGAAGCGATTGCACAATACAAACGCACTCTCGCTTCTAACCCGAATTTTGTCTACGCACACCTGGCTTTGAGTCGCGCCTATGGCTCAGAAGGAATGTATCCGGAGGCTATCGCCGAAGCGCGCAGAGCGATTGAACTGAATTTTGGTTCATCCGCTAAGGGTTACCTGGGACTCTGGTTGGCGAAATCCGGGAACCGAGATGAAGCGTTGAAGCTACTCAATGAGTTAAAGCAGGAAGCGACGAAGAACTATGTTCAGGGCGACACCATCGCGCTTATTTACATTGGACTCGGTGATAAAGCCGAAGCCTTGAACTGGCTCGAGAGGCACATGTTGAGCCGTGCGGAAACGGCGAATAGTTATGGTGTTTCCCCGCAGCTTGACGACCTGCACGCCGAGCCGCGATTCAAGGAGATGCTGAAGCGGATGAATCTCCCGGACTGAGGACGTGTTCCTGTGTTCATCTTGTTAATCCTGTAAGCCTGTCCCAATCGCAAGAAACGGTGCCCTCACTGTAGTCGCGTCGAGATGGCTTTGCACAAAAAGTCAGATACCACCTGCTTTAGCAGCGTGGAGTCTCAGCTTCGCGCTAGGTGGCAGCTTTGGAGTGACGGTTAGATACCACCTGCTTCAGCAGCGTGGAGTTTCAGTTTTCCGCTACTGAGCAGCTTCTTACCGCAATTTTAGCGAGAAGTTGAAACTCCACGCTGCTGAAGCAGGTGGTATCACCTCATAAGGTTCAGGGCGCGCTCTAGCGCAAATTTGAAACTCCACGCTGCTGAAGCAGGTGGTATCTGACTTTTTGTGCAAAGCCCGTCGAGACTGCCGAAGCGTTCAGGTTTTGTCGCACCGACACCTGCGCTCCATTCGGTGGCAGTAAAGTAGGTGATAATCTTTAACGAAAACCTTCAACCAACATTATGTCGCTCTCGAAACTATCTGATTGAACGAAGAGCAGGGATTGACCGTCAGGTGATGCAGCCAAGCTCGGATAAACCAACTGTAGATTCTTTTCAATCTCCGCTGTCTTCGTCTTGCGATTTGTTGCGAAGTCAAAGTACTCGATAGTCGCATTGGGAGTAGCATCCGGATTAACAAAGTAGATGCCCTGCTCCAGCAACGCCCAGAACCCCTGATGGACTCCATCCACGACTTGAGTCTCTTCGCCACTCTCAGTCGATACTCTCCAAAGTCCCGCGAGACCGAAACCCTTTGTGTAGTAGACGAAGCGACCATCGGTCGATTCGAACCCTTCGCGCCCACCTTGCTTTGTAACTTGAACAGGTTGACCCCCAGCTGCCGGTGCCTTCCAAAGTTGCCAGTCGCCGGAGCGATTCGAACCGAAGTAAATCCATTGTCCATTATGTGACCAACTCGGTCTGACGTTATCGAAGTCGTCGCTGTTCAAGCGACGTGGCTTCCCTCCCTGTGCACCCACGACGTAGATGTCTCGATGTCCCGGCGCGAGCGAATCAAACGCGATTTGTTCACCATTTGGTGACCATCGTGGGGAACCGACATCAGGGCCGCCAAAGGACGTAATCGGGACGGGATTTTGACCGTCTGCATCGCACACCCATATCTCGTTGGTGCCGGTTCGACCAGAAGTAAAGGCGATCTTTTTACCGTCGGCGGAATATTGAGGACTGTAATCCTGCCGGGTGGATGAGATTAATCGGGTTTGACTGCCACTCTGCGCAAAACCCTGTAGTGCGATTAGCCAGATATTTGTATCTCGGGACTCTTGTGAAAAAGCGAGTCGACTTCCCTCACGCGAGATCGCGAGCGTAGAGGCAAACTCAGTCCCCACATCCAGCTGTGCAGGAGTTCCTCCGGTTGCGAGCACCTTGAACAAACGTAGTCCTCCATAAAACCAGGAAGAGAAGACTATCGACTTACTGTCTGCCGTCCAGGCGACACTTCGGCCGCTTCGATTGTCAAACGTAAGTCGCTTGGGTTCACCCCCTGTTGCAGACATGACGTAAACCTCGACGTCGCGACTGGAAGCTCCACGTACAAATGCCAGAAGCTTTCCATCCGGAGAAAAGGCGGGCGTCGAATCTCCCAGAAAACCTTCCGGCGGTGTTGTCAATTGATGAGCCTCGAAAGTTTCCATCGACAGCAGAAAGATTCCATTAGGCTGACGTGTTGAGGGTTGTCCTGAGAAGGCAAGATATTTTCCGTCGGGAGACCACGAAAGCGCATTGCCAAATTCATATAACGCAAAGAATGCAGAGGTACCGGAATAAATCTTACGTTCAGCTCCGCCCAGAACTGAGATAGTGAAGATTTCTATTCTGGACGCGACGTGGCGCACGAACGCGATTTGCTGACCATCCGGTGACCAGGCGGGAAAAATATCGTCCGCGGGGTTAGTTGTGAGGCGGAGTGGTGTAGCTTCCGAGTTTACGAGTTTGACATAGATATCGAAGTTGTCTCCCTTTTCACCGTTCCAGGAAAAAGCAATCTGATTTCCGTCAGGAGAAAAGGTCGGTTGCTGCTCGCGACCTGGGAAGGTGGTGAATGGAATAACCTTTGGCCAGGAACCAGTGGTTTCTTTAGCACGCGGTTGAGTCAGCTTGTAATAGGCGAAACCCAACAGTGCCACGACAAGAGCTAGAGGAATGAACTTTAAGAGACGGCGACCAACCGGTGTAGCGGCTACTGACTTGGATGTGATTAATCTTCTCTGATTGGGTTGGGTTTCAGATTGTTGCTTCAGTTTCTTGAGATCAGCGAGAAATTCACCCACCGTTTGGTAACGCTGATTTCGATCTTTACTCAAAGATTTCTCAAAGATCGCTGTCAGCGCATCCGACCTGGCAGCATCTTTGCTGAGATCAGAGGGTTCTTTCTGAAGTATTGCGGCTATGACGTCGCTGTTCGTTGCGCCAGTGAAGGGTTGTGAACCGGTGACCAGCTCGTATAACACGACACCTAGACTCCAAATGTCGGTACGCGAATCAATGTCCTGGCCGCGAGTTTGTTCCGGCGACATGTAAGCTGAAGTACCCACAATTACACCGGCGTCAGTTTGAAACAGTTCGACGGTTGGTTGGTCAGGTCGAGCTTTAATGCTGTTGGCTTCGGTGACTTTTGCGAGTCCAAAGTCCAAAACCTTAACCAACCCGTCCCATCTCAGCATGATGTTTTCAGGCTTGATATCACGATGGACGATACCTGCCGCATGTGCGGCAGAAAGCGCACTCGCAACCTGGATGGTGATTTCCAGCGCTTCATTGAGCGGTACTCGACCTTTTCCCAGTCTGGTTCGAAGAGTTTGACCTTCTATAAACTCCGATACCAGGAAACGGTGCTCGTTAGTTTGTTCGATTTCGTGGATGGTTAGGATATTGGGGTGGTTCAGAGCGGATGCTGCGCGTGCCTCTCTTTCGAAGCGACGTTGCTCGGTGCCTGAAGAGAAGCCGCTCGGCAACAGTTTGATTGCGACGTCGCGGCCTAAATTGACATCGTGCGCTCGGTACACCACACCCATCCCACCAGTGCCTGCCAACGATAGAATTTCATAGTGGTCCAGGAGTTGACCGATCAGAGGAGGCGGAGTTTCGTCACTGAGTCGTCTGGCGGATTCCTTCATCGCCAGCGACAGCAACTCAGCCTCTGCACTTTTGCCGCCGACGAGTAACTCTTCAACTTGACGTCGTAATTCCGGATTCCCACTGCAGTGCTGATCGAGGAAAGCGTCACGTTCACCTTGAGTGCACTCCAGCGCTGCACGGTAGATCTTTGCAATGAGTTGAAATCGTTCCGGCGTCATGGCGCACGAATATTCGGGCGAAGGTTTCGTAACTCTGACGGGTAAAACCTGTGTTATTCGGGTCAGCTAAAGACCTGAAGTTCAGCAAATAAAATTTTGCCGCGGCTGAATCTTTTTCAGGCAGAGCTTTAACTGGAAGAAACTTAAGATAACCGTTGGCGACTTTCACCGCAAACATGAAGGTATCGATCGATTAGCTCGCACCTGGCATCCAGCGCCTTCGTAGGTCGGCTACCAATCCGCACAACTGGAATGTTAACCGCGAAAGTTAGCCTGTAAATCTAGTGAACATTCCTGTTTCATGAGTTACTATACGGCGCAGTTGTTGATACCTTCGGGCCCAGGAATTAAGACCAACGAACTCATGGATCGTGAGCGGTACTGCTATAGCAAACGACATAACAAAAACCACACAAAGCTTCGCCAGGCTTCTCACTCTCTAGAACGATGCCGAGGCTGACATTCCAATTTTGATCGAAGGGAAGAAGAAATACGAAAAGATCAAAATGAGTTTTACGTGAATAACACACTACGCATGGAAGACCGCAGGCTCGAGCCCAATTCACATAACGAAAACCACAGATCAATCTCTCTTGAGGAAATCGCAAACAGCATCAGTCACGGTTTTGGCTTATTGTTAGCCATTGCTTTTGTGACGATATTGCTGCTTTCTGCGACTCGACTGGGCGGCATTCGTTTGTTAGTCGGTTCGAGTGTGTTTGGCGGAACAATGGTCTTGGTTTATCTCAGCTCAACGCTCTATCACTCGATTACTCACGAGCGCGCCAAGCGTTTGTTTCGACTTCTCGACCATAGCACGATCTTTCTGCTCATCGCAGGCACGTATACTCCGTTCGCGATAGGTGTTCTGCGCGGCCCATGGGGCTGGACACTACTGGCAATCGTCTGGGTCCTCGCCGCGATCGGAATAACGATGAAGTTCATCGTCGGTACGCGTCACGGCTGGATCTCGATTACTCTCTACCTGCTGATGGGTTGGTTGGCTGTCGTTGCCGCCAAACCAATTTTGATATCAGTGCCTCTCCCAGGCATCCTGTGGATATTAGCGGGTGGCATTGCTTACACGAGCGGTCTTGCATTTTTTGCCGCACCACGTCTTCGGTATGCGCATTTTATCTGGCACCTGTTTGTTATTGTCGGTACGACTTGCCATTTCTTCGCCGTGCTCTGGTATGCAGCTTGAGAGGCAACATCCTTATTAAACAAATTACGCAGGTCATAGGCATTATGAGCGAGGAAACTTCCCCTGGATGTCTGTGGTCCAAAGTGTCTCTGTCTTTCTTAGAAGCTACTTGACCACGTTACAAGTCATCAGGTCAGGGAAGGAGTGACTAATGCGGTATCTATTCGCGAGCATTGTTTTACCTCTTCTTTTTGCATTGCCGGCGAACGCTCAAAATCGCAAGTCGTTTACCGTCGGTACCGCGTCCGCTCCAGCTGGGCATAAAGTCACTGGCACGATTGACGTGCCATCTGGAATCGACGTTGGTTTGAGTATTCCGGTTGCTGTGGTGAATGGCGCCAGGCCGGGTCCAGTGCTGGCGCTTGTCGCCGGCGCTCATGGTACGGAATACACTTCGATCCTAGCGCTTGAAAAACTTATCTCGATGCTGGATCCAGCCGAGATTTCCGGCACGGTGATCGTCATTCCGCTGATCAATATTCAATCCTTCGAACAAAAAGTGCCGCATGTAAATCCTGTGGATAAGAAGAGCATGAACCGCTTCTATCCCGGCAAGATCGATGGCACACAGACTGAGCGTGCCTCGTATTTCATGACGAAGGAAGTTGTCGAGAAATGCGATCATCTGATCGACTTGCACGGAGGCGACCTGGACGAGAGCCTGCGACCCTACAGTTATTGGACGAAGACTGGCAATGAAAAGCAGGATGAAATTTCAAGGGAAATGGTGTTGGCTTTTGGCCTGGATCACATCATCATCTCAACGGATCGGCCAAAGGATCCAAATGCGTCACGCTATCTCGAGAACACCGCCACTACACGCGGCAAGCCCTCGATAACCGCTGAAGCAGGTCACGCCGGTACGGTTGAGACCGACGACCTCGACGCGCTCATTAACGGCTGCCTGAACGTGATGCGCTATTTGAAGATGCTCCCGGGTCTCCCGCAGACGATCGAGCATCCCGTTTGGATCGAGAGAGTGGTCACTGTAGCAAGCGAGCAAACCGGCATCTTCTATCCGTTGGTCAAACGTGGAACTTACGTCGAACAGGGAATGAAGATTGGCTACGTCACTGATTACGTCGGCAAGACAATATCTGAAGCCCGCGCGACAACAGCCGGCATTGTTCTTTATGTCTGCGCAGTGCCATCAATGACGAAAGGCGCAACGATAGCGAACATCGGTGTAGTGGCAAAACAATAGCGCTGCAAGAGTTTTCCCCGTTACCGAAAATCGACGACCGCAAAGCCGAACAGTCCTTAATCACTTAATGAAACGCTGCCCCCAATGTAACCGCGTTGAGACTGACGAAGCGCTGAAGTTCTGTCGCGCCGACGGTGTGACACTGGTGAGCGATTCGTCATTCTCCAGCGAAGCAGGAACGGCACAACTTGGCACACAGCCGGGGGCCGGCGAAGTTCATACAAGCATTCTTCCGCACAACACAAACGCCACCGTAAACCGCGCGACCGGTCCAACCACGGCGCTTCCAATGGCGAATCCAACAGTGGCAACGCAAAGGCCATCCCAGACCGGCAGACGAAAAATTCTCGTCGCGGCAACTGCATTGATGCTTGTGATTGTGATTGCGATCGCGGGTTACTTGATCGCAGGAAAATCCGTAGGTTCGAAAAAAGACAAAGGTATCGAGTCGGTTGCAGTTTTGCCTTTTGAAAACAAGAGCGGTAACGCTGATTCAGAGTATTTGTCCGATGGTTTGGCAGAATCGCTTATCTATCGCCTTTCTCAGTTGTCAAATTTAAACGTCAGTCCGCGCAGTTCGGCGTTTCGTTACAAGGGACAGTCAATAGACGCGGAAAAGATTGGTAATGAACTTGGTGTCGATGCCGTGATGTCTGGTCGGCTCACTCAGCGCGGCGATGATCTGTTGATAAGTGTCGACCTGATAGATGTGAAGAATAAGAAGACGATCTGGGGAGAACAGTTTCAGCGAAAGATGTCCGATCTCCAGGCCATGCAAACCGAGATCGCCGCGGCAATCGCCGACAAACTTCAATTGCGACTTTCAGGCAATGAATCGCAAGGAATCGCCAAGCAATATACAAGCAACAACGAGGCGTACCAGCTGTATCTTCAGGGACGATACTTCTGGAACAAGCGATCATCCGACAATTTGAAAAAAGCGACGGAGCTTCTGAGAGAGGCCACCGAGAAGGACCCGAAATTCGCTTTAGCGTATGCCGGGCTCGCAGATTGTTACGCGGTCTCTTACTACTACGTCGGTGTTCGTCCGCGCGAACTAATGCCATTCGCCAAGACATACGCGGCGAAGGCGATCGCACTGGATTCGACGCTCGCTGAGCCACATGCAACGCTCGGGTTTGTTACCTGGTTGTTGGATTGGGATAAGGCCGAAGCGGAAAAGGAATTTCTCCGGGCTATTGAACTCAACCCCAGGTATCCAACTGCCCATCATTGGTATTCGCGATATCTCAGAGGCGTCGGAAGAGTTGATGACGCGGCTCGCGAGATCAAGCGAGCGGAGGAACTTGATCCGCTATCACTCGTTATTATCAACAACGTCGCGGAAATCTACATCGACAAAAACGATTTGGATTCGGCTGTCAGGGAATGCCGGCGAATGATCGATCTCGATCCAAATTTTTGGGCGGCGCATCAAACGCTCAGTATCGTGTTTGTAAGGCAGGGCAAGTTTTTGGAAGCTCTGGCCGAAGCGCAAAAGAGTGTTCAACTTTCCAACCGATCGAATGCGTCATTAGCGCTACTTGGACATGTCTATGCCAGGCTCGGACGCCGAACCGATGCTGAAGGCTTGATTAACGAACTCGAGCGACGCTATGCAGACAAGTCAGCCGATGGTCGTGACCTTGCGGTGGCCTATGCGGGTTTTGACGATAAAGAGAAAGCGTTCGCGTGGTTGGCAAAGGCTTATGACGATCACAGTGTCTTCCTGGTGTTTTTAAAGCTCGAGCCTTTGATGGAGCCGCTGTTCAAGGACGCACGGTGGAATGATCTGGAACGACGAGTCGGCCTGAGTCAATAACAAGGTTTCGCCCATCGTCAACAGCAGGTCGATGCTGAATTATGAAGCGCTGCCCTCAATGCTGAGAGTCGATCCAGTCTGGGATCTACTGCGTTCGGATCCGCGCTATGGCGACCTGCTGCATCGCGTTGGATATCGTAGTTAGTATTACATAGCTCCTTGTTAGGTGATCTCAGAGTAAACTTTCGTCTATTGCCCATCACGAGATTCGAAATTTGAGTAGTGCCCTAATGAGGATTTCGTTGTGCAACCTCCGTGTTTCTCTGTATGACAAGCCAGCAAGTTCTTGGTTTTTTAGCAAGATTTTCTGGTCCCGAAGGGACCGAAGTTAATAGCCGTGGGCGAGCGCTTTGCGCGACACCCACGGGAGTTAAGGCAGCAAGGATTGAAGACCCTGAAAGGGTCAAACAATCAAAGGGGTTCGACCCTTTCAGGGTCGGGCGATGTAACCGATTAGTTCCGTGGGCTTCGGGCAAAGCCGCTTACCCACGGCTATTAACTTTCATCCTTTCAGGATGGTTCGGTTGCGGCATGGGCTACGCTGTGTCTCTGTGGTAGGTGTAGGATCACCTTATCTCAAAGCGGGGTCAATTTTCCTAAATGAAAACAAATTACCGCATCAGCTTGATTATTACTGTGTTTGCAATCGCACTTATTCGGGCAGCAGTTATCCCGAATCCAGTCGGAGCTCGCGTCGTAGTAGATGGCAGTTCTGATCTCTTCTCCGGTCTGCGCTGGCGCAACATCGGTCCATTTCACGGCGGCCGCGTCTCAGCAGTTACTGGTGCGATCCGTCAACCGGGCACGTTCTATTTGGGTGCGCCTATCGGCGGCATTTGGAAGACGACAAACGCGGGAGTGTCCTGGTACCCGATCTTCGATCAGTTTAAGAACGTCGACAGCATCGGCGCCATTCAGGTGGCGCCAAGCGATCCGAACATTGTGTATGCGGGCACGGGCGACTCGGTGCAGGGTCCGTCCGGTGATGGCATGTACAAATCGATCGACGCCGGCAAAACATGGACGCATATCGGTCTCGAAGAAACTACGAAGATCAATAAGATGGTTGTTGATCCAAAAGATCCGAACATCGTTGTCGCGTCGACACAGGGTGATGCGCAACACAACGGACGAGGCATCTATCGAACGACCGACGGCGGTAAGACATGGGAGAACACGCTACGACCTGAAAACGCAAACGGTACGCGAGACGTCGAATACGCGTTCGACACGCCGAATGTGATCTTCGCAACCTCACAGGGAGCCGGCGGCGGATTTGGCGGATTCGGCGGAGGTGGCGGTGCGCCCCAAGGACCGAACGGCACCGCTCTTTACAAATCGATCGACTCAGGCAAAACGTGGCAGAAGGTCACAACGCTGCCTCAGTACAACGGTCGCATTAGTGTCGCGATCGCGATGCACACAAAGGGCCAGCGAGTTTATGTTATTGGCACTCCGCTCCAGGGCGCCTCAGGCCTGTCTCGATCCGACGACGGAGGTGCGACGTGGCAACACATGGCAGGCGATGAGACGCGCATTTCCAACGGCCAGGGCAACTATAGTTCTGGTGTTTGGGTTGATGTAGAGAATCCTGACATCCTTTACACGATCGCTACCACCATCTATCGATCGATGGACGGCGGTAAAACGTTTAGCGCATTCAAGGGTGCGCCTGGCGGTGAGGACCCGCACGTCGCATGGTTCGATCCGACTGACAACAAGCGTATCTTCTTCGGTTTTGATCAGGGCCCCGCAATCACGCTCGACGGCGGTGAGACCTGGAGCGGTTATTACCAGATTCCGATCGCGCAGATCTATCACATCTCTACTGACAATCAGTATCCGTATTGGGTCATGGGTTCACAGCAAGACACTGGCGCGATCATGACTAGAAGTCGCAGTGATCAGGGTCAGATCACTGAGGTTGATTGGTACCCGCTGCCATCATCCGAGTTCGGAACTGTCGTGCCCGATCCGCTCAGGCCTACGACGATTTACGGTGTTGGGTATGGCAATGGTCAGGGCAACGGGCTGATCAAGATCGATCTTGCGACCGGGCAGTGGGGCAACGTCGCTCCAAACTTCGGTACGGATAGAAGCCTCTATGCTGAGTCTTTTGATTTCTGGAAGCGGTTTGATACGGCGTTTGATCCTAAGGCGCTTTACGTCGCATACAACTGCATTCTCGTAACGCGTGATGGCGCACAGACGTGGAAGGCATTCAGTCCTGACCTCACCACGCCGAAGGGTCAGCCGATGGTACCGTGCGGTGTGGCGCCCACTCCTACTCCAACGCCGGCTCCCGGAGCAACTCCGAATCCGTTTGCGTTCCGCGCTTCGATCTCAGATTTCTCGATCTCGACAGTTAAGCAGGGCGTCGTGTGGTCGGGAAGCGCCAACGGACAGATCTACAACACGTTCGACGGCGGCAAGACATGGAACAACGTCACGAACTTCGCCGATCTTCCGGCGGGCACGAGTTTCACAACTGTTGAGGCCGGACACAACGATGTCAGTACGGCCTACGTGCTTGCTAACATCGGCTTTAGCCGTCAACCTGCTCCGGCGGGCTCCCAACAGCACTACATCTATCGCACGCACGACGGCGGCAAGACGTGGACACGTATCGTCAACGGCCTGCCGACCGAAGAACGCACCGGCAGTCAGGTGCACGTCATTCGCGAGGACCCCAAACAGAAGGGTCTGCTCTTTGCCGGCACCGAGACGACAGTTTACGTGTCGTTTGATGATGGCGATCATTGGCAATCACTACAACTCAATTTGCCAAGCACGTCGATCCGCGACCTCGTGGTTCACTCGGATCACAATCTGAGCGACCTCGTTATTGGCACGTATGGTCGAGGATTCTGGGTACTCGATGATATGAGTCCGCTGCGCGAGATCGCGGCAAAGGGACAAGAGATAGCAGCGTCGCCGGCTTATCTATTCAAGCCCGGTGATGCCATCCGTGCTCGAGCTAACGCGAACTGGGACCAGCCGATGAACCTGGAGATGCCGCATGCGCCTAATCCTCCTTACGGCGCGCTTATCTACTATCACTTGAGTAAGAAGCCAGCCAGTGAGATGAAGCTGCAGATCTTCGATTCGGCGAACAAGCTAATCCGCATGATCACAAGCACACAGCCGCCAATGTATTCTCGACCGCCATATCCCGATTACTGGCTAATGCCTGCAACTGAGCGTGCCCTCGCGACGGAGGTGGGCACCAATCGCATCAATTGGGATCTTCGCTATGACGATCCGACGGGTTTCAACCCGGACATCAATAACCAGATGAATTCGTCGCCTGGTTCCGTCACGCCCGCGCCACATGGTCCACTTGCGCTACCGGGTGCGTACACTGTGAAACTTATCGTCGACGGTCAGGCCTACTCACAGCCACTCATCGTCCGAAACGATCCGCGGCTTGGTGAGAGTCCTTCGATGATGGCTGCGCTGCGGGCACAGGACAAGCTCGCAATGGCCGCTGTTCAAGGTATGAAGGATAGTTACTCTGCTAATAGCGAAGTTGCTGCAGTGCGGGCAGAACTCGCCGCAATTCCACGCAACTCGCTGCCTGCCGATGTCGCGACGGCTGCGACTGCGCTCGATACGAAGTTGGCAACGTTCGGAGGTCCGCAACGAGGAGGAGGACGTGGTCCTGGCGGCGGTGGTGGTTTTGGCGGGCCCGTTCGAACTCCTGGCAGCCTATTGTCTTTCATCGCAATCAATAATCTTTTCAACACTGTACTCGGCCCACTCTCGCAGAACGGCATCGACATGGCGCCAACCAAAGCTCAGGTAGACACGTTGCAATCGGCTTGCGGTGAGTTTACGTCCACAGCGAATGGATGGAAAAAGATGCTCGACTCGGATCTCGCCGACTTCAACTCGCTGCTGACGAGGAATAATCTGGCACCACTGAAGCTGACACCAACGGCCGTATCGTTGCCTTCATCCTGCTCGTTCACGGGCGCGAACACTCGTGGCAGCAAATAAACGAAGGCATCGTTGCTTTCGTTCAAACATAAGAAGCTCTGATTCTTCTCCATTGGTCTGCGGCTTTTAAGTGAGTTGGGAACAACAAATTGACCAAAAAATTGGCGTCAATAAATGATCGAGTTCATACTATCGAGCCAAAAGTTCTGGAAAGGACGTGCTCGGACGATTTCGCTCTGATCACGATTAAGAAAATGAAAAAAGGATCTCTCTCATTCTTGATAATGGCGATGGTGTTGTTTTTCGTAACGTCATCGGCAACGGCACAACGAGGAGCGAGTCGCCGCGATGAATGGCTGCAATTCCGCGGGCCAAACGGCGCGGGTGTTGCCGAAGCCTCCATGATTCCATCTGAGTTTGGCTCAAAGAAGAATCTAGCGTGGAAAACATCGGTACCGTTCGCGCGATCTTCACCCGTGGTCACAGCCGATCGGATTTTTCTCACCGCAAGCGAGAGCGACAAGTTGATTACGCTGGCTCTCGATCGCAACACTGGAAAGATCCTCTGGCGACGCGACGTTGCTCGTCCGCGACACATGCAGATCTATAAGGCCAACGATGCAGCTTCACCGACACCTGTTAGCGACGGAAAGAACGTGATCGCATTTTTTGGTGAGCTGGGTCTGATCTCTTACACAGCTGACGGCAAAGAGCGCTGGCGCGTACCTTTGGGACCGTTCAACAGCTTCTACGGTATGGGTGGATCGCCCATACTCGTTGAAAACACTCTGATAATGGTGTGCGATCATCGTGCGGACTCGTTCATAGTTGCGATTGATGCTCGCAATGGAAAGGTGCTCTGGAAAAAGAGCCGCTCCAATTATGAGGCGTATTCCACTCCTGCGATTTACAAACCCAGCAATGGCCCTACGCAGGTAATCGTGCTCGGTTCAAACTCAGTCGATGGATACTCATTGGATAAAGGAGACCGATTGTGGTGGGTGTCTAAGATCGGCTCGTATCCGAAAGGCGTGCCGGTCATTGGAGCGGGTATGGTCTATGTGTTAGCGGAAGGTGGTGACGACCCATTTTTACCACCCTTTGATGAACTTCTAAAGATGGATAGCAATAAGGACCAAGAACTTCAACACGACGAAGTGAAGTCGGTGGCCGAGTTCTATGAACATTTTGGATGGTTGGACGGCAACAACGACGGAACCGTTGATCGAGCGGAATACGACTTCGTCCGCAATACGACTGCAGGGGGACACGGTCTTACGGCCGTCCGTTTGGGAGGTCAGGGAGATCTGACTCCAACCAATGTCATTTGGAATTTGAGAAAGTCTTATCCAGGTATTCCGGCGCCGCTCGTCTACGGCGACGTGATGTACCTAATGAAGGAGGGCGGAGTCGTTACCAGTCTCGATCCCGCGAGTGGACGGATTTTGAAACAGGGTCGTACCCCTGATGCGCTCGAGGATTACTATGCATCTCCTGTCGCGGCGGATGGGAAAGTCTTCATGGTCAGCGCGAGTGGAAAAGTGACTGTGTTGAAAGCAGGGGCACAATGGGAAATCCTGGCGACCAACGATCTGGGTGAAGAAGTTTGGGCCACGCCGGCCATCGCCGGCAGCAATCTTTATATCCGAACACGAAATGCGTTGTACTCGTTCGGTGGTGCTGCGAAGTCGTCTCAGTAGAATGCCCAGGTAGTCCGTGTGTTCGTTTGGGATGCGGTCAGTACCATCTCGCGGTAGCGGGTGGGTGCGCTGGCCTTGACGATGTAGCAGCGACGTAACGCGCTCCGGCGTTAACATTTCAAAACAATTCTTGTAAATTCTGTTCCTCCTGTCAGAACGTTTCTTTAACGTAGTTCACAGGATTGCAAGATTTTTCAGGATAGGCTGAGCAAAGGATCGGCTTTTTGTTTTCTTACTGAATAAATATAAAAAGGAGCACCTCCCATGTCACCCCCATCAAAACTTGCCCATGTCGTTTACATGACCAGACGTTACGATGAAATGCTCGATTGGTACGAAAGAGTCTTTGAGGCAAAAGTTCAATACAAGAATCCAGCACTGGCATTTCTAACTTACGATGATGAACACCATCGCTTTGCATTCGCCAACATGTCAGTACTCAGTCCGAATGGGACAGAGAATAATGCCAGCTCGAAGATCGGAGTGAATCACGTTGGCTACACCTACAAGAGTGTGGGCGATCTTCTCGAAACCTATGAGCGGCTCAAGCAACTTGGGATTAAGCCATACTGGCAAGTGCATCACGGTGTAACTCTCTCCATGTATTATCAGGACCCTGACGGAAACCGAATGGAGTTTCAGGTTGACTGCTGCGCTAACGCTGAAGAAGCTTATGCTTTCATGCATAGTGACGCGTTTGCCGCGAATCCAGTTGGCGTTAAGGTAGATTTCGACTCGTTGCTCGAACAGTATATGAACGGTGTGCCGGCGGAAACTTTGTTGCGGCAGCCTGAAGGGACGATGTCTGATTTGCCGGATGTACATGGGATGTCATAAGTGCGACCCAAGGCTATCCACAGATTACGAGATTACACAGCGCGACATAGGCCGCAACCGAACCATCCTGAAAGGATGAAAGTTAATAGCCGTGGGTAAGCGGCTTTGCGCGAGGCCCACGGAACTAATCGGTTACATCGGCGGACCCTGAAAGGGTCGAACCGGGCTGATTGTCTGACCCCCTTTCAGGTGTTCAATCCTTGCTGCTTAACTCCCGTGGGCTTCGCGCAAAGCGCTCGCCCACGGCTATTAACTTCGGTCCCTTCGGGACCAGAAAATCTTGCTAAAAAAACAATTAGTTGTTGGTAGCTACACAGATTGAAGCAGACAAATTCTGACCCCATCTCAATCAAAAGTCCGCGTAATCTGCGTAATCTGCAGGTGTTTTGATATCCCCGGCAAAAAATTTGTCCCGAAATCTCCTCTCGGCGGTGTTATCTCTTCAAGGAACAAAAAAAGCCCCGGCACCGTTAAGAAAAATGGAACCGCAGCGTTAACAAAAGTGAAACCTATGTAGTCTTAGTAACGAACAACTCGTAGGAATCGTTACTGACCAGCGATTTACCAGAAGGGAAGAGGTTATGTTGAAGGTACACGGCAAAAAATTGGAGACAGTTGCTGTTCTTGGTCTATATGGCCGGATCATCAATGGCGAAACTGAAAAATTGCGACAAGCGGTGCGTGATATCTCAGGGGCTACTGCCATCATTCTGGATCTGAAGGGCGTGACAACTATCGATGCGCATGGATTAGGCGTGTTGTTGGACTTGCGACAAAAGACAATCGCAAGTGGAATGCGCTTCAAACTAATGAACATCAATCAGCCGTTGTGCAGAGTGTTCGAGATCACAAAGTTGAATTCTGTGTTTGAGATTACTTCGCTTGGAGAACCGCTAGCCGCGTTTAGCCGCCACCCTTGTTCTCAAGTTGTTGCTGCTTAGGAAAGAAACTATCCGCAGATTACGCAGATTGAAATAAACAAAATTAGGCCGCTCTGTTTTTCAAGACAAATCTGCGTAATCTGTGTAATCTGCGGATGGTATGGATCGTCGTGAATTCAGTCTTGGTTTCCTAGCCGCTGTTCCCGCCTTCTACTCGTTAAGATATCAATCATCTTCACAACTCCGCATTAATGGTCCACGGCTCAATCAGCACCTGAGCGAACTCGCACAGTTTGGCAAAACTCCAGAAGGCGGCACCAATCGTGTCGCTTATTCTGACCTCGATCTTCAGGCTCGTGATTACGCTATGAAACTGATGCGCGATGCGAAGCTTGAGGTCAGTATCGATGCAGCGGGCAACATAATCGGGAAACGTTCAGGAAGTGACTCTTCTTTGAAGCCGCTGATGATGGGATCACATATCGACTCGGTGCCGCAGGGCGGAAGCTACGATGGGCAAGTCGGTTCGCTGGGAGCGATTGAAGTAGCCCAGACACTCTCCGAGAACAAGATCCAACTCAAGCATTCACTTGAAGTCGCGATCTTTCAAAACGAGGAAGGCGGAACAATTGGCAGTGCGGCGATTTCGCGAGGACTCACTGAAAAAGATCTTCAGATTATTACCAACAGCAAGAAGACGATTCGCGAGGGTATCAAATTCATTGGCGGTGATCCTGATCGTTTATCAACTGTCGTTCGCAAGAAAGGCGACATCGCAGCATATCTGGAATTACACATTGAGCAGGGCGGGGTCTTGTACGCAGAGAAGATCGATATTGGCGTGGTAGAAGGAATTGTTGGCGTGTACTGGTGGGATGTCACGGTCGAAGGTTTCGCCAATCACGCTGGGACGACTCCGATGAATCAAAGAAGAGATGCGCTTCTGGCCGCGGCAAAATACATCGAGGCAGTCAATCGCGTGGTTACCGCAATTCCAGGACGACAAGTGGGTACGGTTGGAAAGATCCAGGCATTTCCGGGGGCATTCAATGTGATTCCCGGAAAAGTGATCACAAGCCTCGGCCTCCGAGATCTGGATGCGTCGAAAGTGCAGTTGATGTTTCAAAAGATCCAGGATGAAGTTCGACAAATTGAAATATCAACCGGAACTAAATTCGAATTCAAACAAGTAAACTCTTCCAAGCCGGCACCGACTGACCCGCGTATTCGTTCAGCTATAAGTGACGCGGCAAAAGAGTTGGGCTTTTCTACAAAGTCAATGCCAAGCGGTGCCGGACACGACGGTCAGGAACTCGCTGATATTTGTCCGATCGGAATGGTCTTCATTCCCAGCCGCGATGGGATCAGTCACAGCCCGCGCGAGTTTTCAAGACCTGAAGACATTGCGAACGGCGCGAATGTGTTGCTGCAGAGTTTGTTGAAGTTGGACAGTGGCTAGTCGGGCGGATGCAGCTCTGGTAGGTAGGTCGTATAGGTCTCTTGCTTAAATGGCTAGAAATACTGACCGGGCTTCTCCTCCGGCGGGGCTACAGCCGCAAAGTCTTCAGTGAATCGGCGACGATATTGGCCGAGCAACTCGATCACTCGCTCGTATCGTGCCGAACCTACAATGAGTCCAACATGCCAGGGTTTATCGATTCGATAAACGATTTCCGGATCCCTGTAAGCACTTGTGTTCGGATACTCCTGGCGAGACAACGACAGGGCAATTCCGCCGTATTCCCGGCGCACGTCAGGCAATCGGTAAGGATGGTCAGGCGTGGACAATTCGGTCCTGGCCCACTCTCTCCACATGTTGATGCCGGTTGCAGCTTCAATTGTTTCTGCTGTGTAGGCCCCACCCATTCGGGCGGCCACTTCAAGAAAATAAAGATCATGTTCGGCATCGCCTGCGCGAAGAAACTCGGCGTGCGTAACGCCCCTGTCTATTCCGAATCGATCGAGCAACTGTCGATTGAATTCGAGCAGTTGTTCTTCTTCACGTGAACCACGTCTGAGAGTGTGCGAGATACTGATACCGCCAAATTGGGAGAGGTCGAATGGAGCTGTTAAGTAGCGTTCTACACTTGCAAAAACGATCTTTCCCTCATTCAACAAGGAATCGACGTGGTAGACGTCTCCTTGAATGTATTGCTCGAGCAAATGAAACGCGGCGGTTTCCTCAAAAGTGTTTCTCGAATCGAGTTCTGAGAGTGTGTGCCAGACTTCATCCGGTGAGTGGAGCCTCTTGATTCCCATCGCCGAGGCACCCAGGCGTGGTTTTAGCATCCATGGGGGTGAGGTCCGTCTCATAAAATCCGCGACAGTTTCGTGGTTGAGTAGAGGCACAAAATCGGGCTGACGGATTCTGGTCTCACGACCTTTCAGCCTCATTACCAATTTGTCTTGAAAACGACGGGCCGCTGTTGTGCTCAGTCCTGGTATAGATGAAAATTCGCGAAGCTGGGCCGCCGTGACCACATCGTATTCCTCAAGGGCGACAATTCGTTTTACATTGCGTTGTTTCATGACCCAAACAGCGGCGGCTGCATACGATTGCTCCGTCACCTTACCCGGGATGGCAATGAGATCATCGAGAGATTCATGGGCCCAATCCGCGGTCGCGAGTTTTTCTCTGGTTAAGAGGACAACGGCTGCGCCTTGACGTTTGCATTCGCGGATAAACTCGTTGCCTTTGAAGAAAGTGGCAATGCAGATGATGGTTGGGAGAGTTGGGCTCATAACAGTTGAAAGCTTTGTTGACGAATAGGACCAATAAGTCCTATAAGACCTATTAAGAATTCTATTAAGGAGAACCTCACAATGAAAGGCAAGCCCTCACACGCGGGTGGGTCTCGTTTGATCCCTACTCACGGCGGATATCGGAATCTCAAATCGTTCCAAAGCGCAGAGATTGTCTACGATGCAACTGTAAAGTTCTGTGATCGTTTTATAGACAAGCGCTCTCGAACGCATGATCAAATGGTCCAGGCCGCACGCAGTGGGCGGCAGAATATTGCAGAAGGTAGCCAGGCTTCTGGAACCTCGAAGAAAACTGAGCTCAAGCTGGTGGGAGTTGCCCGAGCAAGTTTGGAGGAGCTTCTACTTGATTACGAGGATTTTCTTAGACAGCGAGGATTTGCGCTATGGGAAAGAAATAACCCAAGAGTGCGAGAAATTCGGGGCCTTGCCTACCAACAGAATAGGACCTATTTGACCTACATGACCTATATTGAATCATCGCCCGCGGAAGTGGCCGCGAACACGATCATCTGCCTCATCCACCAGACAAATTAATTTGTTAGATCAGCAGCTCCGACAACTTGAGCGCGAATTTCTGGAGCAGGGCGGGTTCACCGAGCGGCTTTACAAGATGAGAACAGATTTTCGAGGTAATAAGAAATAGGTCTTATAGGTCGTATCGGTCCTATTGTTTCAGTCGACCATCCTTCGTAGAATCGGTGCAGCACGATTCTCTCGGAGTAAATGTGAGCCCAGACAAATCACTAGTCACCGCCCAGCAAATCGCCGACAAAACCGATGCCAAACTGAACGGTGATCGTGAAGCAATCATCACGGATGTCAGCCATGATTCCCACCGCGCCATTCAAGGCAGTCTCTTCGCGGCTGTTCGAGGCGCTCTATTCGATGCGCACAAGTTTGTGTCTCAAGTGATGTCTCAAGGTGCGGCAGGAGTCATTTCTGAATTGCCGGTGTCGGAAGACTTCAAGGGTGTCTGGTTGCAGGTACCCGAGATACGGCGCGCGATGGCGGTCGCCGCCGCCGAAGTCCAGCATCATCCCTCGCGCGAACTGAAATTAGTCGGGATCACGGGCACAAACGGCAAAACGACTACCGCATACCTGATTGCATCGATCCCCGAAGAAGCAGGCGAACCTGTCGCAATGACCGGTACCGTTGAATATCGTCTTGGCAAAAAGAGAATCAAGGCGGATCGCACCACACCCGAAGCTCCTGATATGCAACGCTTGCTTCGTGATGCTGTCGAGCTCGGATGTCGAACTGCGGTGATGGAGTGTTCGTCACAGGCGATGGACTTTCATCGTTGCGACGAACTCGAATACGCTGTTGCCGTCTTTACCAATCTAACGCGCGACCATCTTGATTACCACAGGACTATGGAGAACTACTGGTACGCCAAGCAAAGATTGTTTGACGGCCGGTTGGGTTCACGACCTAAAACCTCAGTAATCAATGTAGACGATCCATATGGACGTGAATTGGCGGAAGGATTAGAAAAAGATGGTCTGGGCGTTATTCGGTACGCGGTGAATTCAGACGCCCACGTCAAGGCAAGCGACGCCAAGTTTTCACTAAACGGAATGACATTCAATCTTGCGACTCCGCAAGGCGAAAGGCGCTTTCACTCTCCACTGGTTGGTCCGCCCCACATTTACAACACGCTGGCTGCGGTCGCTAGTGGACTCGCTCTTGGTTACTCATTTGAAGTTGTGAGCGCCGCGTTGGAAAAGTGCACCGGAGCACCCGGACGTTTTGAACGCGTAACACATGGCGGCGATTTCTCCGTAGTTGTCGATTACGCACACAGCGACGATGCGCTCTTGAATGTTTTGAAGACCGCACGTGAAGTTGTACGGGGAAAGATCATTACTGTGTTTGGTTGTGGCGGCGATCGCGATCGTTCCAAGCGTGCTCCAATGGGCGAAGCAGCAGGAACACTCAGCGATGTTGTGATACTGACGTCAGATAACCCTCGCACGGAAGATCCCGAACAGATTCTTTGCGATGCCGAAGAGGGGATTCGCAAAACGGGAAAGCCGTATCGCAAGATCGCCGATCGTACTGAGGCAATCAACCAGGCTATCGCAGAGGCGCAAAGTGGTGACCTTGTTCTGATTGCGGGCAAGGGTCACGAGGATTATCAGATAATCGGCCGCGAGACTCTTCACTTTGACGACAAAGAAGTAGCGCGTGCCGCGTTGGCGCAAAGGACTTGAGAATAGGCGAGACACGGACCGGAAATTTATTCGATGAGGCTGGCACGATGTTTCTCATTGCCAGCCTTTGTCTATTGCTGTGTTCGTGCCGGCAACTACCTAAGAGCGTTAAGGCCGAGCCGCCGGAGCCGCAACAATCCAAGCTTTACGGTCCGCCGCAGAAGACGGGCGCACTCAAGAGCAAAGCAATAGATGAAAGCAGTGGCCTGGTGGCGTCGCGCTCAATGCCCGGCAAATACTGGACGCATAACGATTCGGGAGACGGCCCGTTTATTTACCTGATCGACGAGCAAGGTGAGTTGTTTGGTGTTTGGCGAGTCACCGGAGCGCAGGCGATCGATTGGGAAGACATCTCGATTGGTCCAGGTCCTGAAGTTGGAAAGCACTATCTCTATATAGCCGACATCGGTGACAACGATTCATTCCGCAAAGAAACTGTTGTGTATCGGGTAGCTGAGCCGGGACAAAATGACGGCAGCTCAAGCAAGGCAAAGCCGCAAATCACCGAAACTGCCGAAGCCATTCGGTTACGGTATCCGGATGGAAGTCATGATGCAGAGGCTCTGCTTGTGGATCCCGCGTCCGGCGATATGTATATCGTCACGAAGATCGCATTAGGTAGACCATCCGTCTACCAGGCAGCCGCTCCGTTTGTTGCCGGCGAGGTCATAACATTGAAGCGCTTGACCGAGTTAAGGATTCCAAATCCATTCGGCGGAGTGATCACGGGTGGCAGTGTTTCACCGGATGGAAAACGTGTCGCGCTTTGCGATTATTTCCAGGCATATGAATTGGCCCTCCCAGCGACGAGCACGAACTTCGTAGACATTTGGAAAGAACCGATAGTCAGTTTCAACTTCGGCAAACGGGAGCAGGGCGAATCGATTGCTTATCGACTTGATGGAAGGGCATTGTTGGGAACGAGTGAAGGGAAGGGAGCGACGATTTTTGAAGTAGTCAGAACGCCGTAACTTCTCTGCGCCTCCTCTGCGTTCTTTGCGTCTCTGCGGTGTCTTTGTATGCTTCGTGTGTTGGGTTTAACGCGAAACACATGAAGACACCTCAGAGACGCAAAGAACGCAGAGGAAGCGCAGAGAACATCGCTTGACGTTTCGTTAACTTATCTGCTCGTCGTGCCAGTTTTAGTCGTTCTCCGCCAGTACAAATACACCGGCAACCCCACCGCCATTAACGCTAGTCCGATCGCTGATTGCTTCGGGGTGTTCCAAATAGTAGTCAAGATCAGCCAGGTACAAATCAAGATGAAAAGAACCGGCACGACAGGATACCCGAACGTACGATACGGCCGTGCTTCGCCAGGGTTACGTCTTCGCTGAATGAATATAGCTCCAGCAGTCAATGCATAAAACATTACCAGCGCGAAAATCGCCATGTCCGTTAGCACATCATACGAACCGGAGAGCGCTAACACACTCGACCAAATCGCCAGCACAATTAATGATCGAACGGGAACGTGTGCTTTTGAAAGCTTCGCCAGGCCCGTGAAGAACAAACGGTCTTTAGCCATTGCATATGGAACCCGCGCGGTGGCCAGAATCGAGGCGTGCAGTGCGCTGAACGAAGAAGTCATCATTGCTGCAGCCATTAGCGTCACAGCTGTGGCGCCCAGCAAGCGTCTTATGACTTCCGCCGCCGTAGACGAACCCGCAGGAACGCTGGCGATTTGAGTTGGTGTCAGCACGTGGTAGTAACTCAGGTTAACGAACACGTAAAGACCCATGATGATCAACATGCTAACCAGTAACGCTCGCGGCAGGTTGCGTTCCGGCTGCTTTACTTCACCCGCCATAAAGGCAATGTTGTTCCAACCATCGTATGCCCACATCGCTCCGAGCATCGCTGCGGCCAATCCAGCAAAACCACCGGTTGTCACAGCGACGCCTTCACACGTCCCACTTACGTTAGCCTGTGAGAGATGACTCCAATCACCGCCGCTGTAAACAAACGCGCCTACACCAACAAGGATCAATACTGAGACCTTGATAATCGTCATCACGGTGGCGAAGTTTCCACTGACCCTAACTGCCGCACAGTTGATCAGAGTAGTAATCGCGATCGCCGCGAGCGCAATGATTTGTAATCGTCCAAAGGGGACGACGTGATCCGTGAAGGGTATTGTGAAGCTGAAATAGACAGTTGAAAGTGAATGATTGAACCCTATCAGAAAATCGTTGAGAAAGATTGCAAAGCCTACTGCCAGAGCAGCAGCGGACGCAGAGCGGGCGATGAGAAACTGGGTCCAGCCGTAAATAAACCCCCAGACAGGTCCGTAACCGTCGCGAATGATTCCATACTCACCGGCGTCTTTGGGTCGCATCGCGAGTAGTTCCGCATAAGTGAGAGCACCGGCCAGCGACAAGAGTCCGGCGAATACCCAGACCGCCAGTGCCTTTCCGGGGGTGCCAACATTGCAGGTCATTACCCGCGCTTTTAGAAACACGCCTGTTCCAATAACGTTTGCGACATTCACTGCTATCGCTGCCGTTAGACCAAGTCCGCGAACGAGGTGATTGTGTTCGGTTTGCATAGAAGTCGAAAGTTTGTCGGCTTTGTATAGGACCTATTTGACCTATAGGACCTATTTGCTATACCTCACTGACTAGAAGATATCATTCGCGATCAGATCATCGTATGTGTCGCGACGTCTGATCAGTTTTGGTGTTCCATCCAGCGCGATCAGAACCGCCGCCGGCAGCGGGCGGCCGTTGTAATGAAACATCTGGGCCAGGGAATACGCGCCGCAATTCAACAACGCCAGCACTTCACCGGGAGCAACATCAGCAGGCAATCTTCGGTAATCAGGTAAGCGACCTTCGCGTTCTATATCAAAATAGACATCACCAGAATCACACAACGGACCTGCAACCTTGTAGTCACGCGCGTACGGCTCACCGGCACGCGAAGCGGAAATAAGGTGGTAGTACCATTTGTAGTTGTTCATCGAGAGCATGATGTTGTAACCAGCATCGGCCAGGAGCCAAACATCACCGGTCTCTGGGCGTGTCTTGATATTGTTAACGGTGGTCAGCACCAAACCAGCATCAGCAATGATGCTGCGACCCGGCTCCAAAAGGATCGACAGTTGATCGAGCAGGTGCTCCGCGTTTGCGGCTCGGGCGGATTCCCTCGCAACTCTCATCGCCGCTTTCAAAACGTCTGCAGGTTCAAGCTCCGCGCCCAGCATGTCTCGCTCGTGTTCGGGCAATTGATCAGCTTGCGAACGGTCCCGCAGGTAGTTGACGGGTATTCCGCCACCGAGATTGATATGTTCCAACGTATGACCGGTTTCCTGATGAATGGTTACCAGGTGCTCCCACATACTCCGAAATGCTTCGGCAAACGGCTCAACGTCAGGTGTCTGCGAACCGACGTGAATATGAATTCCACAGACGTTAACCAGATCGGGGTTTTGCAGTCCGCGTCGAAATGCGGCGAGGACTTCCGACGACGAGATCCCAAACTTGGAGGTCAGTAACGCCGTTTGCAGACCAAGGTGTGAACGTGTACCAATCTCAGGAACGAGACGAAGTGTTATGCGCGCAGGTGGAATGTCTTCACCTTTCGATCGCAGTCGCGCAACTGATTGTTCGACGAGACCAATTTCAAAAATCGAATCAACATTGATGGAATAAATTTGTGCTCGTGCCGCTTCGTCCAGCTCCTCGTCTGACTTGCTGGTTCCGTTGAAGATGATTTGATCTGGCTGAAAGCCTATACGCAGGGCCTTAAAGAGTTCGCCGCCGCTATTAACCTCGCAGTCGATTCCAGAATCGAGTACGGCTTTTAGAATCGACATATTGGAATTTGCTTTAGACGCGTAGCAGAACTTGATGGGTCGATCGACAACGTTAGCCGCTCGCTTGAGACGATTGATGTTTTCCCGAATCCGACTCTCTGAGAAAACGAAGAGCGGCGACTGAAATTGTTTCACGAGATCGATTGCATCGACCTCGTTAATTGAGAGATGTCCGTCCCGCACCTCGAGGTATCCGGGGATCGACCAGGCCGGACAATGTGCGGCTGTACTCGATGACATTAAAATGACTCCAAATTGATATTCAGAAAAGTCGAGTGAAGATAGACTGTGGATATAGAGGCGTCAAGCTTGCCGATCGATTTCAGATTTAGGATTTCAGATTTAAGATTGTGGCTTGCGCAAGTTATCTCAAAGGCACGATACGGTTCGCCCACGCGCACTGTCAAAATCTGAAATCTGAAATAGATCCAGGGCTCAATTCGAGCGAGCAAAGTTGTACGCCAAAGTTCCGGACACTTTGACAGGTTCTCCAGCAAGTACTGTTGGCATGAACCTCGCGAGTCGAGCTGCATTGACTGCTGCTGCATGAAGGCCGGCAGGACCCGAAACCACTTTAGCATCGATTACCGTGCCCTGTTCATCGATCAAAATCTGAACCATCACTACACCTGTGGGTTGGCCAGCCGGAGCCTCGGGCAAAGGCAGGTAAATCGCTTTCCCATTGAGCATGCCTCCCGCAATTGGAGCGCGTGGTGGTTTTTGTCCGTTCGCGACTTGCGCCGAATTTGGATCAGTGTTGTTAGGCGGCTGATCGACACGATCGTCGCGCCCGTTTTCGGCTGCTGTGTTGTTGTTCGCACCGCCCTCGGTTTCTGGAGGTCGTCGTCCGTCTCTTGAGGTTTGTGATGTGTTGTTTGCCGTAGCGGCGTTAGACTCTTGCACCATATCCGCGTTTGCTACCTGTTCGACGGGTTTATCGGGAATGACAAACGAACTCAGGAATTTGTCTTCGAGAGCTTCGTCTTTCTTAGGATTCAGAATCGCGATGGCGTAGAAACGCTTGCGAGTTACATAAGCGTTCACAGTTCCAGTTAGATCCCCAATAGTCAACTTATAAACGCGGCCTGTGTATCCGTGAAAAGGCTTGCTGGCAATTAAGATCATTTTAGCCACAGCATCTTTGCGCACCTTGGGCGGGAAGATAGTCTTGAACGCATCTGCGTAGGAATTAAACCGCTCGAGTTCAGATCCGACGTTTGCCTTGATGCCGCTAACAGAAGCCACGCCCAACACTGGACCCGCGGACGGTGCGGAGAGATAAAGTCTCAAACTCAGCTCAAACTTGTGATACGGAACTTTCGTTACTTCAGTAGAAGTATCCTTCGGCATGAGGATCGAGAACTCTTCGTTCTCCGGCCTAAACGTATCCCAATCTGCTCCTGGAGTAGGTTTTGTTTGTGCGGTTACGGCTATTGAGGCGAGGATCACAGACAAGACTGCAAATGACCAATAGGAACGACGAAAACGCATGTCATCTACCTCCGGATTCAAATGTGGCTGGTGACGAGTTGCAGGGCCGTGCTATCGGGAATGTATTCGGACGGGGTGGACGTGTCAAGGAAAGTCCAAAGTCCGAAGCCCGAAGTCCAAAGTCCAAAGTACTCCGGACTATTTCGCTGCCCGTTTTGCCCGATCGCGCTCGACCAACACTCGCCTAAGAATTTTTCCCGACGGCGATTTCGGAATCTGTGTGACAAACTCCATCTGTCGAATTCTCTTGTGAGGCGCCACGCGCTCCGCAACAAAGTCCATGATCGCCTCTGCTTCTTCAGGAGTTTTTAAAACGACAATCGCCTTAGGCACTTCACCAGCTTCTTCATCGGGATAGGGAATCACAGCAGCATCTGCAACTGCTGGATGCGTTAGCAAAACACTTTCCAATTCGGCTGGAGGCACTTGAAGCCCTTTGTATTTAATTAACTCCTTCAACCGATCGACGATGAAGAAGTGACCATCCTCGTCAACGTATCCAATGTCTCCAGTGTGCAACCAGTTGTCAGCATCAATTGTGCTTGCTGTTGCCTCGGGCCTGTTCAAGTAACCCTTCATAATCTGTGGACCGCGAACGCACACCTCACCTTCCTGGCGCGGTGGTAATGGTTCACCGGTTTCCAAACTCGCGATTTTGCATTCGGTATTCGGAGCTGGAACACCGACTGAGCCGAACTTCACCTGGTTGGGATTGGCCGGCGACGAATGTGTAACAGGACTAGTCTCGGTCATTCCATAGCCTTGCCGAATGGAACAGCCCAGACGTGTCATGCATGCGCGAGTTAAGTCTTCTCCGAGTGGTGCAGCTCCCGAAAAGATTGTCTTCAACTTCGGAACCTTGTAGTTGTTGACGATTGGGTTCTTGCTCAATTGCAAAATAATGGGTGGCACGAGATGGGCCAGGCTCACTCCATAATCCTGTACTGCCTGCAGGAATGCTTCCAGATCGAAACGGGCCATCGTGACGATTGTTGCGCCCGCGTAAAGCCCCATATTCAACACGACCACGAGCCCGTAAATGTGAAATAAAGGAAGTACACAGATCAGAGTGTCAATCTCGTCGAAATAGTCCAGACCTTCCATCTGCTTCAGATTTGAAACCAGGTTGTAGTGAGTGAGCATCACACCTTTGGGAAGACCTGTTGTTCCACTGGAGTAGGGTAAAGCGACAAGATCTTCGAGAGGGTTAATCTGCACCACAGGAAACGGTTCATCTGTCTCAGCGAGCAACGAGTCAAATGGTGTTGCGCCTTCTGCCTCACCAAAGATATAGATTTCTTCAACACCTGCTGCCTTTGCTGCTTCGGAAGCCTTCTCCAAACATGCCGGCACCGTTGCGAGGAAGCGGGCTTTTGAGTCTTTGAGCTGATGACAGATTTCGCGATCCGTGTAGAGCGGATTGAGCGTTGTCGCGATGCCGCCAAGTGAGGCGATTGCATGAAACAAAATTGCGTACTCAGGGTTATTAGGACTGAGAATCGCAAACACCTCACCCTGTTTGAAACCACGTTTTGAGAGATTAACGGCAACACGCCGAATAGAATCGTAGAGTTGGGAATAAGTAAGCGTCCGGCCAGTTGAACCTTCGATCAGAGCCGGCTTATCTCCGAGTTCATTTACTCGCTGGAAGACAAATGTTGTTAGAGGAACCTCAGGGATTGTGACATCCGGGAAGGGGCTTTTGATGATCATTCGGTGTTTGGGAGGGACTGCGATTTCAGATTTCAGATTGAAGATTTTCCGATGTCCGATATGCTTTGCTGGTCGTGTGACTCCAGACACGAACGCGGACTGTTTAGCGTATTAAGACAGCGATGGTTCGTGTCTGGGATCACACGACCAGCTAAAGCATATCGGACATCGGAAAATCTTAAACCTTAAATATCTTAGCATGGCCTTGGCTTTGAAAAGCGTTTATATTTCTGCGAGCAATGCCGATTTCTTCTCTGTGCTTTCTTAGAAAGTCGCTGCGATGTCTCTGCGTTCTCTGCGCCTCTGCGGTATTGATTAGGCGCACCATGTTTCAACCGCAGAGTCGCAGAGCCGAGTTAGCACAGAGGAAGAAAACTTAAATGGTTAACCCGAATCTCAACATCGTCTGCCTCGCCACGTATTTCAAAGGTGTCGATTTCATTCGCGAGTGTAAAGCGCACGGCTGCAATGTGGTACTTATTACCAAAGAAAAGATGCTAAATGAAGACTGGCCACGTGAGAGTCTCAACGATCTTTATGCCGTGCCAAACGATGCCGGTCCGCCGTTATTCATTGACTTAGTGGCATTCCTTTCAAAGCGCATGAAGGTCGATCGGGTAATTGCTCTCGAAGAATTCGACGTCGTCACCGCGGCCTTGATTCGCGAACACCTGTGTTTGCCAGGGCTCAGCGCGTCTGACGCAAAGGTGTTTCGCGACAAGCTCTTGATGGCGGTTAAGAGCCAGAAGGCCGGAATAACCGTGCCCGAGTTTGTTTCTCTCATCAATCCTGACGACATCAGTCACTATATGGAGACAGTTCCACCACCATGGGTAATCAAGCCACGTTCAGATGTATCAGCCATCGGAATCAAGAAAGTCGATCAACCTGAACAGGTTTGGCAGACAATCGAGGAGATGAATAAACGTGAACACCTCCGCGAACGGGCGTCGTATTACGTGTTGGCTCGATTTATTCCGGGTGAGGTTTTCCACGTGGATTCAGTAGTAAACCGAGGCAAAGTAGCGTTTTCAGGAGTTAACCAATATGGTCGTCCTCCGATGCAAGTGGCGCATCAAGGCGGAGCTTACATATCGCGAACGGTCTTGCATGGATCCACTGATGAAAAAATACTCGTCGATATCAATAAGAAACTAGTGAAGGCTCTTGGTCTCGAACACGGAGCCACTCACGCTGAGTTCATCAAGAGCACTGAAGACGGGAAATTTTATTTTCTCGAGATTGCGGCGCGCGTCGGCGGCGCCTACATAGCAGACGTGCTTGAGGCGGCCTCGGGGATAAATCTCTGGCGCGAATGGGCCAGGATCGAAGTGAATCAGACTACAAGATCGCTCAAGCCGCTGCGGAAGGATTACGCGGGCATAATTCTGTCACTCGCAAAACAAGAGCAACCGGACACTTCCGCATACACAGATGAAGAGATCGTTTATCGAGTTAAGAAGCGCCATCATGCCGGACTTATCGTGAGATCGCCAGGACTTCAGCGAGTTGACGAATTGCTCAACAGCTATGCCGAACGATTTGTCGAAGATTTTGTTGCCGTGGTGCCACCGCCTGAGAGACCGGAATGAGGAAATTTCAGATTTAAGATTTAAGATTGCCACCTCGACAAATTGTGCTTTGCTCTGAAAGGCTTTGCACAAAAAGTCAGATACCACCTGCTTTAGCAGCGTGGAGTCTCAGCTTCGCGCTAGGTGGCAGCTTTTGGAGTGACGGTTAGATACCACCTGCTTCAGCAGCGTGGAGTTTCAATTTTCCGCTACTGAGCAGCTTCTTACCGCGGTTTTAGCGAGAAGTTGAAACTCCACGCTGCTGAAGCAGGTGGTATCACCTCATAAGGTTCAGGGCTCACGCTAGCGCAAATTTGAATCTCCACGCTGCTAAAGCAGGTGGTATCTGACTTTTTGTGCAAAGCCGCTCTGAAATCTGAAATTCCCCGCTTATGCCAGCTTGTGCAGGGCCCAGATCTCGACGCTGAGCTCTTCCGCGTAGAGCAGATGGGGTGCGCCAGCCGGTTCAGGTATTCCCAGAACTTCGATCATTGTTGATGAGTGCGCATCGAGGGTGGCAGTTTGCAATGGCCACTGTGGATGATGAATTCTCGACTGATAAATGTGACCCTTGTGTTCACTGAAGAGGCAGTAACGTTCTGTCAGAAAGAATTCAAGCGAGTCAGGTTCTGACATGGGTAGCGGGCTTCCGATGTTCCAGGTAGCTTGAAATGTCGCTCTGGGTTTGTCAGTTCGACCTGATTTGTAATCGATTTTGTTTTCGGTTTGACTGAGTGTTAACTCGGCGTTGTAGTACGGCAAGTAGTAAAACGTCCGAGCGCCAAACACCGCCGCTGCGTTATTACAATCAAGTGAAAAGAACCAAACACCTGGTGTTCCTTGTCGATGAACATACGTACGCACGTTGAGTTCGTGCATCGCGTTAAGGCCGCGTACTGCTGGAACGTAAGGCGGAAACGCACGAATGTCCCACATCGTGAAGGGAACAATAGCTATCCACGCAAACTCATCAAAGGTGTCTATCTCGAGACCATTCGGAATCAGTGGGCGCAGTTGTGAGGGATCCAGAGGCCAGTGCATGAAGAGGAGCTTGCCCCAACTCTGATGCATCAAGGGCGGACCACCTGGCCGAGTGCGAATTGCGAGACGATCGATCATGCTCGGCAGTGGCATAGGTCCTATACGTCCTACAGGTCCTATTCTGTCTGAGTAGCTCCTTGAAGATACTTGTCCAACCAGTCAAGCACCGTGTGGTACCAGAGATTCGAATTCTGCGGCTTCAAAACCCAGTGACCCTCGTCAGGGAAACTCAGGAATTTTGAATCAATACCTTTGCGTTGAACTGCTGTGTATAACTGCAGGCCTTCACCTACCGGCACGCGATAATCCAGTTCGCTGTGAATGATCAGAATGGGCGTGTTGAAGTTACTAACGAAATTATGTGGTGACCAGCGACCATACATCGCCGGATTACTCCACGGCGTGCCCTTGAACTCCCACTCTGGAAACCAAAGCTCTTCAGTTGCGCCATACATACTCGTCAGGTTGTACACACCATCGTGAGAGACCAACACTTTGAATCGAAAGCGCGAGTCGTTGTTGTGCCCTTCGATCCAATTGATCATGTAACCGCCATAGCTCGCACCGGCCGCTCCGATTCGATTTCGATCTATAAAGGGACTACGGCGCAACACGTCCGCCACGCCATTCATAATGTCAACGTAAGCTTTCCCGCCCCAGTCGCCGCTAATCTCGTTAACAAATTGTTGACCGTACCCGGTTGAACCGCGTGGGTTGGGTGTGAACACAACGTAACCAGCGTTTGCAAACACCTGTGGGTTCCACCTGAAACCCCAGTTGTCACTCCATGCACCCTGAGGTCCACCGTGAATTAGAACTAAAAGGGGGTACTTGCGGCCGGGATCGAAATTGTTTGGTTTGACAATGAACCCGTGGATCTTTTTGTTAAGAGCTCCCGTCCATTCGATGTCTTCAGCTTTTGCAAGTTTCGCTTGATTCATCAATTGTGCATTGACGGAAGTCAGTGGATTAAGGCTTGAGCCATCAACATTCACCGCATAGATTTCTGCTGGAGAAGCAAGCGAACTACCCGCAAAGACCAATCTTCTTCCGTCGGCGCTGATTCTCAAGCTCGAAGCGAAGACATTTGGAACCACCTTCTGCACAGGTCCACCAGCGAGCGGCACCCGGAAGATCGGCGACTTGCCTCGTTCGCCGGCAGTGAAGTAGACATAGTTACCGTCGTTTGAAAGCACAGCCTCATCAACTTGCTGATCGAAACCGCGAGTTATTTCAGTGCTCGTACCGTTGGCACGGTTGTAGACCATGAGCCGCCAGCGATCGGCTTCGAACCCTGCCGTTGCTTGTGAGCGATAGACAATAGAGCGACCATCCGCGGAATAGATCGGGCCAACATCGTACCCGTGATTGTTTTGCGTAATGTTCTTCGCTGAACCTCCATTCAGTGAAACAACATAGATGTCACTGTTGGTGGAGGTGGCTTCAACTTTGTCAGGATTGCGCAGGTAGGCAAGCTCGGTAGAGTCCGGAGAGAAAGCGAAGTCTACTCCTGACGCGGCCGCATATGGCGGCGAATCGAAATCGCCCGGCGTTATATCGCGAGAATTCCCGCCTTTACTCGCGACGACAAAAACGTGAGTCCTTTTCACGTCACGCCACTCATCCCAGTGTCGGAACAAGAGGCGGGTTGTTATGTGGGCCTTAACCTTACCAGTTTCGTTCGTTTCGTCTCTCTTTTTATTGCAGTCATCATCCGCACAATCCGGATAAACGTCTGACGAGAACGCGATCCATTTTCCGTCCGGAGACCAAACCGGAGATGCAGCGCCAGTTGAGATCTTGGTTACCTGGTCTTTGTGATCGCCATCGTTATCCATAACCCAGATCTGGCCGCCCGTTACGAAAGCAATTTTTTTTCCGTCAGGTGACCAGCGTGGGGCGCTTGAGGAACTCTGTCCGTCCGTAAGTTGCTTTGGGTTACCACCATCGATCGAAACAAGATAGATCTGGTTCACGACTCGATTTGCATCGTAATTGACGTCGCCAACAGTAAGTGCCACGTGTTTGCCATCAGGCGAGATCTGGGGATCCGCAACCCGGCGCACTTTCAGCAGGTCTTCGATTGTGTACGTGCGGGTTTGAGCAATGGCAGCAGTGGTGACGAGCAGCAGAATAGAGATTAGAGCAGCACAACGCTTCATGTGAGTCCTCGATTTAAGGATGTAGATTGTTTGGGAAAGCGGTTCATTATTACATTAAGAGGCCTCGGTTCGGAAATAGGTCCTATACAATGATCACGATGATCCGACGAGTCATAGTTGCGCTGCTGCGATTCGCGCTAAGAATCTATTTCAAGAAAATCGAGGTTACGGGTGTCAAACATGTTCCCCCGGATTCGCCGGTCATATTCGTCCTCAATCATCCAAACGCCCTCGTTGATCCGGTCTTCCTGCTTTGTCTCGCTCCACGTCCGGTATCTTTTCTTGCGAAGGCGCCACTGTTTCGAATGCCAGTTATCGGATACTTCGTGCGGCAGCTTGACTCGTTACCAGTTTATCGCAGGCAGGACGAGGGCGAAGATGTCTCCAGGAATCAGGAGACTTTTGTCGCGGCGCGCAGACTATTAGCGGCGGGTGGAACGATTGGCATTTGCCCGGAAGGCGTTTCACACAACGATCCCGGACTCAAACCAATTAAAACCGGCGCGGCCAGAATCTCACTTGGTGCAGTATCGACCGGGGAAGTGAACCATCTGCAAATCGTTCCTGCAGGGCTTTACTACACTTCAAAGACAAGCTTCAGAAGTTCGGCCTTGCTTTACTTTGGCAAACCGTTCGAAATCGAACCCGTCGAATTGGATGAACACGGCAATCCTCCGAGAGATCACGTTCGTGAACTGTCACAACGGATCGAGCAGTCGCTTCGTGCAGTGATCGTGGACGCACAGCAGAACGAAGCTCTGCAAACGGTTGCGCTTGCGGAACGAATCTTCTCTTCGGTTCGAAACAATGGTAGCGACGATGAGAGTCTTATCGAAGAGTTGCAACTGCAACAGCTCTTTACAAAAGCCTATGCAGAGTTGCAGCAGAATGAACCAGCGCGATTGCGTCATCTCGAGATTCGAATGATTCGTTTCGAAGAGGAACTAAAGCAGGCAGGCGTGGATGCAGAGGATCTCGCGCCTCCTTCTTCGACAGTTAGTGTCTTCATTCGAATAGTGAAGCAATCGATCAAGTTTCTCCTGATGATTGGTCCTGCGACAGTGGGTACCGTAGTACATTTTCCTGCCTACAGGCTCGGCGGCTATCTCGCCACCAAGCTTTCGCAAAACTCAGACGACGTCATATCAACAATCAAAATCATCTCTGCAATGCTGCTCTTCCCTCTCACATGGTTGGCAGTCGCGATCGTTTCATACGCGCTCTTTGGTTGGATTGGCGTTGCGGCCGCACTCGTGACCATCCCGCTTTGTGGATACGTGGCAATACTCTTTTACGAAGAGCTGGATAAGTCTATCGGAGGAATGCGCGTTCTGACGTTCTTTTTGATGCGCAGACGTTTTTTTGTCAGACTGCTGGCAGAGCGGAATGCGATCAGAAACGAGATACTAGCCCTTGGTCGTGCGCGGGCGATCACACGAGACTGAGCCTGCCGTTTGATTAGTTACTTCTTCCGAGCCTTACTGGATTTCGATGCAGTACTTTTCTTGGTGGCCCGTCGTTTACTTCCTCCGGCTTTAACGGTCCTTCCTTTGCGACCTTCGCTACGCAATTTTCCAGCAGACATAAGTTGTTCGTACGCGCCGCGGACAACATTGCGTGCGACCTTCAACGAGTTTGCTAGTTCTCGCTCGCTTGGTAGAAAAGTGCCGGCTACCAACGCACCTGCATCAATCATCGAGTTCAGCTGTTCCCGAATCTGTCTGGTCATAGATTCAGGTCGCTTCCGATTGACACGAACATTAAGTTTCACTTTCGTTGCTCCTCTTCAGGACCTCTACGCGGGGGCGACAGGGGATTCTTTGTTAGTTTATGACTCTGGGGTGTCTTGATTCTAAGCAGCACTACTTTGAGTGTCAAACAACTTATCTCGCAAGTAGGAAAAGGTTAGACCACCGTGACCTTGTCGTGAAAGAGATTCATTGGTTCGACATGAGTAGACCGTGTTTGCGAAGGACCTCGATGGTCCGGTCCAAGGGAAGTGCCTCCACTGTGTGTCCCCTGGCAGAGGTCGTGGTGGCTTTGAAAAGGGAATTGTAGACCGCCTCCTCCGTAGCCTCGATTACTGCGAGGAAGAGCGGTGACAGGGAATCGTTAGAGAGTAATTTGACACTTCGGATGAGACTCTTCTCGGTTGGTTGCGCCGGACGTATTCGACCTTCGATGGAAGTCGAGAAAGCAATTGCGTAATCACCGCTGCCATTAGATCCGGCCGCTCCCGTACGCGCCAGTCCCATCATCGCCCGGGCCGCCATGCGCCGAAGGTTTCGCGACTCAACCGGTGCGTCGGTTGCAATCACGACAATAGCCGAGCCATCTGCGTAGTTTTCCCTGATTGATTGCGGTGTCGGCTGTTCGGATTTCAGATCCTCTTTCAGGTAATACCGGTCAAGTTCGCGCCCGACCGGCGCTCCGCTGATCGTCAAGATGCCACCGAAGTTCGATTGCACCAGCACTCCGATGGTAAAGCCGCCCAGGTTTTCTGGAAGTTTGCGCGATGCCGTACCAATGCCACCCTTGAATCCGAACGCAACGGTTCCAGTGCCCGCTCCCACGCAGCCTTCTTCGACCACTCCACCCCTGGCGTTCTTGATGGCGGCCAGAACATCACCGCTCGTGACGTGTCTGCCGCGAATATCATTGAGATACCCGTCATTCGTTTCGGCTACCAGTGAGTTCACCGATTGGACTTTTTCGTTCCCAGGTAAGTTGAGCATATAGTCGAGAAGTGCATCAGCAACCTTCGGAACATTCAAAGTGGAGGTGAGCAGGATGGGTGTTTCGATCTCGCCTAGCTCATTTACCTGGGTAGAGCCGGCGAGTTTTCCAAAGCCATTGCCAACGAAAACTGCACCCGGGACCTTCTCGAGAAACAGGTTTCCATTGTGTGGCAGTATCGCGGTGACGCCAGTCCGAACGTTGTCAGCTCGTATCAGCGTGGTGTGACCAACCAGCACTCCTGCAACATCGGTGATTGCGTCGAGTTGGCCAGTTGGCAGTATGCCGACTTTGATTCCCAGCTCGCGAGCGCGTTGGCGAGCGGACACTGATGAGCTTTGATTTTCAGCCATGTGAATCGATGTGCCTGTGAAAAGGAGGCCACAAACAATAACGAGGGCGATGTGGAATCTCACAGTCAGGTACATGGGCCTATAGGACGTATTCGACCTATTGCTACTCACAACGGACAATCTTAAATCTTAAATCTGAAATTTCTTCGCGCCTGATTCTTTTATCATTCGCGGTCATTGGATTCTTCCCCACGCGCTTGTCTTCCAATTATCGATAGCATCCTTCGGAAGTATCCACGGCGGCAATGGCATCAACAACTGATCGGACAAGCCAAACACGTAAGGTTCGTACAGATCGCGAAGTTCATGTAATCGTTTCTCAAGTTCACCCGTCTTCAGGTCGATACCGTTTTCCGCCAGGATTGATCGGACCCGCTGAAAGTCTTCCGGGCTCAGGCGCTCGGCGCAAAGCTCCTTCTTTCGAGGCTTCGTTTTTAATACCTGCGCAATGTCGACAACTGCGTGACGGGTCATTGCGAAAGTCATGCGAGCCTGCCATGCGGGTCCTTCCAATCCAACCATCACGAGCGCACAGGTATCGAGCACTGTCGTTATTGCTCTTAGCCACGATTGATTGTCGTGCTGGGAACGGAAGTAACAGAGAAGAGGATAGGAGAGATGACTCTCAAGAAGATCGGCAGACCACTTTTCCCACTCGCCCAACAACTTTGTAAGCTCGCCGAAGTTGCGATCCGTGTAATGACGTCGCAGTAATTCAACCGCACTCGAGGGTGAGCCCGCTCGGGCGTCCAGCAACGAAATGCTTGTCTCCCGTCGTGAAAATGCCTGGTAAAGAACTGGAAGGTAACTAATGACGACGGCAAACAGGCCGAAGCCGTTTGCGGTTTCAACTACGGCAAGGAATCTTTCCAAAGGTACTATTGGTGTTACGTCCCCATAACCAAGCGTAAAGAAAGTGACGCCGCTCAAATAGAGATACGTATTGAAATTGACCGCCTCGCCGGACGCGTTCAGCGGTTTATGAATTCCCCAGAAAACGAGTGCATACCCAAGGATAAGTGCGCTGGTCCAGATAGCCAGAAGAACGAACAGCGATAGCGGCCCAAACAGACTTAAAGTTTGTTCACGCCTGCGCGGATCGTGGATTCTCGTCGCAACGACAAACGATGGCTTCCAGGCCAAACGATAGAAGGCGCTGGTTAGGCGAACACGTCGAGTGACGCGGCGGGGCAGGATAATAGTTTCAAACGTGTCCCACAGAATCGCCGCGATTAATCCGGCACCGCCTAATAGGCCAAGGATTCGCATTCGAAGAAACGAGTAGATCGATGTCAGAAATTAAAAACCGTCGCTGGCCATAATTGACCGGGACCTTTGACGGGTGATGGATTGCGATCGGTGCTTGCGATATTAGCCCAGACTCGCAATGGGAGCCAAAGACGAAATCTCATTTGAGACATCCTTATGGCCGTGTGAGCGCTTTTGCTTTTTGTGCGGAGTCTCCTGAGTACCAATAACTTTCGACTTGACAGATGGACGAGGTTGCACTGACAGTAGCGCGCGAGAAAGACCACAGCACGTCGCGGCAGCCTTCTCGGGACCAAGTCACTCCATCGTCCCCGAGCAGGTAAACGAATTCCCATGAAAGCGAGAGATCAGCTATGACACTTTCCATACTTGACTGGACAGTCATCGCCGCTTACTTCCTTTTCAATTTCGGAATTGCCATCTACTACTCGCGTCGTGCACGCGGAAGCACTACGGAGTTCTTTCTATCAGGACGCGACGTTCCCTGGTGGCTGGCGGGCACCTCGATGGTGGCTACAACTTTTGCGGCAGATACGCCGCTTGCAGTGACTGGCTTCGTGGCTCGCAATGGAATTGCCGGCAATTGGCTTTGGTGGAATTTCGTCATGAGCGGCATGCTCACAGTTTTTCTTTATGCTCGATTGTGGCGAAGAGCTGGTGTGATGACCGACATCGAATTTGCGGAGGTGCGCTATTCAGGAAAACCTGCGGCGTTTCTTCGGGGCTTTCGAGCGCTGTATCTCGGTTTGCCCATCAACTGCATCATTCTGGGGTGGGTCAATCTGGCGATGGTCAAGATCATTCAGATTACTCTCAAACTCGACAAACGACATGCTATCTATGTTGTTATCGGCATGTTGTTGTTCACCGCCTTCTACACGGCAATCTCTGGACTTTGGGGTGTCCTGGTTACGGACCTGTTTCAGTTTGTTCTGAAGATGTCGATGGTAATCGTACTGGCGATTCTGGCAGTGAATGCTGTGGGTGGAATCGATGCATTGAAAACGAAGATCACGAACCTTGATGCGGCGAGTGGTCAAGCAGGTTCTCGATTGGCGTTCTTTCCTGCCTTCGATTCCGCATGGATGCCAGCCATCACTCTATTTGTCTTTCTGGCAGTCAACTGGTGGGCCAGCTGGTATCCAGGTGCCGAGCCTGGTGGCGGAGGATACGTTGCTCAAAGAATCTTTTCCGCGAAGAACGAAAAGCACGGACTGCTCGCGACGCTTTGGTTCAATATTGCGCACTACGCTTTGCGCCCATGGCCATGGATTCTAACAGCACTGGCTTCGTTGATTCTGTATCCACAACTGGCCGACAAGGAGTCGGGCTACATCCAGACGTTGCTGGATCCGAATGTCTTTCCTACTTATCTACGTGGCTTCATGCTCGCGGCTTTTGCGGCAGCCTACATGTCAACTATAGGCACACAATTAAATTGGGGCGCTTCCTACGTCATCAATGACTTTTACCGGCGCTTTGTCACGCGATCCGGAAGTGAGAAGCATTATGTGGTTGCATCGCAGGTAGTGACGGTGATCCTGATGATTGCTTCGTTGATTGTGACCTTTTACCTTGAATCAATCGGTGGCGCGTGGAAGCTCTTGCTCGTGACCGGTGCAGGCACTGGCACCGTTCTCTTGCTGCGTTGGTTCTGGTGGCGAATCAACGCGTGGTCTGAAGTCTCAGCGATGATCACGGCAGCAGTCGTCTCGCTGTTTCTTCAATTGGTGTTGAAATGGGACAGTGACAAGCCGCGAGACTTTGCTTATTTGATGCTCGTGACGGTGGCGATCACCTCTGTTGTTTGGATTACCGTGACGCTGTTAACCCGGCCCGAACCGATCGAGACTCTGACTGTCTTCTATCGTCGGGTGCGTCCCGAAGGACCAGGTTGGAATAGAGTCGCTGCCGTCGCAGGTTTTGCCGGGGCGCATGCGGAAGGAAGACTGGCTACGCAGTTTCTAAATTGGTTCCTGGGATGCGCACTAATCTACGGCTCCCTCTTTGGAATCGGTAAATTGATCTTCAAAGAATGGCTGACAGGTCTTATTTATTTGGCTATTGCGATCTCTGCCGGTCTCCTAATATCGTGGAATCTATCGCGCGTTGGCTGGAAGACAGTAGGTGACTCTGAATTGGAGCCGTCAGACTATCCAGCCTGATTATTCTTGACGACTGACAAAGTAGTGACTGAACAGAACAAATCGTCTGCAAATTTGATTTTTGCTGCTGATTTGGGTGGCACCCATTTACGAGGCGCTGTTGTAGACCGGAACGGAGTTATCCATGCTCAACGTAAACGCCAAACGCCACTGGAAAGCTCGCCGCAGGCCGTTGTTCGGGCCTTAATCGATGTTGCTAACGAGTGCCGGCATTCTATTGGCGCTGAAAGTTTACATGCGGCCTCGGTCCTTGTTCCCGGAACCCTGGATTCTGCGAACGAAATAGTCACTCAGGCTCCCAACCTTCCAAGTCTTATCAAGTTCAATTTTAAGTCTGCTCTTGAAGATAAATTTCGGATTCCAGTCTTGCTGGAGAATGATGCAAACGCTGCGGCCGTCGGAGAGATGTGGTTAGGTGCCGCACGCGGTGCTCGCAATGTGATTTGCATAACGTTGGGTACGGGAGTTGGAGCCGGCATCATTCTCGACGGTAAGCTGTGGCGCGGAACATTTGGCACGGCGGGCGAGCTGGGACACACGACTCTTGATGCTTTCACCGGCCCGGAGTGCAAATGCGGAAACAGGGGCTGTCTGGAGATGTACGCTTCAGCGACTGCTATTGTAAGAATGGCTCGGGAATTGTTGAGTAGTCGTAGCGATACAACTTTGCGTGATGAATGTTTGACAGCTGAAAAGGTCTACGAAGCAGGTATCGGCGGAGACAGTCTTGCACTTGAGATCTTCAGAACGGTAGGCGCTTACCTCGGAGTTGGAATAGCAAACTTAATAAACATTCTCGGCCCAGAAGTTATTGTAATCGGTGGCGGTGTCGCCAATGGTTGGAAGCTGTTTGCGGGCGCAATGCGTGAGCAAGTGATAAAGCAGGCCTCGCGTCCGTTGACTCCCATGGCCGAAATCAAACCGGCGTTGTGTGGAGACAACGCAGGTCTTCTAGGTGCGGCACATCTTGCCTGGTTTCGTACGACAGGCAGTTAGCCTGTTGTGGTTCCGGTACCGCACGACGAGAGGCTGTTAGCCTGTGATGTTTCCCGTACGCACGACGACAGGCTAACAGCCTGTCGTACGCTTGTTATAGTGATCCGAACATCGTCCAATGACCGCACTAATCATCCATGGCCACTTTTATCAACCACCACGCGAGAATCCCTGGACCGGTGAGATCGATAGACAACCGAGCGCGGCACCCTATCACGATTGGAATGAACGAGTTCATAGTGAGTGTTACGGCCCAAACGCCTTTGCACACCTCGGAGCCGACTCGGAAGTAATCAACAATTACCGCAACATTAGTTTCAATTTCGGTCCCACCTTGCTCTCGTGGCTGGACGCACATCAGCCACGAACCTACAACAGGATCATTGAAGCAGATCGACAAAGTGCGGCGACCCGATCCGGACACGGTAATGCGATCGCGCAAGCTTACGGTCACGCAATTCTGCCGCTGTGCAATGATCGCGATCGACTGACGCAGGTTGCGTGGGGGATCGGCGACTTCCAATTTCGCTTCAATCGTAATCCGGAATCACTCTGGTTGCCCGAAACTGCATGCAACGACGAAACTTTGACGTTGCTGATTGAGCAGGGTCTCCGTTACGTAATCTTAGCGCCGGATCAAGCGGGGCACATTCGGCAAAAACGCGGTGCCAGGTGGCGTGCGGTTCCAGCCGCCGGGATAGATACCACTCGAGCGTACAAGTACACGCATAAAGACGATACCACGCGTTCGATTGCGGTTTTCTTTTACCACGGTGGTCTGGCGCGAGCGATTGCTTTTGAAAAAGCACTGACATCAAGTCACGAATTGGTTGATCGTTTCGTTGAAGTCGCAAGAACTGGGGATCTGGTGAACGTCGCGACCGATGGCGAAACATATGGGCATCATTTCAAATTTGGTGATTTGTGTCTCGCCCATGCTCTCGAAGTTGAAGTGAAACGACCAGGCTTTTGGATCACTAACTACGGCGAATATCTGGATCGTCACCCACCAGAGTTTGAAGTAAGAATCAATCTGGGCGAATTTGGTGAGGGCACCTCATGGAGTTGTGCGCATGGTGTTGGAAGGTGGACACGCGATTGCGGTTGCTATACGGGCGGCCAGCCCGGCTGGAATCAGCAATGGCGGGAACCACTTCGGATTGCGCTCAACTTTTTGCGGGATGCGGCGGCTAATAACTTTGAGGACACAAGCACTGACTTGTTTCGGGATCCGTGGGAAGCGCGCAATGAATACATCCAGGTATTACTGAAGCCTGAATTGTGGCCGAAGTTTTTGTCGGGTCAGCAAGCGCGAGTGCTTTCAACCACCGGCGAGGTGCGCGCGAGAACGCTTCTCGAAATTCAAAGATTCTCGTTGTTGATGTTCACAAGCTGTGGTTGGTTCTTCTCTGATCTTGCCGGTCTCGAAACTGTTCAGATTCTTCGGTACGCTGCACGGGTGCTGGAGTTGGAGAAGGAACTTGGTCTTCGGAGTCCGCGGCAAGAGTTTCTCGAAATGTTAGCTGAAGCGAAGAGTAACGATCCGAAGAAGGGCAATGGAGCTGAGACCTTCATAAGATTTGCGGAGGAAGAGCGGACTGCTGATCCAACTGTCGTTTAGACTGTCGTTTCGAAGGTCTCGTTCTCATTCTCACCGGGCTTCAGCCCGGTGATCCGTTCTGGCTGATATCTGCTAACCGTTTAACGGTTGGCCCGTTTGCGATTTCAGTACGACGATCCTTTGGGGCGAACAACCGAAAACCGTTAAAACGGTTCAGTGCCCTTGATTGCGCTTAACACCGGGCTGAAGCCCGGTGAGAATGAGATGATTACGGCGCGGCTTTTGAATATTGGTTGATGGCAAAAAAATCCACGACAAGAAAGCCTTCCAAAAAGCCGCGCAAGGTAGCGAACGCCGTGAATCCGACTAGTGTCGAAACACAAGATCTCAATCGTCTCGTCTCACTCCGTCACAACGATCCACACCGCATACTTGGAAGCCATCCACACGGCGACCTTCAAACGATCCGTGCATTTCGTCCTGATGCAGAGTCAGTTGAAGTGCAAATCGGAAAAAGTCGGCCGACGCAGATGCATAAGATACATCCAGCGGGTCTCTTTGAGTTTTCATTTCCAAAAGCCGAGAACAGTGTCTCCTACAAACTCATCGTGTATGAACCCGGTGGTTTTGTCCGAACGCTGCGTGATCCCTATTCGTTTCCTCCGACCGTTGGTGAATTGGATCTGCATCTCTTTGGCGAAGGAAAGCACGAGGAGATCTATAACAAACTCGGTGCGCACGTTACGAAGACTGGTCGCGTAAGTGGAGTCTCGTTTGCGGTCTGGGCGCCGCATGCTGCGGGTGTAAGTGTTGTTGGCGATTTCAACAACTGGGACGGGCGCTTGCATCAAATGCGAATGCTCGGAGGTTCAGGTGTTTGGGAGATATTTATCCCAGACCTCACGCCCGGCATGCTTTACAAATTCGAGATACGAGGTCGTCGCGGTCTACCGTTTTTGAAAGCCGATCCCTACGCTCAACTCGCTGAGGTCCCTCCGAACACGTCCTCGATCGTCTATCAGTCGAACTACAAGTTTCAAGATGCCAGGTGGATGAAGTCTAGAGCGAAGCGTGAACCGTTTCGCCAACCAATGTCCATCTATGAAGTTCACTTCGGCTCATGGCGCCGAAGAATTGAGGAAGACAACCGGCCCTTTACATACCGAGAGATGGCAGAGGCTTTGGCGAATTACGTGACGGAACTGGGTTTCACGCACGTCGAGTTTCTTCCTTTAAAAGAGCATCCTTACGGTCCGTCGTGGGGATATCAAGTCAGTTATTACTACGCGCCATCAGCCCGGTATGGAACACCGGACGATCTGCGATACCTGATCGATTACCTGCATCAACAGGGAATCGGAGTGATTATGGATTGGGTGCCGGCTCATTTTCCGAAAGACGCATTTGCGCTCGGCCGTTTTGATGGATCCGCTCTGTATGAACATCTCGACCCGCGCAAAGGCGAGCATCCTGACTGGGGAACGTACATCTTTAACTATGGTCGCAATGAAGTTCGCAATTTTCTGATGGCCAATGCACTCTACTGGTTCAAGGAATTTCACATCGATGGGTTGCGTGTGGACGCTGTCGCTTCGATGCTTTATCTCGATTACAGCCGTAAAGAAGGTGAGTGGATTCCCAACAAATTTGGGGGCCGTGAGAACCTGGAGGCGATCTCTTTTCTCAAGGAGCTAAACGAGACCACTCACCGATCGTCCCCGGGGATAATGATGATTGCAGAAGAGTCGACTGCGTGGCCCGCAGTGAGCAGTCCAGTTTACGCCGGAGGGCTTGGCTTCGACTTTAAGTGGAACATGGGTTGGATGCACGACACCCTAAAATATTTCCAGACTGATCCACTCTTTCGTGCCGGTAATCACAACGCGTTGACTTTTGGTTTGATCTACGCGTGGAGTGAAAACTTCATTCTTCCGTTTTCTCATGACGAAGTCGTGCACATGAAGGGCTCCTTGCTTAACAAGATGCCGGGCACGACGCCTCAAAAATTTGCGAACCTGCGCGCGCTCTACGGTTACATGTGGGCGCATCCCGGAAAGAAGTTGTTGTTCATGGGTGGTGAGCTGGGACAGTGGCGAGAGTGGACTGAGACGCAGAGCTTAGACTGGCATCTCCTTGACGATAATCTGCACAGTGGACTGCAAAAACTTACCCGAGACTTGAACCGCGTTTACAGTTATCGAAAATCGCTGTGGCAGTGTGACTCAGAAGCCGAAGGCTTTGAATGGATCGACGTTGATAACGCGATGGAAAACATCGTGGCGTTTGTAAGGAAGCCTCAAGACGATACGAACGAATTAATTTGCCTCGGGAATTTTTCAGCCTTGCCGCGCAAGGGGTACAGGTTGGGATTACCGCGCGCAGGTAAGTACAAACGGATCATGAATACAGATGATCAGGTCTATGGTGGAAAAGGAAAACGCGTTCCGGAGTCGTTTGAGAGCGAGGGTGTGGCTGCGGTTGGACGTGAGAATTCAGTCACGATCGATTTGCCGCCATTTAGTACGTTATGGTTTGAGTTGGAGTAGCCAATTGAATTCGTGGATCGTTTTGTCGACCTGAAAGGACACGCCGAGACGCAGAGAAACGCAGCGGATGCGCAGAGAAGAGTTCATGACTGAATGGCCCAGCATTAGAAAACAGTTTCCTGTCACCGAGCGTTCAGTTTATCTGAACACTGCTGCCGCTGGTCCGTTGGCAATATCCACTCAAGCAGCTGCCAGCGAGTATTACCAGCTGATGATGAACGATGGCGACGTGCATTGGGACAACTGGCTGGCACGACGCGAAACTATCAGGACCCAGGTTGCGAGCTTTATCAATGCTGAACCTGATGAAATTGGGTTCACCACTAACACTTCAAGTGGAATGAACCTGATCGTTGATGCATTGGTGCATCACGGCGAAGTCATCTCAAATGATCTGGAGTTTCCCGTCACGATCATTCCCTGGATGCATCGACGTATTCCGGTGCACATCGTTAAGTCTGTTGATGGAGTGGTAACAACCGAAGCGCTCCGAAGAGCAAGAGACATCCGGAGTGGAGTCATTTCAATCAGCTATGTGCAGTATTCAAACGGTCTGCGTGTAAATCTCCAGGAGCTGGGCGAAAACAAAGGAGAGCACGCATTGGTTGTGAATGCGAGTCAGGCTGCAGGTGTGTTTGAGATTGACGTGAAGCGAATGAAGATCGATGCGCTGTGTGCGACCGGTCACAAATGGATGCTTTCCGGGTATGGGTCCGGCTTTGTTTACATCAGCAGGGAACTTCAGGCTCGTTCGAAACCTCGCATGATTGGGTGGTTGAGTGTGCAGGATCCTTATGGAGACAGGAACAACGAGGTGCATTTGCGGCATGACGTGTCGGCTCGAGCTGAACTTGGATGTCCCCACTTCCCGGGGATCTTTGCGCTAGGCACGTCGGTAGAGATGATGCAGACGATTGGATTGAACCCGATCGAAGAGCGTGCGTTGCAACTCAATAAGTACTTGACTGACCGTTTGATCGAAAGTGGTTGGAAAGTTCTTTCTCCGCTGAGTGAAGAGACATATAGATCGGCTGAGACTTTGGTGGCGGCGGAGAATCCGTCAGAAGTAGTCTCGGCACTTGCTGGGAAGAAAATCCTGGTAACGGAAAAACCGCAAGGCTTCAGAGTGGCGACTCATTTTTTCAATGATGAAGATGATATTGAGAGATTGATTGAAGCATTAAAGAGATGAGGTTCAACTAGAAAGCGCAGTCGGGAAGGGGGCAAGCGCCAAACCCTGAGCGCGCCCCCGCAGGTTCAAAGCCCTCAACTTGGAAGACTTAACTGAACTCAACTTGGAAGACTTAGCTGAACAGGCCTTAATCCTGGGGAGGGGTTTGAACCTGCGGGGGCGCGCTCAGGGCTTGGTTGGGATCAGTTTGTGTTTGGTCGCTTGCCCCCTTCCCGACCGCGCTTTTCTGGTTAGATCAGAGTTGGTCGCTTGCCCCCTTCCCGACCGCGCTTTTCTCTCTGATGGTTTGCCTCTCTTTCTGAGTGCGGTTCTTATTTCTTAGGCTTGGGTTTTGTCTTGGCGCTCGTTTTTTTCGTTTTACTTACTGTCTTTGCTGAAGGTGCCGGTGGTCCACCACTCGCAAACGCCTTCTTCGCGAGTGCCACAAACTTGTGCATGATTGGCGACTCGTAACCGCCGCTGAGCTGCGCCAATCCCAACTCCCAATTGATCTCCGCACCTTCGATCCACCAGCGAACCAGTCGGCCTTTTTCAACTTCTTCTCGCACTGACTCGAACGGAACGATGCCCACGCCCATGTCCTCTTCGACCATCCGCCGAATCGCTGCCTGCCTGCTCAACTCCATCGCTACCTTCAGCGTTACGCCAGCTTGTGCAAAAAACTGATCGATAAGACGTCGCGTGTTTCCGCCTCGCTCTCCCAGGATTAGTCGCTCCCCAGCAAGTGTGTAAGCACTGATGGTTTTCTGCCTGGCCAACTTGTGACGCGGGGAAGCGATGGCCACGAGCTGGTCTTCACTGAGTCGTTCAGTTTGGATACCACGCGCGTCCACGGGTAGCGACACAAAAGCGATATCAAGCTCGCCGGCAAGAATCTGTTCCACCAGGGCTTCGCTGGTTCCTGAGATGACCGCGATTTCCGCACCAGGATGTTGTTTCCGCAGTTCCTTGAGAATCACCGGCAATTGATCGGTCAATACCATTGCGGAGGCACTTCCAATACGCAATCGTCCGCGTTCGGCACCAGCAAGCTCCGCAATCTCATCGCGCGCTGCGTCGTGCTCTCTCAGAATTTGACGAGCTCGCCGAAGTAAATGCTCCCCGGCTTCAGTCAGAATCACGTGTCGGGGTGCGCGCACAAATACCTTAGCTCCAATTTCATTTTCGAGCTGACGGATTTGCATGCTGATAGCAGCCTGGGTCACGTGCACCTTTTGGGCGCCGGATGTGAACGTTCCAGACTCCGCGATGGCAACGAATGCCCTCAGTTGTCGAATCTCCACCTTAGTCTCCGCGTATCACAATGGGTTATCGGAATAATAAAATCTTTTAGTTTCCATTATAAGTGCAGGGCACCTAGAATAATCAACCAAGAACCCAGACCAGTTCAATTGAACCCGAACCTGCCAAACTGTGACCACTGAACGACGACAGAACGATTTATTGAACGCACGCCGGATGAGGTCCCAGCACGCAGTCGTTGGCGTGGATGGTGGCGGAACCAAAACCGAAGCCGTAATCATGGATGTCGATTTGCGCGTTATTGGGGAAGGGCGGGCCGGTGCTTCGAATCCATTGCGCGTTGGCATCACGAATGCCGCAGCCGCAGTTCGAGAAGCAATAGACAGTGCGTGTGCGGCGGCAAAAGTTCGTCGGACGGATCTTGAGGCCGCTGAGGTTGGTTTGGGCGGCACGCGACGAAAAGAGTTGCGTGAACGCATGCGCGAGACCCTCTTGCCACTTGGCATTCGCGACCTGGAGGTCGTCACGGACGCGGAGATCGCGTTGTATGGAGCGACGGACGGCGCGCCCGGATTAGTTGTGATCGCAGGCACCGGATCGATCTGTTGTGGAATGAACGCACGTGGAAAAAAATTTTGTGCGGGTGGCTGGGGACCGGTGGCGGGAGATGAAGGCGCGGGCGCCTGGATTGCGCGCCGCGCGCTACGTGCAATTGCGCGGGCCTCAGACGGTCGTGGCCCAAAAACGCTCCTGACTGAACTCGCCTGTAACTATTTCCACGTGTCCACCGCCGACGACCTTACCACAGCGATTTATGCCCCAACCATAACCAATGAACGCATCGCCGGTTTCGGCAAAGACGTTGTCGAAGCAGCGAAGAAAAAAGATCCCATTGCTGAAGAGATCATCCTCGAAGGTGGACGAGAACTCGGCTTGTCAGCAATCGCTGTGATAAAAGCGCTGCAGATGGAAAGAGAAGAGTTTCAGATCGCTTATGTGGGCGGGGTGTTTCGCGCGAGTGGCGAAATGATACTGAAACCTCTGAAAGCCGAAGTACAAAGAGTTGCTCCTCGCGCCTACTTTGAACCGCCGCATTTCGCTCCAGCCACCGCGGCCGCTAGAATGGCTCGCGAACGAATTAATCACATCGCTCTCGCGGTCTAGTCTACAGACCAGATGAACACCGAAAACGTCGATTCACTTCCAGTAACAGAACAATCGAATCCCCGATCAGAAAACCTTAGTTCACTCTCTTCTGCTGAGATCGTCCAATTGATGAATGACGAAGATGCGACTGTTGCCGATGCAGTCAGACGTGTTCTTCCGAGCATCGCGATGACCGTTGAGGAGATCGTTCACAGGTTGAACGAAGGAGGTCGCCTTTTTTACATCGGCACGGGGACGTCAGGCAGATTAGGAGTGCTGGATGCATCCGAATGTCCCCCGACTTTTGGTGTGTCGCCTGAATTAGTGCAGGGCGTCATCGCGGGTGGTTACGACGCTTGCTATCGCGCTGTGGAAGCTTCCGAAGATGATGCCCAGGCGTCTGCAACAGATTTGCAGCAACGATCATTTAGTTCACGCGATGCTTTGATTGGAATCGCAGCTTCGGGTCGAACGCCTTACACAGTGGGCGCCATTACGTATGCCAGGCAACTCGGCGCGTTTACGGTTGGCTTGACTTGTGTTCCCGATTCCCTGCTTACACGCGAGGCTGAAGTCAGTATCGTGCCCGTCGTTGGGCCAGAGGTTGTCACCGGCTCCAGCAGATTGAAAGCCGGCACTGCCCAGAAGATGGTCCTGAATATGATTTCAACCGCGACAATGGTCCGACTTGGATACGTACGCGGCAATCGAATGTCGAACTTGCAGGCGAAGAACTCCAAACTACTAGACCGTGCGTTGAGGATATTGATGCAGGAGACCGGGTTGGATTCTGAGAGGGCTGCGCGTCTTTTTCAGGACTCTGAGAATAATCTAAGTGTGGCTTTGGTGATGGCGAAGGCAAGTGCATCCAGAGATAGAGCAGCCGAAGCATTGAGTGCAATGAAAGGAAAAGTGGAAGACGCGGTAAAGCTCTTAAACACGTGACGTCTGGGGCTTCACTCCGCTAGGAGTGGGATGTTTATAGCTCGCGACGCCCACCCCTCCGGCTCCGTTCGGAAGAGCGGCAAAACGATCGGGTCTGGAATCGAACGACATGCCGCTCTTCCGAACGGAGCAGGTTCGGATTTGCGGCGGTGGCTATAAACATGGAACTCCTAGCAGAGTGAAATCGCTTCACAAATCGTCAATATATGAAAGCACTCGATCTAATCATCATCTTCGGTTACCTGATTGGCATTGTTGTCTTCGGAACGTGGTTTGGCCGAAAGCAGGAAACCACGAAGGATTACTTTCTTGGCGATCGATCGGTGCCCTGGTGGGCCGTAGCTTTCTCGATCGTAGCCACCGAAACATCAACCATCACTTTCATCTCCGTCCCCGGAATCGCTTTCGCGCGTGGCGGAAATTTCCAGTTTCTCCAACTCGTCTTTGGCTATCTCCTGGGTCGGGTCGTCATCTCTCTCCTGTTTATTCCATCGTATTTTCGCGGCGAGTTGATGACGGTCTATCAACTTCTCGACCGACGTTTTGGCGGCAAGATCAAAATGCTTGCTGCATCACTCTTCGTAGTGATGAGAAACATCGCCGATGGGATTCGCCTGTTGCTGACCGCGATCGTATTAGCTGCCGTCTACGTTTCCTTTCAGCCAACAGCGAATGTCGAAACCATCACCATTGTTTCGGTTGTTTTGATCGGCGTGGCGATGCTGGTCTTCACGTACTTCGGCGGGATGGAGGCGGTGATTTGGGTCGAAGTAGTTCAGCTGGGAATTTACATTGCGGGTGCTCTCGCTGCCGCCATTGTTCTAATAAGCGCAATTAGCGGGGGGCTCGCGACGGCAAACAATTTGGCACTTCAGTACGGCAAATATTCATTGTTCGATTTCTCGCTGGATTTCACGAAGACCTACACGTTCTGGTCAGGCTTGCTCGGCGGTTGTTTTCTAACGATGAGTACTCACGGAACCGATCAGTATCTTGTGCAGCGCTATCTATGCACAGACAGACCAAGACGCGCCGTTGTCGCATTGCTTACCAGTGGTGCAATCGTACTGGCACAGTTCATCGGGTTTCTCTTTATTGGTGTTCTGCTTTTTGCGTTTTATCGACCCTTTGCCAGTCCCGAATATGCGACCGCTGCATCGACGGCGTTTCCGTTCACAGGTGGCGACCGTGTTTTTCCTGATTTCATCACGCAACACTTACCAACAGGACTATCTGGCCTGGTTGTCGCGGCGATCTTCGCAGCCGCAATGTCTTCATCGCTTAATTCTATCGCCGCCACCGCGGTCAACGATCTTTACAAGCCGTTCAAGCCCAATCGCGACGACAAACACTATTTGAAGGTGTCGCATGTGTTGACTTTGATTTGGGGAATCGTACAAATCGGCGTTGCTCTTATTGCGCGCAACCAGGCTGGTTCTGCATTGAGCCAGGCCCTCTCAATTGCTTCGCTGATTAACGGCCCTGTGCTGGGCGTGTTTCTGGTCGGAACATTTTTGCGGAGAGTCAGCCAGTCGCCCGCGTTGATTGGAATGCTCGCAAGCATGGCGGTCATGTTGTACGTCTTCTTCGCAACCAAAATTGCGTGGACCTGGTACGTGCTTTTAGGCAGTCTGATTACTTTGGTGGTGGCGTGGTTGACGAGTTTTGCGTTTAGTCCGGCGCCCGCATCAAGGCGTGATGAGTTAGCGCCTGCTGTTAGAGAAGAGTGAGGGCTAGTCGCACGAATAGGACCTATAGGACCAATCGTACCTATACAAAGATGAAACCAAACAATCGTTCCTTTGCAACCACACTGGCCTTGATCCTCTGCGTTGCGATTCTGGTTAGTCCGGTCTGGTCACAAAACACACCGGTCATCAAGCCATACAAAGTCGATCCTTCAGCCGCCGCCTTGAAGTGGGCCAACAACGAACTCTCCCGGATGTCTCTCGACGAAAAGATTGGTCAGTTGATCTCGGTCGGCATAAACGCAACTTTTCTTAACCAGGACAGTGATGCTTTTCAAACACTGAAACATCAGGTTGAGGATCTCCATATCGGCGGCATTATTTTATTTCGCGGGCCGGTTTATGAATCTGTGATCCTCGTAAACCGAATGCAGCAACTGGCTCGGTATCCGTTGCTTATCTCCGCCGATCTCGAAGCTGGATCCGGAATGCGATTCGATGACACAGTCAACTTCCCCTGGAACATGGCCGTGGCAGCAACAGGCAATCCCGATTACGCACGACGACAAGGCGAGATTACTGCTCGTGAAGCGCGAGCCATGGGCGTCCAACACGTGTTTGCGCCGGTTGTAGATGTCAACAACAATGCTGCCAATCCAGTTATCAACGTGCGATCTTACGGTGAAGACGCGGCTGACGTTGCTCGCTTCGCTGCCGCTTTTACTAAAGGAGCGCAAGCTGGTGGAGTGATCGCTACAGCCAAACATTTTCCCGGGCACGGCGACACAGCAGTTGATTCGCATCGAGGTCTACCCGAGATCAATGTTGCTCGTAGCCGTCTGAACTCTGTTGAGTTCGTGCCGTTCGAGGCCGCAGTCAAAGCAGGTGTAGGTTCCGTGATGGTTGGCCACATCGCTCTACCGCAAATAGATTCATCGCCAATCAAACCTTTACCAAAAGCCGTAAAGTCCAAACCAACCGACACCGATGAGGCCGGTGAGATCATAGAAGAGAAAGCGACTATGCCTGCAACGATGTCGCCTGTTATGGGTAGCATTCTTAAAAACGATTTGAACTTCAAAGGAATGATCGTTACTGACGCACTCAGTATGAGTGGCTTAACAATTTATTTCAGTCAGGATGAAGCTGCCGTTCGCGCACTTGAAGCAGGCGCTGACATGCTCTTGAAGCCGTCAGATGTTGAAGCGGCGTTTCGCGGCGTTCATGATGCGGTAAAGAACGGTCGTTTGACAGAAAAGAGAATCGAAGAATCAGCGCGCAAGGTCCTGGCTGCGAAATATGATCTCGGTTTGGTCGCGCAAAGAGTGACGCCAATAGACTCAATCGATCAGACCGTTGCCGGCAAGCAAGCGTCAATGTTGGCAACAGAAATTGGTGAACATGCAATTACCTTGGTGCGTGATGACGACAAGCTTGTTCCAGTAAATGCGCTGAAACCCGACGCCAAAGTTCTTAACATCGCTATTACTAATGGCGATGATCGATTGTCTGTAGCAAACTCTTTTGTGTCGCGCCTCGCCCGTTCAGGACGGAAGGTGGACACAATCGCACTCGACGATCGCTCGTCAGATGTCGAAGTTCAGAAAGCAATCGACTCGTCGAAATCAGCAGACCTAATAATCGCTTCTCTGTATGGACGCGTCCGTACGGGACAAGTCCGCAGTGTGGGCCTGCCTACCTCGGGCGCAAAGGTCCTGAATGCGTTGATTAGTGGCAAGACGCCGATCGTTGCTATCAGTTTTGGCAATCCATATTTGCTTCAAAGCTTCCCTGGTTTGCGAACATATCTCGTGGCGTATGGTGATATGCCAAGTTTGCAGGAGGCTGCAGCCCGTGCGCTGTTAGGGGAGATTGATATTGTTGGGAAATTACCCATCTCACTGCCAGGGCTTTATCCACGGGGAACAGGGATCCAGTTGAATGTGAAATAGTGACTATCTTTGGAGCGCGACGGCCTGCCGTCGCCTTAGTACAGGGCTACTTTGGATCACGTAGTACTTAAGTCTTATAACGATCATCGAAATTCCGCTGTAACAAAGCGACGGCAGGCCGTCGCACTCCAAAGAGTATCATATATGGTGAATCACCGAAGTCGTTTGCTGTCATTTATCTTCCTGGTCGTTTGTTGTCAATGGCTTCAGGCTCAGCTGCCTCAAACCAAGCCTGAAGTTGCTTCAGTCTCATCAAGCCAACTGGCTTTGATGGATCCAGTCATCGAAGAAGCCATTAATCAACACAAGCTCCCTGGTGCAGTGCTATTCGTAGGCCGCAAAGGAAAAGTAGTTTGGAAAAAGTCTTATGGTGCTCGAGCTGTTGAACCAGTTCGCGAACCAATGACCGTCGACACGATCTTCGACTTGGCAAGTCTCACCAAAGTTGTTGCGACTGCAACCAGCATCATGATCCTCGTGGAACGCGGCAAAGTGCGATTAGACGACCCCGTTTCCGTTTACATTCCCGAACTGAAGGGTGAGGGCCGAGACAGAATTACGATTGAGGAACTCTTGATTCATAAATCAGGATACGCTCCTGACTTTGATTTGCGTGAACAATGGGTAGGTTACGACGAAGCCATCAAACGCCTAATCAAAGAACCTCTCCGCACACCACCTGGCACTCGTTTCCTTTATAGCGACATCAATTACATCGCGTTGGGTGAGGTTGTACGTAGAGTCAGTGGAATCACGCTCGATCAGTTTGCATTAAAGAATATTTTCCAGCCACTCGGTATGCACGACACAGGTTTTCGACCGTCGCCTTCACTAACCACTCGGATCGCTCCCACCGAGAAGCGTCGCGGACAACTGAATTATCTTGGCGACTCCGCAGCAAATGCCGGCGCGGACGCTGATGTTTGGTTGCGGGGACTGGTGCATGACCCGACCTCGTTTCGGATGAATGGCGTAGCCGGACATGCTGGTCTGTTCTCCACCGCAAGTGATTTGGCAGTTTACTGTCAGATGATCCTTAACGGAGGACAGTATCGCGGCGTTCGCATTCTTGCGCCCGCAACGGTCGCTGAAATGACACGCCCTCGTTTGGTGACGAGTACCGGCGGAACTCGTGGACTTGGTTGGGACATCGACACGACGTTTTCAAGCAATCGGGGAGATATTTTTCCGCTGGGCTCTTTTGGCCACACTGGCTTTACCGGCACCTCAATCTGGATCGATCCATCAAGTCAAATGTTTTTGATCTTTTTGAGTAATCGAGTGCATCCGAACGGCAAGGGTGATGTTGGTCCACTGCGCGCTCGAGTTGCATCGATAGTAGCGGCGTCAGTCACTGATAACTCTGCAGTGGATGCGGCGCGTAAACAATACGCAACCTACTATGCCGAGGTCGTCAAGGCACTTGAGAAGACTGCAAACGAAGCTCCTATTTCGGCAAAAGTTCTAACGGGTATTGACGTCCTTGAACGAGATAACTTCAAACAGCTTGCAGGATTGCGAATTGGTTTGGTTACTAATCAGACAGGTCGAGATCGTGAAGGTAAATCAACAATCGACATTCTAAACAAAGCACCTGGTGTCAAGTTGGTCGCCCTTTTCTCTCCCGAACATGGAATACGCGGGACCGTTGATGAAAAAGTTTCTGATTCCAAAGATGAAGCTACGGGTCTTCCGATCTATTCGTTGTATGGCGAGACGCGCCGTCCAAAACCTGAGCAACTAAAAGACCTGGACGCTCTTGTCTTCGATATTCAGGATATTGGCGTTCGCTTTTGGACATACAGCTCGACGCTCGGCTATTTACTCGAAGAAACGGCGAAAGCTAAGTTACCGCTCTTTGTTTTGGATCGTCCAAATCCGATCGGTGGCATTGATATTGAAGGGCCAATAGCTGATGCTGACAAGCTATCGTTCACTTCTTATCACACGATCCCAACACGTCACGGGATGACATTGGGTGAATTGGCCCAGCTCTTTAACAAGCAAAGAAACATCGGCGCTGACTTGCGGGTGATAAAAATGGAAGGCTGGCAGCGTTCCATGTGGTTTGATCAAACAAATCTTACGTGGATCAATCCTTCACCGAACATGCGCAGCTTAACTGAGGCGACGCTCTATCCCGGCATTGGTCTACTCGAGACGACGAATGTATCAGTAGGCCGAGGCACCGATACGCCTTTTGAAGTATTGGGTGCACCCTGGATTCAGGGAGACAAGCTTGCCGAGTATCTCAATCAACGTGGGCTTCCAGGTGTCCGGTTTGTGGCGCTACGATTCACGCCGAAGTCTTCCGTCTTTAAGGACGTTGAATGTGGTGGCGTGAATATCATCGTGACGGCTCGCGATCGGTTTAGACCTATTGCAACTGGGATTGAGATTGCTGTCGCACTTCGCACGCTCTATCAAGGCGAGTGGAAGATCGACAGCTATTTACGTCTACTGGTGAACTCAAACGCGTTGGAACGTTTGAAGCGAGGAGATAGTGCTCGCGATATTGTTAATTCGTGGAACCCCAAACTGGAAGAGTTTCGCAGTGCACGCGCTGAGTTCTTGTTGTATCAATAATATGCTTTAGCTCGGCAACGAGTCAGAACCGAAACGAGGTAGCGTCGGGTTCCGCCGAATGCAAGAGCTTGATTGGTCCAGGACCCGACGCTACCGCGTTTCGGTTCTGACCTCCTCACGACAAGCTATCGGACAGTTTTGCGCTCATCCACTTCCTTACTGAATTAATCAGAAAGATTTGCTTCACCTTCTTTAAGTCTTCAATCTTGATTGTCCGTTCCTGGATCTCTCCGTTTGAGATTAGTTCGTTGCGAAACGTTCCGGCTAGCAATCCTGCGGTGATTGGAGGCGTGATGAGCTTACCGTCTAAATCGACAACGACATTCGCGTTCGTTGATTCAGTCACTTCACCTCGTTCGTTGTAGAACACGACATCGTCACAGTCTGGGTGTGCTTTTAGTTCTGAGTTGTAGAAATCGCGAAGCGTAGTTTTGTGGAAGAGGTACCGATCTGTTGAGTCAATGGCCGAGTGAGAGAGGCCGAGGTTTTGAATATGACAAAGCGGTGGCAGGCCACCGCACTCCAAAGAAACATTTCCGGCTCGGGAAAGTGTTAGCTTTACTTTCCATGAGCCATTGCGATGTCTGCGTCTAAGCTCCTCCAGTTTCGACGTAATCTCAGATAACGAAAAGTCGAATCCAAAATAGGTGACGGAGTCATGCAATCGCTTTAGGTGTCGCACCAGTAAGAAGTATTCGCCATCTTCCAACAATATCGACTCGAATAGGTTGAAGACTTTGGGCTTGGTATTCAGAAAGCGAGCCTTCGTCAGACATTCCTCATATTCACTCTCGGCGGTCGAACCGATTGTGATACCGCCACCAACTCCAAAGGTCGCTTCACCGGTCCGTTTGTCCAAAACCACCGTCCGAATTGCGACGTTAAAAGTGCAGTCTCCCCCGGGCCGGATCAATCCAATCGTTCCTGTGTAGACGCCTCGCGCAGTTGGCTCAAGTTCGCGAATGATCTCCATAGTTCGAATCTTTGGCGCGCCAGTGATGGAACCACATGGAAACAGAGCTTGCATTAAATCAACGAGTTTAATCCCCGATCTCAAGATCGATTCAATTGTTGACGTCATCTGCCAAACAGTTTCGAACCGTTCAATGTCGAAAAGTGATTTCACAGTGACGCTTCCGTTGACCGACACCTTGCCGAGATCGTTTCGAAGCAAGTCGACAATCATCACGTTCTCGGCTCTGTCTTTACTGGACTCGGCCAACCACGATGCGAGCGCCTGGTCTTCTGCTAAGTATCGCCCGCGTTTGATTGTTCCTTTCATTGGCCGGGCACGAACGACACTGCCCGCTCTTTCGAAGAATAGTTCTGGTGAGAGCGATAGGATTTGATAGTCACCAATGTCGAGAAACACCGAGAATTGTGCGCCTTGCGCCAGGCAGAGATCGTGATACCAGGCCAATGAGTCGCCAGAGAAAACGGAAGTCAGCGGAATCGAGACGTTCACCTGATAAGTGTCTCCAGCTGCTATCAACTCACGGATCCGATCGATCGCCGCGTCGTATGAACTTCGCGAAATTCTAGTTGACCACTCGCCCGCTGAATATGAACCGACGCGAAAGGGAAGTCCTGCTTCGGAGATTGCTGGAAACACTGCTGCCCATGCCAGAGGCAATGATGATGAACCGTGAGTCAAGAACGCAGAATCGAAGACCGGTGCGGCCTCATAACAGAGGAGCAGTGCCACATAATTCCCGGCCAATGCGGCCTTTTCTGCGCAATCCAATAGAGGGATTACCTCCTCAAGATTCCTTGCGGTCAGAATTGAAGATGGTTTCGAAAACGATGCTGACCAGCCATTGCTGCTTCCCGTCGATCCGAAAAGCGATGTACCTGTTTCTTGAGTTTGGGCGGTGCGGACTGCGATTTCTTTCATCAGAGATCCTTATCAAAAGGATAAGAACATTTAGCTACCATTATCTCAGCGCAAAAACTATAATCGCGAGCATATCGATGCGAAATTAAATTTAGCATCGGGTCACGCGCCATATCTTTAAAGGAAAAACCGGAAACTATTTCTCGCCCGAAGCTAACGAGCATCGTCATTCCGCTTGGAAGGCTCGTGTGTTTTTCGCGTGGACTTTGTCGTCTCGGCAAATAGATCCGTGATTTCCGCGGGTCGCATTTACGAGAGGAGTTTCAGGTAACGGGAAAGCCTTTGCAACTTTAGGGAACTCTCGAGCAGGCAAACATGGAACGTTCCCAGATCGACAACCCGCGGAGAGTTGCTTGTCCGTTAACCTAAAGCGCAGCGAGCGATGAGAAAGGCTTGGTGGCTAGTCAACTCGGAGCACAGCGATTGCCTGTGAAAGACTGATTGCTGTCAGTTATGACGACTCCCAGACAGAACTCCATCCAATCAGTCGCGGCACAGGCGATTTCATTGCGATATACGAGATTCGAGGGCTCTAAGTGATCAAATCGCTTAGCAAGCGGTGGGACACTTTCTCCGAAAATCCAAACGGCGTCCATGATTTCGAACAACTGCATATCCAAAGTCCGGGGATTGCTACTTAGAGGTGCCTGTCCTGATTACACATCTGTTGAATTCTAGTTGGCCCGGGCTTACAGGCAAGCCATGTTGCCACAGTTACCCGAATCATCATTCGTAAAGAGGAAAATATGAGACATCACACAGAGTTTGTACGCGTCGTGCTTTTTGTTATTGCGCTGCTCGTGATTGGACCGACTGCATCCGCGCAGGAGATTACAGGGAGTCTTGCTGGAACAGTTAAGGATGCGAATGGGGCTGCTGTTTCCGGTGCGACGGTGACTCTTACCGACACTGCGAAGAAGTTCGTGACCCGAAGTGTAACGACGAACGAGAACGGTGAATACTCCGCTCCACTTCTGCCGGTTGCAGTATACGACCTTGCCGTCGAAGCTCCGAACTTCAAGAAACATGTAGAGGGAAGTGTAAAAATAAGTGTGAATGAACGGAGAACCGTCGATGTGGTTTTAGAGGCTGGCAGCATCTCTGAAACCGTAAACGTGACATCGGAAGCTCTGCAGGTGAACACTGTATCGGCCGCAGCCACTAATATAATAAACGGTGATCAGGTGCGAGAGCTTTCTTTGAATAACCGCAACTGGGCGCAACTTATCACTCTGTCGCCGGGAGTTTCTGCAAACATTGCTGACCAGATTTATGTTGGATCCACGAATCCAATTGGACAGTCGAACGCACTTCAAATTGCTGTGAATGGCGTGCGGTCAAGTTCCAATACATATACTGTCGATGGCGCGGATACGACGGACCGTGGCGCAAACCTTACGGTACAGACGTACCCGTCAATCGATGCAATCCAGGAATTCTCGGTTCTTCGCAGTCTCTACCCGGCAGAGTCGGGGAGGAGCGCGGGTGGACAAGTTAATGTTGTTACCAAAAGTGGTTCAAGCCAGTATCACGGTGATGTGTACGAGTTCTTCCGTAACGATTGGTTGAATGCTAATTCGTTTTTGACAAACCGGACCGCTCCCCTTGGTAGGGATGCTGATGGAAGGGCCAAACGCGTTCCTTTCCGGTACAACAACTTCGGCGGTACGTTTGGTGGTCCGGTAGCTTTGCCTCGATTCGGTGAAGGCGGACCTTCTTATAAGAAGTTTGATAACACCTTCTTCTTTTTCTCAGAAGAGTTGAGACGAGTTATCGTCTATCCGACTTTTAATACCACCGTTCCGACTGCAGCTCAACGCCAGGGGATTTTTGCGCAGCCGGTTTGCATCGGACCAGTAGCAAATCCCTGCGCGACAACTCTTCCGGCGGGAACACCACTTCCTCAAAATCAAATCAGTCCGCTGGCAGCTGCTTACGTGCAGGACATTTACAACAAGCTACCGCTGCCCGATTCTGCTGGAAATCTATTCTTCCCAGCGCGAGGCGTCTTTAATTTCACCCAAGAGTTGATCCGCGTCGATCACAAATTCAGCAACAACCTCTCAGTTTATTATCGCTTTGAAAACGACTCGATCCCCACGATCGATCCAATCGGGCTCTTCGGGCAGGGCGGCGGGCAGCCCTTTGTTTCAACTACCCAAACAAATTCTCCGGGACGCACGCACGTTGCGCGGGCGACATGGGTTCAATCACCAACCCTGGTTTGGGAGTTCGGTGGCTCGTACTCGTGGGGCGATGTTCCCAGTACAGTTATCGGTCTACTGGCCAATGAAAATTCGCCGGACGTTGTTAATCATTTACCGCAGTTCACGTTCCCTGCAACCAGGGGCCGAGTGCCGACGATTACTGGGAATGGATTTACCGCTTTGCAAACCTTTGGTCCCTACAGCGATTTCTCTTTCAACAAGTCTCTGTTTCTGACGCTTTCGAAAGTCTTTGGTAGCCACACGACCAAGTACGGTGTCAATTTTGCCAAAATCAGGAAGCACGAGAATTCCCTGGGTGGCTTCAATGAAGTCCGATATAGCGCTGTGTCCGCTGCCCCAACAAGGCCGGCCGGCACCAGCGCAACGAACCAACTTTGGGCCAACTTTCTGCTCGGCAATTTTCAGGTTTACACCCAGAACCAGTTTGATTTGACTGCCGACTTGAGCGCCGCCAGCGTCGAGGCATTCGCGCAGGATGAATGGCGATATAGACCCAACATTACCCTGTACTACGGCGTCCGCTTTTCTCGTTTTGGTCAGCCGTGGGACAAAAATGGGCGCATGACGAGTTTCAATCCAGCGGCATACAATCCCAATCAGGCCTTCCAGGTTTTGGCAAACGGGTTACGAGTAGCAGGTACTGGAAATCCGCTTAACGGAATCATGATGAACAGTCAAGCGACGGCTGCCGGTGCGACGGCGTCGCCATGGGGCAAGTCCGTTGCCCCGACTCGCAATAACTTTGCGCCACGTGTAGGTATCGCGTGGGATCCGTTTAAGAAAGGTACCACTTCAGTCAGGGCTGGTTATGGAATCTATTTTGATCAACTGTCATTCAGTTTCCCTGAGACGGACCTGGTCGCACGAAATCCTCCTTTCCAGCAACAGGTAGTTATTAATCCGACGACGCTCGACAATCCGCTTGCCGGAACTACCTCAGTCAATCTTTCGGTACAAGACGTCGGTGGTATCGACCAGAACTTTAAGACTCCATATGTGCAAAGTTGGTCCCTTGATCTACAACATCAACTTGCCCCCAGAACACTCGTAACGGTGGGTTACTTTGGGTCGAGAGGCGTTCACCTATCCGGTCTCATTGACGAGAATTTGTTGCCGCCGGGATTCGCCCTTACACAAACTTGCCGAACGAATAATACGACGCCGGCGACGTTCGGTCCCTGTCAAACGCCAGGACAGGTCTTCACTAGTTCAACGCAAGAGTTAATACTGAATCAGATTCGACCGTTTAGAGGTTACGGCGCCGTTCGCATGCTCGAAACGAGGTTCAACTCAAATTATCACAGCCTTCAGGCGACCGCTCAACAAAGGCTTTCGCGGAGCAGCCAAATCAATGTTGCTTACACGTGGTCGAAGAACCTGACTGACAGCCAGAACGAGTCTGCGACTGCGCCGCAGAATACTTATAACCTCAAAAATGAATACGCGCGCGCCAACCTGGACAGGCGACACGTTCTAAGCATTAACTACATTTACGAATTGCCATTCTTCCAAAGTCAGGCGAACTTTAAGGAAAAGGTACTTGGAGGCTGGCAGATTTCAGGGATCACTTACTACTTTACCGGCTTGGGATTCACGGCGACCACCTCCTCAAACGATCCGGCCGGGCTCGGATTACTCGGGACATCACCATCAGGCGCACGGCCAGATCTACTTTGTGATCCCAACGCAAATGCCCCTCATACGTTCGCACAGTGGTTCAATACCGCATGCTTTGCCAACCCACCTGCCGGTCAAAATCGGGTTGGTAATGAGTCGCGAAATGTGATTGTTGGCCCGCCAACAACTCGATTTGATGCGACACTGTCGAAGAATATTCGCTTTGGTGAAACAAGATCAGTCCAACTGCGGTGGGAGGTTTACAATATTTTCAATCATACAAACTTCACCACGCTGGGGCTCGCCTTTACGACGCCTTCAACTTTTGGAACTGTAACGAATGTGCGCGACCCTCGAACAATGCAATTAGGAGTAAAATTCAACTTTTAAGTTGCATTGAATGACGGTACCTTTCATGCCCGCAATGCTTCGGTGTTGCGGGCATCCTTCTTTATGGCAGAATTCCCGGCAAGAGCTTCGAGAAATAATTATCTATGTCTTCAATCTTATTAAAAGGTCCGAGAGTTGTGCTTGCTGATGGCGAAGTCGCTTCGACTTCAGTGCTGATAAGCGATCGCCTGATTAGAAAAATAAGCCCTGAGATTTCGGTTGCCGGCGCAATCGAAATCGATCTTACCAATACGACTCTGTTTCCGGGTTTTATCGACACGCACATTCACGGGGCCGACGGCGTGGATATCATGGATGCCGCGCCGTCAGAACTGATTGACATGTCAAAATTTTTGGCCTCGGAAGGTGTAACTGCATGGGTGCCAACTTTCGTGCCGGCTTCGGATGCAACCTACGCGCGAGCAGTAAATGCCATTTCGAATGCGATGGAAACCAGACATGGAGCGACCGCTCGAATTTTGGGTATTCATTATGAAGGACCATTTGTGAACATGGCTCAGTGCGGAGCGCTACACAAAGACTATTTCAAAACCTATCAAGCACCGCTTGACCTCGACAGCCTTCCGATTCCGGGCACAGGAATAAAGATGACCACGATGTCTCCAGAGATCGAAGGCGGCGTGGAACTTGTCGGAGCGCTTAAAGAACGAGGCTGGATCGTTTCGATTGGTCACACGCGCGCCGATGTGGAAGTGCTCGATCGGGCATTCAATGCGGGCGCGCGTCACATGACTCACTTTATGAATGCAATGGCGCCGCTACATCATCGAAATCCTGGTCCGATTGGTTGGGGAATGTCGCGTAACGATGTCAGCTGCGACATTATTGCCGACGGAATACACCTCGATCCGTTCGTTCTGAAACTGCTTCTCAATATAAAAGGCGCGGGCAGCTTAAGTTTGATCAGTGATGCGATTGCGGCTGCTGGCAAAGGCGATGGCGACTATCAGATCTGGGGTGAGACGATATCCGTGAAAAATGGGCGCACGAGTAACTCGCACGGAAGCATCGCTGGATCTGTGATCACAATGCTGGATGCAGTGCGAATGATGCGGTCGCTCGCCGTTTCTGATGTGGACCTCGCTCGAATGGCGTCGTTGAATCCGGCGCGGTTACTTGGAATCGAGCACGAGTGCGGATCGATCGAAGAAGGCAAGCGAGCTGACCTGGTTGCGATCGCTGGGAAGGCTGAAGTGAAACTGACGATGGTGAGCGGTGAAGTTGCGTTTCGGAACTGAGAGTTTAGGTTTCAGCTTTGGAGTGCGACGGCCTGCCGTCGCTTTGTTACAGAGGGCAATCGAAGCTGCGTAACGCTGTGACAAAGCGACGGCAGGCCGTCGCACTCCAAGGATCATTCGTAAAACCCGGCTCTATCATAAGACTCATCCAACAACTCAACCGGATGACAAACCTTAAGCTCGATATCGTTCAAACATGCGCCAGCTCCAATTTGCATCTGGCATCCGGGATTACCTGTGGCCAATACTTCAGCGCCCGTTGCTTGAACGTTAGTCAGCTTCTCTCGCAACACACGCGCCGACATTTCGTTTTCCAGAAGGTTGTAGATTCCTGCACCACCGCAGCAGCGTTCTGCTCCCTCGAGAGGTGTAAAACTCAGATTGGGAATTGACGTTAGCATTCTTAACGACGACTCTCCTGCATGTTGTCCGTACAGCAAATGGCACGATGTGTCGTAAGTCGTGCGTTCGTCAATCGGTGCCCCTTTCAAAGCTTCGCGAGTTTCGAGCTGTTGACTCACATCGCGCACTCGTGCGCTGAAAGCTGCAGCTCCCTGCGTATCGAGGAGATGGGCATACGAAGCTAACATCGCGCCACAGCCTCCAGCATTTGTGATGATGGGTTCTTCCCCAGAACCAAAGGCCTGAATGTTTTGGCGAGCTAGCCTACGAGCACTTTCTAAATCCCCCGCGTGAGCATGAAGGGCCCCACAGCAGACCTGAGTTCTCGGCGTTTGCACTTCGAATCCGTTTACCTCGAGCACGCGCCTCGTCGCTGCGTTTACTCTCTCGAACAGTCCCTCACCAACGCAGCCGCCAAACAACATTACGGGCTCACTGGGCCGATTGGTTTTCGGCGCGACAGATTTCTTCGCAAGTTCCGGTTCTGAATTCAATTGGTCTCGTGAGCTGTCTAACAACGCCAGCGCGAAGTGGCCACGAGCAGAAATGACTTTAACTATCCCTGACTTGAAAAGTAGCTTTGCCAGGCCGAGATCTCGAAAAACACGCGATGCAGCAAAGAAAGAGCGCAGACGGCGGGGCGATGTCCACACAGACCGCAATCCGAATCGAAGTAAACTTTGAGCCAAACCACGCTTTGGCTGAGCAGTTAGCAATTCATGACGACTCGCCTCCAACAACTGCCCATACTCGACTCCGGCAGGGCAAACTTGCTCACAGGCACGACACCCGAGACACCGATCAATGTGTTTGCTAAACGCTTCGGAAGTGTTGGGCAGTCTTCCTTCCGCAACCGCACGCATCAAATAGAGTCTGCCGCGTGGCCCATCATTTTCGTCGCCGGTAATTACATATGTTGGACACGCCTCGAGACAAAGCCCGCAGTGGATGCAGGCGAGAAGTTTTTGCTCCTGCTCAGCTAAGGCGGTTTTTAGATCGAGAGCGGACAAGGTTCCAGTCAGTACTCTTTACAAGCCATGATAGTCGAGTCTGATGAGCTTGTCATGATTGGGCTTAGAGTGGTAGCGGATAGAACCTTTTTCGTTCAGTAGACGAACCGCTAGCGATAGCTCGCTCTGAACACTTGGACACCACCGGGCTTTAGCCGGTGGTAGTTCAACCTTTCGGCTAACAACAACTTTCTCGCTGAACCCTCCGGGACACCACCGGGCTTTAGCCGGTGGTAGTTCAACTTCTCAGCTAACAAGACGTTCCGTGGTGGATGTTTAGAAGGCCCTTTGTAGCAGTGAAGTTGAAGTACCACCGGCTAAAGCCCGGTGGTGTCGAACAAAAGTAAAAGCTGATTGTTTTGTAGCGGTGAAGTTGAAGTACCACCGGCTAAAGCCTGGTGGTGTCCGAAACGAATGTGTACATCTAACTGAGCCTAATACCCAACCGCCGCACCATCGCTCCTTCTCGGATCGGTCGCACCCAACCGCATTCCAGTCTTCTCTTCGATCATAATTCCTTCAGCGTCGCCGAGGTAACGTAGCTTGCCTAAAGTATGACCTCGTGCCGTCAGAGCATGTTGTGTATCACCAGACAAACCATAGGGCTCGCCAACAAGTTCATCAGGCAACCACTGGTGATGAATTCTCGGAGCATCGATCGCCTGTTGAATGTTCATATCAAAGTCGATCACATTTGTGATAACGCAGAAGACGGTATTGATGATCGTTGGTCCGCCGGGACTTCCAACAGTGAACCAGAAGCTCCCATCTTTGCGAAGCACGATCGTTGGCGTCATTGCTGACAATGGTCGTTTGCGAGGGGCCACCGCATTCCGTTCACCTTGAATAAGACCATACATGTTTGGCGTACCAGGCTTTGCTGCGAAGTCGTCCATCTCGTCATTCAACAGCATTCCCGTACCCTTGGCGACCGCAGCTGATCCGTATGAGTTGTTCAACGTGTAGGTATTTGCGACCACGTTGCCTTCAGCGTCGACAACAGTGAAGTGGGTGGTTTCCTCGGATTCGTATCCTGCAGGATGACCTGCTCTGACTTCGGCACTCGTTGAGGCTCGTTCAGTGTTGATGGTCGAACGGAGCTTTGCGGCATACATCTTATCGATGAGCCCGTTGACTGGGACCTTTACAAAATCCGAGTCGCCCATGTATTCGGCTCGATCGGCGAAAGCACGTCGCATTGCTTCCGCCATCAGGTGATATCGATTGCTTGAGTTAGCGTCAGTGTTTTTAAGATCGTAGCCTTCGAGGATATTTAACATCTCAATCAATACCGCACCGCCGGACGATGGAGGCGGCATTGAAATGACTTCATAACCCCGATAAGTTCCACGCAAAGGCGTGCGTTCCCTGGCCACATACCCTCTGAGATCATCAAGAGTCATGAGCCCGTTGTGACGCTTCATGTCTTCTGCGATTAAGCGGGCCGTTTTACCCTCATAGAATTCATTCGGACCGCCACGTTGTAGACGCGCAAAAGTGGCTGCGAGTTCGGACTGTCTGAAGATTTCCCCCTCTTTGTAGAAGTTGCCATTTCTTAAGTAGATCCGTTTCGTCTCCGGATACTTCGACAGATATTCGTCGTCGGCTTTGAGTGAACGTGCTAACTCGTAGGTGACTGAAAATCCATTTGCAGCGAGTCTTCGTGCAGGTTCGATCAATTGCGCCCAAGTGAACTTGCCTGAGCCATAGTTCTTCAGAGCCAATTCCATCCCGCGAACTGTTCCCGGCACTCCGGCGGCTCTGTATCCAACTAGCGAGCCGCCCTCGCCTTCAATCAGTTTTCCGTCTTTATCAAGATATATATCTCGATGTGCTGCAGCTGGAGCCATCTCGCGATAATCGATTGCAGTCGTCTTTCCGTTCTTCAATCGAATCATCATGAAGCCGCCGCCACATAGATTCCCCGCCGCCGGATGAGTAACCTGTAAGGCAAAGGCGACGGCAATTGCGGCGTCGATGGCATTACCACCACGCTTTAAGACGTCAACACCGACTCTGGAGGCAACTTCGTTTGTCGAGGCAACCATGCCGTGTTTCGCCCTGACTGGTTCACGAGCCGCGGCGTTTGCACTGTGAACAAAGGATGCGTTGAGAAATGACCAGACGATGATGACGACGATGAGACGTTGGAATCGTTTACTTAACATGATGTCTTCCTTACTTGTTCGGTTCCTACTTGATTTGTTCGATTGCCACTTGTTCAGTCATCTCATGCGTTGAAAAAAGCTTCGAGCTAAACAAAACACCATCTGGGTCCAGTTGATCTTTAATTCTCGTCATCAATGCTGATGATTCTAAATCAAGATGCGCACTGTCTATCGCGAAATAACCTCCCAATTCGCGCAGAGCTTTCGAAGCGTCGTTAGTGTAATCACTCTCCCCAATCTCAATCATTCGAATCCGACCATCACCGACTCCTATTTGCCAGATCGATTTGAAAAAAGAACTTCCGTAAATCCCGATCAACTCTTCAATACATCTCGGTAAAGCTGAAGGAAGCATGCTCGCGCGCCAACTTGCGGATTCTATTAACGGCACCGCCGCAAGGAAGGCCCACAACGATTCGTCGTCGTTCATCAGCTCGTGCCTGGTTTGACCAAGCTCAGCAAGTACTTCTCGCGTTTGGAATTCCACACCTTTGCGATTGCCGGCAAATCTCAAGAGTAAAACGGTCTCATTATCTTTGGCATCAGTACCAAGTCGCCGCGCAAGAGCAGGCGATATTAGTTCCGTCGCCACCGGAAAAAGTTTTGACGACAATATTCTCTGTCCGTGACTCATCAACTCAGCGTGATGACCGTGCACGATTATGGTCCGCTCGCAAGCAGGTCGGGGTCGTAACTTGAAGTTCAATTCGGTAATGATGCCTAAGGTACCGTAGCTGCCCGTGAACAGTTTGCAAAGATCGTAGCCGGCAACGTTCTTAACAACGCGACCACCGGCTTTTACCAATTTGCCGTCAGCGAGAATAACTTTCATTCCGATCACCGAACTTCGTGGACGACCATAAGCAAGTTGTTGAGTGCCACCAAGTCCCGTAGCGACGACTCCGCCGAGTGTGGCGCGCCCATCATCAGGAGGATCGAGCGGCAGCCATTGGCCATTCTTCGAGAGTTCGGCGTTGAAAGTTGAGAGCAGAACACCGGCCTGGGCAATGGCAATGAGATCAGCAGGTTCGTGTTCAATGATCTGGTTCAACCTCGATGTGCTCACGATCAGGTTCGCACGCGCCGGATGGGAAATCCACGACATACTTCCCGCGGGGCGAACCGTCCACGCTTCACTTGATGCGAGTTGCATTAGCTCGCCGATCTCAGCAATCGATCCCGGGTGAACGACGACGGTCTCGCCTTGGACGCGCAAGTTTTGCCCGCCCACCATTGATTCAATCTTCAGTGCAGCGGCTTCAACATTGAATACACTCGAAGTTCGTTTGCGCGGCAGCGTTGTTCGAGAACTTTCAAGAATGTCACTTGCTATCGAGTTTGTATTTGGCGCGCCAACAGACACCGCTCGACCTTCACCACACCCGCGCAGCATGGGAACTACTTTGCCAGGATTACACAGGCCCAGAGGATCAAACGCGGCGCGAACTCTCAACATGCAATCCATATCTGCTTCAGAGAATACCAACGGTAAAAGCTCTCGCTTATCCAACCCGACGCCATGCTCACCGGTTATCGTTCCGCCCGCGGATACGCAGACCTGCATCAACTCACTTCCGGCGTCTCTGACCCGCTTCACTTCATCAGGAAAGCGCGAATCGAAACAGATCAACGGATGAAGATTGCCGTCACCAGCGTGGAAGACATTCGCCATTCGTAACTGATATCGGCCGGCGATCTCATAAGCTGCAGCGAGCACCTCGGGCAAACGGGAACGTGGAACTACTGCATCCTGGATCATCGAGTCTGGAGTGATTCGCCCTATTGCACCGAACGCACCTTTACGCGCGGCCCAAAGTTTTTTGCGTTCATTCTCATCGTGAGCAGCGCGACAATTACGAGCGCCAAACTCCATACAAATATCTTTTACGCGTGCTGCTTCGTCGTCGAGACCGGCTTCGATTCCATCGAGTTCAATTAACAACGCAGCACCTGCATCAGGCGGAAGACCAGCAGCAAAGATGCTGGCTTCGATCGCTCTTATGATCTCGCGATCCATCATCTCAAGAGCAGCAGGCATTACGCCGGCGGCGATGATTGCGGACACTGCGTGACTTGCATCGTTGACCTCGCCGAATTCTGCCAGCAGTGTTCGAACAGCCGGAGGAGTTTGGGACAAATGGAGAGTTGCCTCCGTTGCGATTCCAAAAGTTCCTTCGGAGCCGATGAAAGTCCCGAGCAAATCGTAACCACCGATCTCGATGCCACTGCCTCCCAAATCAACGACTTCGCCGCCTGCAAGCACCACGCGACAACCCAGAACGTGGTCTGTAGTTGTTCCGTACTTGAGGCAGTGAATGCCACCAGCACTCTCTGCGATGTTGCCGCCGATAGTGCAAGTCGGTTGACTGGATGGATCGGGAACGTAGTAAAGGCCGAAGGGCGCAACGGCACGCGACACCTGCAGGTTAACAACCCCCGGTTGAACAACGGCAAGACGATTTGCCGTATCAATCTTGAGAATCTGTCGCATCCGCGCAAGCTCAATTACGACGCCTTGATTCAACGCGAGAGCTCCACCTGACAAGCCTGTACCTGCACCTCGAGGGGTAAAGGGAACTTGCGCGCGGGCAAGTTCCTTCATGACTGCTGCTGTCTCATCAGTAGAGGAAGGGAACACGACTGCCCGCGGACGATGTTTATGGTGAGGTAACCCGTCGCATTCATAAACGACGAGTTCGTCGGGTTTCGAAAGAACGCTATCAGATCCGACAATTGCGCTGAGATTTTTGATTAATGTATCCAAGGAATTTGTGCTTAGTGTACCGCAGCTCTTTGGAGTGCGGCGACCTGGCGCCGCTCTGTTATGGCGCTACACAGCATCGGCTGGTTGCCAACATTAGACTCCATTGGTAAGGTTCGCTTTCACAAAGCGGCGCCAGGTCGCCGCACTCCAAAAAGCCAACATGAACCGACGAACTCTCTTAGTCTTCATTTTCCTTTTGAGTCTCTCTCTTATGAACCTCCCATCGAACGCGCAGAAGTCAGTCGCACCTGATCTGATTATTACGAACGCCGTGGTTCACACGATGGATCCTGCTCAACCCACAGCAGAAGCAATTGCCATTTATCGAAATCGAATCATCGCAGTCGGCGCGTCGAAAGACATTAAGAGGATGGCTGCGTCGAATACTCGTGTCATTGATGCCAAAAAACGATTAGTCTTGCCCGGGTTCAACGATTCTCATACACATTTCCTTAGTGGCGGCTTTCAACTCTCAAGCGTAGACCTGCGCGACGCGAATACACCGAAAGAATTTGCTGAGCGTATTCAAGCGTTTGCAGCAAAACTTCCTCAGGGCAGGTGGATAACGGGTGGAGACTGGGATCACGAACGCTGGCCGGACGCGAAACTTCCTACCAGGGACCTGATCGATTCGTTCACTCCAGACACGCCGGTGTTCGTAAATCGTCTCGATGGACACATGGCACTCGCGAATAGTTTGGCCTTACGACTCGCCGGTGTAACTCGACAGACACTCGATCCGCCCGGTGGATTGATCGTCCGTGATCCGAAGACTGGAGAGCCGACTGGCATCCTTAAAGATGCAGCTCAGAGTTTTGTCTGGAAAGTTGTTTCGCCTTCAACATTCGAAGAGAAGTTCGCTGCCGCCAAAGCTGCCACTGATTATGCAGCGCGATTGGGAGTAACGAGTATTCAGGACATGTCGGCAGGTGTTGATGTTGGGGTGTATCAGACGCTGTTCGATCGCGGTGAACTCAAGACGCGCATCTACGCAGTTGCACCGTTACCTGAGTGGGAGCGATTGGCTCGCACCGGAATCAGAGCTCACTTCGGCAGCGAAATGTTGCGGGTTGGAGGATTGAAAGGGTTCGCTGATGGATCACTGGGCTCAACTACTGCACTTTTCTACGAACCTTATCGAGATGATCCTTCGACAAGTGGCATCGCTGGAGATGAAATGTATCCGGAAGGTGCGATGCTCGAGCGTGTTCGCGCAGCCGACAACGCGGGACTCCAGATATTGATACATGCTATCGGCGATCGAGCGAATGATCTCATCCTGACGATCTATGAAACGGTCGAGCGTGAAAATGGCGACCGCGATCGCCGGTTCAGAATCGAGCATGCCCAGCATCTTCGTCCACAGGACATATCCCGCTTCGCCCGGGACAAAGTGATCGCATCAATGCAGCCTTACCACGCAATCGATGATGGCCGGTGGGCCGAGAAAAGAATCGGCAAGGAACGAGCAAAGACAACCTACGCCTTTCGCAGTCTGTTGGATTCGGGTGCCACCCTGGCATTTGGAACAGACTGGACCGTAGCTCCGCTGAATCCGGTATTAACCGTCTATGCTGCGGTCACCAGGCGAACGTTGGATGGCAAGAATCCAAAAGGCTGGATTCCCGAGCAAAAGATATCAGTTGAAGAAGCGATCCGCGCATACACGATGGGTTCAGCTTATGCGGAGTTTCAGGAAAAAGTGAAAGGCAGCATCACAGCCGGCAAGCTTGCGGACCTCGTCATTCTGTCGCGAGACATCTTCAAGATCGATCCGAAAGAAATTGAGAATGTAAAAGTGATGCTGACCATGGTTGACGGACGTGTCGTTTACGAGGAACGCGAATAGATTTCGTAGCCAAAGTGAATCAGCAAGCCTGTTACGGCAGCAAGCGCCGCAACCTTTGCCTCGTGGGCTGTGCTGTTTGATAGAAGCCACACGATCAAAACCAGCGACAAAATCGAGATGAGGGCACCTCCCGGCAGGTGAAACCGAGCTTCGGGCACAGTCTTGTTTCGACGAAGGATCATTAGAGCAACGCACGTCGCAGCGTAAGTTACGAGACGCGCAATCGCACTGATAGTGAGTGCCGCGACAAATGAACTCTTCAGTGTTAGCACAAGCATAACTAGCGCCGTGATGAGAATCGCGATGTAAGGCGTTGAGAAATTTGTGTGCACTCGACTGATTGCTGTTGGCAACTGTTTCTGTTCGGCCATCGCAAAAGGCACTCGCGATCCTGACAGCACGAGGATGTTCAAGTTACCCGTAATCGAAATAATCGCACCAGCCGAGATGATCGCGCCGCCGGTTGTGCCGAGAAAATGTGATGCGGCGTCCGCCAGCGGTTTAGTCGATTGAGCTAACTCCGGCAAAGTTCCCACACAGACAATCTGGATCATGATGTATATCGAGGCTACAACTCCCAGGGCGATGATTAGTGCTCGCGGTAGATGTGTCTGAGGATTCTGCGCCTCGTCGGCCGGGATCACCGCCATCTCAAAACCGGTGAACGCGTAAATCAACAACAGAACTGATTGAGAGAACGCGCCGGTTGTAGGAGCCGGGCCGAAGGTATAGGCAGCCGGACTTATAAAGAACAATCCGGCGCCGATGAAGATCAGCATCGGAATTAACTTGCCAATCGTGAACCCATTACTTACGAGAGCTGCTTCTCTGATACCGATCAGGTTGATAAGTGTAAGAGTGGCTACCATGAGCGTGATGATTGTCGGACGCCAGAATGAAGAAGCAGCGTTTGGCCAGAAATAGCTCAGATAATTGATCAGCAGATTGCAATTGGCGGCGAATGCCGTTAGACGCGCCAGCCAAATCAGCCATCCAACCTCAAACGCGACAGTTCCTCCGAATGCAACGCGCGAGTAGAGATAAGGTCCACCCGTATCTTCGAAGCGGCTGCTGACTTCAGCAAAACAGAGAATGATCAGTGCGACGACGAAAGCGCAGACGATGAATGCGGCCAGGCTGTACGTTCCGATGAGAGAGTAGACTTTTGCCGGAAGTCCGAAGATGCCCGCGCCGATAACGCCGTTTATGGTTAAGGCGACGAGGTCCCATCTTCGTATTCCGCGAACGAGGCCAGGGTGGGGAGTTGTCTGCACGCGCGTAGGCTTATAAACAAAAATCTAACACGGCGCAAAGAAAATTCTCTCTGCGTTTCCTTTGTGTTCTCTGCGTCTCTGCGGTTTTTGGTATCCGCAAATTCGCACCGCAGAGACGCAGAGAACGCAAAGTAAGCGCAGAGAGTTTTTAAGAAGGTGTAGAGGCGCTGAGAAGCGCAAACAGTGTCTGTGCTCACGGCTTGCCCCAATCCGTATGTCGTAATAGTCTTGCTATTACGCTCCACTACTACGAAGTCAAAACGAAAACATCATGAACCTAAGAAGAATCCTCAGCAGTACTCTGGCAATCTTCGCGTACTCAATACTAGCCAACGCACAAGCGGCCAATACAAAGGAGACTTTGCAAGATCTCGTCAACCGCGCTGCAAAGACTACGCTCGAACGTTTCGCCGACAAAAAACTGGACGAGAAGCAGCTCTCCATAACTCTTATCGACCTGCGTGATGCACAACATCCAGTGACCGCAAGTTTTCGGGGTAATGAGCGGATTTATCCCGCAAGCGTCGTCAAGCTCTTTTATCTGGTTGCCGTGGAACGATGGCTGGAAGACAAGAAGATTCAGGAGTCGCCAGAGTTATCTCGTGCAATTCGCGACATGATTGTCGATTCCTCAAACGAGGCGACGCAATACATAGTCGATGTGATCACGCATACGACCGGGGGCTACGAACTGGCGCCAAAAGAGATGGAAGAGTGGCAAAACCAACGCAATGCGGTGAATCGTTACTTCACATCACTTGGCTACTCCAACATCAACGTCAATCAGAAGACTTTTTGTGAAGATGCCTATGGCCGCGAGAAAGTTTCACGAGGTCCGAATGGTGAGAACCGGAACAAGTTGACTACGGATGCGACGGCGAGGTTGTTAATGGAGATCGTGACAGGCAAGGCGGCAACGCCAGAACGAACGAAATTGATGATGGATCTGCTGAAACGCGACTACACCGGCAAGAGCAACGATGCTGACGATCAGGGACATGGATTTACCGGCATCGCCCTACAGGGAGTTGAAGGCGTAAAGCTGTGGTCGAAAGCAGGTTGGACAAGTACAACTCGTCACGATGCCGCTTACCTCGAGATGCCGGATGGCTCGAAGTTCATTCTGGTTACGTTCACTACGGACCATGCCAATGAACGTGAGATCATTCCTACAGTTGCGCGCATAGTGATTGAAGGAATGAAGGACATGAAATAGGGAAAGGTTATTTTGAAACTACTGTCGGGAAAGATCTTAACAAACGAGGTCGCTTGCCCCCTTCCTGACTGCGCTTTTAATGAATATTCTAATTGATCGCCTCAGCTGAAACTCCAGTAGGAATATTAGATGCCGGAAGATCTCTCAATCAAACATCACCGAGTTAGCAATCTATTTTCCTGGCCGGCAACAGTTGCGGAGTGGGAATCTCTCCGTCTGACCGATGATCAGATTGAGCTCTATCGTGAGACCGGTTATCTGTCCGGATTGCGAGTGCTAACGGATGCGCAAGTGAAAGTCCTGAGAGCTGAAGTTGATGAACTCGCAAACCCGAGTCATGATCGGCGGGAGTTGTTCTACGAATACCATTCCAACGAGTCAACAGATCCAAACACAATTCTGTTTCATGCCCTCGGCGCCTGGCGAGTGAAACCAGGTTTGCACGACTGTTTGTGGAATGCGGCGTTCGTCGTTCCCGCGGCGCAGTTGCTAAATGCGCCAATACGTTTTTGGCATGATCAAATCTTTTATAAACCACCGCATCATGGAGGAGTAGTCGCATGGCACCAGGACTATTCCTACTGGACAAGAACAAAGCCAATGGCCCACCTGTCATGTTGGATTGGCCTTGATGATTCGACTACATCCAACGGTTGTGTACATTATGTCCCGGGAAGTCATCGCTGGCCGTTGTTGCCAATTACTGGTCTGGTCAACGACATGACTTCAATTCAGACCGTCCTCACCGATTCGCAGAAGCACAACTTCCATCCCGTACCCATTGAACTCAAGAGCGGCGAGGCGTCGTTTCATCATCCGCTGATGGTGCACGGTTCATTTGAAAACAAAACTGAATATCCGCGACGTGCAATCGTGATTAATCTGTTTGTGGATGGTGTTGTGTCAAACTCGGACGAGCCTCTCCTTGATGGTGTGCCGGCAATTCCGAAAGGTGAAAAGATGGCTGGCCAGTTTTTCCCGCTTCTCTTTGATGGAACAGCCAATGGCTGACCACTAACCACTAACCTTCCTGGAACCTTTCGCAGAAGCCGTTGTCTAAGCCTGTGAATTGCTGAGAGGCAGGGTTCCGTGAAGAAAACTAAAGAACAGACAGCGGCGTCACCATTTATCAATGTCACACCTCTAATCGATGTCTTGCTTGTATTATTAATCATCTTCATGGTGGCGGCGCCGATGAAACCGCATCGGTTCAACGCGCAAGTACCATCTCCTCCCGATGGTCGAATACTCCCTCCTGATATAAGAACTCTGGTTGTCACAGTGGACGTTGATCGCTCACTAAAGCTGAATGGTCTAACCGATATGGGAACCGTAGATGACATGTCGAAGCTAAATCAGAAGCTTGTAGCACTATTTGACGAACGCGCAAGGAACCACGTTTACAGCGATAAAATGGCAACACGATCGGATCTTCCAGAGTCACTGCGCATTGAACGAACAGTCTTCATCAAAGCGCCACGCGCGCTTCCTTACGGCGACATCGCGCGACTCATCGACGGTATCAAAGGCAGCGGCGCCGAGCCTATAGGTTTGCAACTCGACAACCTCAAATAGGCTTCTGGCATAACGAATGCACGGGACTTAACGGTTTTGCCGGAGGTTCCAGCAGTTTTCAGTCCAAATCCATTACCTCCACTCACAATCCAATATCGATTGTGCCATCGCGGGTAGGCGAAACGCCTCACTCGCAAAGTTTCCAGTGGTATTTCACCTCAACTATCCGAGTAGATGTTTATCTGCCGACAGCTATGAGTAATCAAAATATGACGCGTGGTTTTGATGTCAATCGTAGAAGAACTGAATGTGGCTTTACTCTAGTTCAATTGGTGATCACCCTCGCAATCATCACTGTCGTATCGGCAATCGCGGTGATGGGTATCGCGTCCACGCAAGCCAGGCTACGTTTGGCAAACTCAACCAAACAATTTGCTACTTACGTCGAGCGCGCACGAGCTGATGCTGTGCGACGACATGATCAGTCCTCGATCACCCTCAACACAATTTCCGCCTACAGTGTAACGATGGACTTTGCGTCAAACGGAACGCTTACAAACGAGACCTTTAATCTAGATAAGAACGTGAAGTTCATTACGCAACTTCAGACGATCAGATTTGATTGGCGCGGTCGCACGGCCAACGAGATATCGGTGGGATTTAGCAATGAGAGCGGGACTGCGAACGTGAACATCACCGGCTCGGGCGATGTAACGATTGACTCAGAGATCTTTCACGACGCTTCAGTGCCGCAAGTCGCATATAACGTGAACGTTTCGGGTGACATCGCACAGGACTCAGTTCCTCCCGATCCGATTCCGAATGTAGTTCCCAGTCCAGTACCTTCTCCTACCGCGAGTCCAACACCAACTGCGACCCCGACTCCTTCTCCGACTGCAACACCAACTCCTCCGGGAAACGGCAACGGCACTGGCAATGGGAATGGAAATGGAAACGGAAACCCAACGCCTACGCCAACTCCTATACCTACTGCAACCCCCACACCCACTCCCACACCCACACCTACGCCAACGCCGTGCTCGATCGTCGCGACACCAAATCCATTGACGATTGTGCAGAATGGTTCGAGTGCCATCACCGTGACGTTACTGAACTCGAGTGGTTCAAAAACCGTGACGGCAACCTCCGAAAATCAAGGTCAAATCCAAGTGTCGCCAGTCACAGAAACCTCGAACGGATCGTTACCACTCGCGTTCACTGTAACAGTGAAGAAGCAGAGTGGAAGCGTCACGATCAGTTCAGCATGCGGGTCCAAAACAGTAACCGTGACAGTTCCTTAGTCATCACGCCTATGCCTTCCAATTGCCCGAAAGCAGTCAAAAACGAATCCGGCTTCACACTTATCGAGACTGTGATCTCGATGGTCTTGCTGGCGATCATCGCGATGGGTGTGGCCTCGCTATTCAGTTACTCAGTCGCTGCAACATCGTCTGCAAGTGATCGAGAAATGGCTAGTGCAATTGCTCAGCAGACAATGGAGCAATTGCGTAGTGTGCCTTTCAGCGACACGTCTCTTTCGGCGACATCTGCCGATGGAATTACTACCACAGTGAAACGACTCGGTCGCAGTTACAGTGTCGCGACAATTATCAGCGATACGGGTATGCAGGGTTCTACAGTCACAGAGAAAACAATTACTGTGAAAGTGAAGCCCCTGGGTACAACTGCACAAGTCCTCAGGAGTGCTTCAACACTCTACAGCTCAGTCACCCTGGTCACTACGCGTACTATCCAGTCACTGGGTCCAAATAGATCGCTATGACCGAGAATCACAAAAGAAACGCAGGCTTTTCGCTAATTGAGTTGATCATCGCTATGACATTGACGATGACGGTGATGGGTATCGCCACGACTCTACTCGCGCAAGCGTTGAATGTGCGGACCAGAACAAACGCAAATGTCGACAGCCTTGCGGATGTGCAGCGCGCACTGAACATCATGTCGCGGGAGATTGCCAATTCCGGATTCAATCTTTCAGGAAACGGTATCGTGGATGGCGACACGGGTATCGATGCAAATGGCAACAGTGTAATTCGTCTTCGTTCAAACACTAATAAGTACGATGAGACGGTTAGTACTGCTGCGAGGAGCGGTATCGGTGTAGACGTTGCAGATGCTGGTGAAGATATCAAATATTTCATCTTCAAAACGGCTAACACAAATCTGTTGGCTCGTTACGACCAATATGCAGTGGCTGGGGGTACGTCCACGGTACTAGCGAATCGATTGGATAGTCTGCACATTCATTACTACTCGCAAAAGGTTTCCTATGAAACATCCGGATGTGACCTGACTTCACCCTCGAGTGGTGAAGTAACTCCGAGTGCTGCGAAATACGTGGTCATCGCAGTTTGTGTGAATCTCGCTGCGGTCGGCAGACCAGGCGCGGCCGGCTATCAACCACCGCAATCGGTGCTGCTTGTTTCTGATGTGACACTGCGGAATTCCAATCTACCAAACTACTGAAAAGAGATCGGCGTGCACGCTAACAATAAACCAACAGCGCGATTGAAGTCCGACTCGGGAGCGGCACTGCTGACAGTGCTAATGCTGTCTACCTTGCTGCTGGCTGCGGGTGGAACTTTGTTGCTGGTTAGTACGATGAATACCACCACGGCGATCGACGAGACGGCTGAACTCCAGGCTTATTACGCAGCTGAGGCTGGATTGCAGAGCACATTGAATGTGTTGCGAGGTAATGTGGCGCCAAACTCTGCGATGCCGAGTGGAACCCAAATAAGCTTTCGTAAGGCAATCGAGTTGAGCAGTTCAAATCTACCAACAGATATTTCAACGGTTGCTCGACTTTCCGGATGGCTAAACTATAACTACAAACCTGCAGCCGCGCCGGTTCCGGATCGCGTCGGTCTTACCAGTGGATACGCACCTGGTAACGGCGTTGCGTTTAGTGTGGTTTTAACTGATCCTGATCACATTCCTGTCAGCAATGGAGAGCCTGCTCGGTTACGTCTTCAAGTCATGGGCTTCGGTCCAAAAGGCGCAATCAAGAAACTTGAACTGGTTGTCAAAAGGACGAACTTCGACTATACGCCGCAAGCAACGATCATGATGCGCTCAGCGGATGATGGCTCCCCAATGACATTTGATCTTGGCGAGAGTGCAGCAAAGTCCTACTCGGGACACGATCATAGTGGCTCGACGACGGTTGTATCAGCGTTCGGATCGACAACCACTTCAGATATGACACTGCAGATTGGAGCAGCAAATAAGAACACCGTTGCTGATCCGATAGCGAGTACCGTTGACGCAGGCAACCTGCCTGCATGGTTAAAAAGTGCAAACCAGGCACGTGCATTTCTGAACGCGCAAAAGGCCAACGCTATCAGTCAGGGTCGTTACTTTAGTTCTTTCGATGGAACCGCTGGTACCTCGTCGTCGCCGGCCTTCACTTTTGTTAATGGAGACTGCGTGTTGAGAGGCGGAGCAGGACTACTGATCGTAACCGGCAATCTCGAGATGAACGGCAATCCGGATTTCGACGGTCTAATCTTTGTTCTTGGCGGAGGCAGCATTAACCGCAACGGAGGCGGCAATGGAAATATCTACGGCGCAATCACCGTTGCAAGGTTCGATCGAAATGGTACGGGCACTTTCCTTGCCCCTGAGTTTCATACAAATGGCGGCGGAAATGCCACGATTCAGTATGATTCGAGCGCCGTTCGCAAAGCATTGAATTTGTCTGGTCCGCTTGCCGAGGGTGTGCGCGAATACTGAGCGATCCATCTCCGCGGGCAACCCCCAATCAAAATCCTAACTCCAAAGGCCCGATGATCTGTTAAGCTGATTGCAGCTTGCAGATTGTCGTCGTGTTCAGCGATCCCGCGAACGAATTCGAACAGGCCAAGGAGCGATGCTGGTCAAATGAAGAAGATCTTTTCAATTCTCATTGCACTGGGATTGGTCGTATCAGTCGCCATACTGAAGGGCCAGGAGCCGACGGGCGGTGGCAGCCTGCTTCACGATATCACGGGTGGTGCGGCGTTGATATTCCGCGCGCCGAGGGACCCGATAGTGCACGTCGCAACAGTCGTGGCTAGTGGCTTAGGCGGCGGAAAGGCCAAAGGACGTAAACAGACAAAACCACCGGCACGGCAACAGGATAATATTATCGCCCGGGCCAATGCCGCTCGAAGTGCACCGAAGCCGCGTTATGCTGAAGCTGAGGAGCAATACCGGCTCGCGGCCAAAATTGCACCAGATGATGCGCGTGCTTTTGCGGGCCTGGGAAATGTTTTCGTGGATCAGGGTCGATTCGTCGATGCCATTGACTCTTACAAGCAAGCCCTAAAAGTAAAGCCCGACTACAATGCGGCTTTATTGCCTCTCGCTTTTTCGTTAGCCCGATTGGAGCGCTATCCGGAAGCAATCGATGTCTATCAGCAAGCCATTAAGGTCGAACCGACGAATCCGGAAATCTTTAATAACTTGAGTTTCGCCTACAATCATACAAACCACTTTCAGGATGGTGTTGACACGAGTCTTAATGCGATCAAGCTTCTTGGTGATACGGGGCAGGCGTACGCGCAGGGGTTCCAGGAACGGAATGAAATGCTCTCTTACTCTTATAAGAACCTCGGCAACGCTTACAACGGTTTGCAACGTTATGAAGATGCCGCAAACGCACTCAAGCGTGCTGCCGAGATTGAACCCACCAATGCGGCTGCGCATTTCAACCTCGGACTCACTCTCTACAACGCGAAACGGTATTCCGAAGCGATCGAAGCCTACAAACAAGTCATTAAGCTTCGTCCAAAACTTGCCCAGGCACACTTCAACCTCGGAATAACTTATTTCGCGATCAATGATCGTAAGCAGGCAATGGATGAGTACGAAGCCTTAAAAAGCATCGATCAGAATCTCGCGCAACAACTGCTGAGTTTCATTAAACAATAATTTGGCGTGTCCGATATGCGTCTGTCTTGTCGTGACACAACCAACCAGACCCAGAGCTGAGGACGGAACGGCTACTCTATTAGTGTCTGGTTTGTTGCGTCACGACAAGACAGACGCATATCGGACATTGCCTGTCGAGGACGCCTGCGGTCCCAGCCCGAGCGGTGGCTCCGCTATTGCGGTGTCAGATCCAGTGCTTCGACAATCCGTGTGAACGGAATCTGGGCAGTCTCATTTACTTCCTTCACGAGTTCTGGATTTGCTGCTTCAAACAAACACATGCAATGCGCTTCGCCAGGAACGAAGGTAGTACGGATGTAGCGCACGTCCTTGCCCTTAGCTGTAAACCTATCGCTGGTTTCTATCGCCGCTCTTTGTGCCGCAGCGAGCTGGTCCATTTCAATTCCGGGTAGACTGCGTTCGACCATGTATACCGGCATGGGGAAAAGCTCCTTTCACTCCATGGTTGTGACTTGAGGTGGAATTGTACGCCTCGAACTATTTAGGAATCCAGGCGTTTGGTCATATGAACGAAGTGCACAGGCAATTTGGTTTTTACGTCAGATGGGAACGGTGAAGTTCCGGTTTTGACATAACCTCGTTTACCGTAGAACGCGGGCAACTCCTCGCGAAGACTGACAGTGAGGATGTCGATGTATTTTGCGTTTCGCTCTCGCCAACGATCTTCCGCCGCAGTCATCAACAACGATCCAATGCCGCTCTTTTGCAATGTTGGATCAACCGATAGCAGTCCAAGGTAAGTTCTCTCTCCACGTGGCTCGAGATAAACGCATGCGATTAGCCGGTTATTATCTTCTGCCAGAAGGAACTCACCGGCTTGCAAATGTTCCAGAACTTCTTTGAGGATGATCCGGTCACCATCAATGAAAAACGACTCAGCGCTGCGAAAGGCAGAATTAATGAGCGCCACAATATTTTCAGCATCCGCTTCGTTAGCGCAACGTATGGTGAAAGATGTTTGAGCTGTGCTCATAGGGAAGCGGCGAAATAAATAGTAGGTTAAGTGTAATACGTCTCAATATATCAAACGCCAATACGTTGCTGCCTGATTAGATCTATTTTTTGCGGTGCACGCTAACGTAGCAAGTGCGCGCTGGCGAGCAGTACCCGCTGTGACCTTATTGCAGTTAGTCCGCAAAAATTGCTGAAAAGGTCTCAAGGCACGTTGTTTGCTCGCAGGTCGAGCGTGAGCGCTCAATCCCTGTCTCTGACACAAGAGTCTAAATGGATCATCGGCCGCTTCGACGACCTGCTGTTTTTTAGCGGCAGCGCAGTCTTTGGTTACACGCTCGCTTTGATCGGATTGACCGCAGGCGAGATACCTGGCGCGCTGGTTGTCCTGCTCGCCTTACTGGTCGATGGACCGCATGTCTACGCAACCGCTACTCGTGCCCTTTTTGACGCTGATGAACGAAAGCGAATTGGTCCCACGTGGCTGATTCTAATGGTGCTCTGTTTTCTGGCGCCGATTGTCAGTTGGGCAATTGGCTTTTACGCGTTTTTTGTTTTTGTGGCGGCTTGGAGTCATTACCACATCACAAAACAACATATGGGATTTGTGATGTTGTACCGCCGCAAGGCCCGGGAGCGTGAGCACCTAAAGCGTGACAAATATTTTGCGCTCAGTGCCCTGGGTATGCCCTTCCTTTTTTATCTTTCTGCTGTTTTGCTAGGTTCGACCAGATTACTGCCCTGGTTCTTGATTGCTGCCGTTATTCTAATCGGCTGGTACATCACTTGTCAGAGCCTGCTAGAGCAGCGCAACTGGCCAAAGCTGATGTTGCTCATTGCCTTTATTCCTTTGCAATGGTTCGCCTGGTCATATGCAGCAGTTGAACCTTTTTCACCTGGCAGGCTGCTCACTGCTGCCTTGGCGATCAATATCGGGCACAGCATGCAGTATTTGCGTTTAATGTGGTTTCATAATCACAATCGTTACCAAACTCGCAACGGTCTGATTGGGTTAATGAGCCGTAAGTGGATCTTCTTTTTCGCAGGAGTTGTCGTCCTCGCGTTGCCGAGCTTTCTTGTTGGTCAGAGCCTGCTGAAATGGCAACGACCCTTTATTATGGGCTTTGTGATGTTTCATTTTGTGCTTGATGCAAAGCTGTGGCGGGTTAGAGGTGATGCTGACCTTGCCCGCGCGCTGCGCTTATAGTCTGGCAACGTTTGCGAAGCGGCTTGCGAACAAAAGGGCATCACCTTATCGACGGCTATTCTTGCCTAGCATTTTCTTATTCAAGAACGTGTTCGGTTTGAGTGAGTTATACTCCGAGGGCTGTCTGCAACCCCAAGTGAGCCACAGAGGGTCGCCGGTATTCAACTTTTTCCAATCGTCAATACTCACCACAACGACGAGATGCCCCACAATGAGGGCGCCGCTAGTGTCGAATGTATCGAAAGCAGTAACAGGGCCTAAACCTCCAATTCGTGCACAATAATAAAGATTCCCAACGTAAAACGATCCAGAGAGGATGATTTCAATGGCAGGCTTATTCTGCAAAGCCGCCGATTTCTTCACTCGCCTGATGAGGCTGACCGATACGTTTCTGGCGTCAGTTGGAAGTTGCGAGATACTAACAATGGTCTGAACAGGACCGAAGAACGTAGCCAGCGATATATCAGGGTTAAGGGCTTCTTTTTTAACACGAATTTCCAATTCCGCCGGCTTGCGAGGTCCGGGAATCCTGTTCGTGCCTTCAGCTACCACTTTCCCGGGAGCAACGCGCAAATCCGACGCTGAGTTCTGTTGGCCTCGCGATAAAGGTTCTTGGTAGCCAAAACCTCCACCACAAGTCGAAGCCAAAATAGCTAAACTGCAAAGCAGTCTCTTCATTTCAGAATCCTTTCACTTGTTGTTCGTCCAGCAGTCCTATACGGCATCTCAAGGTTGGTTAGGCAACCAAAGAGCGGCGATAGAGATGGCGATCCCCTGACTATCGGAGCAAATAAAGTGACTCGCGAAGAGTGCAAAGAGCATCGGCACGGTAAAATTCATGGGACAGTGTCACAAGTCGTTGAAAGGGACGTGACCTTCACTTACGATGACTCGGCAGCTTTGTTTATGAGGTAATTGGGGTGACGATTCGGTACGCAAATAAGCTGGTTATCAGTTGCTGCAATCAAGCCGAAGGATGCCTGGTTTCGCTTAGTTTTTCCTTTCACCTTGGAGCGAATGAGAGCGTCGAAATAAGGCTCGAGTGACTGCATGGTTCTTGGGGAAGCGATGGGCAATGCCACCTCTTAGCGACTCTTATCACCCTTGGGAACGTCAACTTTTTCGTCGCGTCGAATAGGCAACTCTGCGACTCAAGCCGGAAACGAGTTCTGACAATATCTGCGGCGAAGCGCAGTCAAACACGAGTTCAAAATGTTCGCCCGCTCGAATGGTGGCACGCTCCTTGAAGCGGTCCCCGCATGAATACTTTGGCGATCCTCGAATGAGCAATTGCAACACCTCGAACCAAAACAAAATCGAGAACTCATTACGCGAGTCTGAGACTCCCAGCAAAACTGAGAACAGATATCTCACTGTCTCTCAATTAGCCGAACTTACAGATAAGGGAGAGCACCATCTACGGTTGGGTTGATCGTGATTCCATTCCGTTTCTCTTGGCAGGAGATCAAGGAAAGCGTGGGGCCATTACGGTTCTGTCAGAGTATCGGCAGTGACGTCAAAGACTTGGTCACAGGTTCGCACAAACGAAAGCGGCAGGCTTCCTCAACCTGCCGCAAGTAATTGAAAATAATGGTGAGCCGTGGAGGGCTCGAACCTCCGACCCGCTGATTAAGAGTCAGCTGCTCTACCAACTGAGCTAACGGCCCGTCGTGATTGACGACGTTGAATTATACGGTCGAGAAGGGAAGAGTCAAGCCGGTTGTAGATTGAAGATTTCAGATTGAAGATTGCTACTGAGGATCATCAATAATTCAATCTTAAATCTGAAATCCAATCTGAAATTGCGCTGCCACTCAAGCCTTAGTTTCCGCGGCACATTCCTTCTCAGAAAGTATGTCGTGCACGGTGTTGATTAGCTGATCGATGTCGGGCTTTGGAATGTAAGCCGTTGCGCCGGCCTCAAACGCTTGTGAGCGATGAATCGCGTACGCATCACCACTGTAGAAAATGCACGGAATCTGTGGAGTAAGCGTGGTTAAGGTTTGGCAGAGTTGTAAACCGGTACCGTCCGGAAGTCGTTTGTCTAAAACATACAGATCAAATTCTTTCTCTGTCGCGAGACTTTTCGCCTCTTCCATAGTGGCCGCAATTTCTACCTCATAGTCTTGCCCGAGTAAGAGGCAGAGCATCTCGGACGTATCCCGGTGATCGTCGACACACAGAATCCGGCATTTCTTTTCTGGCAAGGGGAACCCTCCTTGAAGGTGATGTGTGCCCGTGTCAGGACAGCGGGAGAAGCAAACGAGCGCGCAGATTATAAGCGGCGATGGATAGATACGCTACTGACGACGGGGGATCGAGCTGGGGCGAGGTCTTGAACCACCAAAGACCCGAAGGCGGAAGTGTCACAAACAAACCATGTGACTGCATCCGACAACATCAACTCCTTGGTGAGACTGTTTACTTTCTGGAAGCTGCCCGCCATTCGCGATTTTGATCAAATACCTCCGTACGAGGGATCGTTCCCTTTCTTGCGATCCCAAAAACAAAAGGTGGGCAGTCTCTTCTGCCCACCTTGAATTACTTAAGATTTGTCCGACGAACTTTAGTTTGTCGTTTGTTTGGATAAGATCTGAATAAAGAACAAGTATCTCGATGGTCACGCGCGCCAACTAAGTTCGTCAACAAATCTTAAATCTCCTTTGGTTTTTTCTTTTCCAGCGCCAGTCCTACCTGCATCGCCTTCAGGATCTGATTCAATACATCAATATCTTCGTCATCAGGTTCCAGTTCCTGATACTTCTGCAACGTCGCAGATGCTGCCGCGAGATCGCCGAGTTTGTGGTAGACCAGCGAGAGATTGAAGTAGACAAGAGAGAAGCCGGGTTCGACCTGCGCAGCAGCCTCGTAATGAAGCTTTGCCAACTGAAGATCGCCGGCGTCGTAGTAAAGGTTGGCAAGGTTGTAATGGGCTTCAACGTGACGCGGATCGTTTTTGAGAGAGAGTGTGAAGTTGTCGAGCGCCTTTGCGAGTTCGTTTCGTTCAAGGTTTAGGATGCCAAGATTGCAATAGGCTTCGGCAATGTTATCGCCTTCATTAATTGCTTCTACATAATGTTCGGCAGCAGTCGGATCACCTTGCTCGTGCAATAACAACGCTTCTTCAAATGGGGTCAGCAGACGAGCCACGCGACCAGTTTCAGGTCGAAACAGACTCAACTGACCCTGGAGTTCGGCCTCAATCTGGCGAATGCTTTGGCCTTGCGAACGCAGCTCACGCACTCGTCTGAACTGAGTCAACGCCTGAAAGTCGTATCGGAAGTCGGGAGTCTCAGAAGGAGTAGAGGCCTGAATGATTCCTTGGTCAGTCCACCGTCGAATTGTCTTCTCGCTTAAACCAAACAGTTGTTTGATCTCTTTGATTGAGTAAGACGATTTGACACGCTGATAGTCTGCCTTAGACGGGACAGGTGAGGGGAAGGAGATTACCTTAGTGCTGTTGTCTTTCATTTATAGGCGAACAAACAAGTCAGCGAGTTTAGGACGCTTTTCGCTTTTTTGCCGTCGTCGTTTTTGGCTTCACCAGCGTGATCTCCGGTTTCTTCTTCGACGCAGTTGCCGGTGACTTAACCATCGGTTTGCGATTCGACTGCTGCAAACTCTTTTTCAGCGCGCTCATAATATCAAGTCTTGGAAGTTCTTCAACCTCTTCCATCTCGACAACCTTGCGTCCTTTAATCTTGGAATCGATCAGGTTGCGCAATGCGGTGTGATAGTTGTCTTCAGTATCAATCTCGGAAAGCGTGGTAACCATCTCCTGGACGAGCGTCGAAGCAAGTTTCAACTCATTCTTATTCAACTTCTGCGCAGTCAGTTTTCCAACACCGTCGATTTCGGGCACATCTTCCATCTTCCGCAGTTCATGCGGGTAGTGAAGTTTCTGCAGAACCAGTCCATCGTCATGAGGAAACACCGCTACGAGGTCTTCGCGATCTCTGAGGACGACCTTGCCGACGGCGATTTTGCCGGTTTGTTTCATTACTTCTCGGAGCAGGGCGTAGGGTTTCTCAGAAACAGGTCCGTCCGGTCCAGCGAAATATGGAGCGTCGTAGAAGGTCGTGGGAATTTCAGAGCGATCAACAAAGCCGACGATATCCACAGCTTTGGTGGTCTTGATCTTTATCTTCGCAACGTCGTCAGGCTCGACGATGGCATATCGATCAGGCTCGTATTGGTAGCCCTTCGTAATCTGGTCGTTGGTTACTATTTGGTCGCATTTCTTGCACCGTTTGTCGTAACCGATGGGGCCGTAATCTTCTCGGTGGAGTTGATTGAACGAGACTTTCTCGCTGGTCTCAATTGCGTTATAGATGCGTACCGGGATGGCAACTAACAAAAAGCGAATGTGACCTTTCCAAATCGACCTCATATCGACCTCTCCTCATGCGAAACGCGGGCGAATGCCCGCGCTGTGTGTATCTTCGCCCCATTTTCCGGGGAAGAGGGCCGTATTATCGGGGCAATCAGACCTCAAGTAAAGCGTTAATTTTGGCGGGACACTACCGGCTTTAGCCGGTGGTACTTCAACTTCACAACTACCACAACGCCACGACCAGCGGGACACCACCCGGCTTTAGCCGGTGGTACTTCAACTTCATAACTACCACAACGCCACGACCAGCGGGACACCACCGGGCTTTAGCCGGTGGTACTTCAACTTCACAACTACCACAACGCCACGACTAGCGGGACACCACCGGGCTTTAGCCGGTGGTACTTCAACTTCATAACTACCACAACGCCACGACCAGCGGGACACCACCGGGCTTTAGCCGGTGGTACTTCAACTTCGTAACTACCACAACGCCACGACCAGCGGGACACCACCGGGCTTTAGCCGGTGGTACTTCAACTTCACAACTACCACAACGCCACGACCAGCGGGAACACCACCCGGCTTTAGCCGGTGGTACTTCAACTTCATAACTACCAGTCCAGGCACTCAGGATAGCTGCAAAGTTGAAACTCCACCGGCTAAAGCCTGGTGGTGTCCAGGGGAGTTGGTGCGTGTGTGTAGCTCTGAAATTGAACTACCACCGGCTAAAGCCCGGTGGTGTGCGAGCTGTATTAGACATTTGTTGTAGCGATGAAATTAGGAGAGCCAGCTGAGGCCCGGTGGAGTTAGACCGCATGCAGCAACGCATTTCGCATTGCGCCGGCGCTTTGCCAACGTTCATTTGGGTCCTTGGCGAGGGCGCGATCAATGATCTCGCATACTCTTTGCGGTACTTGCGGAGCCCGTTGCTGTAGTGGAATACAAGGTTGTTCAAAAATTGCCCGTATCGTGTCGTTCACACTCGTCTTGCCGGTAAGGTTCAAGGCAAGCTGGCCGGTTAGCAAACTGTAAGCAGTCATACCAACCGCATAGATGTCCGAGTGAGGTTTCACGTCTCGAAAATTGCGGAGTTGTTCGGGTGGCATGTACGCCAATGTGCCGGCCATCTCGCCAGCCATTGTGACTCCGCTCATCCCTGATTGAGTGAAACTTTTTGCGAGTCCGAAGTCTGTAAGCTTGGCGATGTAGTTCGGTGAGGTTCCACCGACAAGTATGTTCTGATCTTTGAAGTCTCGATGAATGTACCCGTTTGAATGTGCGTACGAGAGCGCATCGAGAGCCTGTGAGATTATCGAGATCCCATCGTGGTAGGGAAGCCGGCCACCCTGAGACTCTGCTAACTTTGAAGCATCGGCTCCTTCGACAAACTCGGTAACAAGATAAACGACACCATTGTGTGTTCCGCGATCAATGAACTCAACGATGTTTCGATGTTTTAGCGACGCTGCGACATCTATCTCGCGCATAAACCGTCGCATCGCCTTGTCACTCACTGCGAACTCAGGCAGGAGTGTTTTGATTGCTACTGCTCGGCCGGTCTTATGATCCCGACCAAGCATGACGCAACCCATGCCTCCTCGCCCGAGTAGTTTGACAGTATCGTAACCCGGAACAGATTGCGGTGATCGTTTCAGTTCTATGCGACAGTCTTCGCAGAGAAACGTCAACTTCTCATCGGGTGCGCTTGCTTGTGCTTGTTCGCGGCGGCCGCAGTTCAAACATTCGACCATCACCAGCACCGGTCGAGCCGGGTTGATGTCCTGAGTTGTGTCATCGAGATGGCGGTTATCGCCGGCTGTCACTTCAACCACCAGAATGGTCTCGCCGCCGCGGATCTGATCGCCGTTCGTTAAAAACGATTCACGAATAAATTGGCCGTTTACGAATGTGCCATTCGTGGACCCAAGGTCGCGAATGAAAGCATGTGGTGGATTAATCTCAAGCAGACAGTGATTCCGAGAAAAGAACCGATCATCAGGCAGGTAGAGATGGGCATCAGGTGAACGCCCAATCAAAAACGTGTCATGGTGAGTAAAGGAAAAGATCCGGCCCTGGTAGGGGCCGGCTATGACTTTGAGATTGACCTGCATGAAGGGAAATTCGAACCGTCGAAGACTGACCCGAATAATTGTCGGCTACTTAGAGCGATCGATCTCGAGATCATCAAACGCAACTTCAGTAACATCACTCGTGTAAAGCCCCGCCCGTCCGAGTTTGTAATTAGCAGTGTCGGTAATGCGAGTTAAGTACTGGCCGTTGACATAAAATGAAAGTTCCGCCCCGTTTATTCTCACCTCTAATTGATTTGGGTTCGAACCGGTATGAATTGCACTCGACTTTGTTTTATTCACCAGCGAAGTTTGATTGCCGTCTTTATGCATGATTACCTCATACTCCGGATCATCGCTCGGGTAGATCAGTAAAGCGTAGTCTTCCAGTTGCTTCGCCTTGGATTGGGCGCAGTGGACCATTAAGCCAAAACCGGACGATGGAACAGTTCCGTCCACACTTCTGGCCGTCACTTTCACAGTTGCATTCTCAGTGCTGTACTGATCCGAAGGCGCATACATGACGATGAAGGTTTTGTCCTTTGAAGTCATGTGGTACTCATCGTTTGTATACCAGATTCTGCCAAATCTTGAGTCTCCGGTTCCCCAGTTCTGTTGACTAAAATCATCGACGAACTTTGCCGGTAAGCTGGTTGAATTCGTGTTCGGTGTTGCGTTAGTGTTGGCAACAACGTTGGCGTTGCGATTATCGTTGTGGTTTACGACGTTCGCGTTGTTCGTATTGTTAACGTTGGTAGCGCTCATACTTGCCAACGCGATGATCATTATCACCAGTCCTATACCAATCACACCGAGCGCCAGCAGTCCTCCCAGGATCCACCAGATTGCATTCGACTTCTTTTGAGGAGCAGCGGTTGGCATCGGCGTCCACTGCTGTGGTTGCGGTGGTTGCGGCTGAGGAGGAGCCGGAGCCTGGCTGGCTAGTGTGTCCGGTCGATAGATCTCTGTCGGTGGTGGCTCAGCCGTTTCACGGGCGGCTGGGTAACGCATCGTCACATTGGGATCGGAAGGTGGTGGAGCATCAACAACGAGAGGAGTTCCATCCTCAAGACAGAAATTAAGTGCTGGGTCGGTATAACTGCGATTGCAGCTGGGACAGCGTTTCATTCACTGACTCGCTTATTGAAGTTGGTAGAAACTGTCGGACAATTATAAGGACGGTAAGACAGGCTGTCAGCCTGTCGTGGCGTCCGGCCGATCATTTACAGGACTAGGTTCAACTAATCGGATCCACGACAGGCTAACAACAGGCTGTTGTACGCGCGCTCAAGCGCTGATGGGTTTACCGCAACGGCCACAGAATCGAGTTCCGGCAGCGTAACTCGTTCCACAACTACGACAGATGACCTCAACTGGTCTAGGAGCTCGCCATTCAAGCGGAGTCGTGCCGATCGGGATCCCGCAACGTCCACAAAACTTTGTTCCCGAAGGATAAACCTGCCCGCATCGTCCACACTTGGCGCTTATGGGTGGATGCGTTGTTGGAGGTATTAACGATCCTGTCTGTGCCACGGGTTGAAACGTTGTGTTGCCACAACGGCCACAGAACTTCACGCCTTCCGCAAATCGTGATTGACATCTTGTACACATCACGACAACCAGCGTTGTCGATTGGCCGCCGGTTTTGCTGTCCAAACTGCCGCCGCGCGAAGGAGTTAAGTGACTGGAAGTCGCACGCTTTGATTGTGCTTCAATAATCTGTTCGGCGACATCGCTTCTTATTTCAATAACGCGCTCGTCATCTGGTTCTCCCGTACGTGCTACACGAAGAACGTGTTTACCTGGTGGAACTGAAGTAAGGATGACTCGACCAGATCGACCGACGCTCCCATACCGTTCATCATCTACATAAACCTCCGCCCCAGACGGAGCCATGATGATCAATCGTGAGTCGCCTTTTTTGATCTCTTCAGTATTCAAAGATGCCGCCGCGGCAAAACCTTCGAACCACTCACTGGCGGTAGACGGCCGCTCGTTAGGTTCCCTGGCGAGCGCTTTCATGATGCTCGTTTCGAGTGGGGTACCGACATCCGAGCGTAAACTCGACAACGGCGGAGGCATCTGCATCAGTTTCTGAGCGATCAATTGAGTTATGTTCCCGGTAAACGGTGGACGGCCGCCCAGCATGTGGTAGGCGATTGTTCCCAACGCATAGATGTCTGCGCGGGCATCAAGTGGCAAGCCCTGTTGCATTTGTTCGGGCGCCATATATTCCGGTGTGCCGATGATTCCGCGCGAGGCGGGTCCGCTGGCGGAGGTATCTTCGGAACGGTCCGCACTGACGATCTTTGCCAGTCCAAAGTCACCGACCTTGACGAATCCATCTTCCGCCGTCGCACGTCGTCGTTGCTGCATGAGGAAAATGTTTGCCGGTTTCAGATCGCGATGAAGAATTCCTTCGTCGTGTGCAGCTTCGACTCCGGCAACGACCTGACGCATGATGTTTACGGCACGCTGAGGGTTGATCGTTCCCTCACGTCGTAACAGATCGTAAAGTGTTTCGCCTTCGACGTACTCCATCACCAGAAAGAAGACGCCATCCGGACTCTTTCCGAAGTCTGTTACGTCGACGACGTTCGGGTGTCTAATAGACGCAGCGGAGCGTGCTTCACGTTCGAAACGAGCGATCGCTTCACCCTCCTGTAGATCTTCATCGTTGAGAATATCAGGCCGGACGGTTTTGACTGCGACTTTGCGCGTCTGGAGATTTTGATCTCTGGCGAGGTAAACCTGCCCCATAGCACCACGTCCCAAACGTCTTTCAAGTAAGTAACGCAATGCGAGGAGTTTGCCGCCGGGCAGTGTCGCTTTAGTTGAGGCTTCATCCTGAGGGCAGGTCAGGATGTCGTCTTCATAGCAAAGTTCACAACGGGGGCATTCGCGCATAAGCGTACTTGGTACTTTGTACTTCGTACGTGTGGTTTTGTCTACAAGACGGATCGAAACCGAATGAGAACCGTAAGCGCAGCGATCTAGTGTCCGACGAACTTTGTTTGTCGTGCGTTCCCTTAGTGAAACACCATGTTATCCGATCTCTTGTGTTGGGTAACGCAGGACAAACTGAAGTTCGTCGGACAAGCTCACGGTTCTAATTTTGCTGATCTACGCTGGTGCCACTTCCGAAGTGCACCCTGAACAGCGCGTTGCAGCCACAGGGATTGCTGTTAAGCAGTAAGGGCAATCTTTTGTATTTGGTGGCGGGGGCGGTGCAGCTTTCAGGCGATTTACCGACTTCACAATCAGGAAGACTAAAAACGCAATAATCAGGAAAGAGATGATGTCATTCAAGAATACACCGAATGTTATCACTGGCAACCCTTTCGCCTTTGCTTCGGCTAACGACAGCGGATGCTGTCCAGACAGATCGAGAAAAAGACTCGAAAAGTCCACTTTGCCCAGCAGCAAACCGATAGGCGGCATAATCACTCCCTCAACAAGTGATGTGATTATCTTTCCAAAAGCAGCGCCGATGATGACGGCAACAGCAAGGTCAATCACATTTCCACGCGCTACGAATTCTTTGAATTCTCTGAACATGGCTTCTCCTTATTTTTCGGAGTGCGACGGCCTGCTGTCGCTTTTTGTTACATGGGCATCTGGGAGTAGATCTGTAACGAAGCAGTGGCAGGCCACCGCACTCCAAATGATCCCTAACGACAACCCTTCGCTAACTTGAATCCCGCTTTCTCGGCCTCTTCTGAACTCTTGAACAAGACTTTGTTTGCCTGCGGAACCTCTACACTCGTCTGACAAGTCGCCAGGTAATAGACCTTCGTTTTCTTGTCACCCACAATCTCGGCGGCTTCTTCTGTTCCTGACGATTCAGCTGCTGCCGAATCTCGTTCCTCTTTAGCCTGTCGTCGCTCGGAGATTGTTTCTTCGGCCCCCACATTAACAATGCGGAGGCTCGGTCCTCCCGCAACTGTCGAGACGAACACCTGAAAGTCAGCGCATTTCAACTGTTGACCTTTACCTCGCGCTGCTGACCACGTTCCGGTGAGCTTTAGTGAAGCCGATACTGCCTTGATGAACTCCTCGACAGATTGAATCTTGTACGTTTCGTCGTAACCGATCCAAAGCGAGGTTAAGTGTTCATCCAGTAAGTCCAAAGAAATGCTGCGTACACTCTCCAGCTTCGACTTGTCGATGCTTTCGTCAAAATACGGGTTAATTGTTGTTTTGGAGACGCCGAAGTCGTCGGTATGACCAAAACGAGTTTGAGGAACACGCGCCTTGATTTCGTCCTTCGTCATTCCCAATCGAAATCCTAAAAGTTCCGGAGCTGGAGGCAGGTCGGCGAGTTTTTGAGTGCATTGCGCCGCGCCCGAAACACTGGCCGCGATCGTGATTAATAAAGAGAGGAACACCAGAGGAAAACGCATGACGCTCTTATAACAGGCCCATCCTTAAAATAATGTGGAAAATTCAGTCGGAAAATTAAGGCGAAACAGAAAGATGTGTCAACAGTCGGATGTCCGATATGCTCTAACTTGTCGTGGACGCAAGCAACCGAGGGACCCTCTGACCTTCCGGCTTGGTTGGTTGCGTCACGACAAGCTAAAGAGGCTCTTGCAAAACTCAAATCCCCCAAACGGAAGTTTGGGGATCGTTCAAGTTCGACCTATTTATTTGTTTGGCGACCCTTTTGTATGAATTGTTGGTATTCATGAATAGACTGGACTTGAACGATCCCTACACTGCCGTGTAGGGGATTCATCTTCTTTCAACTGAGCGCTCGAGTGAATAGAAAGGGCTTGAATGATCCCCAAACTGCCGTTTGGGGGATTCGCCTTTTGCAAGAGCCTCTAAAGCATATCGGACATAAGCGACCGAATAATCTTCTCTAGCGCAATTGGTTCGAACGGAGTGGACACATACTCATCACACCCAGCTTCAAGAGCAAGTTCCCTGAACTGGTCGGCCCCGTAAGCCGAAACTGCAACGATTGGAACCCGTCCCAGATTGTTGACTTGCCTGATTCTTCGGGTTGCGGAAAGACCATCAAGGCGCGGCATTTCCATGTCCATGATTATGAGGTCAGGGGACTCACTTGTTGCACGTTTTACTGCTTCCAGCCCGTCTTCAGCTTCAATCACCCGAAAACCTCTTCGTTCTAGCCATGTCCTGAGCAGTAGGCGCGTATCATCGAAGTCGTCGACAACGAGAATGGTGGGCTGTTGTTGTGTTGAGGGAGCCATCGCCAAGTGATTTGCTGAGAATTCCGGCTGCATAACGCTATTAAAGGAGTGGCCCATACTAAGTCGTTCCCGTGTGCTCGTCTAGAGACTTATTGAAAAGATAAGTTAGATGCAATAAACATTCTATGAACACAAAACTGACATGAATCGACCCTAGTGTGTTTCAAATTCGTTTTGAACAATCCGAATAAGAATGGAGCGAAGTTACCAATTGATCCTGGCCAAATGCGACCTTAACAGTACCAGGGTCAATCGGTAGCTTCACTCCCGTTCTAACAGCGTTCCCCACGCGAAAACGTCCCCTAGAATGCCAGCAGGAGCTCAAGTATGCAGGGTGAACCTTCTATTCAGGCTTTAAGCGTCGACGCAAACATCTATGCCCTGCGCGACGAAAGAGGAAACACACTTGGAACGGGTACTCGCGAAGTATGTGAGGTGCTTCTTTACATCATGACAAAAGCGAGGGCAAACCGTATGAAACTACCGACGGGAACGATAACTCTTCGTTCCAACGTGCGGGCAGCAATTTCTATTTGAATTTCGGTGCTTTCCCGCCGTAAACGCATAGACACCACCGGGCTTTAGCCGGTGGTACTTCAATTTTGTAGCTACAGCCAGAGCCTCAGTATTTATTCACGGACACCACCGGCTAAAGCCCCGGTGGTGTTCTGAGGTTCTGAGATGCTGCTGTAGTTGTGAAATTAAAGTACCACCGGCTAAAGCCCGGTGTTCTGAGGAGCTTCTGAGATGCTGCCAAGCCGCTGGTGTCTACGCGATCGCCTACACGTCCTGGGCTCGCAGGGCAATTATCGTCGCCACAAGGAACGTGAAGAACATTGCGATCAGTATGCCAAGATCAAACGTCCGACTGCCCCACGGATGAAGGAAATCAATGTAGGTGCTTAGATCGTCTGGAATCTTCTTCGCAGCCGGAATTTCCGGAACAGGACCGAGTTTGGGTGTGGCTGGCTTCTTCGTCGAACGTCCCGATAGCAAGTCCTTCTGGTAGTCTTCCATCTTCTTTTCGAAGTTGTTGATGCTTTTTTCAGCATCTGCCCTGTACTTCTCGACTTTGGCGCGCGCGTCGTCGATGTTTTGATCGTTTTCGCGTTCCACTTGTTTGTAGAGACCACGGCCCTCTTCTTTGTCAGAGGGTTGCGCATCCTCGTCCTTCGCACGCAAAACATCTAATTGCGAGAGACGTTTCATTTCGTCAAACGACCACGTTGCAGGCATAACGACGCCAACGAGCTTCGCCATGCGCGTAGGAATACCAACCAGCCCCGAAAAAAGTATCTGCGGAATGAGAATCAAAGGAATCAAACTCGTCGCCATCTCTGAAGTTTTGACGACCGCAGAGACGAAGAGACCTAAAACGATACCAACCATGCTGGTGACCATCATCACAGCCAGGTGAGATGTGCCGGCAAGCCTGCCTGGGAACGACATCAGGTGGGTCAGGTCAAGCAACTTCAACGTGCCAAAGAGAAGAAGACACTGTAGACCTACGATCAGCATCAGGATGAGAATCTTGGAGCCCACGTACGGCAGCAATCTGAGGTTCACCATACGCTCGCGTTTATAGACGGCGCGCTCTCTGATTATCTCGCGTGCGGCCACGGATGTACCGAACCACAACGACACGAGTGCCAGAACAAAATAGATAAAATCGCGCGGCACTTTTTCTCCGACAACAAGGTACGTCAGCAGTGCGATGATCGGAGCCTGCCCGAACAAAATGAGCAGATTAAGTTTATCTGAAGCAAGCACCTCCAAATAGCGACGCGACAATGTGTTCAACTGCCCCAACCAGTCTCCAAATGACCCCCGGCGTTTGGTCGGTGGTGCTGCATATGCGCTCGCCGATACAGAACGAAGAGGAGTCTCTATGTTCATCCGATATTGTTCTGTTTGTAGAAAACGCCTTTTCCATTCTTCAGAGACCTGTTCGGCAATTTGATCCTTGTTGGCTTTGCCGTTCGTTCTAAGCCGCTCGAAGATTGGTTCCTCGAGTTTGTCGTAAAGATCCTTGAAACTCTCAGCGCCACAATGAGTCAACGCTTCATCCGGTTTGCCGTAGAACACCAGCTTGCCACGCATCAGGACAACAAGCTTGTCAAAAAGCTTAACGTTCTCCATTGCGTGGGTCGTAAGGATCACGGTCCTTCCCGACTCCGCGATCTGCCGAAAGAGTTTCATCACCTTTTCTTCAGTTGCTGGATCGAGACCTGACGTGGGCTCATCCAGAAATATGACTGACGGCTTAGTGATCAGCTCCACTGCAATTGAAACCCGCTTACGTTGGCCACCAGATAACTGAGAGATTGGGACATCACGCCTTTCGGACAGCCCGGTAATGTCCATCACTTCGTTAACGACCTGATCGATATCCTTCTTTGAGATATCTCGCGACAACCTAAGGCGGGCGACATAGTAGAGTGTGCGGTAAACCGTCAGTTCACGATGGATGATGTCATCCTGCGGGACATATCCTATTGACTGCTTCAATGATTCGAGGTGATGGTAGAGATCCAGGTTGTTTACCAACACACTTCCACTGGATGCCGGTCGCATCCCATTTAGCGAATCCATCAACGTTGACTTGCCGGCACCCGATGGTCCCAGTAAACCTACGAACTCATTCGGTTGAATACTGAGATCAACTTCGTCTAATAATCGTATCTTTCCTCCGCCAGAGCGATTGGTCACTTCCTTAGTGATCTTAAGTACGTCGAGTCTGGTCTTCGCCCGCGTGTCAAAAATGGTTACGCCACGCTGCGGATCCGCGCGTAATAGAAAGGGTCCGATTTGGACAATGTCTTCAGCGGGAAATGGCTTGCGTCCGGTGATTCGCTGACCGTTAACATAAGTTCCATTAGTTGAGTTTAGATCTTCGATCACGACGCCTTGTGAAGTTTGAGAGATGCGTGCGTGATTGTTTGAGATCAACAGTCCGTCGAGGCGAATGTCAGATTGATCACTGCGTCCGATTGTTAACTGTGGCTGGTCGAAAGCACGTTGCAAAAAGATCCGGGACTGATTGGGCTTGGTTTCAGATCCGCGCAGCGTGTCCTGCAGGGCGCCACTTTCGTTATTAGCGAGGATAGTGGAACTCCTGTGTGCCAATCCACCTGAATGTTTTAGATGAGACGTACGCACTGAGTCTGGACTCGACGGTGCTCGGAACCGAAAGCTGGGTCCGCCGGGCCCAAGTTGAATAACGTCGTTTTCATGCAGAACCTCAGCGTTGACAATCCGGCGACCGTTCAGAAACGTCCCATTAAAGCTACCAAGATCGACGAGGAAGTAGATGCCCTCCTGATGCCGAATTTCTGCGTGCCTGCGAGAAACGTTAGGGGCTGTTGGTGCAAGCACTATGTCCAAACCTGACTCGCGACCGAGACGAGTTATGTCCTGGACAATGGGGATTTGCTGGAACCCTGAGTGGATGTCCTGAAACTCAAGATAGACGTTGTTCATTTGTTAATTGGGTTCGTGGCGATCACCAAACGAGGTTATCGTAGCAATGAGCGCGACCAGAAGGCCACGTGGGCGCAATGTCCGATATGCTTTATTAGCTTGTTGACTCAACCAACAAGCCCTGAGTCTAAAAACCTTTGACTTAAGATTTTAGTTGGTTGCGTTATGACAAGCTAAAGCAGGCTGTTGCAAAAAAGCCCCCAGGTCCCGGGAGCGCAGGGCGTCCTCGCCTGCCCGTGTCCCGCCTAACCGACAACCGTTGACCGAGTTGGTTGCTTTTAACGCAGGCAGGCGAGGACGCCTGCGCTCCCAGGACCGTGGGGCCTTTTTGCAAGAGCCTCGAAAGCATATCGGATAACACGGATCACACATATTCATGATAAAAACTAACACCGAAGACGCTTTAGAAACTTTATACACATTTCCTGTAAACGCTTGCATATTGCTATCGATGCTCATTCTGTTGGCGCAGGTCTTGGCGGGAATGAGACTTATGCTACCAATCTGATCGAAGCTCTCGCCGAAATTGACTCGCGCAATCGTTACACACTGTACGTCACTAAGAATAACGCGATTGAGCGTTTCGCGGACCGTTGGCCGAACTTCGATGTGCGTCAAACTTTGCCGCATACGCCTCTCGTGCGAATACCTGTAACACTCTCAGTAGAATTACGTAGAAGGCCCGTGGACATCCTTCACGTTCAGTATACGTCGCCGCCGCTTGCTCCATGCCCTGTGATAAACACGATACATGATCTCTCTTTCGAACATTTGCCAAAAACGTTTAAGCGCCGAAGTTGGCGTCAGATGCGACTTACTATTCGCAGATCAGCTCAGACGGCCGCGCATATCATTACGGATTCTGATTTCTCACGCGATGACATTCTAAGGACATACAAATTGTCTCCTGATCGCGTGACAGCAACGCCGTTGGCGGCGTCCACAAAGTTCAAACCGGTAGAAGACTTCGATGAAATCGCTCGAGTTCATCAGCGATATGGCATCGCTGGTGATTACATTCTCACTGTTGGCTCGATCCAACCGCGTAAGAATTTGCCGCGATTGATACGTGCTTTCGCGGCATTGTGTCGAGAGGGAAATATTCGACCGCTGCCAAAGTTAGTTATTGTCGGTAAGCGAGGTTGGCTTTATGAAGAAACACTTGATACTGCTGAGAACAGCGAGGTGAAGGATCGGATTCTATTCACTGATTATGTTCCTGAAAACGATCTTCCAGCTCTTTATTCGGGGGCAACTTGTTTTGTGTATCCGTCGTACTTCGAAGGCTTTGGAATTCCACCACTCGAAGCAATGCGTTGCGGAACACCAACCATTACCGGCAACCGCACGTGCTTCCCTGAGATTATTGGAGATGGTGGGTTGATGGTCGACCCATTTGATGAAAGAGCCATACTGGAGGCTATTCTCAAGATCTTTTCTGATTCGACGTTACGAATGGAGTTACGTGAAAGAGGAATCAGGCGCGCGAATCTCTTCGATTGGAAAGAGACCGCGCGTCAGACGCTGCGTGTGTATGAAAGAGTCTGCGCCGAAAGGTCCAAGACGATGTAGGGTATGTGCCTCGGGCTTTTGGACGTTAGTGCAAAGGCCAAAGACCAAACGCCCAGTTTCTACCTGCGGCTTCTCCTTTGTCGCACCATGCCACCCAAGCCGACGAGCGCTGTCCCCAGAAGCAACATACTGGACGGCTCCGGAACTGGCGTCGAGGGCGTGCCGACATCACTGCCGACATTAGGCACGGTTTGGAATCTCACAAAGATCGCGTTGCAGATCTGGCTCGCAGTGAAACCCGTAAACGCCGCACCAGTAACGGTGAATGAAGCACTCTCACCAGGAGCTAGTCCATCGTTCGGTGAACCACCACTAAAACTGCCCGAAGGACCAGTCGTAAATCCAAAGTCCAGAACGACATTTTGAAAATTAGTCCCGGGCACATTTCCAAGATCCGCATCTGAGAAGTTGAATGTTGATGACAGGCTTGGCGCCTGCATCCCGGTAAATCCGTTTAGGCCAGAAGCGCTCGCGTTGCCTGTCGGAGGCAAATCAAACCCAATCCCGGTAAGCGTTGACGTCGATCCCGGAGAAGTGATGTTCGATGTATTTGTCAGAGTGAACGTTAACGTGTTGGTCTGTGAATTGAATTCGCAGACCAGCGTCGCCGTTGAAGCATTCTTGCTGTCGGCTCCAACGATCGTGATGGTGTCGGCCCGCGCAGTTCCAACGAGAAAGGACGTGACGATGAAAGCGCCCAGCAAAACTAGCAGTTGACGGAGTGGAAACATAGATCCCCCTTGTTCAAATTACAAAACAACCAATCCTACTAGTGAATCCGCAGTTATTTGGGGATAGCTCTTCGCCGTAATAGAAGGCTATGGGGAATGTGGCAGGGATGGTAAGCACACCACGTGTCTTTTTGTTTGTCAATGTGTGTTTATTTCAGGAGTCTTGAGCAGAGAATTCGACGCCGAGGCTATTCGGAAATTCGTGGGGTGCTCGAACAGATCACGCTTGCTGGAAGATGCATGGGATGAGTCTGAAAAAGGTGGTACCCGCGGCAGGGGTCGAACCTGCGACCTTTCGCTCCGGAGGCGTGAGCATGATTCGCCGAAATCCATCAACACGTTCTTTCATTAAAATTCGGTGTTTCACCAACAATTCGCCTTACTGAGTGGTGTAGCATTCGAAACCCTGAATCGATACTTTCTTCAGACCATGATTGTTCGTCTCATCGCAATCGCCGAAGCCGGGACACTGCCTCTGCTGTTGGTTAAGTGTTTGGGTATCCAGCGCGTTCAGTGTGGTTTTTAACGAAACGGAAATTGATTACCCGCGGCAGGGGTCGAACCTGCGACCTCGTGCTCCGGAGGCACGCGCTCTAATCCACTGAGCTACGCGGGCTCAACAAAGATCGTTTCAAAAGAGGTGCATAAGAAAGCACCCTTTTTTACCCCTTTTAGTACCCCTCGTCAAACAGGCCTTTGGTATCGGGCGGCTTTTGTTAATGGGCCAGCTCTTACACACCCTTGCATCTTCGTGCGAAGAAATCCAAGAGTCTATATGCCGCCAGAGATTTTTGGGATGACGACGAATCAGTAACAGATCTGTCGTCACCCGCTACTCGACGCCCAGCGCACTCGCTAGCACTGACCGTCTAGCGCTGTTAGACGTGCTGATAGTGGTTCGATTTGGAAAGGTTTATAGCTGATTTTGTACTGGCATTCTCATAGCGATGCCCACCGCTTGCTCTTATGATAGCTTTGTCATCTGATAGATCGGGACTTACTGGTTGCCTTGTTCCACACTTGGGACGCCCGTAACAACGTCCGCTGTTAGTAGGCAGAGTTTCGCAAGGGCGCTACTGGCTTCAGCGCTTGCATTCATTCTGGTAGCGGTTGCAATTAGCTGGTGGCTAGCGACAGAGCACTCGGACTCTTTAGCGATCTTGCCGTTCACCTACGCTTCGAATGATCCGCAACTCATGGCTAATCCCGACCGCGAGTATTTAAGCGATGGCTTGACTGAGAGCATCATTAACAACCTATCTCAATTGGCGAACTTGAAAGTGATCGCGCGTAGTTCGGTCTTTCGCTACAAATGTAAACTGAACCAACCAACTATCAACAGGCCGGAGAGCAAGAACTTAAGCAGTGCTGTTCTTCGCACGGATGCATTGTAGTGCACACCTTGAGCAATTTGGTGGGATTGCGGGATCTGCGTTGCTTTTTACTCCACCGTTTTGTAATTTCTCGAAAAATCATAGCAATGATTGTATCTTCCCAGACAGCATTGAGATTTGCACACTTCGGTGCTCCGGCAACTAGCGGACGATCAAGCCTGCCAGACTTCGGAAGCCCTTCAGCGGACTGAGACTCCCTTTGAATCTTCGCGAGAAAACCACGAGTGGAACTTGGGTTTGCTCAAATTTGATGGACCGAACTAGCAGTTTTACGACACCCGTCAAAAGTACATCTCGTTCAAGTATTTTTAAGACTGCAACCACCCAGTGCTAGAGAACGGCACAAATCTCGGGCCTTACGAAATCCGCTCGCATCTGGGAGCCGGCGGCATGGGTGAAGTGTACCTGGCTTACGACTCTCGACTTGGACGAACAGTTGCGCTCAAAGTGCTTCCCGCCGGATTAGCATCAGATCCTCAACGTATGAATCGCTTCATACAAGAAGCTAAGACAACGTCTAGTCTCAACCACCCAAACTTGCTGACGATCTATGAAATCAGTCACGAAGGTCCGCTCAACTATATTGCGAGCGAGTTTGTCGATGGCCTTACTCTCCGGGAATACATGGCCAAGACGCCGCTGAAGCTGAAGGAGATTCTCACGATCTCCGTACAGATTTGCGAAGCATTAGCGGCGGCGCATGAAGCAGGTGTGGTCCACCGAGATATCAAACCTGAGAACGTCATGCTGAGGCGTCGTGATCAGATCGTTAAAGTACTCGATTTTGGATTGGCCAAAGTCACAGAGGAATTTGTCGATAAACAACTTTCCGATCCGGACGCCTCGACTCGCATTTTTATTCAGACTGAACCAAGTATGATCCTTGGCACCATTCGCTACATGTCTCCGGAGCAGGCGCGCGGTCTCCCTGTTGATGCTCGAACAGACATCTGGAGTGTTGGCGTTGTGCTTTATGAGATGATCACGAGCCGCCCGCCATTTAGTGGCCCGACGGGGAGCGATCTCATCGTGTCGATTCTCGATCGCGAGCCAATGGCGTTGGCGGAGTATTCGCCTGATGCCCCGGCTGAACTTCAGCGAATTATCAAACGCGCGTTAGCGAAAGACCGAGAGAAGCGTTACCAGACGATTAAGGACCTCGCAGTCGATATCGAGAATCTCCGACTGGAGCTCGAAGTTAACCGGGAGCTGGAGCGCGTTTCAGCATCGTCCTCAGGCGCAAGACTTCTTAGACAGACAACAGGTGAGGTGTGGACACGTTCGACTTCAGAGATCGCCGGAACGACGTTGCCAAGTGTGCAGCTTTCAAGTGCCGGGCATCTCGCAGCGGGTCTCAAGAAAATCAATAGAGGTCTTCTAGCCGGATTGCTCCTGGCTGTTTTGGCAGTTGTTGTTGCCGCGTACTTCTATTTATGGAGGCCAAATAGACAAACGATCGACTCCATTGCTGTGTTGCCGTTCGTTAACGCTGATGGCGATCCGAACGTGGAATATTTGTCGGACGGTATCACCGAAAGTCTCATCGATAGCGTTTCTCAGCTTCCTAATGTCTCCGTGATCGCGCGCAGCTCAGTATTTCGCTACAAAGGACGCGAAACCGATCCTCAGGCTGTTGGTCGCGAACTTGGCGTGAAGGCCGTTCTGACGGGCAGGATCATCCAACGTGGCGATAGGTTAATGATCAGCGCGGAACTCGTTGATGTAGAAAACAACCATCGTGTTTGGGGTGGACAATATGATCGAATGCTCGCGGACATACTCGCTGTCCAATCTGACATCTCTCGCGAAATTTCTGATCAATTGCGGGTGAGACTTACAGGTGATCAACAGAAACGGATCACCAGACACTTTACCGAGAACACCGAAGCGTATCAGTCGTACCTTAAGGGTCGGTTTTACTGGAATAAGCGTACGGGCGATGATCTGAAACGGGCAATCGATTATTTCAATCAAGCTATCGTTAAAGATCCGCGTTATGCATTGGCGTATGCAGGATTGGCTGATTGTTATGTTGTCATTCCTAACTACTCTGACGTCCCGGCGCAGGAGGCTTATCTCAAAGCGAAAGCAGCCGCGCTAAAGGCTTTGGAGATCGATGACTCATTGGCGGAAGCACACACGTCTCTCGCCGGTATTAAGTCGGATTACGAATGGGATTTTAAGGGGTGCGAGAGCGAGCTCAAAAGAGCCTTAGCGCTGAATCCAAATTACGCTACAGCGCATCACTGGTATGCGCAATACTTATCGACAATGGCTCGACATCAGGAGGCCCTTGCAGAAATAAAACGAGCACAGGAGTTGGATCCGCTTTCACTAATCATCAATGCAGTTGTTGGTGACACCTACCTAAAGGCTCGCTTGTATGACCAGGCTATCGAGCAACTGCACAAAACGATTGAAATGGATAAGAATTTCGTGAGCGCTCATCGTTATCTGGCCAATGCATTCATTGAAAAAGGAATGTACAAAGAAGCTATTGCTGAACTTCAGAACGCAACCACTCTCGCAACTGGCAACTCAGCATTAGCCGACCAGCGCGCCAAAAATTTGAACGAGGCGTTTGCAAGCGGCGGCCCGCAGGGCTTCTGGAATCGACAATTGCAATTTCTAAAAGAAGATGCTGAAAGGGGCAGCGTCTCGCCGTATTCAATCGCAAGCGTTTATGCAAGATTGGGTGATAGGGAGCAGGCGTTAGTCTGGCTTGAGAAGGCGTACCACGACCACGATGCTTATGTGGTTTACCTGAAGATCGATCCGCAGTTCGATAACCTTAGATCCGATCCATCCATCGTTGGGCTGATGCAACGCATAGGATTGCCATAATAAGGATCCTGACTAATTCCCTCCGAGCCGCAACCAACAGCAGCAAGTTGACCTGCGGCTTGGCCGCTGTCCTTGCGAATAGCCTCTCGCTTTCCGTCAGCAATGTGTTTGTCTTTGATGCTGCGAGTTTGCGGCGGGGCCGCAAACTTTTGACCAATGCGGAACGCCAGAGACTTTCCGCAAGGAGAAGGCCAAGCCCAAAAAGCCTTCTCAGAAAAATAAGAACCTATGAACTTGCTACGCAGAGGACGCGAGATACGCAGAGACTAGTGAAGAGACTCCCAAGGCTTATCGCGAAGGAAAGCATCTACGTCATGTGACTTCACGCGAAAGCGGGCAAAGTTCCCTAGAGACTTGTCGACCTCCTTAACGCGTTTCGGGATTTCAGCCACCACCATGTTCCGAGCCTTTGACAATGTACGCTCACCAAACCACATTGCCATCAGCGTCCGGAGCACTCTCATCTGTTGACTCGATGTAAGCACGCGCGTGGTCACTAGTTCCTTCAGCCACAACCGAATATGAATCAGGGGCTCACTGATCGGAAGGTAGGGAGGATCGGGCAAATGTACCAACGCAACTTCATCATCGCGAAAATTCTCGTCGCGGCAAAACCAGTCGTAAACTTCACCGTAGCCACGCATTCCCATATGCCGCATCTCGCACGCTCGAATCGCTCCCATTGAGGAAAGTCCCCACACCTGCCAACCTGCGCCAAATGCTGAACGAATCTCAGCATGCCCCACTGACAGACACTGGTGAAATTTTCCATCAACGATTGCGATCACGCCCGGACGCCGAGTCAGGACCAGCCGATCAACATCTCCCCGCTGGACCGGTGGCAATACTCTCATCCCTGCTTGCTCGGCTAACTGAGTCGAACCATTCAGCGTCGGACCGGCAAACAGCCAGCAATTAGATTTGAGCTCGGACATAGTCTCTAAGTCGAAGACCAATTCGTGCGGTAGCTTCGGTAAAACATTCAAGTCCAGGCACAAGAATGCGAACTACCTGGAGTGGCAGTTCGCTCGGCGTATAGACGATCCGCAGTATGTGTTTGAAGCCATCGCGCCTCAATATCGTCATAAGTACATCGAGTGATGATTGGAGATTAGTTGCGGAAGCCGAGAGATCGCCGATGCTTTGAAATGAGATGGCGAAGTTGTCATGAGATAGTCGGCGCAGAAGCTTTGTGGCGTAATGCATTCTCGTTTTCCGTGTCCAGCCTTTAAAGCGTTTATAACGGTCTGTCAGATCGTCGCGGCCGCCATGAATAAATGCCAAGCGACTTTGCATTGCTTCACAGACAGCACGTGTGATTGCAATCTCCTTCCACGTGTGACATCCATATCCGACGCTGATGTAAATGGGATCATTACTTTCGACTTCAGCGACCGCAGCCACAAAGAACGGTAGATCGAATGCATTCCTCACGTAACGAACATAGAGTTTCATTCCCCTTGCTGACAGATTGGATTCAATGCTTTTGATTTTTGTGGGCAGGGAATGATTAGACACAAGTATTGATTCATCGTGTATTGCCTGGAAGGAACTGATGTCGCGTTCGATTACTTCAGCTAAACCGTGGAAAGTGGCTTCCAGCACAGAATTGCCTGAAGCTAAGCCATTTGAATTTGAGCCGAAATATCGCGTGCCGCCTAACTCGGTTGGAAATGGTAGAAAAGCAAGTTCTGCGGGAACCAGGAACGTTTTGCGAGTTCCGATGTCCTTTGCTTTCACGCAAGCGATCGGTTCATCCAGATCGATTTCCGCATTCATTCTCGGGCAGAACGCGAGGATCGATAGAGGATCGGTTGGTCCCAAATAAACGTTTCGTGCGGCAACTTGAAAGACTTCCAACGATGCGCGCTTGGACTCGGCAAACGCGTACTCGATCGCTTCCATGTAAGCGCCGGCACGAGCCTCATTAACTCGCATTCCTTTGCCGGCGTTGACACATAGAGATCCAGGCTGAGCATCCGGACGTATGCTTGCGAACACCGGGACGCCGATCCAATCCAGGCGGGTTATGTCAGTGACTCTGGAAATCCCAAGTTGACGTGCCAGAAGTTTTGCATGGGCCAACGTAACTCGTAGCGGCTCAGCCCGGAAGCTGGAGCTCATCCGAAACGTTTTAGCCACAACGCTATCTCTTCTTGGCGGCTGGAGGACGAGTGGATTTGGGTTTGACCTTGCGGGTCAACTTATCGAGTTGTGGAGTCTCAGTTGCCATGACAATTTGCGATGCAACCAGACCCTTGCGCAGAACTTCAGATAGCCGAGCCGCGGTCGGCGCGTCGAGCTCAACTTTGGCATTGCTTTGAAGCTCGGGCGTGTAGTTCTCGGTTGACATCACCGCGCCGGACGCAACCAGACCTTCGCGCAGCTGAGCTTCAAACTGGTGAACGCTTGCGCCGTCGAGCTGAACCTTGGCGGTTTTCTTTCGTTTCTTAGTTGCCATCGGGAGATGCTCCTGATTGTTTGGGCGGACTATATACTTCGCCGAGTATCGTGGTCAAACCGACTGAATCAATCGAATCGGATCATTCCGAAGACCGAGAGAAACCCTGCGCGTGGCCTGATGACTTGAACCGTCTCATTACACGCTCCCGCAATCTGGGGGGCTGATGTGAATTCTCGGCACGATTGTTCTGTTCCCTTATCTTGGCAGTGTTCGACACTCAGAAGCACTTCGGCTTTGGCCGCACCGTAACTTCTCAGCTTGTCTGTGATCATCACGCGCGGGAGATATCGCAATCCCTTTAATAGTTTGCGGAAGATCTTTAGCCTTTAATACCTTTGGGGAGCTTCACACTTTTTCAAGATCACCGCAGAATAAAGTTCGCGTATTGAGTTAGAGCTTTCTACCGTCGAGCTTCGTCAACGTATCAGAAGATTTTTTTGAATGCTCTGGTGAACCAGTTGCCCGCACTCTTCGCGCCTTTCGTGGTCTTGTGACCGATGTCCTCGCCTTTAGCCACCGCCTCGGTGCCTACAGCCTTCGTCTTTGTGGCGGCCACTTTCGTACCCTTGACCGTCGTGTCCTTTACATCTTCAGCCTTGTCACCGACTTTCGCACTGACGTCTTTCGTCTTCTCGCCAGTGGCCTTTACACCCTTCACCGTCGCGTCCTTTACATCTTGTGTCTTGTCACCGACATCATCACCAACATCCTTCGTCTTGGCCTTGACCTCGTTGCCAGCAGACTTCGCCCCCTGCGCGACCTTCTTCGCCCCTTTCTTAGTCTGATCGCCGACATCCTCGGCTTTGTCCCCCACTTTGTCAGCCGCCTTTTCCGCAGAGTTCTTATCCTTCGTGCGGTTTTCCTGCCCCACAGCTTGCCCCGCCATTGCGGTCAAGATGACAAGCCCACACAATCCTGCCACCAAAGCTTTACGCATATTGAGTCTCCCATGCAATGAAATTGAACGTTTGTCTTCTTCCTACGATACTCCGTAAGTGGGATGCCGTAGGTTTTCATAACTGCGACGTCGATCGTAAACCTCACCGTTGCCTGCCGGGCAATTACGGCTTGTAGCCCGCCGTTACTTCGTCCTTATGCGCTGCGAAAGCGGAAAGAACTTCTGCCTTCTCACGCGCCGGCACTTTAGCGAAGTCAAGCGAGCGCCCTAGCTCAGCCGCAACCTCATCGAATTCCGCTGGCGAAATATTCAGGTCACGGTGCGCCTCCTCAAGGCCCAAAGGGGTTTTACCTGGCTTTGTTGGCGAGAATTTGAATGGCCCGCCTGTGACCTCGCAGACCCAAAGAGTTCGCATGAATTTGAGTCCCGGCAACCTGCCCAAGTTGTTCGTGTGCCAATTCCTGAGTGCCGGGTTCTTCGAATTCTTTCCCACCATCGGATTCTGTACAATCGCGTCACTAAAATGGTCAACTACCGCGGCGATGGCGTAGACGCCGCCAAGCCGTTCGTACAGGCTCTTCTCGGTCTGCGGGTTGGCTTGAAGGGAAGTTGCGACGACTATTTCAGTTATAGTCATTGCTATCGCGAGCGATTTAATGATTGAAATTGGTGATTTCATAATTGTATTTCCTCCCCGTTTACTTTTGTGTTATCACCCTCTACCATCCTCCCCAGTTATGCTAATGTCTCGACAGGTAAGGTGGTTTTAAATTCCGCGATCAGTCGTGTAACTTCCGCTATCAACTGGTCGCCGTCTGCCGGCTTAACCAAGTATCCCTGAGCACCCGAAGCGCGCGCTGCTTCCCGGTCAGTCTCGTATGCCGCTCCTGAGTAGAAGAGAACGGGTGTCTTTAAATCGAACTGGCGTAACTTTTCGGTAAGCTCCGTACCGGAAAGACCAGGCATCCAGTTGTCTACTAGATACAGGTCAAAGTTTTGGGTTTTTGCCAGATCAATAGCCTGAACGTGGCTTGTTGAGCAAACTACCTCATAGCCATATTGGGTTAGGACAAAATCAATCAGTTCGCGGGTATCAACGTCATCCTCAGTACAGAGGATTCGTCCTTTTGTGGACCGCATTGGAATGCCTTTCAGTTTTGCTCGTTTCCGAGCCGTGGCCCTTAGGTTGGATAGGACCAGAGTAAAGGGCTTTTGTCGCGGAGTATGTGCGGTAGCACACTTAACGGATGTTTGTGGAAGCAGTGACAGAGCGAAACGATTAGACTCGCGGCAACGCTACATAATCGAGTTGATACTCAAAAGCAAGGAAGCGAACGGCGATCGATGTTACTTGCGGGAAAATTTTCGAGCGGGGATTCAAGGTTGACGTCTCAAAGCATTCCGAGTTGGAACCAGATTATCTCCTGGCTCAAAGAGATGGAAACACTCCGCACGGCACTGTCAACTTAACTCAGGCGGAAAGAACGGTAGCTACACGTTCAAGATCGAACCAAGTTTTGTAACCAGGTCACCGGCGTACTTTTCTATCCACTTTTCCTCCGAAACTCCCAAATCGCGTCCCCTGGTTCACATTGGGCCATATCCTCGTTCAGTTTGCGGAAGTGATAACCCATGGCAGTCAGGCGGAGCCCCTCAACCAATCGGTGACGGTTCTCGACTAGTATCGGGGCCAAGTACCGCCAGAACTCTTTGCGCTCACGATCCAGCACTCCAAGTTTCAACGCGATCCGTATTTACGGAAAAGTGATATGACCCAACCCGTCTCAAATTGCGTCGAGGCGTACCGGCTCACGTTACTTTCATACGGAAAGTCTCTGCTACCTGCAGTAAGAGATTGTTATTGCCGACTACAATATTAGGCGCGCTCTGTCGCTCAAAGAACCTGTCCTCGTGAAATTGACCCCGAAGCCGTGAGGAACATTTGCGTTTACTTGTGGGATGGGAATGTTACGCGGATCGCTTATTGTGCGATAGTCGCCGATTTCATTTCAGGGTCCTGACGTTGGAAAGAACTCCCCGTTCTTGACTGTTGTATGTCTTGAAGGTCCCTTCTCGCTTAGGATAAAATTGGGACTCTTCTCACGCGAATTGGTCGCTCCTCCAACGGTGACCGCCGCATAGGATTTACTTCATGACTGTATTCGCAAAACCTAATGAGACAGCTGAAAACCGGCTGCTCGCCTCCCTTCCGGCAGATGAGTGTGAACGCTTGCTTCCACGCTTGGAGCAAGTCTCGTTTTCTCTCGGTGAAGTCGTTTACGAATTCGGCGGACAGTTGGATTACGTCTATTTCCCTACGAACTCAATCGTCTCTTTACTCTACACGATGGAAAACGGCACCAGCGCCGAAATGGGTTTAACAGGGAACGAAGGAGTGGTCGGGATTGCGCTCTTCATGGGCGGCGGCACAATGCCTAATCGTGCCCTCGTACAGAGCGCCGGCGGTGCTCTGAGGATGAAGGCAAAGGTGCTGCAAGATGAATTCGCCCTGGGCGGCAAATTCCAACACTTGCTCTTGCGCTATACCCAGGCATTGATTACTCAAATCTCACAGACGGCTGTCTGCAACCGTCTTCACGCAGTGGAGCAACAACTTTGCCGCTGGCTGTTGCTGAGCCACGACCGTGTGAAGGGAGACGAGTTGATCATGACCCAGGAGCTGATTGCCGACATGTTAGGCGTACGCCGCGAAGGTGTGACAGTGGCTGCCGGTCGACTGCATGATGCCGGTGCGATTAGTTACGTTCGCGGCCACATCAAGATCCTCGATCGCCACAAGCTGGAAGAGATCGTCTGCGAGTGTTACCAGGTGGTCAAAGACGAGTTCGATCGGTTGCTCGGAACAATTCATCCTGCTCTTCGGTAAGCTGGTCCAATGTCATATTTATTAACTCAATAAACACCCTCAAGTGATGACACTCAATGCCGATGCTTACTATGCTTGACGTTGTGCCGAGCCTCAGCTTCTTCGACTGAGTGGCTTTGGGTTAGCTTGATGTCCTTCTTGGCCATCTGAACAAGCTTCTGATAGTGCTTGTGAAGCGTTCCGATTTCCTCTTCCGTTAGATCTTCGACATCGATTAAGTTATTGCTCGCCCCCTCCAGCGCCGCAACGATTTCGTTGAGCTTGAGATGAATCGCCTGCGCATCCTTGTTTTGCGTACGCTGAATAAGGAAGACCATCAGGAAGGTTATGATCGTCGTACCGGTGTTTATTACAAGTTGCCAGGTGTCAGAGAAGTGAAACAATGGACCGGTAAATCCCCAGACAATAATCACCGACAGCGCGAGAATGAACGACATTGACGTTCCGGTAGCCTTTGTTGCCTTGAGCGAGAAGCGCTCGAGGATTTGGCTCAGCTTGTTGCTTTTCTTTTGCGCCATAATCGCCTCCCTCACAACATCACATCCTGGATGAAACGTCGCGGACTAAGTTTGGCTTCAACTTTCGGGTGGCCCCAACGGAACGGGAATAACGCTTGCACGACGAGTCCGAAACGCGGACTGCCGCCTAAATCTGCAGATTAGATTGTAGCCCGCGTTTGAGAGATTAGTGGAGCGACACATCCTTGACGAAGGAGATCGAAGCAAGACAGGGAAGCACAGTTTTGAATTTCAGAGAGATTTGAGTGCGCATGCGATGCTCTAGCTGGACAAGCTATTCCGTCCTCTTATCTTGCTCGTCCTGGAGGTCACCCTTTTGACCATCCAAAGTATCCATGAGGAAGAGTGGAGCGTCGGGGTCCGCGTGGATGACTTCTTTAACCGGTTCTTTGATCTCTCGGTCGCCCAACGCTTGACCGAGTTCGTAACCGGCTTGCCAGTACTTCGTGTCTTCGGAACTGATTCCAGCTTCAACTCCCCGTGTAAACTCAAGTGTATTCGCATCCACATTTGTTTTTTGGTTCTCGCTCATTAGTCGTCTCCTCCGAGTCTATCAAACTGCTGCAAAGAATAAATTAGTGTGCCCGTCCTAGTGTTGCCGTTAATAAGTTTCCGTAGCTTTCATTGAGACGGCACCTTTGTCGAACTCAAGCCGCAATTTCGTTCACAACCCAAGAACGCCAATGCCTTTTTGCTTTTTGTGCAAGTCGAGTTCAGGCCGCAGCCTTCGCTTCTGCCAACTCCGGCTCGCCCACCAGTTCCTCGAAAAGCGTCCGGTAGTGAATCATTGCCTGGCGCAGATCTTCTGTGTTGGCTTGCCCCTTCGTTTGACGGAGCGCTATTTCGTGTGCCGTCCGGTAATTCTCAAGAACCAACGGATGGTCCACGGAGATGTCTGCCGCACGCTGTTCAAAGTCACTAACCGGATAACCACGTGTGGACATCACATCACCTAGTAGCTGGTCGGCCTCCGTCACCGCACCTCCGGGGCCGTCAACGAACCGTGCCTCTACCCTGCGCCACGACTCTACGAAGCGCGCTCGATCACCTGGGGCGAGCGGTCGGATGTTTAAACTCTCCACTCGTTCTGTGCGCTCTTTCAGCCCGGCTTCCGCATGCCGCCGGCTGCCGTCTTCCTTCACAGCGCGATCATATTCAGAGCTCCCAAACTGGATGCGCAGTCTTTCAGTTCGACGCTTTCGAAGGAAAACCCACGCGGCGATGCCGGCAACCACAATCACGGCGAGACCAATGATCAACGCTATGATTAAGGCTAATTCTGTTGAGCTCAATGTTGTTATGTTCATTACTTACCTCCAGTTTTTAGTACCCCAATTTTTAGAGCCGGAAGCTTCCTACTGAAAATTGTTCCTCAGTCTTCCGGCTTCCCTTGATAAGCTCCTCGTGGTTTGATCGAAGCGACCCTGAAATCTCCCTTGCGCGTCTGAGAGGGTGCGACGGGCGAACCTACAACGCTCGGCGAAAGTAGGTCTTAACCTCGCCAAAACCCAGTGCGTCTTTCCGGAAGAACCACTTAGACCGTGCGTCGTCGGCCAGCGATCAGGTTGTACACCAAGACGATCGCAGCTACGACCAGCAAGAGATGAATCAGGCTGGTGCCGCCGCCGACCCCTAAGCTGAACCCCAATAGCCATAAGACCAGCAAGATGACCAATATTGTCCACAACATTACTTCACTCTCCTTTGTTAAGTCTGCGTCAAGGCAGCTATCCCTCGAACGAACGAACAATTTACCCTTGGCCCGAAACGACAATCTGATTGTCGACTGATTTCACGCCTCGGACACCTTTTACTATCTGCTCAGCCTTCGCCTTTGTGGCTGCAGAATTGACTGTTCCAGTTAAGAGCACCCGTGCGTCCGTGATAGTCATAACCACGGCAGCCATATTCATCTCTTCGGCCAGCCTTTTTGTGGCGATGTCCTGCATGTTCGCGTCATCATTCGCGCTGGTATTCTCTCTCTGGCTTGGCTGGGCAGGTTGCTGAATGATCACAGGCGGCTGTTGCGCCGGTTGCTGAATGATCACGGGCGCTTGCTGCGCGGGCTGTTGAACTATCGTCGTCGGTGGCGCTTGGCTGGCTACATCCAGGTTAGCGTTGCGGTTGGCTGACTCATTCGCGTTTCTATTACTGACTAAATAAAGAACGATGGCGATTGCTGCGATCGCGAGAATCGCAACTATGGCGATCGTTCCAGTTGAAGACCGAGACTCCCGCGGACCCCTTTCTGTTCTTTCGCTTAGAACCTCTCTTCGTTGGTTAGGGCTATTGACCACGACGTGCTTCTGGACTGTTTCTTCATTGGAATCCATAACTTCTCCTCCTGTTAGCAGTTTTCCGCTGTCTCTTGGCAAGAACAACGGCACAAGAAATAGGTCGCTGGCCTGGTCTCGGGTGTCGACAGTGATTTGTCTAGAGCGGATGCGGTGACCAGTCTACTACTGGAGAGATTCGCGATCTGTGCGCCAGCACACAAAGCCGAAGACAGTGAGAGGAATCAAACGATCTCAGATCTAGAAAAGGCTCATCTGGTTCAGCTCACACACTGATGCGTGCGCAGTGTTTGCCTCTTTTCCTGCGGATTGTTCCTTGAAGTATTTTCAATTGCCCATTCTTGTCTTGGCGATGCACTCGCCATCTGAGCAAATTGATAGGTTGGTCCAAGCACCATAGTGTCCCCCTATTTGTCCCCCTTTCGACGCGCTTTTCAGGACACACGGCGACACCAGGGAACACAGCGGGACACAACAAACAGTTCGTTTTTATTGACGTTTTCTATTTTGTTCAGGAAAACCGGACGGCAAGTATTGCTCCGGAGGCGAACGCTCTAATCCACTGAGCTACGCGGGCCTAAACAAAATCGCAGGTTTCAAAGAGATGAACCAGGAGTGTCCCCCTTTTTGTACCCGTTTTTGTACCCCTCGTCAAATATCAGGCAGCTCGTGGATTTCACCGGCGGGCGGATACACTGATCATAAGCTCATCAGACTTCTTTCGAGCAAAGTACGAAACTTGATTATACCTATAGTTGATGGACGAAACAGACAAAGAAGAACTGAAACCTCAAAGTGAGGCTGTCATAAGAGCGTTGGACCAAAGTGACTCTCTTCACGATGATGCGTTACAGCTTTGGCTACGAATGAGCAACGCGGATGGTGGTGCACTTTTCCCCGTAGATTTGTTCGCCTCTGGAGCACTCAAACGCAGCTTGAGCCAGGCGAATGCCTTACGACTTCTAGTTGAGTCCTGGAATATGTTGTCAGCCCGATCGCTACTGAGGCTATGAGCGTTAACAAACAATGGCCGCCATTACTTAGATCCATATGCCACTCGCGCACAATGGGTGGCAAGTCCCAATCGTATGAATTTCCGATTGCCGTTGAGGTATTCCCTAATCTGTACCGGACTCATAATGAATTTTCGGTTGTGAAGTTCCTGGTTGACCGATATCACCTGCTGTCACCGATCAGGACCAAGCCTGCCCAGTAGAATGGATATTGGTAATGTGGATCTTTTAGAAGCTTCAACGCGGCTCACCCTGGGGCTTCGGCCTTTGTGGATTTTGATAGTTTGTTTGGAGACTCCAGAGCCTGATCGCACGCAGCCTCTTAAATCAATTGAGATTACACTAAGGAAGATTGTTGGCCCAACGTGGTCTAACGATATACGAAAATTTGTATTGACAGTTACACAGATTGAGGAGTAAATTGCCGCGCGTTCCCCACTGTAACCCCTCGGGCGGCTCCTCGCAACGTGCCGCGCAACCTTTTCACCTAATAGCGGCTTGTCGTAGTAATCGACGTATACCCCGACTCACATTAGCTTCGATCATATTTTTCTTTTGCGGTGGTTCTTGATTCCCGAATCAACGACCCAAGGAGCGGACTATGTCTAAATGTTTGAAGTCACGTTTGATGCCGGTCGCGTTATTTAGTACGGCTATCTCACTTTCGGCGGCACTATCGATTGTGATGGCATTGTTCGTGCTCCTACTAAGTCTGTCCGCGAACGCTCAAACCCCGCAAAAACCAAACACCGACAGCGCTCTCGACAATCGCATGCGGAGCGCCGCCACGGTTGATCCACTAACATTGAGCCTTCAGCTTTCTAT